>UEXO01000012.1_pt1 | contig 98713 bp, 88 predicted proteins | sample 4301131 | NCBI WGS metagenome assembly UEXO01 (sample SAMEA4773185, study PRJEB27434) | metagenome | biome: 2259; feature: agricultural soil; material: soil | place: USA | collected 2014-09 | depth 0.25 m | reverse complement strand
GGCCTGGGGCTCGGCAAGATCGCCCAGCCGATCCGGGTCGCGGTCTGCGGCATGGCGGTGTCGCCGCCGATCGACGCGACCTTGTTCCTGGTCGGCCGCGAGCGGACGCTGGCGCGGCTGACCGCCGCCGTCGCCCGCGCCTGAACCTGCTGCTCTCCAACGAATAACGGAACACCGAACATGTCGATTTCCATCACTTTTCCCGACGGCAACGTCAAGGCCTTCGACGCGCCGCCGACCGGTCTTCAGATTGCCACCGGTATTTCGCCGGGCCTGGCCAAGAAGGCGGTCGTCGTTCGGGTCAACGGCGAGCTGTGGGATTTGAATCGTCCGATCGACCGCGACGCGGCGTTCGAGATCGTCACCCGCGACAAGCCGGAAGCGCTCGAAGTGCTTCGCCACGACGCCGCCCACGTGTTGGCGCAAGCGGTGCAGGAGCTGTTTCCCGGCACCCAGGTGACTTTTGGTCCGGCCACCGAGCACGGCTTCTACTACGACTTCGCTCGCGACACGCCGTTCACCGATGCCGATCTGGCGACCATCGAGCAGCGGATGCGCAACATCGTCAAGCGCGACCTGCCGATCGTCCGCGAGGTCTGGTCGCACGAGGATGCAGTCAGGCATTTCGAGCAGGCCGGCGAGCGCTTCAAGGCCGAGTGGATCCGCGACGGCATCAAGGCCGACGAAGAGCTGACCATCTACAAGCAGGGCGATGCCTGGCTGGACATGTGCCTGGGCCCGCATCTGCCGTCGACCGGCAAGCTGGGAACAGCATTCAAACTCACCCGGGTATCGGGTGCTTATTGGCGCGGCGATGCCAGCAATGCTCAGTTACAGCGGATTTATGGGCTGGCTTTTGCCAGCGACGCCGACCTCGAAGCCCATCTGAAGATGGTCGAGGAAGCCGAGAAGCGCGACCATCGCAAGCTCGGCAAGCAGCTCGATCTCTATCACCAGCAGGAAGAAGCGCCGGGCATGGTGTTCTGGCACCCGAAGGGCTGGGCGATCTGGCAGGCGGTGGAGCGCTACGTGCGCGGCGTCTACAAGGCCGGCGGCTACCAGGAAGTGCGCGGCCCCCAGATCATGGACGTCAGCCTGTGGAAGAAGAGCGGTCACTGGGACAACTACCAGGACAACATGTTCTTCACCGAGTCCGAGAAGCGCACCTACGCAGTCAAGCCGATGAACTGCCCGGGTCATGTGCAGATCTACAACTCCGGCCTGCACAGCTATCGCGACCTGCCGATCCGCTACGCCGAGTTCGGCGGCTGCCATCGCAATGAACCGTCCGGCGCGCTGCACGGCATCATGCGGGTGCGCGCCTTCACCCAGGATGACGGCCACATCTTCTGCACTGAAGCCCAGGTCGAGGACGAGGTCACCAAGTTCCACCAGCAGGCGATGAAGGTCTATTCGGACTTCGGCTTCACCGATCTCGCGGTCAAGCTGGCGCTGCGTCCGGACAAGCGGCTCGGCACCGATGAGGCCTGGGATCGCGCCGAGAACGCGCTGCGTGCCGCGCTGCGCGCCGCTGGCGTCCAGTGGGAAGAGCTGCCGGGCGAGGGCGCGTTCTACGGCCCGAAGATCGAATACCACCTGAAGGATTCGATTGGCCGTTCCTGGCAGGTCGGCACCATCCAGTACGACCCGATGATGCCGGAGCGCCTCGATGCTTCGTACATCGATGAAAACTCGCAGCGGGTGCGGCCGATCATGCTGCACCGGGCGATCGTCGGCTCGATGGAGCGCTTCATCGGCATCCTGATCGAGCACCACGCCGGCAGCCTGCCGTACTGGCTGGCACCGGTGCAGGCGGTGGTGACGCCGATCGTGTCGGACGCTGATGCCTATGCTTCGGAAGTCGCCGCCGAACTGTCCAAGCTCGACGTCCGCGTGCAGACCGATCTGCGCAACGAAAAGATCAACTACAAGATCCGCGAGCACAGCTTGCAGAAGGTGCCGGTGATCCTCGTCGTCGGCCGCAAGGAAGCCGAGGAGCGCACGGTGACCATTCGCCGCCTCGGCTCCGAGCGCCAGGAAACCCTGCCGCTGGCCGAAGCGCTGACTCTGCTGCGGTCGGTCTGAGTCTGCGCATGAATTGGCTAAGCTCGGCCTTGCGCCTCGCCGTCGCCGGCCTGCCGCTGGCCTCGGCGCCGCTGTTCGCCGCCGATGGTGCGATGCCGTACACGCTGCTCAAGGGCGAGTGGCAGCAGGGTGGGTTGCTGATCGGCCAGGCGACGCCCGGCAGCAAGATCAGCTTCGAAGGCCAGCCCTTGAAGCTCAGCGACGACGGCCGCTTCGTGATCGGCCTCGATCGCGACGCCAAGCCCGAGGTCGAGTTGCGGATCACGCCGCCGGGCGGCATCGCCATCGTCGAATCGCATGCCGTCGCCAAGCGCGACTGGGACATCCAGGCGCTGACCGGCATCGAGCCGAAGTTCGTCGATCCACCGGCGAAGGTGCAGAAGCGGATCGCCGCCGAGCAGGTGATCATCAAGCGCGCCCGGGCCCGGGATACCGCGATCGACGATTTCGCCACGCCGTTCATCTGGCCGGCGAAGGGCCGCATCAGTGGTGTCTTCGGCAGCCAGCGGGTGCTCAATGGCAAGCCGAAGTCGCCGCACTACGGTGTCGACGTCGCGGTGCCGGTCGGCACGCCGTTGGTTGCGGCGGCGGGCGGCATCGTCAGCCTCGCCGAGCCCGATCTCTACTTCACTGGCGGCACCGTGTTCATCGACCACGGCCACGGCCTGCAGTCGGTGATGGTCCATATGTCGCGGCTCGATGTGAAAGTTGGCGATCGCATCGAACAGGGCCAGCAGGTCGGCCTGAGCGGCGCCACCGGCCGGGTCACCGGCCCGCATCTGCACTGGGGCTTGTACTGGTTCGAGCAGAAGGTGGACGCCCAGAAGCATAGCGGGCCGATGCCGGCGAACTGAGCGACCCCAGCTAGGTCGAGCGGCTGCGAAGTTCGGCCAGTTCCGCTTCGAGCCCGGCAATCCGCTCGTACAAGGGTTCCACGGCGCCTCGCAGCTGCGCTTCCGTGTAGCGCGGCGTGATGTGCTGCGAGCAGTTCCAGTCATAGGCCTCGACGCGGATCACCGCGACGCGCTCCATCGCCGCGCGATACGGATACGGCCGCAGCTTCTCGACCAGCGCAGGGTCGGCGTCGGCGACCCCGGTCAGCCTCATCCGGCCGAGAATCTTCAGCCGGCGGCGAGCCTGGTAGTCGACCAGGAACAGCGCGACGCGATCATTGACCGACAGATTGCCGGCCGACAGGTACTGGCGGTTGCCACGGTAGTCCGCATAGGCAAGGTGGCGGCCATCGAGCACTTTCAGGAAGCCGGCCGGGCCGCCGCGATGCTGTACGTACGGCCAGCCAGTTTCCGACACCGAGGCCTGGTAGAAGCTGTCGCGGCGGGCGATGAAGCCGGCTTCGGCCTCGCCCAGCGCGTCGAACGGCCCGTTGTCGTCGCGATAGCGGGCCATGTCCTGTGCCGCGCCGTAATGAGCCTGCAGCGCCAGCACGGCGGGCGTGAACGTCAGTTCGGCGTAGCGGTGCGGCATGGCTTTGGCATCTCCTGTGGGGAAGGTGCGGACGGCTTGTCATCGCCGTGTCCGCCACGGACGCTAGCCTAAAGGCAGTCGTTTCGCCGACCTGTTTCGGCATCACCCCGGAGTACACGCCGCATGCAGTTCGATCCCCAGACCGGCCGCTGGCGCCGCCGCAACAGCAGCCAGCACATCGACCGCCGCAGCCTGCTGCGCGGAGGCCTGCTCGGCCTGGGGCTGATCGCGGTCGGCGGCGCGCTATCCGCCTGCCATAACGACGGCAGCAAGCTGGCGACTGCAGGCGCCGGCACCGGCGGCCGACGCCGCGGCGCGCTCGCCGATCTCGGTCCGTTGTCGGCGACACCGGATGCCAACGATCTGCTGCTGCCGGCCGGCTTCACGGCCCGGGTCATCGGCCGTGCCGGCGAACCGGTGCCCGGCACGGCGTTCCGCTGGCATAGCGATCCGGACGGTGCCGCCGTGTTCGCCAGACCCGATGGCGGCTGGGTCTATGTCTCGAACCGCGAGTACGCGCCGGGCGGCGTCGACGCCATCGCTTTCGACGGCGAGGGTGCGATCGAAAGCGCCTACGAAATCCTGCCCGGCAGGCTCAGCCGGACCAATTGCGGTGGCGGCGTCACGCCCTGGCAGACCTGGTTCAGCGGCGAGGAATACGAGCGCGGCCTGATCTGGGAATGTGATCCCTTCGGAGTCGAGGCGCCGCAGAACTGGCCGCAGCTCGGCCGCTTCCGCCACGAAGCGGCGACCGTCGACCCGGCAACCAACATCGTCTACCTGACCGAGGACGAGCTGGACGGCCGCTTCTACCGTTTCCTGCCGGAGTCCCCGAACCTCGGCGGCCGCCCGGACCTCAGCCGTGGCCGCCTGCAGGCGCTGCGCATCCTCGCCGACGCAGCGGCCGTCGACACGCCGGGGCAGGGCAGCCAGTACGCGGTCGACTGGCTCGACATCGCCGAGCCGAACCCGGCGCCCGGCCAGCTGCCGACGCGCCGTCAGCAGCCGGCCAGCTTCGCGTTCAATGGCGGCGAAGGCATCTGGCAGCAGCACGGCATCGTCTACTTCTCGACCAAGGGCGACCGTCGGGTCTGGGCGCTCGACGTCGCCACCCAGACCGTGCAGGTGATCTATGACGACGCGGCGTTCGCTGGCGAGCCGCCACTGACCAGCGTCGACAACCTGGTGATGACGCCGGGCGGCGATGTGATCGTCGCCGAGGATCAGCGCAGCGAGCAGGCGGCGGTCGCGATCCGCCCCGGTGGCGGCTTCCAGCCGCTGGTGCGGCTAGGGCCGACGCATGTCGGCTCGGAAGTCACCGGGCCGGCGTTCTCGCCGGATGGGCGGTTCTTCTATTTCAGCTCGCAGCGGGGGACGAGCGGGCGGGTTGGGGTGGATGGGGTGACGTATGCGGTGGAGGGGGCTTGGTGGGGAGCTTGATTGCCTTTTGCTTGCTGCTGATTGATGCGGTGCCGCTTGCCGCCCTTGTTGGGTTGGCGTTGGCGCACTATTCCGCGCTGTCGCGCCTGGAAGCTCCCCCGTAGGTCGCTTCTAGCCTTTCGTTGAACGCCCAAGGAAAAGTCACCAAAAGGAAGGGCGCCCCCGGCGCTGCGTCGATTCGCGAGAAGCAAAGGCGCGAACCGATTCCCTGTGCTTCTCGGCCATGACGGGGCTTTTCGACACGCCATCCCTGGCGTGACGAAAAGGCTTCGGCTCCTGCCTCGCCCCCTGCGGGGCCTATCCGCCATGTCCTGCGATGCTCGGCGCTGCTGAAGGGGGGATCAACAGCACAGCCAAAGCACAGCAACAGCCCAGCAGAATCAAAAGCCCAGCCGCAGCGCTCCGCGCTGCGGCCGTTGCCGTTGCTGGTGCTGAGCTGTGCTTTTGATGTTGTCGTGGACGCTCATCCCCCCTGTATGCCGCCGAGCATCGCAGCGATCGGAGTGGGACGACCGGCAGGGATGCCGGTCGAGCGCTGTCAGGCCAGGGACGGCCTGTCAGCGCGGAGCCCCGGAGAGCGCGAGAAGCACAGGGAACCGGAGGGCAGCTTCATCGTCCTCCGGCGGCATGCTGCGGGGCGCCCTTCCTTTTGGTGATTTTTCCTTGGGCGTTCAAGGAAAAGTTACCCGCGACAGCGCGGAATAGTGCGCCAAAGCCAGCCAACAACCACGAAGGCCGATCAAGCCGAGAACCAACCAACCGACTAACCCAGCTGAAACAGCCAAGCAACCGCTCAGCCGATCCCCTCATACGGCCGCGTCATCACCTCCAGCAAATGCCCATCCGGATCATCGAAGTAAACGCCCCGGCCACCATTGTGCTGATACGTCTCCCCAGCCCGCAGCTTGCCCGGCGCCGCCCAGTACGTGAGTCCTTGCTCCTTGATGCGAGCAAAGATCGCATCGAAGTCGCTCTCGCCGACCAGAAACGCGTAATGCTGGGAAGCGATGGCGCCGTCCTGATCATAGAAATCCAGCGAAACGCCATTGCCGAGTTTCACCACCAGCATCGGCCCGAATGGAATCGCCGCATCCGCCAGCCCCAGGATGTCGATCAGAAACGAGGATGACTTCCGCTTGTCGCGGCACCAGACGATGGTGTGGTTCAGTTGCACGTTCATGATCTCGTCGCCTCCTTCGATAGTCATCGTGGAGTCTCAACCTAAACCGTAGCCACGACACGAGTGCAAGGTTTCAGCGCATCGAGTCGGACATTGATCGGAAGTCCCGGAAGGCGGGATGCGCCTACCGGCGATCCCGTCCTACTCAGGCTCGCAGGTGCCGATAGCGTTGCTCAAACGCAAACGCGCCGTCTCAGAAACCTCCGGCCTTCCGGTCACTTGGTCGAGCCCGTAAAAGTTCCATTTTCTAAAAAGGGTGCAGAGCTTTTCCTTATTGACAGCCGATATGTTGGCTCTCGAGTTGGCTTTTGTGAACTCACCAATCGCCATAACTCCGCCCACAGTTTCGAGTCGCAAGCGTGCCATTAAATCACGCTCGTCTGAGTATTTATCTAAACTAAATTTTTCAAGCAAATCCGAATAAAATAAAACGTTGCGAATTTGAATATATCCAAGTTTTTCCATTGCTGGAGCAACCAGAGGGGAGCAGTCATCTTTCAAATCTCGAACCCCACAGGCCGAAAGATGACCGGTAAGTGCGATGAGGGCAAAAGATACATGCCTTCCGTATGAGCGAATCATGGTGCTGGCCTCTAAAAACTGGGGGCATCTGACGCCAAACGACAAATAGCTAAAAATGTCGGATAAGCCGGAATTAGTAATTTCAGGCGTTCTGTCTGAAAACCTATCCACTGCCGCATTCTTCTTCAGGGAATATAAGTAGTTGTGCGTGATTGAATACGGAATCCAATCGGGTGTTCGCGTTCAAAACAAAACCACCTGCCTAACCGCCTCCCCCCGCGCCAAAACATCAAACCCCTCATTGATGCCCTCAAGCCGCAAGCGGTGAGTCAAAAGCCGATCCACCGGCAACAACCCCGCGTCATACATCGCCACAAACCGCGGCAGATCCCGTGAAGGCACGCAGGACCCCATGTACGAGCCCTTCACCGTCCGCTCCTCCACCGTCAGGCTGACCGCCGAAATCGTGAACTGCTTCGATGGATGCGGCAGGCCCATGGTCACCGTCATGCCGCCTCTCGCGGTCGCGGCGTAAGCCTGCTGCAGCACGCGCTCGCTGCCGACGCTCTCGAAGCAATACTCGGCACCGCCGCGCGTGGCGTCACGGACTTCGGTCACGACGTCGGCTGAAGTGCCAGCGTTGACGACATGCGTCGCGCCCAGCGATTTTGCCAACTCCAGCTTCGAGGCTTGCAGGTCGATCGCGACGATGGTCGCGGCACCGGCGGCCCTGGCGCCGAGCAGTGCGGCGAGGCCAACGCCGCCCAGGCCGAAGACCGCGACGGACGAACCCGGCTGGACTCTTGCGGTGTTGACCACGGCGCCGACGCCGGTCAGCACGGCGCAGCCGAACAGGGCGGCGATTTCCGGGGCCAGGCCCGGGCGGACCTTGACCGCCGAGGCGGCCGAGACCACGGCGTATTCGGCGAAGCCGGACACGCCCAGGTGATGGTTGATGTCGCCGCCGCTGAAGTGGAGTCGTCGCGCACCGCTCAGCAGCGTGCCGGCGACGTTGGCCTTGGCCCCCGGTTCGCAGAGCGCGGCGCGGCCGGTGGCGCAGGGCTGGCAGTGGCCGCAGGCGGGGACGAACGAGAACACCACGGCGTCGCCCGGCGCGTAGGCGCCGACCTCGGCGCCGCATTCGACGACCACCGCCGCCGCTTCGTGGCCGAGCGCCATCGGCATCACTCGGGGGCGAGTACCGTCGATCACGCTCAGGTCCGAATGACACAAGCCGGCGGCGGTCATCCTGACCAGCAGTTCGCCGGGGCCGGGTGGATCGAGCGCGATGGTTTCGATGCTCAGCGGCTTCGACACTGCATACGGGGCCGGCAGGCCCATTTCGCGAAGGACGGCGGCGCGAGTCTGGATCATGAGATCACCGGGGGCGTAATCGAAATCTGCAGGCGGGCGAGGGCGGCGCGGATGCCGTCTGGTATCGGGCTGGACTTCTGTGTTTCGCGGTCGACGAAGACGTGCACGAACCAGCCTTCGGCGGCCGGTTCGGCATCGCCTTCCCGGAACAGTGCGATCTCGTAGCGGACGCTGGAGTTGCCGAGCTTGGCAACCCGCAGGCCGGCGTCGACCACTTCCGGATAGGCCAGCGATTTCAGGTAGCGGCAGTGCGATTCGGCGGCGTAGCCGATGACCGCGCCGCGGTGGATGTCGAGCCCGCCGACGGTGATCAGGTAGTGGTTGATCACCGTGTCGAAGAACGAGTAGTAGTCGATGTTGTTGACGTGGCCGTAGACGTCGTTGTCCTTCCAGCGCGTCGGGATCGCCAGGAAGTGCGGATAGCCGGCGCGGCCGGCGGCGGGCTCGGCGATAGCGGTGGTGTCGCTCATCAGTGGATCACTCGTTCGTGCGGCGTCAGGTCCACCGGGATGCCGTGGTACTGCTGCAGCAGGCAGCCGTAGTCGCGCAGGCTCAGCAGGCCCTGGTCGGCGCGGCGCTGTTCCAGGCCTTCGGGCTTTTCGATCGGCTGCGGATGGTTGACGCCGGCCAGTGCCCGGAACTGGCTGCCGTAGAGCTGCGGCTCGCCGTGGGCGATGCGGACGCGGTCGGAGAGCAGCGCGAAATCCTGCGGCACGATGTCGCCCTTCGCGGCCAGCGGTTCGAGCAGGCTCAGCAGCCTGGCCTGCAGGTCGGGATCGCGGTCGGCGTGGGCGGCGATCAGCCAGGCGGCGCGCAGGCCATCGCGGCCGACCTGGGCGGCGTCCGGAAACTGCTTGGCGTCGATCAGTTCGCGCATCCGCATGAGGTTGTCCTGATCGGACTGGAAGATCGCCAGGATCAGCTGTTGTTCCGGCTTGCCGCCGTTGGCCTTGGCGCTGGCCGCGGCATTGCCGCGCGCGGCCTGGTCCTGGGCCATCATCGCCAGCAGTTCCTTGCGCAGCTCCGGCTTGCTCGGCTCGCCGGCCAGCGGCGGCAGCGTTCTGGCGGTGATCCGCTCGCTCTCCTGCTTGCGCAGTTCCTCGAAGCTCGGGCAGCCGCTCAGGCCGGCGGCGGGTGCTGCGGCTGCCGCTGGCTGGTCGGCGACGGCAGTGGAGAACGACAGCAGGGCGGCGGCGGCGATCAGCGCGTGACGCGCCGCGGACAGTCTGGGTCTGTTCATGCGGATGGGCCTCCTCGAGCCTGGGTGTTTGCCAGTCTCCGTTCAGTGCCGGGCTGGCTTATGCGCTGCTGACGGCCTAGTGGCCGTGCTGCTTTCCATGCCATCCCTGGCGAGGCTGCGAACTCTGCAGCGGCCCTCGGCCCGGCCATCCTTGGCCGGTCGTGAAACGCATTCGAGCAATGCTCGAATGCGTTTCACCCCGGTGGCCATTTCATCGGGCGGCCGGCGACGATGTGCAGATGCAGGTGGAACACGCTCTGGCCGGCAGCGGCGCCGTTGTTGACCACCAGGCGATAGGCGTCGCCATAGCCTTCGGCTTCGGCGATCCGGCTGGCGGTCAGCATCAGATGGCCGAGCATTGTCTGGTCTTCGGGAGTCGCGTCGCAGAGCCGCGGCATCGGCTTGCGCGGGATCAGCAGGATGTGCGTCGGGGCGACCGGATTGATGTCGCGGATCGCGAAGCACAACTCGTCCTCGTACACGATCGTCGCCGGTATCTCGCGGGCGATGATCTTTTCGAACAGGGTTTTCGGGGTGGGGGACATGGCTGCCTGAGGTCGATTGGAGCGGGCGGATGAAGCGAGCCGATCTTAGACGACGCAACGCGGCTGCTACCATTTCGGCCATGACTTCACCTGACTCGTATCGCCCCGCCGCCGTCTGGCGCCGCCTGCTCGGTTACGGCGCGCCACACTGGCGGCTGTTCCTGCTGGCGCTGCTCGGCATGGTCACTTTCGCGGCGACCGATATCAGCTTCGTACGCCTGATCCAGCCGCTGATCGATTCGATCTTCGTCGAGCGCGACCCCAAGGTGATCGCGGTGATGCCGTTCGCGATCCTCGGCATCTTCATCATTCGCGGCCTGGCCGGCTTTGCTGCCGCCTACGGCATTGCCGCGGTCGGCCAGCGGGTGGTGTCGCGGCTGAGGGTCGAGGTGTTCGAGCACCTGCTGTACGTGCCGGTCGCCCATCACGACAAGGCCCGCAACGCCGATCTGCAGACCAAGCTGACCTATCACGCCGGCCAGGTCGCCGACAGCGCCACCGGCGTGCTGACCGCGATCATCAAGGACGGCCTGTCGGCGGTCGGCCTGCTGGGCCTGATGTTCTGGACCAGCTGGAAGCTGGCGCTGTTCACCCTGGTCATCGCGCCGCTGGTGAGTGTGTCGATCACCTGGGTCAACCGCCGCTTCCGCAAGCTGTCGCAGCGCGTGCAGACCTCGGTCAGCGGCATCACCCATTCGGCGGACGAAGCGATCACCGGCCGGCGCATCCTCAAGCTCTACGGCGGCGAAAAATACGTGCTCGATGCGTTTCGGCGCATGGACGACTACCTGCGCCGGCAAAGCCTGAAGATGACTGCCAGCGGTGCGGCCTCGAACAGCGCGCTGGAGCTGATCGCCGCCATCGGCGTGGCGATGCTGGTGTTCGTCGCCACCGCGCCGGGGATGATCGAAACGGTATCGGCCGGCACCTTCGCTTCGTTCATCGCCGCGATGCTGAGCCTGCGTGCGCCGCTGGCGGCGATGACCAGCATCAGCGAACGCCTGCAGCGCGGCCTGGTCGCCGGTGCCGATCTGTTCGCCTTCCTCGACACGCCGGTGGAAGCCGACAGCGGCAGCCGTCCGCTGGCGCGTGCCGAAGGCCGGCTGCGCTTCGACGACGTCCACTTCGCCTACGAGGCCGATGGCCGCGCCGCGCTCGACGGCGTGAGCCTGGACATCGCACCCGGCGCCACGGTGGCCTTCGTCGGCCGCTCCGGCAGCGGCAAGTCGACCTTGCTGTCGCTGATCCCGCGCTTCTACGATCCTGCGTCCGGCGCGGTGCTACTCGACGGCCACGACGCTCGCGAGTATCGCTTGCTCGACCTGCGCCGGCAGATCGCCCTGGTCGACCAGAACATCGTGCTGTTCAACGCGACGATCGCCGAAAATATCGCCTACGGCTCGACTGGCGCGACGCGAGACAGGATCGAAGCAGCCGCGCGCCGCGCCCACGCCTGGGAGTTCATCAGTCGCTTGCCGCTGGGGCTGGACACCATGCTCGGCCAGGATGGCGCCAACCTTTCCGGTGGCCAGAAGCAGCGCCTGACCATCGCTCGCGCGCTGTTCAAGGACGCACCGATCCTGATCCTCGACGAAGCGACCAGCGCGCTCGACAGCGAATCCGAGCGGGCGATCCAGCAGGCGCTGACCGAGCTGATGCGCGGCCGCACGACCCTGGTGATCGCCCATCGCCTGTCTACGATCCAGAGCGCAGACCTGATCGTGGTCATGGACCAGGGTCGCATCGTCGAGCAGGGCACGCACGACGCGTTGCTGGCTCGTGACGGTGCCTATGCGGCGCTGCACCGGATGCAGTTCCGCGACGACGTCGTGGCGGCGTGAAGGCCGCGATCGAACGGCGCTGGTATTCGGCTGCGCCGGCGCCGATCGCGCTGCGACCGCTGGCGGCGCTGTACGGCCTGATCGCCGATCGTCTGGCTGCCGCCAGGAAACGCGAGGCCGTGCGCCTGCCGGTGCCGGTAGTCGTCATCGGCAACATCAGCGTCGGCGGCACCGGCAAGACGCCGCTGACCCTGTGGCTGATCGAGCAGGCGAGGGCGCTTGGCTTTTCGCCCGGCGTGATCAGCCGCGGCTACGGTGGCAAGGCGGCGCGCTATCCACTGCGCGTGACCGCCACTACCGACCCGGCCGAATGCGGCGACGAGCCGGCGCTGATCGCCTGCCGCGCACGAGTGCCGCTAGCGGTAGCGCCGGACCGGATCGCCGCCGGCCGCCTGCTGATCGAGCAGGACCATGTCGATCTGCTGATCGCCGACGACGGCCTGCAGCACTACCGGCTGGCCCGCGATCTCGAACTCTGCGTGATCGACGGCGCGCGCGGCCTGGGCAACGGCGCGCGGCTGCCGGCCGGACCGCTGCGCGAGCCGCCGTCGCGGCTGGCGGGTGTCGATGCGCTGATCGTCAACGGCGCGCTGCAAGTGCCGCTGCCTGCGCATGGCCGGCCGCAATTGACGATGAATCTGCTGATCGAGCGGGCGCTGCCGCTGGCCGGCGGCGCGGCGCGGCCCTTGAGCAGCTTCGCCGGCCAGCGGGTCCACGCGATTGCCGGCATCGGTCATCCGCAGCGTTTTTTCTCGGCACTCAAAGCGGCTGGCCTTGTCGTCATTCCGCAAGCATTCCCGGATCATCATCGCTATGCGGCGAGCGATCTCGCCTTCGACGATGGCCTGCCGCTGCTGATGACCGAAAAGGATGCGGTGAAGTGCGCGGCCTTTGCCCGCGCCGGCCTGTGGTCGGTGCCGGCCGATGCGCAGCTGCCCGAGGCGGACGCGGCGCATGTGCGAAAATTATTGTCCGCCCTCAGGTCCCGTCCGTCTCCTTGAACACTCCGATGCCCATGGACAAGCGCTTGCTCGACATCCTCGTCTGCCCGGTCACCAAGGGTCCTCTGACCTGGCATCCGGATGTCCAGGAACTCTGGTGCAAGGCTTCGCGCCTCGCCTACCCGGTGCGCGACGGCATTCCGGTGATGCTCGAGGAAGAAGCGCGGCCGCTGCGTGACGACGAGCTGAAGTAAGCCCCGTGTCCGGCTTCCGCATCGTCATCCCGGCCCGGCTGGGCTCCACCCGCCTGCCGCGCAAGGTGCTGCGCGCGCTGGCCGGCAAGCCGCTGGTGCAATGGACCTGGGAAGCGGCCTGTCGGGTGGCGGGGCCGGAAAGCGTGGTGATTGCCACCGACGATGCCGAAGTGCTGGCCGCCTGCGCGGCCTTTGGCGCCGACGTGCGGATGACCGATCCGGCGCACCAGTCCGGCACCGACCGGGTCAACGAGATCGCCACCGTCGCCGGCTGGGACGACGCCCAGATCGTCGTCAACCTGCAGGGCGACGAACCGCTGATGCCGGCGGCGATGGTCGTCGAAGCGGCGAAGCTGCTGGCCGACGATCCGGCTGCCGACATCGCCACGCTCTGCCATCCGCTGCATCAGCCCGAAGACTGGCTGAACCCGAATTTCGTCAAGGTGGTTCGCGCCGCCAATGGCCACGCGCTGTATTTCTCGCGGGCGCCGATTCCCTGGAAGCGGGAAGGGACCAGCTTGACGTCACCGTTGCCGGCAGGGCTGGCGTTCCGCCACATCGGCCTGTACGCCTACCGGGTCGGCGCGCTGCGCCGCTTCGCGCAGCTTCCGCCGTCGGCGCTGGAAACCTGCGAGGCGCTGGAGCAGCTGCGGGCGCTGGAAGCCGGGCTGAAGATCGCCGTCGGCGTGTCCGAGGTACCGCCGCCGCGCGGCGTCGATACCGAGGCCGATCTCGCCGCGGTCGCCGCCGTACTGGAGTCGTCGCGATGAGCCGACGCACCGCGGTGCTTCCGCCCGAGGTGCCGCTGCTGAGTTTCGGCCAGCGCATCGGCGCCTGGCTGAACATGCTGTTCGTCGATCACTCGATCTTCCGCTTCATCTACAACACCCGGCTGGCGGTGACGCCGGAGCTGCATCGCTGCGGCCACCCGATGCCCTACCAGCTCAGGGGCGCGCAGCGCGCCGGCATCCAGACGGTGCTGAGTCTCAGGGGCAACGAGACCCATCTCGGCTCGAACCGGCTGGAATGGGACACCTGCAAGCGCATCGGCCTGCGCCTGGTGCATTTCCCGATTGGCTCGCGCAGCGCGCCGCAGCGCGACGAGGTGCTGGAAATCATCGAGCTGCTGCAGACGCTGCCGAAGCCGCTGCTGATCCATTGCAAGTCCGGTGCGGATCGCGCCGGCCTGGTATCGACGATCTGGCAGCTGCTACGCGGCGAATCCTTCGACACGGCGATGCGCCAGCTCGACTTCTGGCGCCACGGCCACATCAAGGCGGCGAAGACCGGCGTGCTCGACCAGCTGTTCTATGCCTACCGCGACCATGTCGCGGTGCATCCGGGCACCAGCTTCCCGGACTGGGTCGCCAATCACTACGACCCGATCAAGGTCACCGCTTCGTTCAAGTCGAATTTCTGGGCCAATCAGCTGGTCGACCGGATCCTGCGCCGCGAATAAGAGGTAGTGCCACGCGGCCTCCGGTCAACAAAAAGCCGCGTCGAACGACGCGGCTTTTTTGATGCAGCGGCCTGGAATCAGGCCGTGGCGTCCGGCTTCTTCTCGGTCACGACGTCGGACCTCTCCTCGCTCTCGACCTGAGCCGCGGCCGTCGCGAACATCTCGACGACCGGCGCCGGCGCTTCGGCCAGCACGGCTGCCGCGGGGGCTCCCTCGGCGGCGACCGACGTGGCTTCGACCGCCACCGGCAGCGCTTCGGCAGAGACATCGAACTCGACCGCCGGCTGGGCTGCGGCCGGCGCTTCGAACACCACCGCCGGTGCGGCCTCGACGACGAACTCGACCACCGGAGCCGGATCGGCGACGGCTTCTGCCACCGGTTCGGCGACGACGGCCACTTCGACCGGCGTTGCCAGCACGGTTTCGACGGCGGCGATCGCTGGTTCCACCGCGGCTTCTGCGACCATCACCGGCTCGGCGGCGGGCGCCGCGAGCACTTCGATCACTTCGACCGTTGCGACCGTTGCGACGGCGGCCGGTGTTTCGACCGGCAGTTCGCTGGCGATCGGCGCCTCGACCACTTCCGCGATCAGGACTGCGGTGGCCACCGGGGTCACCACGGCTTCCTCGGCGACGGCCACCACCTCGACCCGCTGCGGCCGCTGGTCGCGGCGCGGGGCGTAGCCTGGCTCGTCGCTGCCGGCGCGCGGTTCGAGCGCGCCCGGATCGAACATCGGCGAGGTGTCGTCGGCCAGATTCAGACCGATGGCATTGCCTTCGCCCTCGTCACCGTCGCCGCCCTCGTCGTTGCCTTCGCCCTCGCTGCCCGGAGCGGCGTTCGGATTGCGCTCACCAGCGTTCTCGCCGTTGCGACCGCGGCCGCGGCCACGGCGACCACGACGACCGCGACGACCGCCGCCTTCGCGGCCTTCGCCACCGGCCTGGCCTTCGGCGGCGACGATCGCTTCGCCCTCGGCGGTGGTGCCAGCCATCAGCTCGCTCATCGTTTCCGTCGGCGCGCCGGCGTCGGCGGTGGTGACGAAAGCGGCGGCCGCTGCCGCCGCAACGACAGGTGTCAGCGTCTCGCCATCCGCCAGTGCGGCGACGGCCGGTACGGCATTGGCCTGCGGCTGCTGCTGGTTGCGCGGATTCTGCGGGCGCGGCTGCTGGTTCTGCTGCTGCGGCTGGCGCGGTTGCTGGCTGCCCTGGGCGCCGCGTTCACCACGATTGGGGCGGTTGTCCCCGCCGGCATTGCGCGGCTCGTTGCTGCGGTCGCGACCTTCGCTGTTGCCACGGCCGTCCCGGCGCTGCTGGCCGTCCTGCGGCGGACGCTGGTTGCGGTTGGCGTTGTCGCCCCGGCCCTCGCCGCGGCCCTCGTTGCGCCCGTCGCTACGATTGGCGCCATCGCGGCCGTCCCGGCGCTGCTGGCCGTCCTGCGGACGACCGCCATCGCGACGACCGTCGCCACGGTTGCCGTCGCGGCGCTGCTGCTGGCCCTGGCCCTGCGGCTGGCCGCCGTTGCGCTGCTGCTTCTGGCTGTTGCTGCTGCTGTCGGACTGCTTCGCCGCCGGCTTCTTGCCGCCGCCGAACAGGCCCTTGAGCCAGGCCCAGAAGCCGCCGCTGGCGACTGGACGCATCACCGCGACCGGTGCCGGAGCCTGCTTGACGGCGACCGGCACCACGGTCGGGTCCGGAGCGTCGAGCGGCAGCGGGGCGGGAGCATCCGGCAGCACCAGCTTGACCGCCGCTTCGCCGCCAGCGCCGCGCGGGCCCTGCGGCGTGCCGCTGCCGACCAGGGCGGCGCGGGCATCGGCCTTGTAGTCCTGCGGCAACCGGTAGCTCATGCCCGAGTTGTTCTCGAGCGTCAGGTGATCGGCGCGGATGCGGGTGATCTCGTACTTCGGTGTCTCCAGGGTCTCGTTCGGGACCAGGGTGACGACCACCATGTAGCGTGATTCCAGCTCGGCGATGACGCCGCGCTTCTCGTTCAGCAGGTAGGTTGCGACATCGACCGGCAGCTGCGCGATGACCCGGCCGGTGCGGTCCTTCATGCACTCCTCCTCGATCAGGCGCAGGGCGGCCAGCGCCAGCGATTCGACCGAGCGGATCTGGCCGCGGCCTTCGCAGCGCGGGCAGGCGATCTGGGTGTGTTCGGAGAGCGAGGGACGCAGGCGCTGGCGGCTCATTTCGAGCAGGCCGAAACGGCTCAGACGTCCGACCTGGACCCGGGCGCGGTCGATGTCGCAGGCCTGCTGCATCGCCTTTTCGACGTCGCGCTGGTTCTTCGAGCTGTTCATGTCGATGAAATCGATCACGATCAGGCCGCCGAGATCGCGCAGGCGCAGCTGGCGGGCGATTTCCTCGGCCGCTTCCAGGTTGGTCTGCAGCGCGGTTTCCTCGATGCCGCCGCCGCCGGTCGCCTTCGCCGAGTTGATATCGATCGCGGTCAGGGCTTCGGTGTGGTCGATGACGATCGAGCCGCCGGATGGCAGGCGGACCATGCGCTCGTGCGCCGATTCGATCTGGCTTTCCACCTGGTAGCGCGAGAACAGCGGGATATCGTCGCGGTACAGCTTCAGCTTGTTCTGCTCGGCCGGCATCGAGCGCAGCATCTGCGCCTTGGCTTCCTCGTAGATCTCGGCGTTGTCGACGATCACTTCGCCGATGTCCGGCCGCAGGTAGTCGCGCAGTGCGCGCAGCACGACGTTGTTTTCCTTGTACAGCGGGAACGGCGCCGGCAGCTCGGCGGCGGCACCGGTGATCCGGCCCCAGGTGTCGGCGAGCTGGTCGAGGTCGGTCTGCAGCTCCGGCGCCGAACGGCCCATGCCATTGGTGCGGACGATGATGCCCATGCCATCCGGGATGGTCAGCGCGGCGAGGGCTTCGCGGGCTTCCTCGCGTTCCTCGCCTTCGGCCCGGCGCGAAATGCCGCCGGCCTTCGGGTTGTTCGGCATCAGCACCAGATAGCGGCCGGCGAGGCTGACATAAGTGGTCAGGGCGGCGCCCTTGTTGCCGCGCTCTTCCTTTTCGACCTGGACGATGATCTCCGAACCTTCGGCGATCAGCTCGCGCATGTTGCCCTTGCCGGCGCCGCTGGCGGTGGTCCGGTAGTAGTCCTTGTGGATTTCCTTCAGCGGCAGGAAGCCGTGGCGTTCGGCGCCATAGTCGACGAAGCAGGCTTCGAGGCTGGGCTCGACGCGGGTGATCTTGCCCTTGTAGACGTTGGACTTGCGCTGTTCGCGCGAGGCCAGTTCGATGTCAAGGTCGTAGAGCTTCTGTCCATCGACGATGCCCACGCGCAATTCTTCGCGCTGTGTGGCGTTGATCAGGATTCTTTTCATTGATGCGGTCTCGATAGCTGTCTGTTGACACGCTCGACCGCGCAAAACGGGATGCGACGCGTCTGTGGCGCGCCTCGATCGTTACGAAATTTTCAGGATTCGATCGTCGATTCATCCCCGCCTCGCGCGGGAACGCTGGATTGTGCGGAACGCCGGTCGAAAGACGGTCGGCGGACTTGAATGGCGCTGACGGGGCGGACGGTTTGCTACCATGCGGACCGCTGGTTCTCGCCAGACTCCGGCGCAAGACCTGTTGGCCTGACACCGGGACTGTATTCGTCGCAACCGCGACAAACACGTCGAAGTGTGCCATAGAACTCCGCGTTGACGATAGTTTTACGTTGCCGCTCAAAGGCATGGCGCAAGACCGCGGAAATCGGGGGCGGGCGCCGGTACGGCCGGTTTCCACGTTGCCCCCGAGGTCCGGCGGATGGCCGCGCAGTAGTGCCCGCATTTCCAGTTTTTGCCAAGCCGGTATCGGCTTAGTTCCATTCTCGCCGGCTGCTGCCGGCGTCCGCCGAGATCACCTTGAATCGCAAAGCGCCCCCTTCTTCGTCCGCCCGGCCGTCCTCGCGGCCCCCGTCTCGTTCGGCACCCCGCACCGCACCGCGCTCGGCTGATCGTCCGGCCTCGTCCGGCGCCGAGCGGCCGCCGGCGCGTTCGCGCCCAGGTGGCTCGAGTGGCCCGAGGGGCCCGGCCAAGCCGCGTTCAGGAGCCTCGGCCGGCAAGGCCTACCAGCCGTCCTCGAAGCCGGCCGGCCGCCAGTCGCCGGGCCGGACCGGGGCGAAGAGTGCAGGCAGCGGGACGCCGTCTTCGACGCGACCGACCCAGCGTCCGGGGTCGAAGCCGAGCCCGAGATCGGCGCGGCCGCAGGAATCGCTGAGCGAGTTCATGGCCGACTCGAAACCAGCCAGGAAATCGATATTGCGGCAGTCGGATCGGACTGCCCGGCCGGCCAACCCTCGCTACATGACTGCCAAGAGCAGTGCCCAGAAAGCAGGTGCGCCGGCCCGTGACGGCCAGCGTCCGACGATCAGCCGCGACGGCGCTCGGCCGACTTCGCGTCCGGCAGCCAGCAGGGCTGCGCCGTCGGCCGGCCCTGGCGCTGCGCCGAAGAAGCGCGCGTCGGCGCCGAAGTTCACCAAGGCCACCCGGCCGGGCAAGGCGGTTGAAGCGCCAGCCGAGAAAGAGCTGCTGCCGACGGTCGTCGTGCACATGACGATCACCGCCAACGAGGACGGCCAGCGGGTCGACAACTATTTGATGAAGTGCCTGCCGGGTGTGCCGAAATCGCACATCTACCTGATCCTGCGCTCCGGCCAGGTGCGGGTCGACGGTGGCCGGGTCAAGCCGGATCGCAAGCTGGCGGTGGGCGAGGAGGTGCGCATCCCGCCGGTTCGCCTCGCCGAGAAGAGCGAGCAGATCCGTGCCCCGGACGCAGTGCTGAACCGCCTGCGGGAAGCGATCGTCTACGAGGACGAGCATTACCTGGCGATCTGCAAGCCGGCCGGCCTGGCATCCCACGGCGGCACCGGCATCGCCTACGGCGTCATCGAGGCGGCTCGCGGCTGGGGTAAGTACGACTTCCTCGAACTCGCCCATCGTCTCGATCGCGATACCAGCGGCGTGCTGCTGTTGGCCAAGTCCAGAGTCGGCCTGCTGCGTGCCCAGCGCGCATTCCGCGAAGGCCTGGCCGACAAGCGCTACTTCGCGCTGATCGTCGGCCGCCTGCAGGGCGGGGCGCGCGATGTCGACGCCGCACTCGTGAAGCGCTCGATCCCTGGCGGCGAGCGCTACATCGACATCGACGAAGAGGACGGCAAGCCGTCGAAGTCGCGCTTCGTGCCGCAGGCGCATTACAAGGATGCGACGCTCTGCGAAGTGCACATCTTTTCCGGCCGCACCCATCAGATCCGCGTCCATGCGCTGGCGCTCGGCCATCCGGTGGCCGGCGATCGCAAGTACGGCCTCAGAGATGATCAGAAGCCGATCCGCGATCTCGGCCTGCGGCGCATGTTCCTGCACTCGCACTTCCTGCAGCTGCCAGCCGATGGCGAGTTCGGCAAGCTGATCCTCAATGCGCCGATGACCGAGGAGCTGCGCGAGTTCCTGCAGGTGCTGGGGCCGGGTCGCTGACGCGATGCAGTCGTTCGACCTGCTGATCTTCGACTGGGATGGGTGAGAGCACGCGGCTTTGCGAGTACGGCTCGCAGCGTGATCGAACGCCCCGGCAGGGATGCCGGGCCGGACATGCCGCCACGGATGGCTAGAGGAGCGTGATGCAATTTGATCTGTTGATCTTCGACTGGGATGGGACGCTCGCCGACTCCGCCGGCCACATCGTCAGCACCACGCAGGCGGCGATCCGCGATCTCGGCCTGCCGGCGCGCGAGAACCACCAGATCGCCGAACTGATCGGCCTTGGCCTGCAGGACGGCTTGCGCCGCCTGTACCCGGAGTTCGATCCGGCCTGGGTGATGGCGCAGCTGTTCGCCCATCGCCGTGAAACCGGGCTGAAGATTCATTCCACCCCGTTGTTCGACGGCGCCGCCGGGGCGCTGGCCGCGCTGCGCGATCAGGGCTTCCGGCTGGCGGTTGCCACCGGCAAGCCACGCTCCGGGCTGGAAGGTGCTTTCGACGAGCACGGCCATGTCCGGCCGCTGTTCGAGATCAGCCGTTGCGCCGACGAGACCGCCGACAAGCCGCACCCCTTGATGCTGGAAGAAATCCTGCGTGAAACCGGCGTTGCCGCCGGTCGGGCGCTGATGATCGGCGACACCGAATATGACGTTGCGATGGCGGCCAGCATCGGCATGCCGGCGCTCGGCGTCGCCTGCGGCGTCCACGCGCCCGGGCGGCTGCTCGCGGCCGGCGCGACGGCGGTGATCGACGACGTGCAGTCGCTGCCGCGCTGGCTGCGGCGCTAGGGCAGCGACAGCCCGGCTTCGGCGAGCAGCCGCCGCACCGCCATCAGCGGCAGGCCGACCAGGCCGGTCGCGTCCTCGCTTGCGATCGCCTCGACCAGCGCAATGCCCAGGCCCTCGCTCTTGAAGCTGCCGGCACAGTCGTAGGCTGGCTCGGCGTCCAGGTAGCGCTCGATCTCGGCGTCGCCCAGCGGCCGGAAGCGCACCCGCGTGTGGTCGACGTGGCGCAGCACCCGGCCGCTGGCCTGGTGGACCAGCGCCACCGCGGTGATGAAGTCGACGGTATTGCCGGACTGGGCCTGCAACTGCGCGCGTGCCCGCTCGCGCGTGCCCGGCTTGCCGAGCACCACGTCGCCGAGCGCGGCGACCTGATCGGACCCGAGCACCCAGCGCTCCGGGTATTGCCGGCTCAGTACTCGGGCCTTGGCCGTGGCCAGACGTTCAGCCAACAGCAGCGGCGTCTCGCCGGGCAGGCGGGCTTCATCGGCATCGGACGGCAGCGCCACGAACGGCAGGCCCAGGCGGGCGAGCAGGCTGGCGCGGTAGCGGGAACCGGAGGCGAGGATCAGCGGCGAGGCTGCAGAAATGCTGGACATGAACGGTGGAAGATTTCGATTTCGTGAAGGCCGCTGATAGAGTCGCGGCCATGAACGAGTCCGTCAAAAAAACTGCGCAGCGGATCCTGCCGTTGCACGCCAAGGTATCGAGTGCACTGAATCGCGAAGCGAGCTACGCCGGCAGCCTGCCGGTGTCGCGGCTGGAGCGCCTGAAGGCGGCAGTTGCCGATCCTGACACCGATCTGCAGGTCGAACTGCAGATCCGCCGCGACAAGACCCGGGCGCCGAAACTGGAAGGGCGGGTGCGCGGCGAGCTGACGATGATCTGCCAGCGCTGCCTGAAGCCGTTCCCGCTGGAGCTCGACGCCGGCATCGACCTGCGTCTGGTGTTCAACGAGGAAGAGGAAAACCGCGTGCTGAAGGACGCCGAGCCCTATCTCGTCGAGGACGACCAGCTGCCGTTCCACGCCATCGTCGAAGAAGAAGTGCTGCTGGCGCTGCCGTTCTCTGCGCGCTGCGAACGCGACGATTGCACGCCGGGCTGATCGCTCGGCCAGTTTCGTAAATTGGCCGCACATCGGTTGTACATATTTGGGGTCAATCAGGATAGAATTCGCGCCCCTGGGCGAACCTTGCCCACCGGAGTTCCCCAATGGCTGTCGCAAAATCAAAGAAGTCCCGTTCCCGCCGTGGCATGCGCCGCGCCCATGACGCGCTGAGCGCTCCGACCCTGTCGGTCGATTCGACCTCGGGCGAAACGCATCTGCGGCACCACGTCACTGCCGACGGTTTCTACCGCGGCAAGCGCGTGATCGAGCAGAAGACGGTCGAAGTCGCAGAAGAAGCCTGAGCTTCTTCGCAGCGACTGAACCGCGCCTAGCCCGGCTTCAGTCGCTGCCAGGCGCAGTCATGACCCTTCCATGAACGCGCCCATCCTGCTGGCCCTTGACGCGATGAGCGGTGACCACGGTCACCGCGTCGTCGTGGAAGCGGCCTTGCGTGCGCTCGATGAGCATCGTCGCCTGAGCCTGATCCTGGTCGGCGACGAGACGACACTGCGCAAGACGCTGGCTGCGCATCGTCACATCGAGGATCCGCGGCTGATGATCCAGCATGCCTCGGAAGTGGTGGCGATGGACGAAGCGCCATCGAAGGCGCTGCGCGGCAAGAAGGATTCGTCGATGCGGGTCGCCATCGACCTGGTCAAGCACAAGCGCGCCCAGGCGGCTGTCTCCGCCGGCAACACCGGTGCGCTGATGGCGATCGCCAAGTTCGTGCTGAAGACGCTGCCGGGCATCGACCGGCCGGCGATCATTTCGCCGTTGCCGACGGTCAAAGGGGCGACCCACGTGCTCGACCTCGGCGCCAACGCGGCGTGCACGGCGGACCAGCTGTTTCAGTTCGCGGTGATGGGCTCGGCCCTGGTCACGGCGCTGAACGGCGTCAAGCGCCCCCGGATCGCCTTGCTGAACATCGGCGAGGAAGAGATCAAGGGCAACGAGACGATCAAGCAGGCGGCGACGCTGATCTCGGCGTCGACGCTGAACTACAGCGGCTTCATCGAGGGCGATGGCATCTTCCTGAGCCCGGCCGACGTGGTGGTCTGCGACGGCTTCGTCGGCAATGTCGCGCTGAAAGCGGGCGAGGGCGTGGCCAAGCTGGTTGGCCACTTCATGCGCGAGGAATTCACCCGCAACACCGGCACCAAGCTGATCGGCCTGATCGCCCGCTCGGTGCTGCGCTCGCTGGCCCATCGCATGGACCCGCGCCGCTACAACGGTGCCAGTCTGGTCGGCCTTAACGGAACGGTCATCAAGAGTCACGGCGGCGCCGACGCGATTGCTTTCGCCAATGCCATTTCGGTGGCGATGCGAGCGGTCGAGCACGATGTGCCGGCGCGCATTGCCAGTCTGCTGGCCGAAGCTCTGAACAGCCAGTCGAAGTCCGCGACGGTCTAGCCCGGCGCGTCGTGAACCGCTTCCGCGCCAATCCGAAGCTTCTGGCGCCGCTGCTCGCCGGCATGGCGATGATCGGGCCGTTCTCTATCGACGCCTTTTTCCCGGCCTTCCACGCCATCGAAGCCGAGCTGGGCGTGACCCCGGCGGTCATGCAGCAGTCCCTGAGCCTGTATCTCGCGGCTTACGCGGCGATGTCGCTGCTGCACGGCCCGCTGTCCGACGCCTATGGCCGGCGCGGCGTGATCATCTGGTCGATGCTGTTGTTCGCCGCCGCGACTACCGGCTGCGCGCTCGCCACCTCGTTCGAAATGCTGTTGGTGTTCCGCGCCCTGCAGGGCATCTGCGCCGGTGCCGGCATGGTCGTCGGCCGGGCGATCATCCGCGACCGCTTCGACGGTGCCGACGCCCAGCGGCTGATGTCGCAGGTCAGCTTCATCTTCGGCTTCGCGCCGGCGATCGCGCCGATCATCGGTGGCTTCGTGCTCGGCGCCGCCGGCTGGCGGGCGATCTTCTGGCTGCTGGCGGTCTTCACGCTGCTGCTGGTCGTCGCCTCGCTGGCCGCGCTTCCTGAAACCCATCCGCGCGAGCGACGCACCCGCTTCGCGCTGCGGCCGCTGCTGCATACCTATGGGGCGGTGGCCCGCGATCGTCGCTACCTGCTGCTCGGCTTCGCGGCAGCGCTGAACTTCGGCGCGATCTTCACCTACATCTCGGCGGCGCCGGCGGTGGTGCTCAACATTCTGCACCTGAGCGAGACCGAATTCGCCTGGCTGTTCGTGCCGATCATCGGCGGCATGATGTCGGGCTCGGCGCTGTCGGCGTGGCTGGCCGGCATGATCGACTCGGTGCGCACGGTGACGCTCGGTTTCGTCCTGATGAGCTGCGGCACGGCGCTGAACCTGGCCGGCAGTCTGTGGTTGACGCCGATGGTGCCCTGGTTCGTGCTGCCGATCGGACTGATCGGCATGGGCGTGACCCTGGCTTTTCCGACTTTCACCCTCCTCATGCTCGACCGCTTCCCGGCAGTGCGAGGTGCCGCCGCCTCGGTACAGGCGACCATCAGCCTCGGTGTTGCGGCCCTGGTTTCGGGAGCGCTGTCGCCATTGGTCAGCGCCGCACCGCTGGGCTTGGCCTGTGCGTCAGCCGGCCTGACCATCAGCGGCTATCTGCTGTGGCGCGTCTACTTGCGGATCACGCCGGCCTGCGGTCCCGATGTGCTCAGTGCCAGGCTCGAACCGGCAGTGGCGGCGACGCCGTCCTCGGCGCACGTGCAGAGCTGAACGGCGCGCCGTGGGCCGATCGGCCGCGGCCTTCCAGCTGACTAGCTCCGCGACTACCGGGCCTTGGCCTTGCTGCCGGCCGGTGGTACCCCGACAGTCTTCAGCAGGGCGACGCAGTCGTTGTCGTCGCCAAGTCCCAGTTGGATGGTCGGAATCAGCGCTGCGAGTGGCGTGGCGACGATGCCCAGGATCGCCGCAGCCGCACCGCGGATGGCCAGCGCCTTGTATTCGGGGCCGATGCTCGGCGACTTCAGCGGGCCCTTGATGATGATCGGTGCCGGCCAGGATGCGATGTTGAAGTGCTTCGGCTCGGTCTTGAGCCGGTAGTCGATCTTCTCGTCCGTGAGGTTGATCGCGCCGCTGCCGATGACATTGGCTTCGCTGGTATCGAGCAGGAGGGTGCGCGTGTCGACCTGTCCATCCTTGAGGCCGAAGTCCGCGATCATGCAGCGCAGGTCGGTGCGCCGTGGAATGCCCAGCGCGGACAGCAGGGCATTGCCGAGATCAAGTCCGGCGAGGTCGATCAGGATGGCGCTGAGATTGCCGCCGGTCATGAACAGCGTAAGCCCACCGTCGCCGCGGCCGAGCATGGTCTTCAGCGAATTGCCGGTGGTGTCGATCCGGCCGCTGCCGGCGATCACGCCGCTGCCGCGGAAAATCGTGCTCTTCTTCAGGATGTGGCCGAGATCGACCTTGCGGAAATCGATGTCGGCGACCGCGTGAACCTGATCCTGCTGGCCATCGAGCGCGATGTTCAGGACGATGGCGCCGGTGCCGACCGCAAAGCTCAGCGGTTTCATGGTCAGCTTGCCGTCGACGATGTCGAGCACGGCGATGATGTTGTCGAGCGGTGTGTCCTCGGTCTCGATGCGCTCCGCCTTGTAGCTGACGTGCATGTCGGCGGCGCGCAGCTTCGGCAGGTTGATCGGCTGATCCGGCAGCAGCGAGGGCTTGGTCCGCTGCTGCTCGCGTTCGCGCTTCTGCTGCCGGGTGTCGTTGGCCGCGTCGGCCTTGCCGGGAGTCGCGCCGATGAAACCGGCGAGATCGGCGAGCACGACTTTCCGGGAAACGAGATTCGCGGTGATTTCGGGTCGATCCCGGCGCGGCAGGTAGTAGAGATCGCCGCCCAGATCGCTGGAGCCGACCGTGCCGCTGAAGTCGGTGAAGCGAAATCTCCGCTCACCGTAGTCGAGCTTGCCCTCGAGCTTGTAGGGCGGTGTTTCCGGCAGCGGAACCTTGATCAGCGGATACAGCGCGGCGAGATCCTTGCCCTGAAGTGCGAGGCTGAGCTTGGCGCCGCCGAAGCGCAACGGATCGAGCAGGCTGCCGTGCAGATCGATCCTGGTCGTGCCATTGGCGGCGGTGAAATCGATCTTGTAGGGGTTGGACGGTTCGCGCAGTCCAAGGATCGCGCCGCCGATCAGTCTGGCGGTGATCGGCTGGCCGCTGTAGCGGCCATCAGCGGTGACGACGATCTGCGCCTCGTCGCCGGCATGGGGATTTTCGGTGTGCAGGCCGATCGTAAAGTCGGCCTCGTGGGCCGGATCGAGCACGTGCGCCGTGCCGTCGATGATGCTGAGCGTGCCGATGTCGATCGAAAGTCCGCGCCGGTTCGGGTCGCCCGGCGGCAGGTCGAGCACCCAGTTGCCTGGGCCCGATGGCGTCGGCCGCAGGTCACCGCGCAGGCGGTCGATGATCAGGTCCGGCAGCACCAGCTTGCCGTCGAACAGCGCCCAGGGGTTGATGTGCACGCTGAGTCGGCCGACGCTGGCCAGTGAGCCGCCGGGCATTTCCGGGGTCATTTCGGGCGGATTGGCAACGATGACATCGTCGACCACGATCCACGGATGCCAGCGCAGCTTCACATCAAGATTGGCGATCGTCACCTGGCGATTCAGCGCCGCAGAGGCCCGCGATTCCAGCAGCGGCTTGAACCAGTTCCAGTCCCACAGCTGCACCGCGAGCAGGATGATGATCAGCAGGATCGCGATCAGCTTGGCGCCCAATGAGGAGACGAATTGGCGCTTGGGCTGCCGGCGTGGCTGGAGGGTGGTCGGCATGGTCAGGCGGCTCCTGATGGCGAGTTCGAGCCTGTGAGGCAGCAGGAAACGATCCCGCTGCTTGTTTCGCCCAGTGCTGCTACCGCACCAACTGACTCAGGGCGCCGTTACTGCACCAGCTGATTCAGATTGAAGATCGGCAGCAGAATCGCCAGCACGATCAGCAGCACCACGGTGCCCATGGTCAGGATCAGGATCGGCTCGAACAAGCTCATCAGCGCCGAGATCAGCGTTTCCAGTTCGCGTTCCTGATTCTCGGCGGCGCGGTCGAGCATCTCGTCGAGCTTGCCGGACGATTCACCGGAGGCGATCAGGTGCATGGTGATCGGCGGGAACAGCCGGCTTTCGGCCAGTGATTTGTTCAGGCTCGCGCCCTCACGAACCCGCTTCGCCGCCGCGTCGATCGCTTCCTTCATCGGCAGGTTCTCGACCACCTGGGCGCCGATGCGCAGCGCGTCGAGAATCGGCACGCCGGCGCCGAACAGAATGCCGAGCGTACGCATGAACCGGCCTGTGTTGGCGCCGCGCACCAGGCGGCCGATCAGCGGCAGGCGCAGTACCCAGAGGTGGTACTTGCGACGGAAGCCGTCGTTCTTGAGCGCTCGCCTGAACACGAACACCCCGAGCAGCAACGCGATGAAGATGCCGAAGCCGAAGTTCTGCAGGAATTCGCTGGTCGCGATCAGTCCCTTGGTCAGCGGCGGCAACTCGGCGCCGATCGAGTCGAACACGCCGACCACCTTGGGCACGACATAAGACATCAGCAGCGCGATTACGCCGATCGCGACGAAGGTCAGGATTGCTGGATAGAAGGTCGCCAGCATCACCTTGCTGCGGATCGCCTGCGAGCGCTCGGCATAGTCGGCGAGGCGTTCGAGCACCGAATCGAGCTTGCCGGCCGACTCTCCCGCTTCGATCGTCGCCCGGAACAGGGTCGGGAAGGCACCCGGGAATTCGCCCATCGCCCGCGCCAGACTGTTGCCCTCGGTGACTCGCGAACGCACGCCCAGAGTGACGCGCTGCACGCGCTTCGATTCGCTCTGCTGGGAGACCGCGGCCAGCGCCTCATCGAGCGGCAGGCCGGAGCGGGTCAGGGTGGCGAGCTGGCGGGTGAACAGCGACAGCTCGGTGGAATTGAGGCTGCCGCCGCGGGTCACCGGCAGGCTGGTCCGCGACGATCGGCCGGCCTTCTCGGCGACTTCCTTGATGTCCAGCGGCGTCAGGCTGCGTTCGCGCAGCAGCTGACGAACCTGGCGCTGGGTGTCGCCCTCGATCAGGCCCTTGACCTGCCGGCCCCGGGCATCGAGGGCGCTGTATTCGTAGGCGGACATGGATCAGGGGCTAGGGAGCGGCTCGGTGTTACGGAGTCAGGGGCTACTGGAGACTGATGAGAATAGCGTCCGTTTAACCACTGGAAGATTTGGTGAAACCTTGCACTCGCGACCGGGGCTGCCGCCCGTTGAAGCCATGCTCCGAAGTGCCATTCCCGGCACTTCGGAAAGTGCGCATCGCTTCAACCTTCCTCGATCGTCACGCGCAGCACTTCGCTCAGTGTGGTGTCGCCGGCGATCACCTTGTTGCGGCCGGACTGCAGAATGCCCGGGCCGCGCTCGCGGGCGGCGGCTTCGAGAATCTGCTCGGAGGCATTGTCGTGGATCAGCGCTTCGAGCTTGCGGTCGACTTCGATGATCTCGTGGATGCCGCTGCGGCCAGCGAAACCGGTGTGTCGGCACTGCGGGCAGCCGACCGGCTTGTACAGCACGAGGTCGCTGCGCTGGGGCACGCCGAGCTGTTCGAGCTCGGCTTGCTTCGGCTGGTACGGCGTCTTGCAGTGCTTGCACAGGGTGCGTACCAGGCGCTGAGCCATCAGGCCGACCAGCGACGACGACAGCTGGTAGGGCTCGACGCCCATGTCCCTGAGACGAGTCACGGCGCCGACGGCGGTGTTGGTATGCAGCGTCGACATCACCAGATGACCGGTCTGCGAAGCCTGGACCGCGATCTGCGCAGTATCGAGATCGCGGATTTCGCCGACCATCACCACGTCCGGGTCCTGACGCAGGATCGCGCGCAGGCCGCGGGCGAAAGTCATCTCGACACGCAGATTGACCTGGGTCTGGCCGACGCCGTCGATGTAGTACTCGATCGGGTCCTCGACGGTCATGATGTTGCGGCTGCGATCGTTCAGGGTCGACAGCGCCGAATACAGGGTGGTGGTCTTGCCGGAGCCGGTCGGGCCGGTGACCAGCATGATGCCGTAAGGCCGGTTGATGATCCGCTTCAGGGTGGCGGTCTGCACCGGGTCGATGCCGAGCTGTTCCAGATCGAGGCGCTCGGCCTGCTTGTCGAGAATACGCATCACCACGCGCTCGGCATTGCCGCCGGTCGGGATCGTCGACACGCGGACGTCGACCTTGCGGCCACCGAAGGCGCGGCTGATGCGGCCGTCCTGCGGCAGGCGCTTTTCGGCGATGTCGAGCTTGGCCATGATCTTGACGCGGGAGACGATCTTCGGCGCCAGCGACCGCGGCGGGTTGAGGATCTCGCGCAGCACGCCGTCGATGCGGAAGCGCACCGTCACCCGGGTCTCGAAGGTTTCGATGTGGATGTCGGAGGCGTTTTCCTTGATCGCTTCGACGAGCAGGCCGTTGATGAACTTGATGATCGGCGCGTCGTCGTCGGTTTCCAGCAGATCCTGGGCTTCGGCGAGCGCAGCGGACAGCGAATCGATGTCGGCGCTGTCTTCTTCCAGGCCATCGGCGAGCGCGGCGCTGGCGCCGGTCTGGCCTTCGTAGGTCCGCTGCAGCAGGGCGTCGAATTCATCGAGGCTGACCGCTTTCATCTTCACCGGCCGGCCGACGAAGCGGCGGGCCTCCTGCACGGCGTCGAGGCTGATGCCCGGACGGCAGACCAGTTCGACGGCGTCGCCGCGGTCGATCGAGACGATCAGGCCATGCCGTTTCGCGAATGCGAACGGCGGCCGGCGCAGGGCGGGGCTGGCAGCTTCCATGGCGCTTGCCTTCTGCTCAGGGAATCGGCGACTGGGCAGGGGCCGACGGTGCCGGTGTCGGCGCTTGTGTCTGTGCCTGGGCGGGCGGCGATACCTGCGTGGCGGCGGCGTCCCTGGCATCCCGAGCGGACTGCTGGTCGGCGGCGTAGCTGTCGAACGGTGCCAGTACCGGACGCGCGCCACCGATCAGCGGCACGGCGCCCTGGGCGGCGCGGACTTCGGCATTGCGTACGCCGTCGTAGCGCTTGCGCGTGTAGTAGTCGGCGTCCTTGCGGTCGTCCAGGATCACCGGGTGGATGAAGATCATCAGGTTGGTCTTCGCCTTGCGGACCGAACGCGACTTGAACAGCGCGCCGAGCACCGGAATGCTCGACAGCAGCGGGATGCGGCTCTGCGAGTCGGTCAGCTGGTTGTCGATCAGGCCGCCGATGAACAGGATCTGGTCGCCTTCGACGGACACCGAATTGGTCACCGTGCGCTTGTTGGTGATCAGGCTGGCGGTGCCGGCGCCGCCGCTGGCGATACCTGAACTTTCCAGGTCGATCTTCAGCTTCAGACCGTTGTTCTCGTTGATCGTCGGCGTGATGCCCAGCTTCAGGCCTACTTCCTTGCGCTCGATGGTCTGGAACGGATTGACCGCGCCGGTGGAACTGGTACCGGCGCCGGTGTTCGAGAAGCTGCCGGTCAGGAACGGTACTTCCTGGCCGACCGACAGCTTGGCTTCCTCGTTGTCGAGCGTGGTCAGCTGCGGCGTGGCGAGGATGTTGGTGTCGCCATCGGAGGCCAGCGCCCGCAGCAGCACCGCGAAGAACGAGCCGCCGGAGGTGAAGCCGCCGGCGCCGATGGTCGCACCGGAGCCGATCAGCGAGGCGGCGGCGGTGACCAGGGTGCTGGTGCCGCCGGTCGCGGCCGCGGTGGTCGCGCTGCTCGCCGCGCTGGCGAGGTTGGACAGCGCGCCCTGGGTGCTCTGGTTGAGGATGCCGGTGATCGCGCCGGTGTTCGGGCTGTAACCGGCGTAGTCGAGGCCGAGTTCGCTGGCCTTGGTGGCGCTGACCTCGGCAATGATCGCTTCGACCAGCACCTGGCGGCGGCGGATGTCGAGCTGGCTGATGACATTGCGGATCGCCAGCATCGCTTTTGGCGCCGCGGTGACGACCAGCGAGTTGGTGTCCTTGTCGGCGATCACGCGGGTGCCGTCGGCGCCGCCGCCGGACGAGGCCGCGGCCGGCGCGGCATTGGCGCCGCCTGCCGCGGCGGCACCCGGACGTGAGCTGGCGCTGGCGGCCTGGGCATAGCCTTCGAGGATCGGCGCCAGGTTTTCGGCGCTGGCGTAGTTCAGGTAGAAGACTTGGGTGTCGCCGCCACTGGGGCCGGGCAGATCGAGGCGCCGGACGATTTCGGTCATCCGCACGCGTTCGCTCTTCTCGCCGCTGATCAGCACGCTGTTGCTGCGCTCGTCGGCGATGACGACGCCGGCCTGGGCGGTCGGATCGGCCTGCTTGCTGGCCTGGGACAGCGTGGTCAGGATGCGCACGACATCGCTGGCGGCGGCGTTCTCGAGCTTGACCACTTCGATCTCGCGATCGCCGCTCTGGTCGATCTGGGCGATCAGCCGTTCGATGCGGGTGACGTTCGAGGCGCGGTCGGAAATGATCAGCGAGTTATTGCCTGCGTAGGCGGCGAAGTGGCCGCTTTGGCTGATCAGCGGCCGCAGGATCGCCACCAGCTGCGAGGCCGAGACGTTCTGCACCGTGTAGACGTGGGTGACGATCTCATCGAACGGCACGCCGCGGCCGTTGGAGATCAGGCCGCCGCCATCGGTACGGGCATTGGTTTCCGGAACGATCTTGATCGCGTCGCCGGCCGGGATCGCCGCGAAGCCCTGCACCTGCAGCACGGCGAGGAAAGTGGCGTAGACGCCGGCCGAGTCCATCGGGCTGGCGGACACCACGGTGACCTTGCCGCGCACCCGCGGGTCGACGATGAAGTTCTTGCCGGTGACTTCGCTGACCGTGGCGATCAGCGTCGAAATTTCCGCGTCCTTCAGGTTCAGCGTCACCTCGGCACCGCGGCTACGGCCCTGGGCCAGCGGTGCGCCACTGGTGGTCGCCACGAGCAGCGCTGCGGTCAGCGTCAGCGCTGCGTGTTTCAGGGTCTTGCGTGAGTTCATGGCGAGGATAGAAGGAGCTTTCGGTTCCGGCGGTTTCGGCATGGGGACGCAGCCGCCGAGGTCACTGTTCGAGATTGATGCTGAAATTCTGGGTCTGGCCGCCGCGGTCGACCGTCAGATTGATCTGGGCGCTCTGGCTGAGGTCGGTCAGCATCTGCAGCGAGCGGTTCGGATCGTTCAGCGGCACGCCGTTCACCGAGGTGACGATGTCGCCGGGACGCAGGCCGGCAGCGGCGAACACGGCGCGGTCGCGTCCCGGATAGATGCGGTAGCCGGAAAGGCCACTGCCGCTGTTGACCGGCTGCACGCGGATGTAGTTCGAGACCTTCGACGGATCGGCGAGGATTTCCGAGCGGATTTCGCCGAGCGACGACAGGACATCGCTTTCGGCGTCGTCACTGGCGGTGCTTTCGACCAGCTGGTCGCCGACCGGCGAGCCGAGCAGGCTGCCACCCGGGTTGTCCTTGTCCAGCCGTAGCGTTTCCAGCTTGCCGCCGCGAAGCAGGATCACCCGGTCCGGGAAGATCGCCTGAAGCTGGACGCCGCGGGCGACGTCGTCGCCGACTGCGTAGGGCTTTTCTTCTCCGCCCTGGGTCGCGATCAGGGCGCGCGACTTGCGATCCTTGTCGTCTCGGCCATTCGAAAGAATGCCGAGCAGCGTGAGATTCAGCTGGGTGTCCGGCGCCGCGGCGAGATCGGCGAGCGCCGGCTCGGCTGGCGCCGTGTACTGCCCGAACAAGTGGGCGTTGGCGATCCCGCCGAGGTCGACACCGGCCCGGGCGGCGACTCTTGGTGAAGTAGCCGGCGCTGGCTGCCACTGTGCGCTCTCCGGGGTCGGCACCAGTGTCCAGACCAGGCTGGCGGTCATTTTCGCGATCAACACGACCAGCACCAGATTCGCCAGTTCCGGCGCTCGGCGGCCATAGCGGGCCGCGAGCGCGGGCACCGCACCGGGCAGGGCGTTGAGTCGAGAGGGGGAAAAAGTAGGCATCAACGGCATGATAACGGGGCTTTGACAGCGGCGGGAATAATTACTGCTTATCGATCTAGACAGGGTTGGCAGCCTGGGAGCCGGGCACTCGAACGGATCGTCGAACGCTACCGTTCGGGGGTTTTCCTGCTCGGCAGCCCGGGACAATTGGGTACACTTAGACGCATGGCAGACCGCGATACACGCAGCGACCAGGATTCCGGCACCGGCCTTATCGTCGATGAGGCCAAGCCGCGCCTGCAGCAGCCGCCGATGTACAAGGTGGTGATGATCAACGACGACTTCACGCCGATGGAGTTTGTCGTGCAAGTGTTGCAAACGTTCTTTCATCACACCCGCGAGCAGGCCGTGCAGATCATGCTGCAGGTGCATCAGGCGGGCCGCGGCACTGCCGGCATCTTTCCCGCCGAGATTGCCGAGACCAAGGTCGCCCAGGTCAACAGCTTCGCCCGCAAGAACCATCACCCGCTGCTGACGGTGATGGAAAAGACCTGAGCCGCGCCCGGCTGCTCAAGCAGGTCGAAGTCGCAGCGAGCCCTGGAGGCCGTCGTCCGTCGCGCAGCAATGCTGCGTCGATACTGTCGTTTTTCCGACAGTTTTCCCACGACGAATTTCCGTCATCGACGCTGTCCAAGTTCTATCCAGCTACCGTGAGACGCTTTGTCGGAGCTATTGGCCGCCGACCGATCCGTCGCCCAGCAACGTTCGTCGCGTCGATCGATACCGCTCGCCGGCAGAATCCAAGGGCAGCGTTGGCCACGGACGCCAGGCATCGAAATGGTGCGTCTTTTGCGTACTCCTATTTCGTCTGACGACATTGCATGATGGGACTGGAAAAGCATCCATCACTGCCCCAACGTAGCGTTCACACTAGTTCAGGAAGCGACCATGCTCAGCGACGAATTGCAGAAAGCTCTTGATGCAGCGTTCCTTGCCGCGCGCAGTGACGGCCATGAGTTGCTGACCGTCGAACACTTGCTGTTGGCCCTGTTGTCGGATTCCAACGTCAGCGAAGTGCTGACGGCCAGCGGTGGTGATCTCGACAAGCTCGAAGGTGGCCTGCGCGAGTACATCGCCCAGAACATCCACTCGAACAAGGACGCCGGCGGCAACCAGGAAGTGCAGCCGACGCTGTCCTTCCAGCGCGTGCTGCAGCGGGCGATCTACCACGTGCAGGCCTCGGGCAAGAAGCGCGTCTCGACGCTCAACGTGCTGGTGGCGCTGTTCGCCGAAAAGGACACTCATGCGGTTTACCTGCTCAACGAGCAGGGGGTGACCCGGCTCGACGTAGTCAACTACATCAGCCACGGCATCGCCAAGAACAACCAGCCGGCGGCGCCCCAGGAACAGCAGAACGACAGCGAGGACAAGGACGAATCCGGCAAAGGCAGCGGCAAGTCCGCGCTCGAGCAGTTCGCGGTCAATCTCAACCAGCGCGCCATGCGAGGGTTGATCGATCCGCTGATCGGTCGTGCCCACGAGATGGAGCGGGTGATGCAGACCCTGTGCCGTCGGCGCAAGAACAACCCCTTGCTGGTCGGTGAGGCCGGAGTCGGCAAGACCGCGATCGCCGAAGGCCTGGCCTGGCTGATCACCGAAGGTCGCGTACCCGAGCTGTTGAAGGACGGCATCGTATTCAGTCTCGATCTCGGCAGCCTGATCGCCGGTACCAAGTATCGCGGCGACTTCGAGAAGCGCTTCAAGAGCGTGATCTCGGAACTGGCGCGGACGCCGGGCGCGATCCTGTTCATCGACGAGATCCACATGATCATCGGCGCCGGTGCGGCCTCGGGTGGCGTGATGGACGCCTCGAACTTGTTGAAGCCGATGCTGGCCAACGGCGAACTGCGCTGCATCGGTTCGACCACCTATCAGGAATACCGCGGCATCTTCGAAAAGGATCGTGCGCTGTCGCGGCGCTTCCAGAAGGTCGATGTGCCTGAGCCGAGCGTGCCGGAAACCATCCAGATTCTCGAAGGCCTGCGCGCCCGCTTCGAAGAGCACCATCAGGTGCACTTCACCAGCGGTGCGATCCGCAGCGCCGTCGAACTGGCGGCCAAGCACATCACCGATCGTCACCTGCCGGACAAGGCCATCGACGTCATCGACGAGGCCGCCGCCCGCCTGCGCCTGCTGCCCGAGGCCAAGCGGCGCAAGACCGTGCAGGTACGCGACATCGAGGAAACCGTCGCCAAGATCGCGCGCATTCCCCCGAAGTCCGTGTCGAGCAATGACAAGGACCGACTCGCGACCCTGGAGCGCGATCTCAAGCTAGTGATCTTCGGCCAGGATGCCGCGGTGGAAACGCTGGCCTCCTGCATCAAGCTCGCTCGCTCGGGCCTCGGCAACCCTGACAAGCCGATCGGCAACTTCCTGCTTGCCGGTCCGACCGGTGTCGGCAAGACCGAGATCACCCGGCAGCTGGCCAGCCAGCTCGGCATCGAGCTGATCCGCTTCGACATGTCCGAATACATGGAGAGGCACACGGTGTCGCGCCTGATCGGCGCGCCTCCGGGCTATGTCGGCTTCGATCAGGGCGGCCTGCTGACCGAAGCGGTGATCAAGCATCCGCATGCGGTGGTACTGCTCGATGAAATCGAGAAGGCGCATCCGGATGTCTTCAACCTGCTGCTGCAGGTCATGGACCACGGCACGCTGACCGACAACAACGGCCGCGCGGCGGATTTCCGCAATGTGATCCTGATCATGACCACCAACGCCGGTGCGGAGGAATCCTCGCGGCGCGGCATCGGCTTTACCGAGCAGAACCACTCGACCGACGCGCTGGAAGTGATCCGTCGCGGCTTCTCACCGGAATTCCGCAACCGCCTCGACGCGATCATCCCGTTCGCGCCGCTCGGCAAGCGCGAGATCGCCCGCGTGGTCGACAAGTTCCTGATGCAGCTCGAGGAACAGCTGGCGGCCAAGCACGTGACCATGGATGTCGAGCAGGAGGCCCGAGACTGGCTGGCCGAGCATGGTTACGACGTCAAGATGGGCGCCCGTCCAATGGCGCGGACGATCCAGGAAAGCATCAAGCGTCCGCTCGCCGAGGAACTGCTGTTCGGCAAGCTCGCCCACGGCGGCCGGGTCACGGTCAAGGTCACCGAGGACGACAAGATCGGTTTCGAGATCGAGGCCAAGGAAAAGGCGGCGGTAGCGGCCGAACCTGCCTGATCCTCAGGCGCTGAAATGAAAAAGCCCGCGCAAGCGGGCTTTTTCTTGGGTGGCGAAGACGGCAGCGGCACTCGGGAAGGCTGCACTGCTAGCTTCGCGAGCTGCAGTTTCGTCCTGGATTCACCGGAATCTTGGGCAGACCACCAACGTCGGGAACTTGCCTGACGTCAGTGCCGGCGCAGGTCCTACTTGTCGCGGAACGTGATCCGACCCTTGGTCAGGTCGTATGGCGTCAGCTGCACGGTGACTTTGTCGCCGGTCAGGATGCGGATGTAGTTCTTGCGCATGCGCCCGGAGATGTGGGCGGTGACGATATGGCCGTTTTCGAGCTTGACCCGGAACGTCGTATTCGGAAGCGTTTCGGCGACGATGCCGGGCATTTCGATGTGATCTTCTTTTGCCATTAGGGCCACGGAGTTTGAGGAGGCGCGATTATCCGGGAACCGACCCGGGCTGGCAATTCCTGCCTCAATTGTCAACCAGATGTTGCCAGTTGCCGTTGTTCAGCACTTCCAGCGGATGGAAGCGTTTCTTGTAGTCCATCTTCGCGCTGCCGGGCACCCAGTAGCCGAGGTAGACGTAGGGCAGATGCTGGACTTGCGCCTGCTCGATCTGGCTGAGGATCGCGTAAGTGCCGAGGCCGCGTTCCGGCGTTTCCGGTTCGAAGAAGGTGTAGACCGCCGACAAGCCATGCGGTACACGGTCGACCACCGATACCGCCATCAACTGCGCGTCTGGTGCTGCGCCGAGGCGGAACTCCCAGAACTCGGTCGCGCCCCAGCCGCAGGCCAGGAACTCCTCGAAGGCCTTGGCATCGTCCGGGTCCATGCCGCCGTCACGATGGCGGGCGGCGAGATAGCGGCGATACAGCTCGTAGTGCCCCTCGGTCAGCGTGTGGCTGATCGATAGTGAAAGATCGGCATTGCGCTTAAGGCAGCGACGCTGTGCGCGATCCGGCGTGAACTGTGCGGCGACGATACGCGCCGACTGGCAGGCACGGCAGTTCAGGCACATCGGCCGGTAGGCGTAGTCGCCGCTGCGCCGGAAGCCCTGGTCGAGCAGGGCGCCGTAAAGTGTCGGCTCCAGCGGAAACGCCGGGTCGACGAAGGCGCTGCGGGCATGGCGCTCCGGCAGGTAGCCGCAGGCATGCGCGCTTCCCATCAACAGTCGGAGGCTTTGCATGGTCATGACTGAATGCGATGCAAGAACAGTGCGCGTGCGCGGCTCAGGCCGGCAACCCGGACAGGTGCTGGCGCTCGCTCGGAACGTCGATTTCGTAGCGCCAGAGGCCGCTGCGTGACGGCGCCTGCTGGGCGACGCGCAATCGCGACAGGAAGCGGTCGCGGGAAATCTCCACCGCACCGAGCGTGCGCAGGTGCTGGGAGGCAATCTGGCAGTCGATGATCTCGAACGACCAGGCCCGCAGTTGCTGGCACAACCAGTACAGCGCCAGCTTCGAGCTATCGGTCTCGGTGCTGAACATCGATTCGCCGAAGAAGGCATGACCCAGCGCCACGCCGTACAAGCCGCCGATCAATCGGCCGTCTCGCCAGACCTCGGCGGAATGGGCGTGGCCGGCCTCGCGCAGTTCCAGGTAGGCGCGCTTCATGTCGGCGCCCAGCCAGGTGCCGTGGCTGCCGCGACGCGACGCGGTGCAGCCGTCGAGCACCTCGCCGAACGCGCGATCCAGCGTCACCGCGTAATCGCGCTTGCGGATCCGCTTGTCCAGGGAGTGGGAAACGTGGAACTCGGCCGGGTCGAGCACCGCTCGCGGATCCGGGCACCACCAGAGGATCGGCTCGTTCGGGTTGTACCAGGGGAAGATGCCGCTGGAATAGGCGCGCAGCAGGCGTTCGACCGACAGATCGCCGCCGATCGCCAGCAGGCCGTTCGGGTCGCGCATCGCGCGGCTCGGCGGCGGGAACGGCTGGTTCGGATCGCGCGGATCCAACCAATGTAGGCGCACCGGGTTATCCATCGCTTGCCGCTCCGCTCGGATCGGCGATGCGCTTGTACGGTGTGTGTTCGTCGAGCAGGGCCTCGCGCTGGCCGACATAGGCGCGTTCGCGCTGCAGATGATCGCTGACCGCGTCGAACAGCCGGGCATCGGCCAGCCAGTGGGCGGAACGGGTGATCTGCGGCACGAAGCCGCGGGCCAGCTTGTGTTCGCCTTGGGCACCGGCATCGAAGTGGGTCAGACCTTCGCGGATGCAGCGCTCGATGCCCTGGTAGTAGCAGGTCTCGAAGTGCAGGCTGTGATAGCGATCGGCCGCGCCCCAGTGACGCCCGTAGAGCGTGTCGCCTCCCTGCAAGGTGATCGCGACTGCCACCATCACCGCCTCCTCGTATGCCAGGACGAGTCTAACTGCGGTATCCGCTCGTCGTCCGTAATCGAGAAAGAATTCTGTGCTCAGGTACGGCGCCTGGCCGCGTTCGGCGTAGGTGTTCGCATACAGCGCATAGACCCGCAGCCACTCGGCCTCCGAGAGTTCATGGCCGGCGCGCCACTCGAAGCGGATCCCGGCTTCGGCGACGCGGCGGCGCTCGCGCAGGATCTTCTTGCGCTTGTCGCTGGTGAAGGTGCCGAGGAAAGCACTGAAGTCGCGATAGGGCAGGCCGTCCGGCCCGGCGTTGAACCAGTGGAACTGGACGTCGTTGCGCTCGACCAGCCCGGCGTCTCGATACGCCGCGAAATCGGTGTCGTCGACAAACAGCGCGTGGCAGCCGGACAGGCCGGCGCTGCGCGCGATGTCGGGAAGCTGGCGGGCGATCTGCAGACGTGCAGCTTCGTCGCGCGCGCCCAGTCGCGGCCCGCTGCAGGGTGTGAACGGGATTGCGTTGATCAGCTTGGGGTAATAGGCCCGGCCGATACGTCGGCTCGCGTCGGCCCAGGCGAAATCGAACACGAACTCGCCGTAGGAATGCCCCTTCGCGTATAGCGGCGCGACCGCGGCGACACCGGCAGCATCTTCGAGTACCACGTGGCAGGGCGACCAGCCGAGCTCGGGTCCGACGCAGCCGTGTTCTTCGAGCGCACTCAGGAAAGCGTGGCGGGTGAACGGGTGGGACGCCGGGAACAGCGCATCCCACTGCTCCGGCTGCAGCGACGCCACGCGGTCGAGATGTCGGACGCGCATCGCGTCGTTGCGGGTTCCAGGTATTGCTGCGTGAAGAGCGGCCCGACCTCAGTGGAAGGTCAGTTCGGCAACTTCCGCGCCGCGCAGCGCCCATTGCACGCAGGTGTCGTGCTCGAAGCGCGAGATCTTTTCCTCGTCGGACGGCGCCGCCGCTTCGGCGAGGCGGCCATCGGCATCGAACTTGATCGCCGCTCCGGCCGTCTGGATCTTCATTTCAGCCGCAGCCTCGTCATCCCAGGACACCTGAAGATAGCGGACGCGGCGTTCAGCGAATTCCGGCAACTTGTTCGAGCCGGTGGCGATCAGTGCCGCTTCGGCCGGTGAAAACTCGCGGATCGCGCCGTCCGGGGCCAGCACGAAATGACGCACTTCCATAGTCATCGCAAACCCTCCAGTTCCAATTTCCGTATGACGAAAACATGACGCTGGTCGACCTTATTTCAAGGGGCTGAGCACCGGAGGTCGGCTGGTATACTCCGGCCATTCCCGACGTCTCTCCGCCGTGCCTTCGATCGCCCGCTTCTTCAGCTTCGGTAGCAAGAAACAAGCCGCGCAGCCCTTGCCGCGGAAGGGGGCGACGGCGCCCGCCGCAGACGCCACCTGGATCGAACGGCTGCCCAATGAAGCGGCTCTGCTCGCCTGCGCCGGCGTTGCCCTGTTCCTGCTGGCAGCCCTGTTGAGCTTCCACCCGGACGATCCCGGCTGGTCCTCGTCCGGCGTCGGCCATGAAACGCGCAACCTCGCCGGCGCCGCCGGTGCCTGGCTGGCCAACGGCCTGCTCAGCTGTGTCGGCTATGTGGCATTCCTGTCGCCCTGGGCCGTCCTGTGGCTGGGGCTGCGGGTGTTCCGCGGTTTCAATGCGCCGATGCACCTGCCACTGGGCGTGCGGGCGACGGCCTGGTTCGTGTCAGCTCTGAGCCTCGCCGGCCTGGCCGCGATGTACGGCGGCGATGCCAGTCGCTGGCTGCCGCAGGGTGGTGGTGGCATCGCCGGCAGCCTGCTCGGCAACGGCCTGCGCAGCGTGCTGAACCCGGTCGGCGCGACCCTGCTGCTGCTGACCCTGTTCGTCGCCGCACTGCCGCTGGCGATGGTGTTTTCCTGGCTGGCCGTGCTCGACGCGATCGGCGGCCGGACCCTGGCGCTGTGGGAGCGCTGGCAGACCCGGCGGGCGCGGCCGATCGAGGATGTGATCGGCACCGAGGTCGACGTCGAACTGGACGAGCCGCTGGTCAAGGAGCCGCGTCGCCGCAAGCTGCGGGTCGAACCATCGCTGGCGACGCCGGAACTCGATCTGGCCGTTCCCGAGGTTCCGGAGCCGACGCTGCCGGGCGGCCGTCCGGTGCCGGAGCTTCGTGCCGTCGAGCCTGCCATCGCGCCCGAATCGCCGCAGCTGTCCTCGTTCGCGCTCGACGATGACGACATTCTGATGATGCCGCGCCGGCCGGTTGTTCCGGCCGAATCGGTGACGGCCACGCCTGCTGAGGCAGCCCCGCCGTGGGCGCTGGACAGCGATCCGGAGGTCGAGATTCCGAAAGCCTCGAAGCTGGTGATGGTCGCGCCTCCGAAGCCGAAGCCGGTGCTGAAGCAGGACGCGATTCCGGTGCCCGTGTTCAACGGCGAGCCGCTGCCACCTCTGTATCTGCTCGACCCGCCGAAGCCCGGCGGCAGGCGCTATTCGGCGGAGGACATCGATCGCCTGTCGCGAGAGCTGGAGCGTCACCTGGCTAGCTTCGGCGTCAAGGGCACCGTCGTCGATGCGATGCCTGGCCCGGTGATCACCCGCTTCGAGCTGCAGCCGGCTTCCGGCGTCAAGGGCTCGCAGATCACCAACCTGTCGCGCGATCTCGCCCGGGTGATGTCGGTGGCCAGCGTCCGGGTCGTCGAGGTCATCGAAGGCAAGAGCGTCATTGGTCTGGAGATTCCCAACCAGAAGCGCGAGATGGTCAGCCTGTCGGAGATCCTCGCCTCGACCGCCTACACCAGTGCGGCTTCGCCGCTGACCATGGGCATGGGCAAGGACATCGCCGGCCATCCGGTCGCCGTCGACATGGCCAAGATGCCGCATCTGCTGGTCGCCGGCACCACCGGTTCCGGCAAGTCGGTGGCGATCAACGCGATGATCCTGTCGATGCTGTTCAAGGCCACCGCCGACCAGCTGCGGCTGATCCTGATCGATCCGAAGATGCTGGAGCTTTCCGTCTATGAAGGCATTCCGCACCTGCTGACGCCGGTGGTCACCGACATGAAGGACGCCGCCAACGCGTTGCGCTGGTGCGTCAACGAGATGGAGCGCCGCTACCGTCTGATGTCCGCACTCGGCGTGCGCAATCTCGCCGGTCTGAACAAGAAGGTGCTCGACGCGATCGAGGCCGGCGAGCCGATTGCCGATCCGCTGTCGACGATCCCCGATCTGTTCGCCGATGCCGAACTGTCCGGCCCGGTGCTCGGCCCGACCCTGGAGCCGATGCCGCACATCGTCATCGTCATCGACGAACTTGCCGACATGATGATGGTGGTCGGCAAGAAGGTCGAAGAGCTGATCGCCCGCATCGCCCAAAAAGCACGAGCAGCCGGTATCCACCTGATCGTCGCGACCCAGCGGCCGAGCGTCGACGTGATCACCGGCCTGATCAAGGCCAACATCCCGAGTCGCGTCGCCTTCCAGGTCGCCAGCCGCATCGATTCGCGGACGATTCTGGACGAGATGGGCGCGGAAACCCTGCTCGGCCACGGCGACATGCTGTATCGGCCGATCGGCGCCAGCCGCATCCAGCGCCTGCACGGCGCCTTCGTCGACGACCATGAAGTGCACAAGGTGGTCGCCTATCTGAAGCAGGTCGGCGAACCGAACTACATCGCCGACATCCTCGCCGGCGAGCCGGAAGAGCGCGCCGCGCCGGAGCCGGGTGCCAGCGACGTCGAATCCGATCCGATGTACGACAAGGCGGTCGCCGTGGTGCTGGAAACCCGCAAGGCCAGCGTCAGCTGGGTGCAGCGGCGCCTGTCGATCGGCTACAACCGCGCCGCGCGGATGGTCGAGCAGATGGAAGCGGCCGGCATCGTCGGCCCCTCCGGCCCCGGCGGCAATCGCGAAATCCTCAGCCCTGGCGGCCGGGACTGATCGCATCGCCGCTGCTGCGTTCCTGTCCGCCCCGGGCAGGGCGCGGCTTTCGCGCCAGCCTTCGCTGTGTCAGATTACGCCGCCTTGCGCGGGCATCGGCGCCGACCGGTGCCATGCGCAGGCGCTGTCCCCGATCCGAAAACCCAATTCGAATAACACTTGTTCCCGAGAGGATTCACTCCATGAAGTCGATTTACGCCGCTGCCGCCGTCACGCTGGTCTCCGTCCTCGCCGCTGGCTGCAAGCCGGCCCCGGCTCCGGAAGCTGCTCCGGCTGAAGCCGCCCCGGCCGCCGAAGCCGCCGCTCCGGCCGCCGCTGCCGAACTGTCGGTCAGCAAGTCGGTTTCGATCGCCGCTTCGGCCGACACCGTCTGGGCCAAGACCAAGGACTTCAACGGCCTGAACACCTGGCACCCGGCGATCGCCAAGTCGGAAATCGTCGAAGGCACCAACAACACCGTCGGCGCCGTGCGCCTGCTGACCTTGGCGGGCGAAACCCCGTCGACGATCAAGGAAAAGCTGACCGCGCTTGATGACGCCGGCAAGACCTTCACCTACGAAATCGTCGAAGGCCCGCTGCCGGTCGCCGGCTACGTGTCGACCTTTACCGTCGCCGCTGCTGGCGAAGGCAGCACCGTGACCTGGTCGAGCAAGTTCAAGGCCAACGGCGCCGACGACGCGACCGCCACCACGACCATCGAAGGCGTCTACACCGCCGGTCTTGACAACCTGAAGAAGCTTGCCGAAGCCAAGTAAGCCACCAGGCTTGCGGCGGTAAGGAAAAGGCCCTTCGGGGCCTTTTCCTGTTTCAGGCCGCAGGTGGGCGACGCGGCGCTCAGCGGGGCTTCAGCCGACAGGCGATAATTTGCTCGCTTCGTTCCCCCGGCTACCGACTCTCATGTCCAGACTGCTGTCATCGCTTTCCTCGCTGCTGGCTGTCCTGCTGGCCTCGACCGCCGTGTCCGCGTCCGCCGATGTTGCTCAGGATGCGCTGAAGCGTTTCGTCGACGGGGTGCAGACTTTCGAGGCCCGCTTCGAGCAGACCCAGACCGACGATCACGGCAAGGTGCTTGGCCGCAGCAGCGGGCTGTTCCTGCTGGCGCGTCCGCCGGCGGCTTCCAAGACCGGTGTCGGCCGCTTTCGCTGGGCCTATGAAAAGCCTTACGAGCAGCTGTCGATCTGCGATGGCGTCAAGCTCTGGGCCTACGATCCCGATCTCGATCAGGTCACGGTGCGCAATGCGCGCACGGCGCTGGCCGGCACGCCAGCGGCGCTGCTGTCGCAGCGCGGCGGCCTGACCGAAGCCTTCGTCGTCCAGGATGGCGGAAGCGACGGCGAGGCCAAGGTCGTGCGTCTGTTGCCGAAGGCCAAGGACGGTGATTTCAAGCTGATCGAACTGACCATCGACAAGGCCGGCGCGCCGCAGAGGATGCGTTTCGAGGACCCGATCGGCGGCTCTTCGGTAGTGCAGTTCAGCGCGATCAAGACCAATCAGACGATCGACGCCGCGCAGTTCCAGTTCGTGCCGCCGAAGGGGACGGAAGTGGTCGATGGTGACAGCGCGCCGAATACCGCTGCGCCAGGCACGAAGGAATAGAGGCGCCATGATCGGGCTGGTTGGCGGGCCGCGAAAGCCAGTCTCTCTGTCGGGCAGCGCTCTGCCATCCCTGGCGCGGCCGTTGCCGTTGATTGCCGCCCTGCTCGGCCATCGAGGCCTGAGCCTGCAACGAAGCGGACGATGACGTCGAGTCATCGTCCAAGCGCTTCGTTGCAGCCTTTAGCCGAGCGGATGCGGCCGCGCACGCTCGACGAAGTCGTCGGCCAGGCGCATGTGCTCGGCCCGGGCTCGCCGCTGCGGGTGGCGATGGAGTCGGGCCGGATTCCGTCGATCGTCTTCTGGGGGCCGCCCGGGGTCGGCAAGACGACGCTGGCGCGGCTGATCGCCAACCACTCGGATGCGCTGTTCTTGACCTTGTCGGCGGTGATGGCCGGGGTCAAGGACATCCGTGAAGCGATGGTCAACGCGCAGATGGAGCGCAATGCCAAGCCGCCGCGACGCACCGTGCTGTTCATCGACGAGATACACCGTTTCAACAAGAGTCAGCAGGACGCGCTGCTGCCCTATGTCGAGGACGGCACGGTCACGCTGATTGGTGCGACCACCGAGAATCCGAGCTTCGAACTCAATGGCGCACTGCTGTCCCGGTTGCGGGTGTTCGTGCTTCGCCCGCTCGATAGCGATGCGATCTCGGCGCTGCTGCGCCGGGCGCTGAGCGATCCCGAGCGCGGCATGAATGAACCGGCCGACGCGATCCCTGACGCCTGGTTCGAGCGGATCGCCGATTCCGCCGATGGCGACGCCCGCCGTGCCTTGATCCTGCTGGAAACCGCGGTCGAACTGAGCCGTGCGGCGGACAAGACTGACGATGCGCTGCTTGAGCAACTCATCGGCCGCGGCCTGCGCCGCTTCGACAAGCAGGGCGAAAACTTCTACGACCAGATCAGCGCGCTGCACAAGTCCGTGCGCGGCAGCGATCCCGATGCGGCGCTGTACTGGTTCGCGCGGATGCTCGACGGCGGCGTCGACCCGGTCTATCTCGCCCGCCGCATCCTGCGCATGAGCGTGGAAGACATCGGCCTCGCTGATCCTCGCGCGCAGGCCATGTGCATCGCCGCCTGGGACACCTACGAGCGGCTCGGCAGCCCGGAAGGCGAGCTAGCTCTAGCCCAGGCCGTGGCCTATCTGGCGGTGGCGCCGAAAAGCAATGCGGTCTATCGCGCTTACAAGGAGGTGCGGGCGGCGGTCGAGAAGCACGGCTCGCTGGACGTGCCGATGCACATCCGCAACGCGCCGACCAAGCTGATGAAGGGCCTCGGCTATGGCGACGGCTATCGCTACGATCATGACGAGGCCGATGGCGTCGCCGCCGGCCAGCAGTTCCTGCCCGATGCCCTGGTCGGCACCGAGTTCTACACGCCGGTGCCTCGCGGCCTGGAGATCAAGATCGGCGAGCGGCTGGCGCAGCTGCGCAGCATCGCTCGCGACCGGAAAGGGACCAAGGGATGATCTGGTTCGCCGTGGCCTGCGGGGGGGCGCTCGGCTCGGTCGCCCGCTACGCGCTCAGTGCCAGCCTGCGCATGCTGATCCCCGGCTTCCCCTGGGGCACCTTGATCGTCAATGTCAGCGGTGGCCTGGCGATGGGGGCGATCAGCGCCTACGCGCTGGCCCGACCGGGCAGCTTGTCCGAGCCGCTGCGCCTGGGACTGACCACCGGCATCCTCGGCGGCTTCACGACTTTCTCTGCGTTCTCGGTCGAAACCCTGCTGCTGTGGCGCGACGGCAGCGCGGCGATGGCCTTTGCGAACCTCGCCGCCAACCTTGTCTTCAGTCTCGCGGCCTGCGCACTGGGCCTGTGGCTGGGCCGGCAACTGGTCTGAATCCCGTCTGATCGACGCAGCCCCGCCGCTATACTGCGCGGCACTTTTCGCCCCGGAATCTCCCCATGCTTGACCCGAAACGCCTGCGCGCCGACGCCGCCGCGATTGCCGCTCAGCTGGCCCGCCGCGGCTACGTCTTCGATCTCGAGCGCTTCAATGCGCTGGAAGCGCGGCGCAAGCAGCTGCAGACCGAAACCGAAGCGCTGCAGGCCGATCGCAATGCCGGCTCGAAGCGCATCGGTCAGGCCAAGGCCAAGGGTGAGGACGTCACCCCGATCTTCGCCGACATGGAGCGGATCAAGGCGCAGCTGGTCGGCAACGAAGCGGCGCTCGGCCAACTGCAGACCGAGTTCGACGACTTCGCCGGCAGCCTGCCGAATGTCCCACATGCCTCGGTACCGGACGGCAAGAGCGAAGCCGACAACGTCGAGCTGCACCGGTGGGGAACGCCACGGGCCAGTGAAGGCGCCAAGGATCACGCCGATCTCGGCGAAGCGATCGGCCTGATGGATTTCGCCGCCGCCGCCAAGCTGACCGGTGCCCGTTTCACCGTGCTGCGTGGCGGGCTGGCGCGCCTGCATCGTGCGCTGGGCCAGTTCATGCTCGATGTCCACGTCGGCGAACACGGCTACGAGGAGCTGTACGTGCCGTTCATCGTCAACGGCGCCTCGTTCCGTGGCACCGGCCAGATGCCGAAGTTCGGCGATGACCTGTTCTGGCTGAGCAATGTGCCGGGCGAAGGCCAGCAGTGGGGCCTGATCCCGACTGCCGAAGTGCCGGTCACCAACCTGCTGCGCGACGAGATCCTCGACGCCGCCAATCTGCCGAAGAAGTGGGTGGCCCATACGCCCTGCTTCCGCGCCGAAGCCGGCTCGGCCGGCCGCGATACCCGCGGCATGATCCGCCAGCACCAGTTCGAGAAGGTCGAGCTGGTGATGGCTACCCTGCCGGAGCACTCGCAGGCCGCGCACGAGGAACTGACCTCGCACGCGGAAGCCATCCTCAAGAAGCTCGACCTGCCGTTCCGCACCGTCGTGCTGTGCGCCGGCGACATGGGCGCCAATGCGTCCAAGACCTACGACATCGAGGTCTGGCTGCCGAGCCAGAACAAGTACCGCGAGATCAGCTCCTGCTCGAACTTCGAGGACTTCCAGGCGCGCCGCCTGCTGGCCCGCTACCGCCATCCGGAAACCAAGAAGACCGAACTGCTGCACACCTTGAACGGCTCGGGCCTGGCGGTCGGTCGCACTCTGGTGGCGATCCTCGAGAACTACCAGAACGCCGACGGCACGATCACCGTGCCGACCGCCCTGCGCAGCTATCTCGGCGGCATCGAGAAGATCGGCTGAACGCAGGGCCGGGGACCGGCGCAGCGACCGCCGTAGCCTTAACAGGCCATAGGGTGCTGGTCTGCCCGCTGTGTCGCGGCGCGCTGCTCCGCCAGCCGCCAACCTGGCGCTGCGCAAACAATCACTGCTACGACGTCGCCCGCGAAGGCTATGTGAACCTGCTGCTGGTCCAGCAGAAACATAGTCCGGAGCCGGGTGACAGCGCCGAATCACTGGCTGCCCGCCGCAGCTTCCTTGAGGCTGGCCACTATGGCCCGCTGCGAGAGGCGGTGCTGGCGATGCTCGCGCCACTCCGTGTCGACGGCTTGCTCGATCTGGGCTGCGGCGAAGGCTGGTACACCAGCGCCTTCCCGGCGATCGCCAATGAGGTGATCGGTCTGGACATCGCCAAGCCTGCGATCCGGCTCGCGGCCAAGCGCCATCCCGGCATCACCTGGATCGTCGGCAGCGGTGCCGCGCTGCCAGTCGACGATGCCTCGCTGGACGCCATCAGCTGCCTGTTCACCCAGCTGCACATCGACGAGATGCATCGCGCACTGAAAGCCGGTGGCCACGCGCTGGTGGTGACGCCGGCGGCCGATCACCTGTGGTCGCTGCGCGCCGGGCTGTTCGACGAAGTCGTCGCCCACGAGCCGGACAAGTTCCTCGCCGGCTTCACCGGGCGCTTCGAGCTGGTGGCTCGCGACGAGGTCCGCGCGCCGCTGGCCTTGGCCAATGCCCAGCTGCGCCAGTTGCTGGCGATGACACCCTATGTCTGGAAGGCGCGGCCCGAGCGCCGCACTGCGCTGGAAGCCTGCGAGCAGCTCGACACCACGGCGGCGTTCACGCTGCTGCTGTTCCGGAAGCTGCACGTGCCGGTATAGGGTGGGGCGCGATCCGCAGCGAACTCACGGCACCCATTCGACCGGCTCCAGCGCCTTGAGCAGGAACGGCATCATCACGTCGGCCTGGTTCCAGCCCCACTGGAAGGCGCGGTCGAAATCCTCCGCCGAGGGCAGCAGATTGACTGGGCTCAAAGTCGGTTCGAAGCGCATCAGCCAGTCGAAGTAGGGGCGCTGCGACGGCAGCTGCAGCTGGATCGCCTGGGTCACCGGCCACAGCCACAGATGGCGCGGGTCGAACTGTGGGTGGAAGCAGTCCAGCGCCAGGTAGAACGCGTTACGGGTGCCGATGCGGCCACCGTGCACGCCTTCCCAGGCGATCCGTGCCGGCACGTTGGCGGCCACGCCGCCATCGGCGAACAGGGCGACGGCGTGTTCCTCGCGCAAGCTCGCCAGCACCGCGTCGCTGATCGCGTCGCGCCGCCGTGGCTCGTACTGCAGCACAGCGGGAATCGCGGCAGACAGGCCGACGGCGTCGATCACCCGCAGCTCGCGGGTCGCCGGCTCGCGGCCGAGCACGATCGGCTTGACCACGCGCGGATTGAAGAAGGTGCCGATCAGCAGCATCCGCTCGGTGACCAGCCGCGACAGCGACTTGTCGCGCACCTGCGCGGTCAGCAGCTCGCGCATGGTCGCCGGCATGTGGTCGTAGACGCTGGTGCGCACGCCGGCGATCACCGCTTCGTAGGGAATCTCCAGATCCTTGAGCCGCATCGGCGAGCCGTCGGGCAGGCGCATCGCGGCATCCATGCCGCTCAGATGCAGGCGCATCAGGCCGGGCAGGGTGTGGGTCGCGCCGATGTGGGGGCGGGCGAAGATGTGCCGGGTCTGCAGGCCCTTGGCCCAAGCCATCAGGGCCTCGATATCGAGCTGCCGGGCGCGGGTCAGGAAGGCGCCGATCAGCGCGCCGATCGAGGCGCCGACCAGATAGTCGGAGGACTTCTGCTCGGCGCGCAGGCGCGCCGCCGCGCCGATGTAGACATAGCCGGCACCGCCGCCGCCGCCCATGATCGTTACCAGCGCCTTCTGGCCGACCTCGGCGTCGAGCTCTGCCTCGCTGAAGCTGCCTTGGTGGCGGCGGATCAGCTGGCGCCGGGTGGCGACCAGGGTCGGGTACAGCTCGCGCAGCACGACGAGCGCGCCGGCGAGGCGCTTTTCGGGGTTGTCCTCGTTGCGCAACGGCTTGTACAGGTCTTGCAACACGCGCTCGCGCAGCGGCGCGATCAAGTCCTGCGCCAGTTCGACGTCGGCGCGGCGTGGCGCGCCGTCACTACCGCCGGGCGCGAACACATGCAGGCGGGCGAAGCTCAGCAGGTAGCGGAGCTGCTTGTACTCGCGCGCGACCAGGAAAGTCGGCTTGGCCAGCACGGCGCGCACCAGCGACATTTCCATGCGCTGCAGGCTCAACAACTGCTTGTGGGTCGGCGTGGTCATCGGGCGAGAGCAGGACTTACAGCGATACCGGCACGACGCGCGCCGACGCCGATTCCGGCCAGTGCCGGAACGGGAACACCGCGCCTTCGCTGCGGACCCTGGTGACCGCGTCCGGATCGATGGTTGCGGTGAGCCAGCAGGTTTCGTTCATCGGCCCGAGGGCGATCACGCCGTCGTCGGGAAAACCACGATCCGGTGGGCCGTAGACACCGGCGGCGCCGATGTTGACGTCGACGGCCGGTGACCAGGCCGCTACGCCGACGATCGGCGACTGGATCACGTAGCACTGGTTTTCCAGCGCTCGCGCTTGGGCGCCGACCTTGACCCGGTGGTAGCCGGCGGCAGTGTCCGTGCAGCTCGGCACCAGGATGATCTCGGCGCCGGCTTCGCACTGCGCGCGCGCCTGCAGCGGGAATTCCGAGTCGTAGCAGATGTTGACGGCGATCTTGCCGAGCGCGGTGTCGAATACTTTCAGCGGCGGCTCGCCGCTGATCCGCCACTGCTCGCGCTCGAAGCGGGTCATCACTGCCTTGTCCTGGTGGTCGGCACGGCCATCGGGTGCGCAGAGCCAGGCGCGGTTGACCGTGCGGCCGTCATCGAGGGTCCAGGGGTAGCTGCCGGCGAGGATGTAGAGCCGATGCGCTTTCGCCAGCCGCTGGTGCAGCGCCAGCCAGGCTTCGCGATGCGCCTGCATCGCCGCGATCTGGCCGTGCAGGTCGGAGCGCGTCGTGGCGTCGAGATGAGCGATCGACATGGCGCCGTATTCGGGGAACACCAGCAGCTTCGCGCCCAGCTTCGCCATCGGCTCGACCCAGTCGCCGATCATCGCTTCGACTTCGGCCCAGCTGGTCGGCGCGAACACCGGAAACTGCGCGGCAGCGACGACGAAGGCCCGACTCATGACGAGCCGCTCATGGCAGGCGGCGCAACCAGAAGGTCATCGGCTTGGCTGTCGACTCGGTTTCACCGATATCCGGCCAGGAGAACGTGGTGACGATTTCCGGTGCCTGCACATAGCCGCGCTTGCTCCAGAAGCGGTCGTTCGGCACGTAGCCAGCCGGCTTCATCGGATGACCGTCCGGACGCTGCACCGAACAGAACGCACAGACCTTGAGCCCCAGTTCGGCGGCGTGCGCTTCGCGCAGCTCGAAGAACTTCACGCCAAGACCCAAGCCGCGATACTCGGGCAGCAGCACCGATTCACCGAAGTAGTCGATGGTATCGACTGCGTGGCCGCCGGCCAGGAATGGCGCCTGCGCCTCGGCGCCGGCGTCGGCCAGCGGCAGCACGGTGGAAGCACCGATGCAGCGTTCGCCATCCCAGACCAGGATCGCCAGGCTGCGCGGGCACTGCACGTAGAGATCGAGGTAGTGCGCCTCGTAGTCGCGCGAACCTTCGTAGAGATAGGGAAAAGCGCGGAACACCTTGATCCGCACGACGGCGAGCGCGTCCAGCTGCGTCGCGATTTCTCTGCCACGCAGCTGTTCGATTCGAAGCGCGGTCATCAGGCGCCGACTTGGCGCAGCCAGTCGTTCAGGTTGTAGTAGTTGGTCACTCGCGCGACCTTGCCGGCACGGATATCGAAGAAGGCGCCGGCCGGCAGGGTGTAGGTCTGACCGTTGGCTTCCGGCAGGCCCTCGTCGGTCTTCAGGTACTTGCCGAGCACCAGGAATTCCACGGCCGCGCGGCTGCCATCCTCGTTGACGTTGATCGTGATGTCGGCGATCTGTTCCGAGTACGAGCGGTTCATCTTGTCCATGAACTTGCCGAAGGCGTCCTTGCCGATTTCGCGGCCGCCCTGGTTGACGTCGTGAATCACGTCATCGGTCAGCAGACCGAGGAAGGTCGGCCAGTCGCGGCGGTTGAAAGCGCCGTAGTAATCGGCGAGCAGACTGCGGGTTGCTTGCTGGGACATCGTCGGATTCCTCTTCTCGGAGTGGTGCGCGGCCCCGATGAAACTCAGGCGCGAAGGAAATCGCCGGACTTGCCGCCGGTCTTTTTCAACAGCAATACATCGCGGATGCGCAGATCGGTGCCGGCATGTGGTTTCAGCATGTCGTACAGGCACAAGGAAGCGATGCTGGCAGCGGTCAGCGCTTCCATCTCGATGCCGGTGCGGGCATGGGTCGCGACTTCAACCAGCACGGTCACCGTCGTGTCCGTGAACTCGTAGCTGAGGTCCAGGCGCTCGACCGGAATCGGATGGCAGAGCGGCAGCAGTTCCCAGGTGCGCTTGGCAGCGAGGATGCCGGCAGCACGGGAGATTTCCAGCGCGTCGCCCTTGTCGAGCGTCTTTTCGCGAAGGCGGATCAGCACCTCGGCAGGCACATCGACCACGGCCTGGGCCACGGCGACGCGCAGGGTCACTTCCTTGGGACTTACATCTCTCATCGGGTTTGCGTGGGGTATTTAAAGTGATTCGATCGGCTGGATCGGCAGGCCTTCGAGAAAGCGCGCCTCACCGTCGAGGTAGTGTTCTTCCTTCCAGATCGGCACCGCCTGCTTGATCGTGTCGATCGCCCAGCGGCAGGCCTCGAAGCCTTCGGCGCGATGGCCGCCACGGATCACGACGATGACGCTGATCTCGCCGATTTCGAGCCTGCCGACTGCGTGCGCGAGCAAAGCGCTGACCTGGAAGCGCGCTTCGGTCGCCACTTCGATCTCGCGCAGCCGGGCCTCGGCCAGGCCGCGATGGGCGTGGTAAGTCATGCCGCCGACCGCGTTGCCGAGGTGCTCGTTGCGCACGGTGCCGGCGAAGATGTTCAGCGCACCGGCGCTGGCCGGCTGCGGCTCGGTCAGCCAGTCAGCTAGATTCAGGGCGCCATCGTGCAGGCGCGGCCGGGACTTGAGGGTGCTCATCGATCAGCCGGCGGAGACGGGCGGAATCAGCGCGATCACGTCGCCGTCGTCGAGCGGCAGTGTGGGTGAAGTGATCGCGTCACCGCTGGCAATCGCGACGCTGTCGCGGCGAGCGGCGAAGTCCGGATAACGCTCGGCGAGTGCGTCGAGTGCGTCGTTGCCGGTCGCACCAGACACGAGATCAAGCGTTACTGCGTCGGACCCACACCAGCGCGCACTCGCGCCGTAACACTCGACGGTTATGCGCATGGCCTATCCGGCCCTCGCGCCAGCGCTCGGGCGTTCGCCGATGCAGCAAGCAGTGCTTGCAAAGCGCATCGGCTCACCCACCCAGACTGTTCATCGCAATCGGCCGATCCGAATACCCGGGATTGGCGGCGTAGCCGGCATCCTTGTTCCAGACCGTCGAGCGGATGAGTTTGGACAGCGCGGCATCGTCGGCGCCATTGCGCATCGGGTCGCGCAGGCTGATGCCGTGCTTCGAGAACAGGCAGGGATAGAGCGAGCCGTCGGCGGTGATCCGCAGGCGATCGCAACTGGCGCAGAACGGGTTGCTGACGGTGGCGATGATGCCGATCTCATTGCCGTCGTTTAGCTCGTAATAAGCTGCGGGATCGTTCGAGCGTGGCAGGGCGTTGACGGCGAACTCGGCACGCAGATGTTCGAGGATGTCGGCCTGGGGCACCACCCGGTCGCGGGTCCATTCGCCGCGGCCGTCGAGCGGCATGAATTCGATGTAGCGCAGCGGCAGCTTTTCCCGCGCGGCGTAGCGGGCCAGCGGCAGGATTTCGGCTTCGTTGATGCCGCGGATGATCACCGCGTTCAGCTTGATCGGGATGCCGGCGTCGCGCGCCGCCTCGATGCCGGCCAGCACCGGCTTGATCGAGCGGCCGCCGGAGAGCCTGGCGAAGATCGCCGGGTCCATCGCATCGAGGCTGATGTTGAGGTCGTCGACACCGGCGGCCTTCAACGCCGGTGCCCGCTTCTCCAGCAGCGCGGCGTTGGTGGTCAGGCTGACCCGTTCCAGACCGAACGGCCGCAACCCCTGAGCGTCCTCGATGATGCCTTCGAGGTCACGGCGTAGCAGCGGTTCGCCACCGGTCAGGCGTAGCCGGTTGACGCCGAGTTCGGCGACGAACAGCAGCAGGATGCGCGACAGTTCGGCGCGGCTGAGGCGATCGGCGCGGTCCATGAACTCCGGCCGCTCCGGCATGCAGTAGGGGCAGCGGAAATTGCAGCGATCAGTCAGCGAAATCCGCAGCTTGCGCTTGATGCGGCCGTAGCGATCGGCGATCGGCGTCGGCGGAGCGGCAGTCGGGCGGGGCAGCAGGGTCATGCGCCATTGTACGGCCTGAATTCAGCCCGATGGCGCTGTGCCTTTATGCTGATTTCAGCCGATTAAACGTTTGTTGCCCGGCGCCGCAGAAATACCGGCTGGGCATGATCCGCCGCCTGCTGGTAGGGCACGCTGAATTCGTGGATGGCTTTCAGGCAGGCGGCCGGATCCTGGCCTTCGCGCAGTTCGAAACTGGTGAAGCCGCAGCGGACCATGAAGCCGATCTGGTCGCGGACCACGGCCTTGCCGCTGGCGCGCAGCTCGCCCTTGAACTGGAAGCGTTCGGCGAGCAGGCGCGCCTGCGAATAGGCGCGGCCGTCGGCAAAGCTCGGGAAATCGAGCTCCAACAGCGGGCGCTCGCCGATCTCGGGCAGCACGGTGGCGACGTCGACGGTATTCGGCATCTTCACGCCGACGGCCAGCTGAGAGGCGAGCAGCGCCTCGCGCTCGGTGTGCCAGCGGCTGTAGCTGACGATTACCTTGCCGGAGGCCGGCAGCGCGGCCTCGTCGGGAAGCCACGTGTAATCGTCAGCCTCGACCTGCTGATTGCGAAGCAGCGTCGTGCTCATGCTTCGGCCTCGACTTTCGCATACAGGCGGCTCTTGAACGGCGCCATGCCGACCCGGCGATAGCAGGCGAGGAAGGATTCGTCCTCGCTGTCGCGGACTTCGAGATAGGTCTCGATCAGGTTCTGCACGGCGTCGGCGATGTCGGCGCGCGATACGCTCGGGCCGGTGCGATCGCCGAGGCTGGCGTCGTTCGATGACGACCCGCCGAGGGTGATCTGGTACCACTCCTCGCCCTTCTTGTCGACGCCGAGAATGCCGATATGGCCGACGCTGTGATGGCCGCAGCCATTCATGCAGCCGGACATGTTCAGTTTCATCTCGCCGATGTCGTGTTGGTCGTCGAGGTTCTCGAAGCGCTCGAAGATTTCTTCGGCGACCGCGATCGAGCTGGCGTTCGACAGCGAGCAGAAGTCGAGGCCGGGGCAGCAGATGACGTCGGTCAGCAGGCCGATGTTCGGGGTCGCGAGACCAACCCCGGCCAGCGCCTGCCAGAGGGGATAGAGATCCTTCTGCTGGACGTCGGCGAACACCAGGTTCTGGGTGTGCGTCACTCGCACCTCGCCGAACGAGTAGCGGTCGGCGAGATCGGCCACGGCATCGAACTGCGCCGCGTCGATATCCCCGGGTGCCACCCCCTTGGCCTTCAGCGACGCGAACACGGCCCGGTAGCCGGGGACGCGGTGCGCTTTCAGGTTGCGGCGGGTCCAGGCGGCAAAAGCCGAGTTGGTCGCCAGGTGATGGGCGTAGCTGCGGTCGTCGGCGGCGTCGGTGGCGTAGTCCGGGGCGTGGAAATGCCGCTTGACGCGGTCGAGATCGGCCTGGGTCAGCTTCAGGTAGGAATCCTTGATCTGCGCCCATTCGGCTTCGACCATCTCGGCGAACTTCGCCGGGCCGGTTTCCTTGACCAGGATCTTGATCCGCGCCTTGTAGATGTTGTCGCGGCGGCCGAGGCGGTTGTAGACGCGCAGCACCGCTTCGCAGTAGCTGAGCAGGTCGGCTTCGGGCAGGAAGTCGCGGATCTTCACGCCGATGATCGGCGTGCGGCCGAGGCCGCCGCCGACATAGATCGTGTAGCCGAGCTCGCCGGCTTCGTTCCTGATGATGTGCACGCCAATGTCATGCACACGGGTCGCGGCGCGGTCGATCGTCGACGAACTCATCGCGATCTTGAACTTGCGCGGCAGCCAGTTGAATTCGGGATGCAAGGTCGCCCACTGACGGGCGATCTCGCAGTAGGGACGCGGGTCGACCAGTTCGTCGGCGGCGACGCCGGCGAGGTGATCCGAAGTGAAGTTGCGGATGCAGTTGCCGCTGGTTTGGATCGCGTGCATCTGCACGGTGGCCAGGTCGGCGAGGATGTCCGGTACCGATTCCAGAGTCGGCCAGTTGAACTGGACGTTCTGGCGCGTCGTCAGGTGGCCGTAGCCCTTGTCGTAGGTGCGGGCGATGTGGCCGAGCATGCGCAGCTGCTTCGAGGCCAGCAGACCGTAGGGGACAGCGATTCGCAACATCGGCGCGAAACGCTGCACATACAAGCCGTTGCGCAGACGCAACATCCGGTATTCGTCGTCCGGAAGTTCACCGGCGAGGTAGCGCCGGGTCTGGTCGCGGAACTGGGCGACCCGCTCGTCGACCAGCTTCTGGTCGTATTCGTCGTATTGATACATGGCCTTATCGCAGGCAGACCCGCCCCAACTTGGCGGGTGCGCACTTTACGCGGCAGATCAGGGAATATCCTAATAACTTTCCTGAAAATGACTTGATCTGCGGCCCGGAATCACAGCAGCTGCAGTTTCGCCACCAGTTCCTGGACCCGCCGTTGGCGCAATTCCGGCTCGCTGATCGCGGCCACTTCATCAACCAGTTCGCGGCTCAGTTGCGGCGCGAACTCGGTAATGAAATCAGCCATGTAGCCGCGCAGAAAGATGCCTTGACGGAAGCCGATGTGGGTGGTGCTGCGTTCGAACAGGTGATCGGCCGGCAGGTGGACGAGGTCATGGTCCAGCACCTCGTCGTAGGCCATCGAAGCGATGATGCCGACGCCGAGGCCGAGGCGGACATAGGTCTTGATGACGTCGGCGTCGACCGCAGTCAGGACCACGTCGGGCTTCAGGCCATGCGCGGCGAAAGCCTGATCGAGCTTGGAGCGGCCAGTGAATCCGAAGGTGTAGGTGATCACCGGGTACGCGGCGATATCAGCCAGGGTCATCTTCGCGGCGTTGCCATTGCCGAAACGCTGGGCCAGCGGATGGTCGGGTGTCACCAGCACGCTGCGATTCCAGTGGTAGCAGGGCAGCATCACCAGTTCGTCGAAGAGTTCCAGCGCTTCGGTGGCGATGGCGAAATCGGCGGTGCCCTCGACCGCCATCTTGGCGATCTGCGGCGGGCTGCCTTGATGCAGGTGCAGGGTCACGTGCGGGTAGCGCTCGCGGAAGCGCTGGATCACCGGCGGCAGCGCGTAGCGGGCCTGGGTGTGAGTGGTCGCGATGCTCAGCTCGCCGCGGTCGGTCTGACGGAATTCCTGAGCAATGTTGCGGATGTTGTCGGCTTCCAGCAGCAGGCGCCGGGTGTATTCGAGGATGCGCTCGCCGGCGGCGGTGATCTCGACGAGATGCTTGCCATTGCGCACGAAGATGTCGACACCCAGTTCGTCCTCAAGCAGGCGCACCTGCTTCGACACGCCCGGCTGCGAGGTGAACAGCGCATCGGCGGCGGCGGTGACATTGAGTCCCCGCTTGGCAACTTCCTGGATGTAGTGAAGCTGGCGAAGTTTCATGAAGTGCCCTCTTTATTCCGGTGCGATCTGAAAGAATACCAATTGCTTCTTTGGACGCGCTCGCTCTTAGTCGATACCGTGCCGTCCTCATTCCCGGATCTTCTATGGACTCGCTAGGCAACGGATTAGGTTTTTCGATCGCAGGCCTTGTCGTCGGTACTGCCGTCGGTGCCACCGGCGTCGGCGGCGGTTCGCTGATGACGCCGATCCTGATCCTGTTCTACGGCATCTCGCCGGCACTGGCGGTCGGTACCGATCTGCTCTACGCCTCGATCAGCAAGTCCTTCGGCGTGCTGCTGCATGGCAAGAACGGTTCGCTGGACTGGGCGATCGTCGGTTGGCTGTCGGCTGGCAGCGTGCCGGCGGCGCTGCTGACTCTGGCGCTGCTCGATCAGGTCGGCAGCAGTGCCGAGCTGGACCGGTTGATCAAGCTGACCCTGTCGGCAGCGGTGATCGTCACCGCCGTGTTCACCCTGCTCCAGGAATTGCTTGCCTCGCGGCTGCGCATCGATCGGGTCCGCGACGAGCTGAGCCCCGGTAAGCAGCGGCTGCTGACGGTTGCCGCCGGCGTGCTGATCGGTGCAGTGGTGACCATTTCCTCGGTCGGCGCCGGCGTCATCGGCATGATGATCCTGCTGTTGCTGTACCCAAGGCACGCACCGATCCGCATCGTCGGCAGCGATCTCGCCCACGCGGTGCTGATCACCGCAATCGCCGGTGCCGGTCATGCCCGTATGGGCTCGGTGAACTACGAACTGCTGGGTTGGCTGCTGCTCGGAGCCTTGCCCGGCATCTGGATCGGCAGCCGCCTCGGCTTCGGCATGAATCCGAAGACCTTGAAACGGGCGATCGCCGGCATCCTGATCGTGGTCGGCTCGATGACCCTGTGGAAGACGCTGAACGCGCCGGCGCCGGTGATCGCCGCGGCCCAGACGCGCTGAGCCCGATTCGCCGACAACGCGCCCGACGCGTGCGCCGGCGATGACCGGGCGTCACAATCGCGCCGTTCCCGCTCCCCGATGCCCATGTCCCAGACGCCAGAAGTCGTCCGCGCCCAGAAGTATTTCCCGATCACGCTGCGCCTCGACGACGCCCGCGTGCTGGTGGTCGGCGGCGGCGAAATCGCGGCGCGCAAGCTGCGTCTGCTGCTGAAGGCCGGGCCGCGCGCCGAGGTCGTCGCTCGCGAGCTGAATCCCGAACTCGCCGCGCTCGCCGCCGCTGGCGCGATCCGTCATCTCGGCAGCGACTTCGACCCCGCCCAGCTGGCCGGTGCACGGCTGGTGATCGCCGCCACCGATGACCGGGCGCTGAACCGCCGGGTTGCCGCCGAAGCGACGGCGCGCGGCATCCTGGTCAACGCGGTCGACGATCCCGAGCCTTCGACCTTCATCACTCCGGCCATCATCGAGCGGCCGCCGCTGACCATCGCCATTTCCACCGGCGGCGCCGCACCGGTGGTCGCCCGTCGCCTGCGCGAGCGCATCGAGGCCGAACTGCCGCAGAACTACGGCGCCCTGGCCAGCTACGCCCAGGACCGTCGCGACAAGGTCAAGGCGGCGCTGGAGACCACGGCCCGACGCGCGCTCTGGGAACGCTTCCTCGACAGTGCCGGCAACGAGGCGGTGCTGCGCGGCGATATCGCCGCCGCCGATGCCGTGCTCGACCGCCTGCTGGCCGACGAGCGCCCGATCGGCGAGGTCTATCTGGTCGGCGCCGGGCCGGGCGATCCGGACCTGCTGACGTTCCGCGCGCTGCGCCTGATGCAGCAGGCCGACGTCGTGCTCTATGACCGCCTGATCGGCGCCGGCATCCTCGACCTGGTGCGCCGCGACGCCGAGCGCGTCTTCGTCGGCAAGCGCCGCAACCAGCACACCGTGCCGCAGGACGAGATCAACGAGGAACTGGTACGGCTGGCGCAAGCCGGCAAGCGGGTGCTGCGCCTGAAAGGCGGTGACCCGTTCATTTTCGGCCGCGGTGGCGAGGAGATCGAACGGCTGGCCGCCGCCGGCATTCCGTTCCAGGTGGTGCCGGGCATCACCGCGGCCAGCGGCTGCTCGACCTACGCCGGCATCCCGCTGACTCATCGCGACTACTCGCAGGCCTGCATCTTCGTCACCGGCCATCCGCGCGCCGACGGCCAGCTGACCCTGCCCTGGGACGCGCTCGCCCGGCCCGGACAGACCATCGCGATCTACATGGGCCTGGGCTCGCTGGCGATGCTCTGCGGCAAGCTCGTCGAGCACGGCCTGCCGGCGGACTGGCCAGCGGCGCTGATCGAGGAAGGCACTTCGGCGAAGCAGCGGGTGATCGCCTCGACCTTGGCCAAGCTGCCAGCCGAAGTCGCCGCCGCCGACGTCAAGGGCGCCAGCCTGGTGATCGTCGGCGAGGTGGTCAAGCTGCGCGAGCGCCTGGCCTGGCGCTAGCGCCGGCGGGCTATCGGCTCAGGTCTACCGGTTCAGGGAATCAGCACGATCTTGCCGGTGACCTTGCGCGCCTGCATGTCGCGCATCGCGTTCGCGGCGTCGGCCAGCGGGTAGGCCTTGGAGATGTACGGCTTGAGCTTGCCTTCGGCGATCCAGGCGAACAGCTGGGCGAAGTTCTCGGCGTTGAGCGCCGGCTCGCGGACGATGAAGCCGCCCCAGAACACGCCGAGCGCCGCCGCGCCTTTCAGCAGCAGGCGATTGCTGGCGATCTCCGGAATGCCGCCGGCGGCGAAGCCGACGATCAGATAGCGGCCGCACCAGTTGATCGCCGAGAAGCAGTCCTGGGCGAGATCGCCGCCGACCGGGTCGTAGATGACATCGGCGCCCTGGCCCTTGGTCAGCTTCTTGACCGCTTCCTTGAGGCTCTCCCGCGAGTAGTCGATGACTTCGTCGGCGCCCTGCTCGCGGCACAGCGCCAGCTTTTCCGGGCTCGACGCGGCGGCGATCACCCGGGCGCCCATCAGCTTGCCGATCTGCACCGCGGCGAGGCCGACACCGCCGGCCGCGCCGAGCACCAGCAAGGTTTCGCCCGGCTGCAGATTGCCGCGCTGCTTCAGCGCGTGGAGGGTGGTGCCGTAGGCGAGCGTGAAGCCGCCGGCGATCGACAGGTCGAAATCGGCCGGCAGTTTCAGCAGGCCATCGGCATTGGCATTCACTTCTTCGGCATAGCCGCCGATCGGGACGATCGAGGCCACCCGGTCGCCGACGGCGACGCGCGTCACCTTGGCGCCGACCGCAGTCACCGTGCCGGCCACCTCGGCGCCTGGCGTGAACGGCGGCGTCGCCTTGAACTGGTACTTGCCGGCGATCTGCAGGATGTCCGGGAAGTTGACGCCGGCGGAAGCGATGCGGATACGCACTTCGTTCGGGCCGGGCGGCACCAGGTTCACGTCCTGGAGGGACAGGGTTTCCGGGCCGCCGAGCTGGGTACAGACGATCGCTTTCATGGGGCTTGGTTGGGCGTTCGTGAAGGTGGCGAACCGACCGCGACGTAGCGATCGATCGGCATCAATTAATGGTGAGCGTGCGGCCGCGAGTGGTCGTGGCCCTGGTGGCGCAGCTGGTAGTTGCGCAGGTGGGCGATCGCCAGCAGCAGCGCGCCGATCACCGTCAGCACTCGCTCGCCGCGAGCGTCGAGCAGGCCGATCTGGATGCCGAACGCGGCGAACACCATCAGCAGCAGGCCGGCCGTGCCGAGCCAGGCGACCAGGCTGTCGCGGTGGCGGCGCCAGCCCCAGCCGAGTGCGATGACACTGGTCGGCACCGCGCCGAGCAGCAGCCATTGATGGAAGCGCTCGTCGGCAACCAGGCTCGACGCCGCCAGCGGCAGCGCGGCCACCAGCAGCGGCAGCGCCAGGCAATGGACCAGGCACAGCGCGGAAAACAGCATCGCCAAGGCGTCGAGACCGCGCACGGGCGGCTCGTCGGCAAGGCTGGAAAGGTCGGTCTGGCGGTTCATCGGGGCGCAAAGATTAGCATCCGGCCGCGGCCTGGAGCCGCGACCGAATGGATGACAGGACTCAGATCGCGATCCGGAAGCCGACGAACAAGCTGGCACCGGGCAGCGGCGCGACATCCTTCAGGAACGAGGTGTGACGGCGCGCGTCCTCGTCGAGCAGGTTGCGCGCGCGCAGGAACACCTGGGAATCGGACAGCGCGTCGTCGCGCAGCTTGAAGCCGTAGCCGACTTCCAGGCCGAGCAGGTTGTAGCCGCCGGTCTCGGTTTCCAGTGACGCGATGTCGTGCTGCGCCAGCACCCGGGTGTAGTCGATCGACGCCGTCACCGGCCCGCGCCGGGCGTCGAAGCCGAGGCCGAAACGGGCCGGGGTGACGCGTGGCAGGTCGGCCTTGCTGCCGGTCAGCGTGCCGGCCACGTAGTCGCCGAAGGCATGGCCGCTGAGCTGCACTGGGCCGCGCAGCAGCAGGTAGCCGAGCTTGCCCTCGAAGCCATAGAAGCGGGTGTCGGCCTGCCGGTAGTCGACCAGCAGCAGCTCGCCGTCGCTCGCGAAGTTGCCGTCGCCGTCGACCCGGTCTGCGAGTCCGTCGCTGCCGGCGCTGCCGCTGCCGTCGGCGTTGAGGCCGGTGTCGGTCTCGTCCAGGTACAGGTAGTGGCTGATCGAGTTCAGGTAGACGCTGGCTTCCAGTTCCAGGCGGTCGTCGTGATGGTCGATGCCCAGCTCGATGTTGTTGGCGGTCTCCAGCTTCGCCGTCGCCAGGCCGCGCTCGAAAGTTGCTGTCGCCAGATGCGGGCCGAAGGCATACAGCTCCTCGGCGGCCGGGGAGCGCTGGGCGTGGCTGAAGTACAGCTTCAGGTGATCGTGCGGCGACAGGTTGAAGATCGAGCCGAGCGAAAAGCTCAGCGGCGTGAAATCGCGCTCCGGTCGCGCGTCGTCCTGCGGCTTGTGGCTGTCGCGGTTGACGCGCAGGCCGGCTTCGAGCTTGCCTTGCGACCAGGCGTATTCCTCGATCAGGAAAGCGCCGATCTGCAGGCTGTTGGTTTCCGGCACGAAGGCTTCGTCGCCGAGCGCCTGGAAGCGGCGGAAGTCGTGCTGGACGCCGAACACGCCGCGGAAGCCGGCGATCGGCGCGTGGACGATCTCCAGGCGCTCGTCGCTCTGGCGGTTGCGGAACACCGTGCCGGGCTCGCCCGGGCCTTCGAACTCGGTGTGGCCGTAGGCGTTGTAGGCGCCGCGGAGCTTGATCGAATCGATGCCGGGCAGCGGCTTGTCGAGCACGCCCTGGGCATCGTAGCGGGTCTGGTCGAGGTTGATGAATGCGGTTTCCTCGGCCGGCAGGCCGTAGACCGCGCCGTAGGTCGACACCGCGAAGCTCGCCGAGCTGCCGCCGTCGACATAGCCGTACGAGAACGCCGTGGAATTGCTTTGCACGCGGCTGTTGTCGAGCACGCCTTCGCTGCCGCTGCCGTCGACCCGGGCGTTGCCGGGGATGTCGAAGCGGCCGCTCTTGCGACCGGCGGCGTCGACGTGGAACTGGTGATGACCGCTGCCGTAATCGAGTTCCAGCGCATCGTTGCGCTCGTCGGCATTGCTGCCGTACTGGCCTTCGAGCGTGCCGTGCACGCCATCGTCGACGCTGGTCGGCAGGCGGCCGTTGAGCACGTTGACCACACCACCGGCGGCACGGCTGCCGTAGAGCAGGGTCGCCGGGCCGCGCAGCACTTCGACGGCGCGGGCATTGCCGGTATCGATCGACACCGCGTGGTCGGGGCTTATGTCGGAGACGTCGAGCGAGCCGATGCCGTTCTCCAGCACTTCGACTCGCGGCCCGGCCTGGCCGCGAATCACCGGCCGGCCGGCGCCGCTGCCGAAATCGCTGGTCGAGATGCCGGGTTCGTTCTCCAGCGTTTCGCCGATGGTGCCGCGGCGCTTGCCGTTCAGCTCGTCGCCGTCGAGCACGGTGGTCGGCTGCACCAGTTGGTCGGCGGTTTTGCCGAGCGGATTGGCGCGCACTGTGATCGCGTCGAGTTCGACCGCCGCTTCTTCGGCGCAGACGATGAAGGGAGAGCTCGCGGCTGCTGCGATCAGTGGCAGCAGGCGGTTGGCAACACGGCCGATGCGGCCGCGCGGGATGAAAGCGTTCATGGAGTTCCTCGAAGCAAACGAAACGGCGGGAGCACTCGGGCTCACGCGCGAAAGAGCAGCGGTTCGTCAGACGAGGAGCAAAGGCGGGCCGCGTGGCGGCGGAATCAGCAAGGTGTTGCGCGAGGGCGGCGCGTTGCGCGTTGCGATCGGGCGTTCAACAGTCGCCGGCAGCTGCGTCAGCGGCAGCTCGGCCGCAGGCGGACCGGCGGCGGCATGGCCAATGGTGCAGATTTCGCAGGCCACCAGCTGCTCGCCGGCATTGAGCTGATGCTGGACGCCGTGGACCACAGCCAGCCACTGCCCGACCACGAGGGTCAGTGCGAGCAGCCAGAGGCGGAGTGGGCGTTTCGGCGTCATGTCGGGGAATGGCGAAGCCGGCAAATCGTACGACATTCGAGCGGTCGCGCTGTTCCCGGCCGGATGCTGAACGGGGAATGCAAAAGGCGTTCGACGCGCAGGCGCGTCGTGAGACGAGCTACCAGTCCAGCTTGTAGCCGACGCCGTAGATCGAGCGGATCAGCTCCTGCTCGGGGCTGGCCGCATCGAGCTTGCGGCGCAGGTTCTTGATGTGGCTGTCGACGGTGCGGTCGGTGACGATCCGGTGATCGGTATAGAGCTTGTCGAGCAGCTGGTCGCGCGAGAACACCCGGCCCGGCGCGTCGGCCAGGGTCTTCAGCAGGCGGAATTCGACCGGCGTCAGCTGCAGCGAGTGGCCGCGGAATTCGGCGAGGTAGCGGGCCTCGTCGATGCGCAGCACCTGGGCGAGGCCGGGCGCCTGCACGCCGGGCAGCTTGGCGCTGGCTGGATGACCGTCGCCGCGGCTGCGACGCAGGATCGCCCGCACCCGGGCGACCACTTCGCGAGGGCTGAACGGCTTGCAGATGTAATCGTCGGCACCGAGTTCCAGCCCGAGCAGGCGGTCGATCTCCTCGACCCGGGCGGTGACCATGATGATCGGCGTATCGGTGAAGGCGCGCAGTTCGCGGCAGACTTCGAGGCCGTCCTTGCCGGGCAGCATCAGGTCGAGCAGCAGCAGCGCCGGCGCCAGCCGGCGGACGCGCTCGGCGACTTCTCGGCCGTCGGCACAGATGTCGCTGCGATAGCCGCCGGCCATGAGATAGTCCGCCAGCAGCGCGGCAAGCTTGGGTTCGTCCTCGACGATCAGCACCAGCGGCGCGGCGGCTGAATCGGCGGCAGGGCTCGCGGCGTTCATGGCATCGGTCACAGCGCTGACGGCGCCAGCGGTAGTCGCAGGCTGAGCCGCAAGCCGCCGAGCGGCGAGGCGCCGGCGGCGAGCTTGCCGCCATGCGCCTCGGCGATCTTGGCGCTGATCGCCAGCCCCAGGCCGGCGCCACCGGTGGCGCGGTTGCGCGAGGTCTCGACGCGATAGAAACGGTCGAATAGTTTCGGCAGCGCGTCTTCGGCCACGCCGGGCGCGGAGTCGTCGAACTGCAGCAACAGCTCCCGGCCGTCGACGCGCGCCTCGATGCGCAGGCGGCCGCCGGTATCCGTATAGCGCAGGCTGTTTTCCAGCAGGTTGCCGAACAGCTGGCCGAGCCGGCCCTCGTCGGCCATCACCAGCACCGGCTCGTCGGGCAGCACCAGTTCCAGGCCGAGGCCGTGCTGGGCGAGACGCTCCCGGTAGGGATGGACGGCGTCGCGCAGCACCTCGACGACATCGGTATCGCCAAGGCGGTAGCTGAGCGCGCCGACATCGGCGAGCGACAGTTCGTAGAGATCGTTCACCAGTTTGCCGAGGATCGCGGTCTCGGCCTGCAGCGAGCGGATCGATTCCGGGGTCAGTGCGCGGACGCCGTCTTCCAGCGCTTCCAGCTCGCCTCTGAGCACCGACAGCGGCGTGCGCAGCTCGTGCGAGACGTCGGCCATGAACGCCCGGCGCATCTTCTCGTTCTGCTTCAGCGCATGGGCGAGGCGGTTGAAGTCTTCGGCGAGCTGGCCCAGTTCGTCGCCGGAGCCGGCGTCGACCCGCTCGTCGTAGTGACCGGCCGCCAGCGCGTGGGTACCGCGGGTGATGCGCTTCAGCGGCGCCAGGAAGACTCGCGCCAGCAGCACCGCGACGAGCGCGGCGAGCAGGATCGCCAGCGCGCCGATCACCCAGCTGGCCCACAGCTGCTGTTCGGCGAAGCGCTGGGCGGCGGCGGTGCTGACGTTCTCGAACGGCACCAGCGCCACCCAGCCGACGGTATGGCCGTCGACCTGCACCGGACGGATCAGGGCTTCGCTGCCGACCGTGGTGCCGACCTGGGGATTGCCGGCGACGAAGGCCCGCTGCTCGTCGAGCAGGGCGAGGCGCAGGTTGACGCCGGTCAGGTCGGATTCCGCCGGCCCCGGCGGACGCGGTGCCGGCTGCGGCGCGGTGGATGGCGGCGGACGATCGCGGTCGTCCGGGTTGCCGCAGTCGGCGTCGTTGGCGCTGCGGCTCAGGCCGCCGGGACGCAGCAGGCGGAACCACTGGCGCGGATTGTCGCGGAAGCAGTGCCAGCCGCCCTGTACCTGCCAGGTGCTGGCCAGCGCCGGCAGCAGCGCTTCCATGCGCTCGATGCCCTGATCGTTGAGATAGCCGAGGAAGCCGCGGTTGAAAGTCAGCCGCGACGCCAGACCCATCGCCATCGCCACCAGCACGCTGCTGGCGAGGATGGCGAGGAACAGCTTGACGGTGATGCCCGGCTTGAACATGGCGCACGGCGGTCGGACGAAGGCGCCTATTTCCGCCTCTGACCCGTCAAACCACAAGGCCCTGCGCCGCGATTCCCCTGCAACTCCACCAGAACTCCACAAGAACTCCACGATTGGGCGGCGCATTGCTTGCTTGGGCCAGCCGGGCGAGCCGGCAAATCCATCCTGTCTACATAGTCGCTGCACATTCGCCCCGCACAGTGCCGCCCATGCCGGATGGCGTCGCCGCCGCCGCCTGCCGTTACTTCCTCTTTTCATCGATGCCAAGACTGGTCTGACCATGAGCGTATCCACCGTCCCACCGGGCGCCTCGCGGCGTCGTCGCAAATGGAGCCTGCTGGCCCTCGTGCTGCTGACCGTGATCGCCGCGGCCGGCTTCATCTGGCAGCGCGGCAAAAGCGCCGATCCGACCGCCAACCTGCGCTTCGCGAAGGTCGAGCGCGGCAATCTCGAAAAGACCGTGACCGCGGTCGGTTCTCTGAAGGCCAAGGACTATGTCGATGTCGGCACCCAGGTGTCCGGCCGGGTGCTGAACATCCACGTCCAGATCGGCGACAAGGTGGCCAAGGGCCAGCTGATCGCCGAGATCGACCCGACCGTCTACGCCTCCACCGTCGCCAAGGACCGCGCCAACCTCGACAACCTGAAGGCGCAGTTCGCGCAGCGCGAAGCGGAACTGGCGCTGGCCGACCAGCAGGCGGCGCGCAACACGCGGCTGGCCGCCGGCAATGCGGTCAGCCAGGACGTGGTCCAGCAGGCGCAAGCCTCGGCGCGGGTTGCGGCGGCCGCGGTGCAATCGGTGAAGGCGCAGATCAAGGCGGCGGAAGCCACGCTCGAAGGCAACCTCGCCAACCTCGGCTTCACCAAGATCTACGCGCCGATGGACGGCACCGTGGTCGTCCAGGACACCCGCCGTGGCCAGACCGTGAACTCGGTGCAGTCGGTCGCGGTGATCGCCCAGATCGCCAACCTCGACGTGATGACCGTCTGGGCCCAGGTCGCCGAGGCCGATGTCGGCAGCATCAAGCCCGACATGCCGGCCTGGTTCACGACCCTGGGCGCGCCCGACCGGCGCTGGCAGGGCACCGTGCGCCAGGTGCAGCCGACGCCGACCACGACCAACGACGTGGTGCTCTACAACGTGCTGGTCGACGTCGACAACCGCGAGCGCGCGCTGCTGCCGGCGATGACCGTGCAGGCTTTTTTCGTGCTCGCGGAAGCAAAGGACGCGATCGTCGTGCCGCTCGGCGCGCTGAAGCCGGCGGGGCCGCCGGAGGGCGCGATGGGCGGCCCGGGTAATGGTCCGAAAGAGGGCGTCGCCGAAGGGGCGCCGCGCAAGCGTCGCCGGCGGGCGCCGGAAGGCGGGGCGGGGACGGCGGTCGAAGGCGCGTCGACTGAGGCGCCGCCCGCTGCGGACGCCGGTGGCGAACCGAAGCCGGAACGGATCCGCAAACCCGGCACGCCGTACCGCGTGCAGGTGAAGACCGCCGACGGCGCGCTCGAATGGCGCCGGGTGCGCGTCGGCCTCGCGACCCGCACCGAGGCCGAGGTGCTGTCCGGTCTCGAAGTCGGCGACGAGATCGTGGTCGGCGAAAAGAGTGCGACGGCGGCCACCGGCAGCGCCCGCGCCGCGCCGCGGGTGCCGGGCGGCATGGGCGGGCCGCGTCTGTGAACAGGGTGCCGCCGCCGGCGGCGGCCGAGGCGCCGCTGCTGCAACTGGAAGACGTGGCGAAGATCTATGCCGGTGGCGACGGCGCCGAAGTGCGCGCGCTCGACGGCATCACCTTGTCGATCGCCTCGGGCGAATTCGTCGCGATCATGGGCCAGTCCGGTTCCGGCAAGTCGACCCTGATGAACCTGCTCGGCTGTCTCGACACGCCGAGTCGCGGCCGCTACTGCGTGCGTGGCATCGATGTCGCCACGCTCGGCAAGGACGAGCTGGCGGCGCTGCGTCGCGACTGCTTCGGCTTCGTGTTCCAGCGCTACAACCTGATGACCACGATCACCGCCGCCGAGAACGTCGAGCTGCCGGCGATCTACGCCGGCACCGCGAAGGCGCAGCGCGTGCAGCGGGCGGCAGCCCTGCTCGGCCAGCTCGGTCTCGGCGAGCGGCTGGCCCACAAGCCCAACCAGCTGTCCGGCGGCCAGCAGCAGCGGGTGTCGATCGCCCGCGCCTTGATGAACGATGCCGAGGTGATCCTCGCCGACGAACCGACCGGCGCGCTCGACAGCAAGAGCGGCGAGGAAGTGCTGGCCCTGCTCAAGCGCCTGCATGGCGAGGGCCGCACGATCATCCTGATCACCCACGACGCCAAGGTCGCCGCACATGCCGAACGGGTGATCCAGATCAGTGACGGCCGCATCGTCGAGGACAGCGGCAGCCGCGGCGGAGCGGCGGTGCGGCAGGCCCTGCCGGACGGCCGTCGTCATCCGCACTGGCTGCCCGATCTCGGCGAAGCGGTGAAGATGGCGCTGCACTCGCTGCGCGGCAACCTGTTCCGCTCCGCACTCACCCTGCTCGGCGTGGTCATCGGTGTCGCCGCCGTGGTGACCATGCTGGCGATCGGCAACGGCAGCAAGGCGCAGGTGATGAAGAGCATCGAGTCGATGGGCAGCAACCTGCTGCTGGTCCAGCCGGGCGCGCCCGGCACCCGGCCCAGCGGCGAGATGGCGATGCTCAAGGACACTGACGCCGAAGCCGTCGAAGCCGTCGACGGTGTGCTCGCGGTATCGCCGCAGCGGCAGTCCCGGCAGACGCTGCGCTACGGCAACGTCGACTACCGGAGCAACATCAACGGCGTCTGGCCGACCTGGACCCAGATGCAGGACTGGAAGCTGGCCGACGGCCTGTTCTTCAGTGACGACGACGTCCGGACCTATGCCCCGGTGATCGTCCTCGGCGCGACGGTGGCGCGGAACCTGTTCCCGGATCTGGCGTCGCCGGTCGGCCTCTACGTGCTGATCGGCAAGGTGCCGTTCCAGGTCGTCGGCGTGCTCGCCGCCAAGGGCGCCAACGCCTTCGGTGCGGACATGGACGACGTCGCGCTGATTCCGCTGTCGACCGGTTTTGCGCGGATTTTCGGCAAGCGCTTCCTCGGCAGCATCAACGTCAAGCTCGCCAGCGCCGATGTCGCCGAGTCGACCGAGGCGGCGATCACCGACTTGCTCGCCGCACGCCACGGCACCATCGACTTCCAGGTGCGCACCACCAGTTCGCTGATGGAGATGGCGACCACCACCCAGGACACGCTGACCTGGCTGCTCGGCTCGGTGGCGTTCATCTCGCTGCTGGTTGGCGGCATCGGCGTGATGAACATCATGCTGGTCAACGTCACCGAGCGGACCCGCGAGATCGGCGTGCGCATGGCCACCGGCGCACGCACCAGCAACATCCTGCTGCAGTTCAACACCGAGGCGCTGGTGATCTGCGGCATCGGCGGCCTGATCGGCGTGCTGCTCGGTATCGGCGCCGCGCTGACCGCGCAGGCCTTCGGCACCAAGGTGGTATTCACCGTCGCGCCGGCGCTGTTCGCGTTCGGCTCGGCTTTCATCACCGGCCTGCTGTTCGGCTACCTGCCGGCCCGCAAGGCCGCCAACCTCGACCCGGTCGTGGCCTTGGCCTCCGAGTAGCGCGAGGCATCAAGAAATGGAACCCGCGATGAAAATTGTTCTCCGCCATGCCGCTCTCGGCGTCGCCAGCCTGCTGCTCGCGGCCTGCAGCATGACGCCGACCCTGGAACAGCCCGAGCTGCCGCTGCCGGCGCGCTATGCCTCGGCCAAGTTGGCTGCTGAAGCGTCGGCCGGCGCTCAGCCGGTCAGCGCCCAGTGGTGGCAGCGCTTCGGCAGTACCGAACTCGACCAGCTGATGACTGAGGCGCTGGCCGCCAACCACGATCTGGCGGCGGCGCTAATCCGCATCGAGCAGTCGCGTGCCAGCGTCAGGGTGGCGCGCGCCGCGCTGCTGCCGTCGGTCAATGCCTCGGCGTCGGCGGCCACCAGCCTGCGCGACGGCGACGACAGCAGCGAAAGCAGCGAGGTCAACCTTAACGCGTCCTGGGAGATCGACCTCTGGGGGCGCAATGCGGCGGGTGTCGCGGCGGCGCGGGCGCGGCTAGATGGCAGCGGCTACAGCAGCGAAGCGGTGGCGCTGGTGCTGCAGGGCGACGTGGCGAGCAACTACTTCCTGATCCTGTCGCTGAAGGACCGCCTGGCGCTGACCGAGGAAAACCGCGCCGCCGCCGCCGAGCTGCTGCGCCTGGTGCAGCTGCGCTACGACAACGGCGCCGCCAATGCGCTGGAACTGAGCCAGCAGCGCACCACGCTGTACAGCATCGAGGCGAGCATCCCGGTGCTCGCGCAGAGCCTGCAGCAGACCAACCACGCGCTGGCGGTATTGCTCGGGCGTGCCCCGGGCGGCTTCACGGTGGCGGCGACCACGCTCACCGGCCTGAAGCTGCCGGCGATCGCCGCCGATGCGCCGGCCAGCTTGCTGCTGCAGCGGCCGGATATCCGGGTCGCGGAAAGCGCACTGATCGCCGCCAATGCCGATATCGGCGCGGCGCGCGCCGCGCTGCTGCCGAACCTGTCGCTGTCGGCCTCCGCCGGCCTCGACGGCCTGATCACCGGCGGCAGCAGCACCTTGCTGTCGCTGGCCGCCTCCTTGTCGCAGACCGTTTTCAACGGCGGCCGCCTGCAGAGCCAGGTCCGGCTGGCCGAGGCGCAGAAGCGGGAGCTGGTCGAAAGCTATGCCCAGACCGTGCTGCTGGCGCTCAAGGACGTCGAGGACAACCTGGTCGCCGTCGGCACCAGCGAGCAGCGCACCGCGCTGCTGCAGCGGTCCACCGAGCAGGCGCGGCTGGCCTACCAGCTGGCCCGCTCCCGCTACGACGCCGGCGCCGACGACCTGCTGACCCTGCTCGACGCGCAGCGCACCCGGCTCAGTTCCGAGGACAGCCTGGTGCAGGCCGGCCTGGCCCAGCAGACCGCAGCGATCGGCTTGTTCAAGGCGCTCGGCGGCGGCTACTGAAAAGGCTTCGTGCGCCGGCAACCCCGGTGGCGCGGACAACAAAAACCCCCTGTCTCCAGGGGGTTTTTGCTGTCAGTCGTGACTGCTTGAGGTCCCCTTAGAAGACTTCTGGGCGGTGATTTCGTAAGGCACAATTTTGTAAGGCGGTTTGTGGGCCTCTAGTCATGGGTTTTCCACCTCTCAGCTTGCCGGGCTCGGACAATCTGTAAAGTTTAGGCGCCTTCGACGCTCCCTGCGATGGTTCCGGTTGAGCGGGGTGGCGACTTTCGTTGGCGGCCAGCGCGGCTACGCATCCGTTCCTGCCACCCCAAATCGACAGCGGCCGGTGCGTCGGCACAGCGAGGGGACCAGCGGTACTTTTAAAGCGAAGCCTCCGCCATCAGTGCAGAGGGCCTTACCCCAAGCCCATCCGCCACGCGCTCCAGCATCGACACCGTGATGTTCTTCTCGCCCCGCTCGATGGCGCTGTAGTAGGTCCGGTGCATCTCAATCTTGTCAGCGAAGGACTCCTGGCTGAAGCCAAGGGCGCTGCGCCGAGTTCGCAGGGCGTGGCCGAGTCGTTGCAGGGAGGTCGGTTTGCTCATCGATGAGCAAACTACGGACCCACTACTTTTATCTCTACAGCTTTATAAGTAGACTACTTTTAAGTATCTACGGGGGCTGACCTTGAACGGGAACCTATCGTTGCGCTGGGAGAGCGGGGAAGGCTCCTACGACGCCCCAATCTCACTTCCAAAATCGGTGCTGGACAAGCTGGACCACCGGTTTGCCGGCGCCGGGGAAGATTGGCGAAGCATGCAACGCCTTCTCTGGCTCGCAGCCAATCTTGCAAGACCGGTTGCTGAGCTCGCCGAGGATGTGGTGCCGCTATTGACGCCAAACGACCGGCAGCTCGCATGGGCCTACGCCAAGGCGCTGAATAAGAAGATCCCCAGGGCTGTTCTGACGGATAAGAGCGAGCTCGCACAGTTCGTTCAGCGGGCAGAAGCGGTCGAATCGAACGAGCTGCTGCAATACCTCGTGCTGTTCGACCCCGATAGCGACGACATGATGGAGGCCGTACTCGAATGATGCGGCGGGCTTGGGTATCCCGCGCCAGCCTACTGCTGCTGATTGCTTTCGTTGGCAAATGCTCGCGACGCTGAAGGCGCCTCAGACAATGACTGCCCGACCTTGAAGTTCAGCGCGTTCAAAAGCTTTAAGGGCTATGCGTCCCACCCGAGCGTTGCCCTTATGCAGGCCGTCCTCCGCAAGGACGAGACAGCACTGCAGAACGCCATCAAGTCGGGGGCAGACGTGAACCAGCCCCAAGACAGACGCGACACTACGCGCCGCCGTCTGCCTTCAGGGGACGCCGCTTTGCCAGAACTGGAGCAATGCCGGAACCCTTTACGGATACGTTGAGGGCGCGTCCCCTGATCGCCAACGGCTGCAGATAAGGGTCAGCGGCGCACTCCTTCCCCCTGGAGTCCAATCCGCGGCTCCGTTTTATAGGGGCACCACGTTCGACGGCCTAGCCTACACGCAAGGGCAGATCATTTGGGGGCAAAAAAGGGATTGGGCGCGATGCAACGTGACCAGCACCGAGAGCTCACCGCCCTGAAACGATGGCCGCTTTTTTCAGATAGGCATCGAGCGTCCCGGCAGGCCCGATGGCATTACCGTAATCATCGCTTTCGCGCCGTCCATCGAGAACTTAGGAGAAGGCCGGCCGCACGGCGAAGCAAGCGCCTAAATCGTGCCCACCAAGGGACCTCGATCACAAATTCCCAGTGCCGCTTCCCTGATCGGAACGGCAGCTTGATGTACGTGGACCACAATGGTTGTGTCATCGCCCTCAATGCGGGATTACGGACATCAAAGCGATATCCCCCCTCGCCGTGGTGCAGCACCGCGAACGGGCCATCAGCATTGTCTGCCGGAAACACGAGCGTGTGAATCTCCGCCCTCTGGCCACACGTTATCTCGCACACAGACGCGAGCCACTCGACTCGTAGCGGACTTTCGTTAACAGGTGGCTCGCTTGGACGTGGGCCGTTGTAGTACGTAGGCTCAATCAGAGTATTGATCTCATCAGCAATTTCCACATCCTCCAGCCGGCTGGGACTCGAAGAAGGTCGATTGAGCTGAACCACCTGCACTCCGGCCAGCGTTTCGTAGTTCATCCATTTCATTAATCGCTGTGGCAGGGAGACATGAAGGACGTCCCCTACGGAATCGACCTCAATCCCCCAGGAGAAGAAGAGCACCGCTGGTAAGTAACTAAACTCGCCGTTCGTCTCGACGACCATGTCGTAAGCAAAGCCAAACAAATCAAGGAGCGTATCGCCGACCTCCAGTTCCCGGCACACCACTTTGGCCACGGTCGCCGCCACCGCCTTCGCTCCAACACCAGGCGTTGACTGATCGTAGGTGAAGGGGCCACGACTCAGTGCCGCTTCGAGAAATCTCGCGCCGGTTCCATCGACATGCTGATTTGCCAAGTCGAGCTCGTCCGGAGTCGCGCTGGACCAGCGGAAGCAAGCACGTTCATCGGACAGAATCCATCCGATGACGATGGTCTCGTGCTCGACGTCCGCAGGAATTCCTACAGACTTGAGTGCCTCGAGGACCTCGCCCCGCTTCGGAAGTTTTTGCTCGAACCGTACGGCCATGACGCGCATCACCGATTCGGCCCAGAAATGGCTACCCGCCCAAGCGACGACCAGCCTCGGGTTTATTATCAAAAGCTTCCTGATGAGACCGCCGAAGCTAGTACCCGTCACGTCCCCCATATCCCGACTGACCTCACCTGTTACGACTTCCTAGACCTGCTGATCGAGGCGGTGGGGCCGCGCGATATGGCCGGCGTTCTCGGGCAAGCGAAATTCGTACTGCCCAAGAAGCTCCGTAAACGCCCTCCTGCCTCAGGGCATGAGGCAGCCATTAGAAGGCTGGAAGCGTCACTAGCACAGCTTCAGACGGTCGAACCCACCGCCGACGAACTCAAGCTAGCTGCCGAGTTCGAGTTTCAGGCCGCCCAGCTGAAGGTCGCCTTCGACACGGGGGAAAGCACGCTCGCCGCCGTCATGCTGTGCCGCGGGCTCGACCGCTTCTTCACCGGCGATAGGGGATCAAGTTCCCCACCTTCCGCAGCCTGATTAGCGAGCGCCATTGCGACCTCCCATCAGGCCGGACTGGTAGGCGAGACTCGCGTCCCGGACTTGAAGCTGGACTTCCCGCTGCGCGTAGCGAGACAGGTTGTCGGTCAACCAACCAGCCAGGTACTTCGCGTGACGAACGAGGGTCTCTTCATCCAGACCCTTCTGAGCTGCCTCGCGAAGCAAGCCCTCCATCGCCGTGTGACGGAGCTTGTGCGGGTGGATACCGGGGACGATCTTCTGCAAGCCCTCGAAGATCTCGTTGAACCCTCGAGCCGACAACGGAAGGCCCGTGTGCACCGCAAGGACGAGATAAGGGGTCTTTTTGCTGTTGGGGATTTTTCGGTGATGGTCCCTGAGATACGCCTCGAACATGGCGGCCAAGTCGGGGGCGAGCGGCAGGTCGCGTGGCTGAGTCTTCGCGTTCGGCTCCACTACCCGTGGGTCGGCAGGATCATCGGGTCGACGACAAATGGAGAGCTGGTCATAGCCATGCCCGAGGTGCACATCCCGCACGTAGACCTTCAACAGGTCTCCGCGCCGGGGGCCGAACCGGACCATCAGATTGATCAAAATCTCGTTGCGCGCGCGCAGCACCGGCGCCAGTGCTGCCGACGGCCCTCGCCAAGGGTTCCGTGGGCTGTCGGGACGGATGGCATCCAACAGGTCAGCGGACTGGGCCGGCGTTAGCCCGAGGATTTGCGGTGCCGGGTCCTGGCCCGGCATCAAGTCCAAGAGGAGCGAGGACAGTCTCGCGCGCACAGCTTCGTATGCCGCGACCTTCTCTGGCGCCCGCGCTAGCGAAGCGCGCGAAACGGCTTCCGAGAGGCCCCAGTCGAAGTATCGCCGCGCCGCCATGAGCCTGAAGGTGACCTGATCATTCAGGACGATGCGGCGCTTGTCTTCCAGCTGGCTGTGGTTGGCGCGCAGGGCCTGCCACAGTCCCGTCTCGATCTCGGACTGAGAGAAGCCTCGGCCACTGAGCATTCGCTCGACGAGGTCGATGGGCGGGCTCTGATTGCCTGCCCATTCGTAGACCAGCCCAAGCGCCCTGAGCTCCTTAGCCATGGAGCTTGAAGCCAGCTGAGGCCGGCGGCGCGAGAGCGCGTACTGCAGGACATGGCTGACCGGAAAACCGGTCGACTTATCGATTAGGACCGGCAGCCGCTCGCCCCTGTTCGAGCCGTCCGGGAGCACGAAGGTGCGGACCCGGAATGGAGACGAATCACTCGGCTGCTGATGCGATTGGCGAGCCGACCCACCTGCGGTCGAGGTGGGGACGGGAACGAGGTGCTGCTGCGGAGTGGGGGGCTTTGGCTTCATCTTTACGATAAAACCACCGCTCAAACAAAATGCAACACCCCCACTTTTTGGGCTGCCCGCTTTACAGACTAATTCATCGTAACTGACTGTATAGAAGGAACAATCAGCGCAAAACCCGTCTTAATCTTTACAGCCCAGAACGACCGCCTGTCAGAACGGGATGTCATCGTCCTCGAAGTGCTCCGCCGGCGGGGCTGACTGCGGCTGCGGTGCGCGCGACGGTGCGCTGCTGCGCGCCGGAGCCGAGCTGCGGGCTGGTGGCTGGCTGTAGTCGTCATCGCTCATGCCGCCACCACCTCCACCGCCGCCGCCACGGCCGTCGAGCATCTGCATATCGTTGACCAGGATTTCGGTGGTGTAACGATCCTGGCCTTCCTTGTCCTGCCACTTGCGGGTGCGCAAGGAGCCTTCGACGTACAGCTTGGCGCCTTTCTTGACGTACTGGCCGACGATTTCCGCGAGCTTCCGCGTGAACACCACGTTATGCCACTCGGTCTTTTCCTTCTTCTCGCCGGAGGACTTGTCGTTCCAGGTTTCCGAGGTCGCCAGCGTCAGGTTGCAGAACGCGTCGCCGTTCGGGAAATACTTCACTTCAGGGTCCTTGCCGATGTTGCCGATCAGGATGACCTTGTTTACGCCGCGTGATGCCATATCGCCTCCGTGCTGCTCAATTCGTTGTGTGTTCGTGGGCCGCAACCGCGTCGCTGGATGATGCGAGGCCGGCGGCCATTATCAGCCAGATTGCCGCCAGCGCCGAGGCCGCGGCGTAGACGCCGGCGACGCCGAAATGCCCCAGCGTGATGCCGCCCAGCGAGCCGCCGGCAAAGCCGCCTAGGAACTGCGCGCTGGAATAGACACCGAGCGCCGCACCCTTGCGCTCCGGAGGTACGCGCCGGGAGATCATCGACGGCAGTGCGCCTTCCAGGTAGTTGAAGCCGAGGAAGAACAGGAACAGCGCCGCGACCAGGCCAACGCTCGAATGCCAGACCCCGGCAGCCAGCAGCATCGCCAGCGCCAGCAGGGTCACCGCGCCGATGAACATCGGCTTGGCCAGGCCGCGCCGCTCGACGATCCGGAACAGCGGGAACACCGGGATGATCGATACCAGCAGCAGCGGCAGCCAGACCTTCCAGTGCTGAGCGCCGGGGATGCCCAGGGTCTTTTCCAGTGCCAGCGGCGATGCGATGAACACCGAGGTCATCGTCGCGTGGAGCAGGAAGATGCCGGCGTCGAGACGCAGCAGCTGCGGATCGGCGAGCGCGGCGCGGATCGAGGCCGGCGCGCCGGTCGGCGCCTGTCTCGGCGCGGCCGGGATGCCCCAGATCACCAGCGGGATCGCCAGCGTCGCCAGTACCGCGGTCAGCTCGAAGATGCCGGACACGCCGACCAGGCCGGCGACCACCGGGCCGAGCACCAGCGCCAGGATGAACGAGATGCCCATGCCGGCGCCGAGGATCGCCATCGCCGTGCTGCGTACCTGCGGCCGGGTGACGTCGGCCAGCCAGGCCGAGGCGGCGCCGGAGATCGCGCCGGCGCCCTGCAACGCCCGCCCGGCCATGATCCAGCGGATGTCGTGGGTGGCCCCGGCCAGCGCGCTGCCGAGCGCGAACAGTGCCAGCCCGCCAACCATCACCGGCTTGCGGCCGATGCGATCCGACAGCCAGCCGAACGGAATCTGCAGCCCTGCCTGGACCAGGCCGTAGAGGCCGATCGCCAGGCCGATCTGCAGCGCCGTCGCCGGCACCGGCAGGTCGCGGGCGTAGAGCGCGAACACCGGGAGAATCATGAACATGCCGAGCATGCGCAGCGCGTAGATGACGCTGAGGCCCGCGGTGGCGCGGATTTCCTGGCGGTTCATCGGCCGGCCTCCAGGTAGCGGGCGATCGCCGCGGCGCCGTCGGCCGCGGACTGGCCGATCGCATCCGGCTCGGCATCGAAGGTGTCGCGGAAATACTGGCGCTGGCGGGCCAGCCAGTCGCCGTGGCTGGCGACGGCGGCATCCAGCGTTGCACCGAGCGCGTCGACCTGGTCGATGACCGGGCCGAGCTGCCAGAACAGGTAGTCCGGCGAGGTCCGCCAGTCGGCGCCGTGGCTGTTGATGAACACGCAGGGGCGCGGCCGGATCATGAATTCGGCGATCTGGCTGGAAACATCGCCGAGATAGACGTCGGCGGCCTGGGTGTAGCTCATGTCGATCGAGGCATCGCTGCCGGTGTCGATCAGCAGATGCCGGTGGGCGCGATAGGGCTCGAGCCGGGCGAGCGTGACCGGGTCGTGACTGTCGAACAGGCGCACATGCGGCGCGAAGATCAGGTTCCACTTGGGCGACCGCGCGAAGTAGTCAAGCACCTGGAAACCGAACTTCGGCCAGGATGACAGCCTGGCGTGGAAGTGCGGGTTGTAGAGCACCGTCGGGCGATCGTTGTCGAACAGCCGGCTGCGGCGCGCGTCGAGCCGGCTGACCAGGTCGAATTTCGAGTAGACGCCGGCGTGGTAGCGGCCCTCGCGCAGCGTGCCCTGCTCGCGCATCCGGGCCGCCTGCCGCTCGCCGGCCAGCAGCAGGTAGTCGAACTCGATCAGGTCGTCGGCGTAGGTCACCGCGCGGCCCGGGGCGCCGTGGTTGGTCCAGATCATCTTCAGCTTCGGCAGCCTCAGCTTCTTCAGCAGCAGCGAGGTGCGCTCCGGCACTACCACGGCGTCGGCACGGCCGAAGTAGCCGCGGTTGCGGACCAGCACCAGCGATTTCGGCGGCAGGCCTTCGCCTTTCAGGCGCTGGTAGAGACGGTCGAGCAGGCCGGTCTTCAGGCGATCGACAGCCAGCCTGGCATCTGGATACAGGCCGAGCAACCTGGCAACCAGCCGCCGCTGCTCGTCGGTCGCGCAGGCGATGCGGATATCCCAGTTCGGCCGCTGCATCGCCAGTTCGGCGGCGATCGGGAAGCTGTGCGGAATCTGGTGGGTCTGCGCGATGTACGGAAAAACGACTTTCATCGAGGCCATGGCGGGCCGGCGGATCACAGCGAGCCGGCGCGGTACTTGAGGGGGAGCGGCACCTGCGTAAGGGCAGGGCGTTGTCGATATAGTACCCGTTTGCCCCCGGCCCCTAGCCTCGTCATGGATTCGATCCGCATCCGCGGTGCGCGTACGCACAACCTGAAGAACATCTCGCTGGAGCTGCCGCGAGACAAGCTGATCGTCATCACCGGCCTGTCCGGTTCCGGCAAGTCCAGCCTGGCGTTCGATACGCTGTATGCCGAAGGCCAGCGCCGCTACGTCGAGTCGCTGTCCGCCTACGCGCGGCAGTTCCTGTCGATGATGCAGAAGCCCGATGTCGACTCGATCGAAGGTCTGTCGCCGGCGATCTCGATCGAGCAGAAATCGACCAGCCACAACCCGCGCTCGACGGTCGGCACGGTCACCGAGATCTACGACTACCTGCGCCTGCTCTACGCCCGCGTCGGCACCGCCTATTGCCCGGATCATCCGGCGGTGGCGCTGGAAGCGCAGTCGGTCGCGCAGATGGTCGATCACGTGCTGGCGATGCCGGCCGAATCGGCCTGGATGCTGCTGGCGCCGGTGGTCAGAGGCCGCAAGGGTGAGCACGCCGAATGGTTCGAGCAGATGCGCGCCCAGGGTTTCGTCCGCGCCCGGGTCGACGGCAAGGTCTACGAGCTGGACGAAGTCCCGACCCTGAATCGCAAGCTGAAGCATGACATCGAGATCGTCGTCGATCGTTTCAAGGTCAGGCCGGACATCCAGCAGCGGATCACCGAATCCTTCGAGACTGCACTGCGCCTGTCCGATGGTCTGGCGCTGGTCGCGCCGCATGTCGCCAGCGAAGCCACGCCGGACATCACTTTCAGCGCCCGCATGGCCTGCCCGCACTGCGGCTATTCGCTGGAAGACCTCGAACCGCGGCTGTTCTCGTTCAACTCGCCGAGCGGCGCCTGTGCCAGCTGCGACGGTCTCGGCGTGCTGCAGGTGTTCGATCCGGATCGCGTCGTCACCCATCCGGACGCCAGCCTCGCCGAAGGCGCGATCCGCGGCTGGGATCGCCGCAATCCCTATTACTGGGCGCTGGTGTCGTCGCTGGCCAAGCACTACAAGTTCGACACCGACAAGCCGTTCCAGAAGCTGCCGGAGAAGGCCCGCAACGCGGTGCTGTACGGCTCCGGCGAGGACAAGATCGCCTTCGAGTACCCGGACGAGCGCGGCAAGGTGGTCACCCGCGTCCACAAGTTCGAAGGTGTGCTGCCCAATCTGGAGCGCCGCTACAAGGAGACCGAATCGGTCGCGGTGCGCGAGGAGCTGGCCAAGTACCTGTCGGACAAAGCCTGCCCGGAATGCAATGGCGAGCGCCTGAACCGCGCCGCCCGCCACGTGTTCGTCGCCGGCACCAGCCTGCCGAACGTGGTCGCCAAGTCGGTCAAGGACGCCGAGGTCCATTTCCAGCAGCTGAAGCTGCCCGGCCACAAGGGCGAGATCGCCGACAAGATCCTCAAGGAGATCAGCGCCCGCCTCGGCTTCCTGAACAATGTCGGCCTCGACTACCTGACCTTGTCGCGCTCGGCCGAGACGCTGTCCGGCGGCGAAGCCCAGCGTATTCGTCTGGCTTCGCAGATCGGCGCTGGCCTGGTCGGCGTGCTCTACGTGCTCGATGAACCCTCGATCGGCCTGCATCAGCGCGACAACGAACGCCTGCTGAAGACGCTCGTGCATCTGCGCGACATCGGCAACACGGTGATCGTCGTCGAGCACGACGAGGACGCGATTCGCAGCGCCGATTACGTCGTCGATATCGGCCCCGGTGCCGGCGTCCACGGCGGCCACATCGTCGCCGAAGGCACTCCGGCGCAGGTGATCGCCAATCCGAAATCGCTGACCGGCCGGTATCTCAATGGCAGCGAAGGCATCCAGATACCGAAGACGCGGATCAAGCGCGACCCGAAGAAGCAGATCGTGCTGCGCAATGCCCGCGGCAACAATCTGAAAGGCGTCACCGCCGAGATTCCGATCGGCCTGATGACCTGCGTCACCGGCGTCTCCGGCTCCGGCAAATCGACCCTGATCAACGACACCCTGCTGGGCTACGCGGCGCGGGCGCTGAACAACGCCGGCACTCGCCACGCGGCCTGCGACGGCATCGAAGGCCTGGAGCATCTCGACAAGGTCATCGACATCGACCAGTCGCCGATCGGCCGCACGCCGCGCTCCAACCCGGCGACCTACACCGGCCTGTTCACGCCGATCCGCGAACTGTTCGCCCAGGTGCCGCAGTCGCGTGAACGCGGCTACGAGGCCGGGCGCTTCAGCTTCAACGTCAAGGGCGGCCGCTGCGAAACCTGCGAGGGCGACGGCGTCATCAAGGTGGAGATGCACTTCCTGCCCGATGTCTACGTCACCTGCGATACCTGCAAGGGCAAGCGCTACAACCGCGAGACCCTGGAGATCCGCTACAAGGGCAAGAGCATCAACGACGTGCTCGACATGACCATCGAGGACGCGCTGGGCTATTTCAAGGCGGTGCCGGCGCTCGCCCGCAAGCTGGAAACCCTGATGGACGTCGGCCTGTCCTACGTCAAGCTCGGCCAGAACGCGACGACCTTGTCCGGCGGTGAAGCGCAGAGAGTCAAGCTGGCCAAGGAACTGAGCAAGCGCGATACCGGCCGCACGCTGTACATCCTCGACGAACCGACTACCGGCCTGCATTTCCACGATGTCGCCCAGCTCTTGAAGGTGCTTGATCGCCTGCGCGATGCCGGCAACACCGTGGTGGTCATCGAGCACAACCTCGACGTCATCAAGCGCGCCGACTGGCTGATCGACATGGGCCCGGAAGGCGGCAGCGGCGGCGGCGAGATCGTCGGCGCCGGCACGCCGGAGGACATCGCCAAGATCAAGCGCTCGCATACCGGACGGTTCTTGAAGCCGTTGCTCAAGGGCTAGAGGTTGCTGGTCTCCCTCCTCCGCTCGCGGGGGAAGGCCGGGATGGGGGCGTTTCACTTCAGCTCCAAGTTCAACCGCCCCAACGCCCTCCTCCCAGGCAAGCGGGGGAGGCGGGCGTAGCCGCCAAACGCCGCGTGCTAGGCTCAATCCCGAAAATTTCGACTGCCCCGGAGTTGTCAGCATGTCCTCGATCACCGCCCTCCGCCGCCACGCCCCGGCTCCGCATCGCGAAGCCGCCGACCTGCGCAAGTCCGGCCTCGATCCGAATTTCTGGTACCCGCTGGCGCGTTCGAAGCAGCTGCGGGCGGGCAAGTCGCTGGCGATCAGTTTCGCCGGCGAGCCGATCGCACTGGTGCGTCCGGAAAAGGGCGAGATCTTCGCGCTCGAAGACCGCTGCGCCCATCGCCAGGTGCCGCTGACCCTCGGTGTCGTCCGTGGCGAACGCCTGCAGTGCCATTACCACTGCTGGACCTACGATCGCACGGGATCTTGTGTCAACGTGCCTTACCTCGATGAAGGCAAGCAGTTGCCGAATGGCGTGAAAAGCTATCCGGTGCGCGAGGCCTACGGCTTTGTGTTCGTTTACCCGGGGGACGTCGCGGCAGCTGGCTATGGTGCGTTTCCGGATGTCTCGACCTTCGCCAAGAGCGAATACAAGACCCGCACCCTGGACCGCACGATCGGCTGCCACTGGTCGTTCATGCACGAGAATCTGATGGACATGAACCATCAGTTCCTGCACCGCAGCCTGATGGGTTCGATCCGCGCCACCTGCCTCGATGTCCGCAGCGGCGACGGCTGGGTGGAGTGCGATTACACGTTCAGCCGCGCAGCCGGCAAGCAGCCGCTGGGCGAGCGTTTCATGATCAATCGCAAGGGCGCTGCGAAAGTCGCCGACGGCTCGATCGACATGATGACGATCCGCACCGAATACCCCTACCAGACGCTCAAGTTCTGGACCGCCGGCAGCCCGAAGGACGAGCCGGCGCTGGACCTGTGGAACTGCTACTGGCCGACCGACTCAGCGCAGCGGAAGAACCAGACCTATGGCCTGATGATGATCCGCAAGCCGCCGATTCCGGGAATGATCCACGTCATCTGGCCGTTCATCATCGCCTTCACCAACGGCATCTTCGGGCAGGACACGCATATCGTCGAAGCGGAGCAGGCGGCGTTCGATGCGCAGGGCGAGGACTGGAATCAGGAGATCTTTCCTGCGATTCAGGCGTTGCGGGAGTTGCTGATCGACAAGAGTGTGCCGGTGGCGGCGTATGCGACGGGTGGGGTGGTGAAGTTGGCGGATTTGCCGAGGGTTTGATAGGCGTTAGGGCACGCCATGTGGACATCACTTCAGAAGGGCGCAATCTGGTTGGCGGCGCTCGGCCTTGCTTGTCTTGGTACAGGCTGGCTTTATGTATTTACCGTCACTGACTATCGGGCTCATCACCGCAGCATCATGATTCCGTTGGCGTTTGTGGCGATCTTGTTTGCCGTTACCTTGGTCCGACTGAACGTTTGGGCCTTGTTGCTTTTGCTCCTCAGCGCTTCGGCAGCAGGCGCTTTCTCTGCATGGCTACAAGTCTCCGCTGGTCAGCTGCATCCTCCGCTCGGTGCATGCGTTGTGGTCGCGGTCACGTACGTCTGGTTGCTGGGGTCTGGGGTAGTCCGAGCTTTAACCAGTCCGAGTAATCCGAGTAGGTCGGGAAAGCGGCTTCATCGCGCATCCCGGCACTGCGTCGTTTCGCGAGAAGCGAAAAGTGCGAGTCGGTGCCCTGCGCTTCTCGCCTTTTTCGGGGCACCGCGCTGACAGGCTGTCCACGGCTTGACAGCGCTCGATCGGCGTCCATGCCGGTCGACCCCTGCGATCGCTGCGAGGCTCGGCGTCATGCAGCGGGACGCTCTTCTTTTTGGTGACTTTTCCTGGGGCGTTCGAGGAAAAGTTACACGCGCGATAGCGCGGAATAGTTCGGTGAAGTTCATAGCAACAAAGCAGGGCGACGCCAAGGCCGGAAGCCAATCAAGGCGCCTCGTTTGCAGGCGCGGCCATGACCCCGAAAAGGCGGCGGCGGGAACGAACCGTGCTCACCCGGAAACGACCCAAGCTACCCGTCGCCAGGAGCCACGATGGGTTGAATGCAACTGCCAACCAATACTCGCCTCAGGACCCTTTGCCGCCATGACCATTCTCACGGTCGAACACACCACCGTTTACCGCTATGCCCGGCCGGTCAGCTTCCAGGAACACCGGCTGATGTGCCGGCCACGCGACAGCCACGATCTGCGCCTGCTGGAGACCGGCCTGTCGATCTCCCCGGCGGCCAGCGTTCGCTGGATGCACGACGTGTTCGGCAATTCCATCGCTATCGCCAGCTTTGCCGATCAGGCTGCGGAACTGTCGTTCGTGTCCAGCTTCCGTGCCGAGCACTATCCACGCGAGCCGGGCAAGCTGGCGATCGAGGACTTTTCCCGCTACCTGCCGTTCACCTATTCGACGCAGGAAATGGCCGACCTCGCCCGTACCACGGAGCGCCACTATCCGGACCCCGAACACAAGGTCGATCTCTGGGCCAAGACGTTCGCGCGGCGCGAGGGCGATCCGGAAACGCTGGAAGTGCTGAACGCGATCAACAGCGCGATCCATGAGCAGTTCTCCTACGCGCGGCGCGAGGAGATGGGCGTGCAGACGCCGGTGGAAACGCTGGAAAAAGGTACCGGCAGCTGTCGCGATTTCGCGCTGTTCATGATGGAAGCGGTGCGCAGCCTGGGGCTGGCGGCGCGCTTCGTGTCCGGCTATCTGTACGACGAAAGCCTGGTCGGCGCCGATGTCGGCATCGTCGGCGGCGGCGCTACCCACGCCTGGGTGCAGGTCTATCTGCCGGGCGCCGGCTGGATCGAATTCGATCCGACCAACGCCCTGTTCGGCGGCCATAACCTGATCCGTGTGGCGGTGGCCCGCGATGCCTCTCAGGCGGTGCCGCTGGCTGGCAGCTATGTCGGCGCACCCGAGGACTACCTGGGCATGAGTGTCGACGTCAAGGTGGCGGTGGCCTGAGCGACCGCTCACCCGGCGGCGCCGTCTGTTCGGGCTTCAGGGCGGGGGATCGGGGCTGCCCATCACCGAGTCGTCGAGCGCTGCCAGCCGAGTACCGAAGAACTGCAGGAAGGCGCGTACCCGGGCGCTCTTGCGCAGGTCCGGATGGGTCAGCACCCAGAGATGGAAATCGGTGGCGTTCGCCGTGCCCGGCAGTCGTTCGAGCATGGCGTCGTCGTGGCAGGCGAACCAGGGCAGGGCGGCACAGCCGAGGTTGGAACCGACTGCCAGCCGCAGCGGCGCGAAGCTGTCATAACGCAGGCGGATCCGCGCGTCCGGGATATGCGCCGCCAGCCATTTCGCCTGGTGGACGCGCAGCATCGGGCCATCGAAACCCAGCCAGTCATAGTCGGCGAGTGGTCGGCCGCGGCCGACCCGGTCGAGGTAGGTCTTCGATGCGTAGGCGGCGAAATGGATGCGGCCGGTCTGCCGGCCGACCAGATGCTCGGGCGGATGCGCCGTGCCGCGGATCACCACGTCGGCTTCGCGCTTGGATAGGTCGACGATCTGGTTGGTCGACGCGATGTCGAGCGTCAATCCCGGATAGGTGTCGCGGAATTCGGCCAGCCACGGCGTCACCAGATGCTGGGCCACGGCTTCGCTGGTGCTCAGCCGGATATGGCCTTCCAGGCGCACATCGCTGCCCTTGATCCGGCCTTCGACGCCGAGCGCCTCGCGCTCCATCTTTTCCGCGGCTTCGGCCAGCGCTTCCCCGGCCGGCGTCAGCCGGTAGCCGGTGCGCAGGCGCTCGAACAGCCGCACTTCCAGCGCCTTCTCCAGCGCTTCGAGGCGGCGATAGGCGCTCGATGGATTGACGCCGAGCGACCGTGCCGCGCCGTTCAGGCCGCCGGCGCGGGAAATCGCGAGCACGTAGCGGAGATCGTCCCAGTCCATGGCGATAGCCTGCGGGTTGACTTGCAGAATTGCAAAAATGGAATTCGAAAATATCGGCTTCTCGTGCGATCAAGCACGGAGCAAAGTGGCCTCATGAAGCGCCAGTCCCCGGCGCCGGAGATCAGGAGCAGGACCATGAACACCACGGCTATCAGTAGCACCCCACGCACCAATATCGTCGCCGTCACCGGCATGTCGCGCCCGGCCCTCGCCGTGATGTTCAGCCAGGACGGCTTGTTCGGCCGCGATTCGGCGCTCAGCGCGACCGAGCAGGCGGTGGTCCAGAGTCGTCTGCCGCGCATTCCGCGGCTGGCCGCGCCGAGCGCCCCGGCCATCCTCGGCGCGCGCCTGAAGCTGCTGGCCGACTATGTCGAAACACTGGTCGCCGGACGCGATGCCGAGGCCGAACGCAGCTTGCTGGTCAGCGCCGGCTATGACGCGGCGGCGATCGCCGAAGCGGCAATCACCGTCGACAACGTCGTCACCGTGTTCGGCAAGGTGCCGGCGGTAACGGCAGTGGTAGGCGAAGCCGGTCGTTACGCCCGCGCCGCCTGAATTTCGAGCGGGCCTTTCTCCTCCCGCAGCCAGCCGCTGCGCTACCCTTGGAGGCCGCTCGATGCGGCCTCTTCTCTTTTCTGACTGGCTGAAAATCATGAAACTCGAACTCGAGCGTCGTACTGCGCTGGTCACCGCGTCCAGCGGTGGCATCGGACTGGAAATCGCCCGCACACTGGCCGCCGAAGGCGCGACGGTGATCGTCAACGGCCGCAGCGACGCCGCTGTCGGGCAGGCGATCGCCAGCATCCGTGCCAGCCATCCGGACGCTCAACTGCTTGCTCTGGCGGCCGACAACGGTACCGCGGCCGGTTGTGAGGCGACGATCAAGGCGGTGCCCGAGGTCGACATCCTGGTCAACAATCTCGGTATCTACGAAGCAGTCGGCTTCTTCGACGAAAGCGATGCCGACTGGCAGCGTCTGTTCGAAGTCAACGTGATGAGCGGTGTGCGCCTGGCGCGCCACTACCTGCAGGGCATGCTGGCGCGCGGCGACGGTCGGGTGGTGTTCATCTCCAGCGAATCCGGCGTCAGCCCGGCGCCGGAGATGGCTCACTACAGCGCAACCAAGACCATGCAGCTCGGCATTTCACGGGCCTTGGCCGAGCTGACCAAGGGCACGCGGGTCACGGTCAACGCGGTGCTGCCGGGGCCGACGCGTACCGACAACGTCGAGAAGTTCATGCAGAACCTGTTTCCGGGCTTGAGCCGGGAGGAGATTGGCAAGCGCTTCATCGCCGAGAACCGACCCAGCTCGCTGATCGGTCGCCTGATCGATCCCAGCGAGATCGCCGACGTCGTCGCCTTCGTCTGCAGCGCCCGGGCAGCAATCATCAACGGTGCGGCGATCCGCGCCGAAGGCGGCCTGGTGCGCAGCGTGTTCTGAGCGGCTGGCGGTTCCGGAGGGGCTCAGGGAGCGCGCAGCTTGACAGTCACGCCGCCGTCCTGGGCCTCGATCCAGGCGTCGACGTTGCGTTCGAGGATGTCCAGCGGCAAGGCGCCAGCGCCGAGCACGGTGTCGTGGAAGCCGCGGATGTCGAACTTCGGTCCCAGGGTTTCGCTGGCACGGGCGCGTAGCGCCTTGAACTTCAGTTCGCCGATCTTGTAGGCCAGCGCCTGGCCGGGCCAGGCGATGTAGCGGTCGATCTCGTTGACGATGTCGAGCTCGGCGCGCGGCGTGTTGGCCTTGAAGAAGTCGATCGCCTGCTGGCGGCTCCAGCCTTTCGAGTGGATGCCGGTGTCGACGACCAGACGCACGGCGCGCCACATCTCGTAGGTCAGCTGGCCGAACTTCGAGTACGGATCCTGATACAGGCCGAGCTCCGGGCCGAGGCTTTCCGCGTACAGGCCCCAGCCCTCGACGAAGGCGGTGAACGACAGCTGGCTGCGGAACGCCGGCAGCTGTCCCTCGGCCTCGGCGACCAGCTCCTGCTGGAGCGCGATCTGCAGATGATGGCCGGGAACTGCTTCGTGGGCGGTCAACGCTTCCTGCTCCCACTTCGGCCGCGAGCCCGGCTTGTAGAGATTGGCGTAGAAATTGCCGGCGCGAGTGCCGTCGGCAGCGCCCGGCTGGTAGTACGCGGTATGGGTATCCGGCGCGCTGGCTTCGGGCACCGCGCGCACGCCGTAGGGCTGGCGCGGCAGTTTCCCGAACAGCCGGGGCAGCTCGGGGTCGATGCGCTTGGCGATGTCGCGATAGCTGCTCAGCAGCGCCCCTCCGTCGCGGTGGAAGAACTTCGGGTCGCTGCGCAGATAGGCGAAGAAGGCTTTCAGGTTGCCGCGATAGCCGACCTGACGGCGGATCGCTTCCATTTCGCCGCGGATGCGCGCCACTTCGCGCTGGCCGATCTCGTGGATCTCGTCCGGCGTCAGCTGGGTGGTGGTGCTGGTGCGCGCCGCGTAAGCATAGGCATCGCGGCCTTCGGGCAGCTCGGAGATGCCGATCGAGTCGCGGCACTTGGGCAGATATTCGTTCGCCAGCACATCCTTCAGGCGCTGCCAGGCCGGCAGCGCGCTGTCGCGGATCGCTGCCTTCGCGGCTTCGGCGAGGTGGGCGCGCTGGTCCTCGGGCACGCTCGCCGCGAACTTCAGGAACGGCACGTACAACGGGCTGGCCTCGGGTTTCTTGACCAGCTGCCGGTCGATCTGCGGCGGCACCCGCTTCATGATCACCTTCGGTACCGTGCGGCCCTCGGCCAGCCCGGCGCGCAGCAGGACGATGCTCTGGTCGACCAGCGCATCGATGCCGCGGATGCGGCGGATCCAATTCTCGTAGTCGCGCACCGTTTCGAATTGCAGTGCCTCGGCGAGCTGGTCGGAGGTCTGCACGCCGCCGAGGTGGTTGATCGGCAGCAGGTAGCCGCGATAGCGGTGCGCCTCGATATCGCGTTCGAGTTGCTGGCGGTACAGGTCGAAGTCCAGCTGGGCAGCCGGAGTCAGGCGTTCTCGGTCGATTTCCAGCAGCTTCAGCAGGGCAGCGGTGTCCTCGCGGTGGCGGCCCTCGATGGCCTCGATGCCGAGATCGGTCCAGCGGTCATCGAAGCGGTGATCGCCCTGCAGCGAAGCTTCTTCCGGATGGTCGTTCAGCCAGCGTTGCCACTCGACCGCGAACAGGGCGCTGAGCCGCTGCGCCGGATCGCTACTTGCTGGCGGCGGTTTCAGCGCCAGCACCGCTGGCGGCACCGGTTCGGCCTGCGGCTTGATGTCCTTGCCGGCGCAGCCGGACAGCAGGACCAGGGCAGCGATCGACGAGTAATGGAAAGCTTTCAACGGATTCCCCGAAAAACCAATGGTGGCGGGCACTGCCGGCGGGTCAGGCCGCGCCGAGGCTCACTCGATGTTCAGCTTCTTGATCCGGTAGCGTAACGAACGGAAGGTCATTCCGAGCAGGGCCGCGGCCTTGGTCTTGTTGTAGCGGGATCTGGCCAGCGCTTCGATGATCGCCCGGCGCTCCATATCCTCCATCTGACCTTCGAGATCCTGGCTGGCGACTGCCACGCTCGCCACCACGGTGGCCGGCGCTGCCGGGCAGTCGCCGCGGAGCTGAAGATCGGAAGCCGAGATGCGGCCGCCATCGCTGAGGGTGACGGCGCGCTCGAGCACGTTTTCCAGCTCCCGGACATTGCCCGGAAACGGATGCTCGCCAAGACGGGCGAGGGCGTCGGTATCGAGTGTCGGCGTGGCCTGCAAGCCGTTGCTCTTGGCCAGTCGCGCGAGGATCGCCTGGGCCAGCTGGGGGATGTCGTCGCGTCGTTCGCGCAGGCTCGGCGTGCGCACCTCGATGACGTTCAGCCGGTAGTAGAGATCCTGGCGGAACGCGCCTTGAGCGAGCAGCTGGCTCAAGTCCTTGTGGGTGGCTGAGATCACCCGAACATTGACCGCCACCTCGGTCTCGCCGCCGACCGGACGCACCGCGCGCTCCTGCAGCGCGCGCAGCAGCTTGACCTGCATGTGCAGCGGCAGGTCGCCGACTTCGTCGAGGAACAGGGTGCCGCCCTCGGCCGCCTGGAACAGTCCGGCCTTGTCGCGGGTGGCACCGGTGAAGCTGCCTTTCAGGTGGCCGAAGAACTCGCTTTCCATCAGCTCGGCAGGGATGGCACCGCAGTTCACCGGCACGAACGGCGCATCGGCGCGCGGGCTGCGGGCGTGGATGAGTCTGGCGACCAGTTCCTTGCCGGTGCCCGATTCGCCGGTGATGTGCACCGGTGCCTGGCTGCGCGCAAGGCGGTCGATCAGCGCCCGCAGCGCGTCGATCACCGGCGTGCTGCCGAGCAGGCCGCCGTCGTCGGGTGTCGCCGCGATGCTCATCCTCAACGCGGTGTCGACCAGCTTGCGCAGCTGGCTCAGGTCGATCGGCTTGGAAACGAAATCGAAGGCGCCGGCTTTCAGGCTCTCGACCGCCGCCTGCGCGCTGCCGTAGGCGGTGATCACCGCCACCGGCAGGCCCGGGTGTCTTTTTTGAATATGCGCGACCAGCTCGACGCCGTTGCCGTCGGGCAGGCGCATGTCGGTCAGGCAGAGATCGAAGCTGTGCTCGCCGAGCAGCGCACGCGCCTCGCGCAGGCTGCCGGCGGCCTGGGTTTTCAGACCCATGCGCAGCAGAGTGATTTCCAGCAGTTCGCGGATGTCGGCCTCGTCGTCGACGATCAGCGCCTGGGCGGAGGCGGGGGGCTTGCTCATGGACGGGTCACGATGGCCGGGGGCAGCGTCTCGCTGGTGGCGAACACCAGCCGGAACTGGGTTCCCCGAGTTCCTTGGGCGCGCGGCACATGTGACAGACGCGCTTGATTGTATTCACATATTTCCCGCGACAGGTACAGCCCCAGGCCGGTGCCGCGACGGGCGGTGGTGAAGAACGGCTCGAAGATCTGGTCGCGCGCCGCGTCCGGGATACCGCGGCCGTTGTCGACGATGTCGAGATAGGGCCGCTGCCCGGGACTGAGACGGCCGGCGCTCAGCCGCACGCTGATCGACGTTGCAGTGACATCAGGGTCGTCGCCGTCGGCGGCACCGTGCTCGAAACTGTTCTGCCAGAGGTTGTGCAGCACCTGCTGCAGCTGGTTCGGATCGAAACGGACGCTCAGGCCCTCGGGAATCGTATCGATGCGGATCGCCCGCGCGCCATCCGGGCGGCCTTCGGCCCAGGTCGCGATGCAGCGTTCGAGGAAGCTGCGCAGCAGCAAGGTCTGCGGCACGGCAGCATCGCGGCGCGACAGGCGCAGCACGTCCTCGACGATCTTGTCGATGCGCACCGTGTGGCGCTGGATCATGTCGAGCAGTCGGCGATCCTCATCCGGGATCGCCGGTGATTCGGCGAGCAGCTGACCGGCATGGCGAATCGCCGATAGCGGGTTCCTGATCTCGTGGGCGATGCCTGCCGACAGTCGCCCGAGCGCCGCCAGCTTCAGCTGCTGCGCCTGCTCGCGGACCCGAGCTTCATCTTCGAGCAGCACCAGCACCGGCGCCCAGGCGTTGTAGCCCAGGCGTGTGAAGCGGGGCAGCAGATCGGCGCCGCCCGGCGTCAGGCTGATCGGTTCCGGGTCGAGATTCGGTGCTTCCAGCCAGCGGTCCAGCGCCCAGGCAAGCGCCGGCAGGCCCACCGCCAGCGGCTGGCCGTCGATCCCCGGGTTGGCCAGCAGGCGGCGGCTGGCAGCGTTCTGCAATCGCAGGCGGCGCTCCTCGTCAATCACCAGCACGGCGGTCTCCATGCTCTCGATGATCCGCTCGTTGATCCGCGACAGGCTGGCCAGGTCGCTGCCGAAGCGCGCCGCCAGCGCCTCGCTCTTGCGCGCCCGCTGGGCGACTGCGCCGGCGCCGAGCGAGGTGACGAACAGCATCAGGCCGATCAGGCCGGCATTGGTCAGGTCCGAACCATCGATACGGTTCAGCGACTGGCGCAGGAACTCGGCGCCGAACACGCCGAAGGTGGCCAGCGCGGCGTGCAGCAGGCCGAGGCGCAGCGGCAGCACCAGGCTGCAGCCGACTGCCGGCGTGATCAGCAGCACGCCGAGGCCGGACGAGGCACCGCGCGCCGCGTACATCAGCAGGATGATCGCCAGCGCATCGACGAAGAAGGCCAGATGGGCCTGCAAGGCAATCGACGGAAAGCGCCGGTAGGTCGCGACCAGCAGCAGCAGCGCTGGCAGCGCATAGGCGCCGACGATGCGGAAAAACTGGCTCGGCTCGGAGCGGTCGAAGAACCAGGCGCCGAGGTCGAAGAAATGGACGCCGAGCAGGAGCGCGATCAGTACCAGCCGGTAGCCGGCCAGCGTCCTCAGGATTCGCCAGTCTTCGGGATCGACGAAGCGGGCGCTGACCGGGCTGGCCATCACTGGCCGCAGCACTCAGCGATCGGCGCGGAAAGTCACGGCTTGCGCTGCTCGCAGGCACCGCAGCGCTGGTTCGGGGACAGCGTGTTCGACGGCAGGTAAGTGCCGCAGCCAGCGCAGCGCGACATCGGTTCGAAGCGCTCCGGCGGCGGCATGTTGCGCTGCCGATTCTGGGTCTGCCAGCGGATGTAGCTGCGATAGAGCAGCCAGCCTATGCCGACCAGCAGCAACACCCGGATGAGGAGGGACATGAATGCGCCTGAACTAGTGGTTCGACAAGGTTACGAGTGTACCGGTGCAAATGCTTTGCCTGCACCGAATGATTCAGGGACAATGCTGCGCGCAGCCAGCAGGCTGTATCAATTCCGCACACGCGCCCGGCGCAGATTGTGACCGGGGCGTGGCAATCCTTTTGGGGGAAGCATGAACCTGCACGAGTATCAGGCGAAGGAAGTTTTTGCGCGCTACGGCATTCCGGTGCCGCAGGGTGGACTGGCCACCAGTCCGGAGCAGGCCCGCGCGGTCGCCAAGCAGCTCGGCACCGAGAAGGTCGTGGTCAAGGCTCAGGTGCACGCTGGTGGCCGCGGCAAGGCCGGTGGCGTCAAGCTGGTCAGCGGTGGCGATGCCGCCGAGGAAGCGGCGAAGGGCATGCTTGGCAAGATGCTGGTCACCAAGCAGACCGATGCCAAGGGCCTGCCGATCAATTCGGTCTGGGTCGAGAAGCCGTCCAACATCGCCCGCGAGCTGTACGTCTCCGCGCTGGTCGACCGCACCAGCGAGTGCGTGATCCTGATGGCCTCCGCCGCCGGCGGCATGGACATCGAGGAAGTCGCCGAGCACACGCCGGAGAAGATCAAGACCATCACCGTCAACCCGGCGGCCGGCTTCCAGCCATACCAGGCCCGTGAACTGGGCTTCTTCATGGACCTGACCAAGGACCAGGTCGACCAGTTCACCAAGGTGATGAGCGGCGTCTACAAGATCGTCACCGAATGCGATGCCAGCATGGTCGAGATCAATCCGCTGATCGTCACCGCCGAAGGCAATGTCTTCGCTCTCGACGCCAAGCTGAACTTCGACGACAACGCCCTGTTCCGCCAGAAGGCGATCGCCGAGATGCGCGATCCGACCCAGGAAGACGAGCGCGAGCGCGCCGCCTCGAAGTACGACCTGAACTACGTGACCCTGGAGGGCGACATCGGCTGCATGGTCAACGGCGCCGGCCTGGCGATGGCGACCATGGATATCGTGAAGTTGCACGGCGGCCAGCCGGCCAACTTCCTCGATGTCGGCGGCGGCACCACGGCGGAGAAGGTGACCGAAGCCTTCAAGCTGATCACCGCCAGCCCGGAAGTGAAGGCGATCTTCATCAACATCTTCGGCGGCATCGTCCGCTGCGACCTGATCGCCGAAGGCATCATCGCCGCGGTCAAGCAGGTTGGTCTGAAGATTCCGGTCGTCGCCCGTCTGCAGGGCACCAACATGGAGAAGGGTCAGGCGATGCTGCGCGAGTCCGGCCTCGCCGTGACGCCGGTTTCGGATCTGACCGAAGCCGCGCAGATGGTCGTCAAGCTCGCCAAGGGGTGAGCCGGTGTCGTGCCGGACTGACTCGATGTCAGTCCGGTACGGCCGACGCCCGGCTCTGCCGGGCCGGGCCAGCACCTAGCGCACCGCTTCAGCGACCGCCTGAAACCTTTCCACGAATTCCGCGAGCGACAAATCATGAGCATCCTGATCAACAAGAACACCAAGGTCATCTGCCAAGGCTTCACCGGCAAGCAGGGTACCTTCCACTCCGAACAGGCGATCGCCTACGGCACCCAGATGGTCGGCGGCGTGTCGCCGGGCAAGGGTGGTTCCAAGCATCTCAACCTGCCGGTTTTCAATACCGCGCATGACGCGGTCAAGGCCACCAGTGCCGACGCGACGATGATCTACGTGCCGGCCCCTGGCGCGGCCGACGCCATCCTCGAAGCGGCCGACGCCGGCATCAAGGTCATCATCTGCATCACCGAAGGCATTCCGGTGATCGACATGGTCAAGGTCAAGGCGGCGCTGAAGTCCTATCCGGACGCCGTGCTGATCGGCCCGAACTGCCCCGGCGTGATCACCCCGGGCCAGTGCAAGATCGGCATCATGCCGGGCCATATCCACAAGCCGGGCCGCATCGGCATCGTCTCCCGCTCGGGCACGCTGACCTATGAAACCGTGCACCAGACCACCCAGAACGGCCTCGGCCAGTCGACCTGCGTCGGCATCGGCGGCGACCCGGTGCGCGGCCTCGGCTTCATCGATGTGCTGAAGCGCTTCGAAGCCGATCCGGAGACCGACGGCATGATCATGGTCGGTGAAATCGGCGGTTCCTCGGAAGAGGAAGCGGCCGCCTACATCAAGCAGTACATCAAGAAGCCAGTGGTCGCCTACATCGCCGGCGTCACCGCGCCGGCCGGCAAGCGCATGGGCCATGCCGGCGCGATCATCGCCGGCGGCAAGGGCACGGCGGATGAAAAGTTCGCAGCACTCGAAGCGGCAGGTGTGAAGACCGTCCGCTCGCCGGCCGATCTCGGTGCGGCGATGAAGTCGCTGCTCTGATCTGATCGATCTGCATCGTTGTTGCAGGGGAAGGGCGCGAGCGATCGCGCCCTTTCTCGTTTACCGTCACCGTAGCTGCATCCTTTCGCTGCACAGGAACGAATCTCGATGAACAAGCCGCTGGTCCTCGCTGCCGCCCAGCTCAATCTGTGGGTCGGCGACATCGACGGCAATGTCGTCAAGATCATCGCCGCGGCGGCCAGGGCCCGCGATGAACTCGGTGCCCAGCTGGTCGCCACGCCGGAGCTGTCCCTGCTCGGCTATCCGCCGGACGATCTGTTGCTGCGCAGCGCGCTGCCGCAGGCGATCGAGGCCGGGCTGGCATCGGTTGCCGCGGCTTCCAACGGCATCCACATCGTCGTCGGCCATCCGGAATTCGTCGACGATGCCGGTGGTCGCCGTACCTACAACGCCGCCTCGGTCTATCGCGACGGCCGCCTCGTCGCCCGGGCTCGCAAGCAGCTGCTGCCGAACTACGGCGTGTTCGACGAGCGACGTCACTTCACGTCCGGCGCCTCGGGCGCGACGGTGTTCAGGCTCGATGGCCTGGTCGTCGGCCTGTGCATCTGCGAGGACATCTGGGGCCAGGGGCCGGCGGCGCGGGCGAAGGCGGCCGGCGCCGAGCTGCTGCTCAACATCAACGCCTCGCCGTACAACATCGGCAAGCCGGACGAGCGCCGGGCGGTGCTGCGCCAGCGCATCGCCGAGCAGGATCTGCCGATCGTCTACATCAACTGCACGGGTGGCCAGGACGAACTGGTGTTCGACGGCGATTCGCTGGCCATCGATGCCGGCGGGGCACTCGCTTTCCAGGCACCGCTGTTCGAGGAAGGCGTGTTCCCGCTGACTATCGGACGCCGCGCAGGCGGCTCGCTGACGATCGCCGGCCAGCAGCGCGAGGCGTCATCGACGGTGGCCCAGGTCTATGCCGCACTAGTCCAGGCGACCCGCGACTACGTCAACCGCAACGGCTTCCCCGGTGCGCTGCTGGGTCTTTCGGGCGGCATCGATTCGGCGCTGGTGGCAGCCATCGCCGCCGACGCGCTCGGCGCCGACCGGGTCTGGGCGGTATCGCTGCCGTCGCGCTACACGATGGACATGTCCAATGACGACGCCCGGCTCGAAGCCGAGGCGCTCGGCATCCGCTATTCGGTCTTGCCGATCGAACGACCGTTCCAGGCCTTCACCGACACTCTGGCGCCGATCTTCGGCGATCTTGCGGCCGACCTCGCCGAGGAAAACATGCAGTCACGCTCGCGTGGCGTGCTGTTGATGGCGCTGTCGAACAAGTTCGGGCCGGTGGTGCTGACCACCGGCAACAAGAGCGAGATGGCGGTCGGCTACTCGACCCTGTACGGCGACATGTGCGGCGGCTTCGCGCCGATCAAGGACGCCTACAAGGGCCTGGTCTACGAGCTTTCGCGCTATCGCAACACGCTGGCACCGGCCGGCCGGCCGGTGATTCCTGAGCGGGTCATCGAGCGGCCGCCGAGCGCCGAGCTCCGCCCCGACCAGAAGGACTCCGATTCGCTGCCGCCCTATGAGATCCTCGATCCCATTCTCGAAGCCTATGTCGAACGCAGCCTGTCGATTCCGGAAATCGTCGCGATGGGCTTCGAGGAAGCAACGGTGCGTCGCGTCGCCGGCTTGGTGCGACGTTCCGAGTACAAGCGCCGCCAGGCGCCGCCGGGGCCGAAAATCACGCCCTGCGCCTTCGGCCGCGAGCGCCGCTATCCGATCACCGCGGTCTACGGCGACCGCTGAGCGGCCATGCGGCAATAACGAAAAAGGCGCAGCCAGCGCTGCGCCCCTGCCGTGTCCACACTGCGCGGCGATCAGTTCGCGGCAGGTGTGGTCCCGGTCTTCGGAGCATCGGCCGCCGGCGCTTCCGGCTGGCTCTCGCCTGCAGCAGGCGGCGGGGCGTCACTCGCGGTAGCCGGCTCGGTGGGCTTCTTGTCGCCACCGATCGTGTAGCTCTTATTCAGGAAGTCGAAGAAGCCGGCTTTTTCCTTCTTCTTCGCCGCCGGCTCCGCGGTCGCCGTTGCCGCCGGCGCTTCGGCGGCCGCCGCGCCATCGCCGGTCACCGGCGCGATGTTGATGACTGTCGGCTCACCGACGTAGGGCCCCGAGGATAGCGACGCGGCACCCGGCTGGTTCGATGGCGCCCCACCAGCCGTGGCTGCGGCTGGCTTGCCATCGGTGGCCACCGGCGCGTCCTTGCCGTCGAGCGTGTAGCTCTTGTTCAGCGCCTCGAAGTAGCCGGCGATGCGGCCGAACAGGCCTTTCGGAGCTTCCTCGGACGGATTCGCCGCAGCTGGCGTCGCCGTCTCTTCCACGGCTGCTGCCGCGGCGGGGGCGGCAACCGCTGCCGTTGTCGCGACCGGCAGTTCGATGACCGTACGCGGGCCCGGTTTCGGCTTCGGCGCCTTGGCCTGCTCGAGCGATGCGGCATTGCTGACGATCAGACGGTCGACATCGGCCAGCTGCGGCTTCAGGTCGAGCTTCTCGTAGCTGAGCTTCAACAGCAGCAGTGCATCGGCGGTGGCCGGTGCGCCCGGGTACTCGGCGATCAGGTTCTCGGCACGTTTGGCAACTGCCACCCAAGCCTGGCGCTTGACGTAATAGCGCACCACCGACAGCTCGTGGGCAGCGACCCGGTTGCGCAGATAGATCATCCGCTTGCGGGCGTCGCCGGCGTAGGGGCTGGTGGGATAGCGCTGCAGCAGCACGGCGAAATCGTCGTAGGCGCGGCGCTCGCCGGTGACGTCCTTCTTGGTCGAGTCGATCGGCAGGAAGTCGCTGATCGACTGCGTGCGGCTGGAGTTGATCAGGCCCTTCAGGTATTGGACGTAGTCGGCGTGGGCATGGCGCGGATGCTCACGGATGAAGCGGTCGGCGGCGAGCAGCGCTTCATCCGGCTGGAAGCTGCGATACTGGACGAAGATCTTCTCGAGCTCGGCCTGGGTCGAATACTCGGTGAACGGGTAGCGGGCAATCAGCTGCGTGTAGCGGGTCGTTGCCGTCTCGTAATCGGACGCCAGCATCGCATCGTGGGCGCGCTTGTAGGCGTCCGCCGCTTCAAGCTTCAGCGCCTTCTCGGTTTGCGGCGAGCTGCCGGCAAGGCCGACCTCGGAATTGGGACGGAATGGATTGTCCGGCCGATCGGATTTCTCGCCCTTGGAGGCGCATCCAGTCGCGAGGGCTGCCATCGAGGCAAGACAGAGAACGCGCAGTGCGCGCGTTGCGGACGGGCCGCGGGAAGAACGATCGATCATTACGCGGAGCATCAGCACGTTGAGTCAGAAAATGAGTATAGCCGATGGCTGTCAGCCCCCGTCGCGGCACGCGGGAGCGCGGTCATGAGCCAGGTGGAGCAGATGCAGGTGCCTGATTTCCTGCACGGCCAGCGCTTGGACGCCGTGGCGGCGCAGTTGTTCCCGGCCTGGTCTCGGGGGCGGCTGAAGGCCTGGATCGAATCCGGGGCGCTGCTGGTCAACGGTACGCCGGCAGAAAAGGCGCGCCAGCCGGTGGCCACCGGCGACCTGCTAGGTCTCACCGTCGACGAGCAGCCGCTGGCCGGCAACGACAAGCCGCAGGCGATTCCGCTCGATGTCGTCTACGAGGACGACGACATCGCGGTGATCAACAAGCCGCCGGGTCTGACCGTGCATCCGGGCGCCGGGCAGTCGGACTCGACGATGCAGAACGCGCTGCTGCACCGCTTCCCGAAGACCGAGCTGCTGCCGCGCGCAGGCCTCGTCCATCGGCTCGACAAGGACACCAGCGGCCTGCTGATCGTCGGCCTGACCCTGATCGCCTACACACGGCTGGTGTCGGACATGGCGGCACGCGACATCCGCCGCGAGTACGACGCGCTGGTCAATGGCGCGGTCACTGCCGGCGGCACGGTCGATCAGCCGATCGGCCGCGATCCGCGCAATCGCCTGAAGATGGCGGTGGTCAGCGACGGTCGTCCGGCGGTCACCCATTACCGCGTGCAGGAGCGCTTTACCAACCACACCTTGCTGCGGGTGCGCCTGGAAACCGGCCGCACCCACCAGATCCGCGTGCACATGGCCCAGATCCTTCATCCGATCGTCGGTGATGCCGTCTACGGCGGCCGCATCACCCGCGGTCGCAATGTCGAGGAAAGCCTGCGCCTGGCGTTGAATGGCTTCCCGCGCCAGGCCCTGCACGCCCGGCACCTGGAACTGGAACACCCGGTGACCGGCGAGGAGCTGGACTTCACCGCGGAAGCGCCGCCGGACATGCAGCGTCTGCTCGAGCGCTTGCGCGCCGCCACCTGAGCGATGCAGCCGGTCAATCCCATCCAGCCGCTCCGGCCCGACTGGCCGGCACCGGCGGCGATCCGGGCCGCCTTCACCACCCGTGAAGGCGGCGTCAGCAGTGGCCGCCATGCCGGCCTGAATCTCGGCCGCAACTGTGGCGACGTGGCCGCTGCGGTCGATGAGAACCGGCGCCGGCTCACCGTTGGGCTCGGCCTGCCGTCGGCGCCGGAATGGCTGCGCCAGGTTCACGGCACCCGGGTACTGGCCTTGCCGCACGGTCAGCCAGAACCGGAGGCCGACGGCGTCTGGACCGCGCAGGTGGACGTCGTCTGTGCCGTGCAATCGGCCGACTGCCTAGCCGTGCTGTTCTGCGACCGCGATGCCACGGTGGTCGCCGCAGCCCACGCCGGCTGGCGCGGCCTTGCGGCCGGCGTGCTCGAAGCGACGGTGGCGACGCTGCCGGTCGATCCCGGGCGGCTGCTGGCCTGGGTCGGCCCGGCGATCGGCCCCGAAG
>UEXO01000073.1_pt1 | contig 100226 bp, 91 predicted proteins | sample 4301131 | NCBI WGS metagenome assembly UEXO01 (sample SAMEA4773185, study PRJEB27434) | metagenome | biome: 2259; feature: agricultural soil; material: soil | place: USA | collected 2014-09 | depth 0.25 m | reverse complement strand
CGGCGACGTCATCTACAAGCCGCTGGACGGCATGGGTGGCAGCGGCATCTTCCGGATCGGCGCCGATGGCATGAACCTCGGCAGCGTCATCGAGCAGTTGTCCGACAACGGCCGGCGGACCATCGTCGCCCAGCGCTACCTGCCGGCGATCAGCGACGGCGACACCCGGGTGCTGGTGGTCGACGGCGTGCCGGTGCCGTTCGGCCTGGCCCGGGTGCCGCAGGCCGGCGAGACGCGCGGCAACCTCGCCGCCGGTGGCCGCGGCGAGCCGCGACCGTTGACCGACGCGCAAGCCCGGATCGCCGCGGCGGTCGGCCCGGAACTGGTCCGGCGCGGCCTGCTGTTCGTCGGCCTCGACGTGATCGGCGACAGCCTCACCGAGATCAACGTCACCAGCCCGACCTGCGCACGCGAGATCGACGCTGCTTTTGGCACTGACATCGGCGGTCTGCTGATCGACGCCATCGAGCGCCGACTTGGAACCCGTTGAGCGAACGGCTTGTCAGTGCCCTATTGCGCCCCAGATACTGCAGCCATGGCCGACGAAAGCTATTTCAGCAACCAGTTTCTCGTGGCGATGCCCGGCCTCGAGGACGAGAATTTCCGGCACTCGGTGACGCTGCTCTGCGAGCACTCCGAGAAAGGCGCGCTTGGCCTGGTAGTCAACCGGCCGACCGACCTCAGGCTGTCGGACATGCTCGACCAGATCGGCGTCGACCACGAAGCGATGCCCGGTGACCCGATCGTGTTCTGGGGCGGCCCGGTGCAACCGGAGCGCGGCTTCGTCGTCCACACCGCCCCCGGCGGCTGGGACTCGACCCTGAAAGTCGACGACAACCTCTACATCACCACCTCGCGCGACGTGCTCGGCGCCATCGGTCGTGGGGAAGGCCCCAGCGACTATCTGGTGCTGCTCGGCTATGCCGGCTGGGGTGAAGGCCAGCTGGAAACCGAGGTGCTGGCCAATTCCTGGCTCAACGCCCCGGTCGAGCAGCAGGTGCTGTTCAACCTGCCGGCCGCCGAGCGCTGGATCGCCGCGACCCGGCTGATCGGCGTCGACATCAGCCACCTCGCGAGCCGCGCTGGACATGCATGACACGAACAGCGGCAAACCGACCAAGACCCGCGTCTACCTGGGCTTCGACTACGGCCTGAAGCGGATCGGCATGGCGGTCGGCGACGATCTGACCCGGCTTGCCCGGCCGCTGCCGGTGATCAACAACGGCCGTGAACCGGACTGGGTCGCGATCGACAGGCTGATCAAGGAATGGCGCCCGGATGCCGCGATCGTCGGCCTGCCGATCAACATGGACGGCGGCGAGCAGGCGATCACCGCACCGGCGCGCAACTTCGGCCAGGAGCTGCGCACGCGCTACGGCCTGCCGGTGTTCCTGGTCGACGAGCGCATGTCCTCGCGCGCCGCCGACGACGAGATCCGCTCGGCCCGCGCCGACGGCCGCAAGAAGCATCGCGTGCAGAAAGGCGAGCGCGACGGCGTCGCCGCGCGGCTGATCCTCGAGCAGTACCTGTCCGGCGACACCCAGAAATTCTGGGCTATCCCGACACCTCCCGTATCCCCGAAGGCCGAGGCCTCATGACGCATCCGCTGCAACTGACGCCCGATGGGCGTCTGCGCCACCTGCTGAGCATCGAAGGCCTGTCCCGGCCGCTGCTGACCGAAATCCTCGACCAGGCCGAGCGCTATGCCGGCGGCAAGGGCGGCCGTGGCCGCAAGGTGCCGCTGCTGCACGGCAAGACCGTGGTCAACCTGTTCTTCGAAGCGTCGACGCGCACCCGGATGACCTTCGAGCTGGCCGCCAAGCGGCTGTCGGCCGACGTGCTGAACCTGCAGATCGCCGCCAGCAGCACCTCGAAGGGCGAAACCCTGCTCGACACGCTGAAGACCATGGAAGCGATGCAGGTCGACATGTTCGTGATCCGCCATGAGGCCAGCGGTGCGGCGCACTTCTTCGCCCAGCACGCGGCGCCCGAAGTCGCGATCCTGAACGCCGGCGACGGCCGCCACGCGCATCCGACCCAGGCCCTGCTCGACGTGTTCACGATCCGCCGCCATCGGCCCGATTTCGAGAACCTGACCGTCGCCATCGTCGGCGACATCCTCCATTCCCGCGTTGCCCGCTCGGACATCCACGCGCTGCGCATCCTCGGCGCCAAGGAAGTCCGCGTCGTCGGCCCGCGCACCCTGATCCCGGCCGGCATCGAAGCGATGGGCGTCACCGTCCACAACGACATCGACAGCGGCCTGGCCGACGCCGATGTGGTGATCCTGCTGCGCCTGCAGAAGGAGCGCATGGTCGGCGCCTTCCTGCCGTCGACTGGCGAGTTCCACCGCGATTTCGGCCTGACCAAGGCGCGCCTCGCCAAGCTGAAGCCCGAGGTGCTGGTGATGCATCCGGGGCCGATCAACCGCGGCGTCGAGATCGAAGGCGACGTCGCCTACGGCGAGCGCTCGCTGATTCTCGAACAGGTGGAGCACGGCATCGCCGTGCGGATGGCGGTGATGGCGATGATCCTCGGCGACCAGGGAGCCTCGGCATGACCGCGCCCCGCAATTCGGTGCTGATCCGCAACGCCCGCCGGCTCGACCCGCGCGCCGGCACCGACACGGTCGGCGACCTGGCGATCCGCGACGGCCTGATCGTCGACGCGGCCACGGGTTCGTTCGAGGAAACCGTCGACGCCGCAGGCCGCTGGCTGATTCCCGGCATCGTCGACCTCTGCGCGCGCCTGCGCGAACCGGGCGCGACGCAGAAAGGCACGATGCGCAGCGAAACCCACGCCGCGCTGGCCTCGGGGATCACCGCCGTCTGCCTGCCGCCGGACACCACGCCGGTGATCGACTCGACGGCGATGGTCAACCGGGTCAACCGCATCGCCAAGCGAGCGGAAGGCGCCTATGTGCACATGCTCGGCGCGCTGACCAGGGGCCTCGGCGGCGAAGCGCTGGCCGAGATCAGCGCACTGAAAGCAGCCGGCTGCGTCGGCGCGTCGAACGGCTTGGCGCCGGTCGTCAACGCCCTGGTCGCCCGTCGGGCGCTGGAATACGCCGCCAGCCTCGGCATGACCGTACATGTGGTGCCACTCGATGCGGCGCTCGCCAACAACGGCTGCGCTCACGAGGGCGCGGTCGCCACCCGGCTCGGCCTGGCGGCGATTCCGGTCGCCGCCGAAGCGGTGGCGATGCGCCAGTGGATCTCGCTGGTCGAGGACACCGGCGCCCGCGTCCACTTCGGCCGCTTGAGCAGCGCCCGGGCAATCGAGCTGCTGGCTTCAGCGAAGCGCCGCGGCCTGCCGGTGACGGCCGACGTCGCCGCCCACCAGCTGTTCATGACCGACGCCGACCTCGAAGGCTTCAACGCCATGGCCCACGTGATCCCGCCGCTGCGCGCGGCGAGTGATCGCGATGCGCTGCGGGCCGCCGTCGCCAGCGGCCTGATCGACGCGATCTGCTCCGATCACCAGCCGCACGAGCTGGACGCCAAGACCAATCCGCTGCCGCAGACCGAACCGGGCATCTCGGCGCTGGAAACCCTGCTGCCGCTGGCGCTGCGTCTGGTTCACGACGGCCTGCTGTCGCCGCTGGCGCTGGCCGAGCGTCTGGCCGGCAGCCCGGCGCAGATCCTCGGCCTACCCCAGGGCGGCTTCGCGATCGGCGCGCGCGCCGATCTCTGCCTTGTCGATCCGACCGAGGAATGGCGCCTCGACGGCCGCAGCATGCTCAGCGTCGGTCGCAACACGCCGTTCATCGGAGAGGCGTTCCGGGGCCGTGCGGTGAGCAGCTGGCGCGGGTAAAACCAGCGGCGAACCGCAGGCATCCGCTTGCGGCGCCGACGGCGGCCGCAGGCGTCGTCGGCGAACGCATGTAGCTGCAGGCGGAGCCCCGGCATGGCGCGCGTGATGGTGGTCGACGATTCCCCGACCGACAAGGAACACATCCGGCAGGCGCTGCTCCGCGCCGGCCATACGGTGCTGGAAGCCGCGTCCGCCGATGATGCCCTGGCTCTGGTCCGTACCCAGCGGCCGGACTGCGTGGTGATGGACGTGGTGATGCCCGGCCTGAATGGCTTCCAGGCCACTCGCATGCTGAACCGCGATCCGGTCACGGCGGTGATCCCGGTGATCATCGTGTCGAGCAAGAATCAAGAAACCGACCGCGTCTGGGCCCTGCGCCAGGGCGCCCGGGAATACCTGGTGAAGCCGGTCAACATCGCCGAACTGCTGGCCACGGTGCACATCGTGCTCGGCTTGCCGGGCGAGCCGAACTACGGCGCCTCATGACCGCGACCGCCGGCAGCGCCCCCTTGCTCATTCTCTTGCGCAGCCTCGGGCCGCGCGACCGGCGGCTGCTCGGCCTGATCGCCGGCGGCATGCTGATCATCGCGCTGGGACTGTGGTGGCCGTCCGCCGGCGGCGGCCTGCTGCCGTCGCTGGCGGCCACGGTGGCAGCCATGCTGGTCCTCCTGGCCCTGCTGATGTTCGTCACGCTGCGCATCCACGATGACGAGCGGCGTCGCCGTGCCGCCGCCGCCATCGAGGCGCGTCAGCAGCAGGCGATCCTGCGTCTGCTCGACGAGATCACCCGGCTCGCCGATGGCGACCTGACCGTCGATGTCACGGTCACCGAGGACTTCACCGGCGCGATCGCCGATTCCATCAACTACACGGTGCAGACGCTCAGAGAGCTGGTCGGCACCATCAACCGCACCTCGGTCGACATCGCCGCCGCCGCCGCCGGCACCCAGCAGACCGCGATCCAGCTGCGCGAAGCTTCCGAGCAGCAGTCCCAGGAAATCGCCGGCGCCTCGGCAGCGATCACCGCGACCAGCGCTTCGCTGCGCGACATCGCCGCCCGTGCCGAACACATCGCCCTCGACGCCGACAACTCGGTACAGACCGCGCGCAGCGGAGCCGGCACCGTCGGCCGCACGATCCACAACATGGCCGGCCTGCGCGAGCAGATCCAGGACACCGCCAAGCGGATCAAACGGCTCGGCGAATCCTCTCAGGAAGTCGGCACCATCATCGAGTTCATCAACGACATCGCCGAGCAGACCAACACCCTGGCGCTGAACGCCTCGATCCAGGCGGCGATGGCCGGCGACGCCGGGCGTGGCTTCCAGGGTGTGGCCGTGGAGGTGCAGCGGCTCGCCGAGCGCGCTGCCCAGGCGACGCAGCAGATCGAGACGCTGATCAAGACCATTCAGGCCGATACCAACGAAGCGATCACTTCGATGGAACGCTCTACCGCCAATGTCGTCGCCGGCGCCCGGTCCGCCGAGGAAGCCGGCCAGGCACTGACCCGGATCGAAGCGGCATCACTGGAGCTGGCACGCTCGATCGAAGGCATTGCCATCGCCGCCCGCGGCGAATCGGGGGCGGCAACCCGGGTCGCGGACACCATGCTGTCGATCCGCCAGTTCGCGATGCAGACCTCCGACTCCGCCGCCCAGACCTCACAGGCGGTGGCCGACCTGAATGGTCTTTCCGGCAAACTCCGGGAGTCGGTGGCCGGCTTCAAGCTGCCGAGCGGTTGAGCCGCGGCGGCCCGAAAGCGGGCGACGCCGCGGAACCGGCGCCTTTTGCGGGTTCCGCGTATCGCCGAATGCTCGCTGCCCCGGTCAAAATCACCTGACGGATACGGAATGGTTCCGGTTTCCGTAAAATGTAGTGATTCCGCGCCAGCTCTCTGCGCTGCCGGCACCTCTCCCCAGCGAAAGTGGTAACGAAAACCAATGGATGATCAGAAAAGCGCCGCGACAAGCTTCCAGGCTGACCTCGAGAAGCTGTTCGGTCTCACGTCCGTCACCTACAAGTACGAGCTGAGCAAGGAACAGCTGTTCCACGAGGCGATCGCCAACGATCGTGGCCGCGTTTCCCGTGACGGCCCGTCGGACGCCCAGAAGGCTTATCCGACCAAGCTCGGAGTCGCCGGTCCGCTGGTCTTCTACACCGATCCGGACTGCACCGGCCGCCGCACCAAGGACACCTTCGCCGTGAAGTGGCCGGAAGTGGCCGACGAGATCTGGTTCAAGGCTGACCTCACCGGCTACGACCCGGAGAAGTACCAGGGCCTGCTCAAGCGCGTCGTGCAGCACCTGAACGACAAGAAGGCGACCTTGTACGTGAAGGACCTGTTCATGGGTTCCGATCCTGACTTCGCGGTGCCGTACCGCTTCGTCGGCGAGTACGCCACCCACGCGTTCTTCTGCGACAACATGTTCCCGAAGAACCTGCCGGGCGTGAAGGACGTCGACGCCCGCCGCTGGACCATGCTCAACGTGCCGAGCTTCGTCTGCGAACCGGAGCGTGACGGCAGCCGCTCGGAAGCGGCGGTGATCATCGACACCAGAAACCAGATCTGCATCGTCGCCGGCCGCGCCGACTATTGCGGCGTCAACAAGAAGACCATCTTCACGGTCGGCAACTACCTGCTGCCGAAGCAGGGCCGCTTGAGCATGCACTGCTCGGCAAACGTCGGCGTCAAGGGCGACGGCGCCATCCTGTTTGGCCTGTCGGGCACCGGCAAGACGACCTTGTCGGCCGACGCTTCGCGCCGCCTGATCGGCGACGATGAAACGATCTGGTCCGACAACGGCCTGTGCAACCTCGAAGGCGGCTGCTACGCCAAGCTGATCAACCTCGACAAGTCCGCCGAGCCGGTGATCGCCGAAGCGCTGTCGAAGCCGGGCACGATCATCGAGAACGTGCCGCCGCTGCCGGGCAAGACGATGCCGGAATGCCATCCGGACGAACTCGACCTCAATGATGGCTCGCTGGCCGAGAACACCCGCTTCAGCTACCCGCTGAGCGTGGTGCCGAACGTGATGCCGAACGGCCAGGGCCCGCATCCGGAAACCATCGTGCTGCTGACCGCCGATGCCTTCGGCGTGCTGCCGCCGATCTCGATCCTGGAGCCGGCAGACGTGATGTATCACTTCGTGTCGGGCTTCACGGCGCGCGTGGCGGGCACCGAAGTCGGCGTCACCGAGCCGCAGCCGACCTTCTCGGCCTGCTTCGGCGGCCCGTTCATGGCCCACAAGCCGAACGTCTACGCCAAGCTGCTCGCCGAAAAGATGACCAAGCACAAGGCGCGCTGCATCCTGCTGAACACCGGCTGGAGCGGCGGCCAGTACGGCACCGGCAAGCGCATGAGCCTGAAGGTCACCCGCGCCCTGCTCAACGCGGCCCTCAACGGCGAACTGGACGGTGTTGAAACCGAAACCCAGCCGATCCTGAACCTGAAGATGCCGAAGTCCTGCCCGGGCGTCGATGCCGCCATCCTCAATCCGCGCAACACCTGGACCGACAAGGACGCCTACGACGCCACGGCGACCAAGCTGCGCGACATGTTCCGCAAGAACTTCGAAACCAAGGGTTTCGGCGCTTTCGGCATCGCGCCGCGCATCTGAATCAGCACCCGCTGCGCAAAAAGCCCGGCTCCGTGCCGGGCTTTTTCGTGGCGGCATCAAGCGATCCGCCCCTTCGGGTGACCGGCACCAGCAGCATCGGCAGTGACCGTGCCGCCAACGTCCTCGAGCCGGCTGAGGCCACCAGACATACTTAGGTGGAACGCTAGGTCGGCGCGCCAGCGGCGATCCGGAATGATGATCCTGGGTGCATCGAGTCATGCTCCTGCTTCGCGGTTGCTGGCGACCACGGATCGTACGTTCGGCACCCATCGACTAAGGGAATCGGGGTCAGATCCGGATTTCCTCCGCCAAGCGCCCGCGCAGGGCCTTGCAGGGGTTGGGAAGATGGCCAGTTCCGGCTCGGAATCGGGACGGGTGAACTTGTCGATCGACGGTGGCGCTGACAACGATCGACAAGGCGAGTCGAAGTCAGCGACCTCCGATCCGTTCCGCTGAAGCTCGCGCCCACTCGTCGGACCAGGTACAGCACAAGAGATCGCGACGCGCAAGGTGTCGTCATTGCCTATTGCCGACGCGCTGACTGCCGGGCGTCGCCACCTTGCGGGACTATCCCATGCCCTTGCCAAGCTCCAGCCGATGCCTTCGCCGACGCGCCCGCGGCTTTTCGCTGCCCGAAGTGATGACCACGCTGGCAATCGTCGGAATCACCAGCACGTTAGCCGCACCTGCGGTCGGCGAGCTGATGGTCGGCAATCGCATGGCCAGCCAGGCCAATGCGCTGATCAGCGCCTTGAACTACGCGCGCAGCGAAGCCGTCGGCACCGGTCGCGAGATATCGCTGTGCCCTTACGAAATCGTCGCCGACGCTACCGAGGCCAATGCCCGCTATCGCTGCGTCGACAGCGCCAGCTGGGCCGGCGGCTGGATGGTGGTGCGCACAGCGGTCGACGAAGCCGGCGTGGCGACCAGCGGCCAGCAGGTGCTGAAGCTGTTCGGCCCGCTGGGCCACGGCGACGCGCTGAGCGGCACCGCCAGCCGCATCGACTACCTGCCGACCGGCTTCCTCGCCAACGCCGGCGAACCCGGCTTCCGTCTGCGGCCGTCGACCTGTGTCGACGAACAGCAGCGCGACATCACCTTGAGCCTGCAGGGACGCCCCCATGTCGCGATCAGCCGCTGCGCGGCGGCCTGAGCCGACATCCCTGGCCGGCGCGTTGCGGCAGCAGCGCGGCGCCGGGCTGATCGAAATCCTGATCGCGGTCGTGCTGCTGTCGATCGGCCTGCTCGGTCTGGCCTCGCTGCAGATGCTGAGCCTGCAGCACAGCAGCAGTTCGGCGCTGCGCACCGAAGCGGTCGGCCAGTCCTACGACCTGCTGGACCGCATGCGCGCCAATCGCGCCCAGGCGATCGGCGGCCGCTACAACCTGGCTTTCGGCGACACCCCGGCCGCCGCCGATCTGGCCAGCGAGGATCTTGCGAGCTGGAAAGCGGCGCTGGCCGAAACGCTGCCGGACGGCGACGGCCAGGTGCTCGTCGAATCCCAGGTGGTGACCATCACCGTGCGCTGGCAGGAGCCGGGCCGGAGTGGCAGCGGCATCAGCCAGGACGGCGACGGCGTGGTCAACCTGCGCAGCCAGCTGTGAGCAGGCGACGCGCGCCGCGGCGGCAGGCTGGCCTGTCACTGGTCGAGGTGATGATCGCGATGCTGCTCGGCCTGGTGCTGCTGGCCGGCATCTACCGCGTCTACCTGACCACGGCGCGCACCTCGGTCACCACCGAATCGCTGGCGGCGCGCCAGGAGACGATCCGCTACATCAGCGAACGCATCGCCCAGGACGTGCGCATGGCCGGCTATCGCGGCTGTCTGAGCGATACCGGCGAAATCCGCAACGCGCTGAATCCGGACCCGGCCGCCGCCGGCAGCACCCGCAGCGAGTTCACCCACAGCGATTTCCGCTACCGCTACGACCGCTACGCCGAAGGCTTCGATGCCACTGCCAGCGGCTGGTCGCCGGCATTGCCGAGCAGTCTGGACAGCGTCGTTGCCGGCACCGATGTGCTGACCGTGCGCGCCAGCCTCGCGGCCGACGTGTTCGTGATCCAGGACATGACCAGCACTTCCGCCGATCTGAGGATCAATCCGCTGAGCCCGGCACCGCTGACCACCGGCGACATCGTGATGGTTGGCGATTGCAGCGGTGCCGCGATCTTCCAGATCAGTGGCTACAGCGTCATCAGCAGCAACAACGCGCTGGGCGTGCCGGTGAACTATGGCGACATCGTCCACAACGCGGTCAGCTCGCCGCTGCCCGGCAACTGGACCAAGGACCTCGGCCGCAAGTTCACCGCCGGTTCGCAGCTGACCCGCATCGGCACCATCAGCTACCTGATCCGCGACAGCGTCCGCGGCAGCGGTCCGGCGCTGTGGCGGGTGGTCGACGGCCAGGCCCAGGAGATCGCCGAAGGCGTCGAGAATCTGCAGCTGCTGTACGGCGACGACAGCGACGGCGACCGGGTGCCCGACGACTACCGTCCGGCCAGCGCCTTCACCAGCACCGAGGCCTGGCGCCGGGTGGTCAGTCTGCGGGTGGCGCTGCTGATCGCCGGCAGCAGCCGGCGCGCCGGCGTCGACGATCCGCGCCACTTCGACCTGCTCGGGGTCAGCGTCGGTCCGTTCGCCGACGGCCGCCTGCGCCGGGTCGTGACCCTGACCCTGGCGCTGCGCAACCGCCTGCCATGAGCCGCCCCGCCCGAGTGCAGCGCGAGCAAGGCGTGGTGCTGATCGTCGGCCTCGTGGTGCTGGTGATCCTGTCGCTGCTGGCGGTCGGCTCGATGCGCTCGACGACGCTCGAGGAGCGGATGACCCACAACAGCCAGGATCGGCAGATCGCTTTCCAGGTTGCCGAAGCGGCGCTGCGCGAGGCCGAGCTGCTGCTCGGCCAGCCGATGCTGCCGGCCTTCGTCGAAGTCGGCAGCCCGGCCGCCGACGGCTTCTATCTGCCGGACCCGCCCGATCCGGATACGCCGAGCATCGCCTACCTGCCCCTGTGGCAGCGCACGGCCGCCAGTCCGGCACCCCCGGTCTGGCGCAGCGCGTCGGTGACCAGCGACGCGCCGCCGGCGCCGATCGACCGCGCCCGCGGCGAGTACCTGATCGAGCAGCTCGACGTGCAGGACGAAGCCGCGCCCGGCGAAAGCCTGCAGGCCGATGCCGCCGAGGAGCGCCGCGAACGGATCATCTACCGGATCAGTGCCCGCGCCTGGGGCGCCAGCACCGCCGGGGAAGCGGCGCCGGTGGTGCTGCTGCAATCCACCTACAAGCGCTGATCGACTGCCGCCGGAGCACCCTGACCATGCGCATCTCCCTCAGTTGCTGCACCGCCCTGCTCTGGCTCGCCACCGCCGGCCCTGCTGCAGCCACGATTCCGCTGTCGAACGCGCCGCTGTTCCTGTCGACCTCGGTATCGCCGAACGTGATGCTGCTGTTCGACAACTCCGGCAGCACCGAGAACATCATCTGGGCCGACGGCTACAACCCGTCGACCACCTATGCCGACTGGAGTCCGCGCACCTGCGGCAACAACGGCAGCAGCCAGTGCTGGACGGCGACCGACGGCAACGTCGGAATGAGCGATATCAAGGTCGGCGGCTGCACCAGCAGCCGCCGCGAAGGCCGGCCTAACGGCAGCGGCACGCGCAAGTGCCTGACCCTGCCGACGCCGTCCGGCACCAGCACCCGCTACACCGGCAACTACCTGAACTACCTGTTCGCCACCTACGCGACCAACAGCAACCTCAGCACCGGCACCATTCCGAACGAGACGCGGCTGAGCGCGGCGAAGACCGTCGCCACCGGCATCGTCAACGCCAACCCAACCCTGCGCTGGGGCCTGGCGCGCTTCAATCCACCGATCAACAACGGCGACCAGGGCCCGGGCGGCAAGGTCGTCGCCAGCTGCGGCAGCACGCCGGCAACGGTCAGCAGCGCGATCAACGCGCTGGCCGCCGACAGCAACACGCCGCTGGCGGAAACCTTCTACGAGATCACCCGCTACTTCCGCGGCCTGTCCTCGTACTACAGCACCGGCACCCATACCAGCCCGGTGCAGTACCGCTGCCAGAAGAACTTCGTGATCGTCGTCACCGACGGCTTCCCGACCTACGACAGCAGCTTCCCCACCAACGACCCGGACGACATCGCCAACAGCTTTGTCAGCCTGCCGAACTGGGACGCCAAGGCGCCGTCGACCACCTCGACCAGCTATCCGTTCTTCCCGCGCTACTCGGACGGCTACCGCGGCCAGAGCGGTACCAGCGAGAGCCAGGAAGCCTGGTCGCTGTACCTCGACGATCTGGCCAAGTTCGCCTACGACACCGATCTGAAGAAGTCCGGCAACGACCTGACCGGCGTCAGCTATGAGGACGCGAGTTTCAAGACCCAGCGCATCCAAACCTATTCGATCGGCCTGGCGATCAACAACCAGATGCTCCAGGACGCCGCCGAATACGGCCAGGGCAAGTCCTACACCGCGAACAACTCGTCGCAGCTGCAGACCGCGCTGCAGAACGCGCTGAACGACATCGCCGCGCGGACCAGCGCCGCCGCCTCGATCGCCACCAATTCGACGCGCCTGACTGCCGATACCGCGATCTACCAGGCGCGCTTCGCGACCGGCGACTGGAGCGGCCAGCTGCTGGCGCTGCCGGTGCGGCTCGACGGCACGGTCGGCACGCCGCTCTGGGATGCCGCGCTGCGCCTGCCGTCGGCGGCCAGCCGCAACATCCTCACCTACGACCCGAGCCGCGCGCTCGGCAGCCGCGGCCGCGGCTTCGTCTGGAACCAGCTGAACAGCGCCCAGACCACGGCGCTGAACAAGGACGCCGCCGGCGTCACCGACAGCAACGGCCAGAACCGGCTCGGCTGGCTGCGCGGCGAGCGCGGCAACGAGGGCGACCTCGCCCCGGCGCTGCGCCGGCGCAGCGCGACCACTGTGCTCGGCGATGTCGTCAACTCCGATCCGGCGTTCGCCGGCCAGCAGGACTACGGCTACGCGCGGCTGCCCGGCAGCGAAGGCACGAGCTACACGACGTTCCGCGACGGCAGCGCCTACAAGAACCGTCCAGCGATGGTCTATGTCGGCGCCAACGACGGCATGCTGCACGGCTTCCGCGCCAGCGACGGCGTCGAACTGCTGGCCTACGTGCCGGACGCCGTCTACGGCACCTTGAGTGCGCTCAGCGGCCAGAGCTGGAACATCAATCATCGCTATCTGGTCGACGGCGCGGTGCGCCTGCTCGACGCCCGCGTCAACGGCAGCTGGAAAACGGTGCTGCTCGGCACGCTCGGCGGCGGCGGCAAATCGGTGTTCGCGCTCGATGTCACCGACCCGGCCGCCTTCGGCAGCAGCAACGTGATGTGGGAGTTCACGCCGACCAGCGATGCCGACATGGGCTACTCGTATCCGCAGGCGGCGATCGTGCGGCTGGCCAACGGCCAGTGGGCGGCGCTGATCGCCAACGGTTACAACAGCACGGCCGGCAAGGCAGTGCTGTACCTGGTCAAGCTCGACGACGGCACGGTGATCCGCAAGTTCGACACCGGTGTCGCCAGCGACAACGGCATGTCGGCGCCGATCCCGGTCGATATCGACGGCGACCGGATCACCGACCTGATCTACGCCGGCGACCTGAAAGGCAATATGTGGAAGATCGACGTGCGCGGCAGCAATGCCTCCGCCTGGGATTTCGCCTTCAAGAGCGGCAGCACGCCGCTGCCGCTGTTCCGCGCCTGCAGCGCCGATCCGTGCACCGCGGGCAACCGCCAGGCGATCACCGCGCGCGCTGAAGTCGGCATCCATCCGGACGGCGGCTACCTCGTCTACTTCGGCACCGGCTCCTACTTCCGCAGCGACGACAACACCGTCGCCACGGTCGGCAACAGCTTCTACGCGATCCGCGACGCCGACGACGGCAGCGCGGCACCCAGCGGCCGCTCGGCGCTGCTCGCCCAGCAGGTGATCGCGACCTTGACCCAGGCCTTCGGCAGCCAGACCGAAAAGGTGCGCGTGACCAGCAACCACGTGCCGACCGCCAGCCACCACGGCTGGTACCTGGACCTGCCCGAAGCCGGCGAGCGTCAGGTGTCGACGCCGATCCTGCGCGGCGGCTCGGTGATCTTCACCACGCTGATTCCGAACACCGCCGCCTGCGGCTTCGGCGGCGACAGCTACCTGATGGAGATCGACGCGGTCAGCGGCTCGCGGCGGGCAACGACGCCATTCGATCTGAACCGCGACACCGCGTTCAACAGCGAGGACGAGGTGCTGGTCGGCGGCGTGCGGATGGCGGTCAGCGGCCGGCAGTCGAAGGAAGGCATCATCAAGACGCCGGCGATCATCGCGGCCGGTGCCTTCGAAGTGAAGCTGGCCAGCGGCACCACCGGCGGCATCGACACCACCATCGAACCGCCGCCCGGCGTCGAACCCGGCGGCCGCCTGTCCTGGAGGCAGATGCGATGAAACACCGGCACAGCGGCTTCACGCTGATCGAGCTGATGGTCGTCGTCGTCATCGTCGCTTTGCTCGCGGCGATCGCCCTGCCCGGCTACCAGAGCAGCGTGCGCAAGAGCCGGCGCACCGACGCCCGGATCGCGCTGAGCGAACTGGCGCAGACCTTGGAACGCTGCCAGACCCAGTTCGGCGCCTACGACGATCCGGCCTGCGCGATCGCCAGCCCGCAGGACAGCCCGGAACACCACTACCGGATCACCGTGGTCCGCGACGCCGGCAGCTACACGCTGAGCGCCGCCGCCCAGGGCACCCAGGCCGGCGACGGCAGCTGCGCGAGCTTCGGCCTCAACCAGCTCGGCGAGCGCAGCGCCCTCGACGGCAGCGGTGCCGCGACTAGCGCCTGCTGGTAAGCCGCCCACGCCGCGACACCGCGAGTATTTGCTCTAATTCGCGGATGGTCACGCCCTGCTCCGCTCTGCCCGATCACGCCCTCACCGACCTGCTTGGTCCCTGGGGCCTGGGCATCGTCCGGCTGCCGGAAGGCGCCGCGATCCCCGGCAGCTACTGGGGCGAGCCGGAAGCCGGGCTGGTCGGCGCGCAGCTCTACCTGCGGCCGGATACGCCGGTACATTCGGCGCTGCACGAGGCCTGCCACTGGATCTGCATGGACGACGCCCGCCGCGCCGGCCTGCACACCGACGCCGGCGGCACCGACACCGAGGAGAACGCGGTCTGCTACCTGCAGTGCCTGCTTGCCGAGCAGCTGCGCGGCTACTCGCGCGCCCGGGCGTTCGCCGACATGGACGCCTGGGGCTACAACTTCATCCTCGGCTCGGCCGCCGCTTGGTTTGCCGGCGATGTCGACGATGCGGTGCGCTGGCTGCTGCAACAGGAACTGATCGACGCGGCTGATCTGCTGATGACGAAGCAGCGTTAGCACTCACAGACAGATCACCACATCGTGCACGAAGAAGACCCACCACGTGGAGTCCCGCCAGGAACTATCCAGATCGACCCGAACGAAGGCTTTGGGCCTCACATGTCTGAGGATTTCCTTGACCTGTACGGCGAGGACTCAGTCTTTGTAACCGCTACGGTGGACTGCCTCACGTGGCGATATATAAAGGTATTGATCAAGGCCGAGAAGCTCTCGGAGGACTTCGAGCCAACTCAATATGGCTCACCCGAGATGCGGCAAACACTGGAGGCTTTTCTTAAGACCCTCGCGATCTGCGGCTTGGAAAAGCCTTCTGCAACGCTTATGCGGTCTGCTTTAGGGCGTGAGCAGCCGCGAGCGTTTCAAGACACGGCAGGCGCCTTGCTTGGCAGCGATCTCGTAGCGCGCTGGCTGCACCTGCTAGAGCAAGAAGACTATGCCGCCGCAATGGCATTGCTATCTGTGCACTAGGTGAGCGCTAACAATTCATTCAAGCCAACGCGGCGCGGCTTAAGTCAGGCGATATCCGCAGTAGGTCGGGCTTCGGCCCGACGCTGCAACCCTAGCGTCGCCCTGAAGGGCGACCCACAGTCCGCCCCTGTCAAGACCGCTTGATCGGCCGCCGCCAGGGCAGCGAGCGCTGGTCGCGGGCGCGGTTGATGGTCAGCTGGTCCTCGGGAGCGTCCTTGGCGATCGTCGAACCGGCGGCGATGTAGGCGCCGCGGCCGATGGTCACCGGCGCCACCAGCTGGCTGTCGGTGCCGATGAAGGCGTCGTCGCCGATCACCGTGGTGAACTTGTTGGCGCCGTCATAGTTGCAGGTGATGACGCCGGCGCCGATGTTGACGCGTTCGCCGACCACCGCGTCGCCGACATAAGCCAGGTGGTTGGCCTTGGAGCCGTCGCCGACCGTGGTCTTCTTCAATTCGACGAAGTTGCCGATGTGCACGGCGTCGCCGAGCAGGGTGCCCGGCCGCAGCCGGGCGTAGGGGCCAATGATGCAGCCCCTGCCGACCGTCGCTTCGTGCAGCACCGAGAACGCTTCGACCCGGGTGCCGGCGGCGATGCTGACGTCGCGCAGCAGGCAGTAGGGGCCGATCTGCACGTCGTCGCCGAGTTCGACCCGGCCCTCGATGATGGTGCCGACGTCGATGCGGACATCGCGGCCGATGCGCAAGTCGCCGCGCAGGTCGAAGCGCGCCGGATCGGCCAGATACAGACCGTCGCGCTGCAGGCGTTCGACGTTGCGCCGCTGGTACGCCCGTTCGGCGCGTGCCAGTTGCAGCGGGTCATTGACGCCTTCGACTTCCTCGCTGGCCGCCGCGCTGATCGTCCGCACGGGGATGCCGTCGCGGGACGCGAGGCCGACGACGTCGGTCAGGTAGTACTCGCCATTGGCGTTGTCGTTGCCGACGTGGCCGAGCCAGCGGCGCAGCCGGCGCGCCGAGGCGGCCATCAGGCCGGTGTTGACCTCGCGGATCTGGCGCTGCTCCGGCGTGGCGTCCTTTTCCTCGACGATGCCGCTGACCCGGCCGCCGGCATCGCGGAGGATGCGGCCGTAGCCGCGCGGTTCGGTCAGCGTCACCGTCACCATAGCGAAGCCGTCCTTCGCCGCAGCGATCAGCGCGACCAGGGTTTCCGGAGCGATCAGCGGCACGTCGCCGTACAGGACGACGACGACAGCGGTATCCGGCACGTCCGGCATCGCCTGCGACACCGCATGCGCAGTGCCCAGCTGCTGGTCCTGGACGACGGTGCGCGGCAGCGCTTCAGGGCGCGCCGCAAGCCAGGCGCGCACCCGGTCGGCGCCGTGGCCAAGCACCACATGCGACAGGCCGATGCCGGCCGCCGCCGCCGCATCGAGCACGTGACCAAGCATCGGCTTGCCGCCGACCGGGTGCAGCACCTTCGGCAGCGCGCTTTTCATGCGTGTGCCCTGGCCTGCGGCGAGAACGATGGCGTGGACGCGGTCAGTCATGGGGAAGCGGGGCAAGCCAGGGGAATTCGATCGCGATGATAAGGCCTCGTGGCCATAAAAAAGCCCGCCGGACGGATCGTCCGGCGGGCAGCTGGCACTCGGCTGATCCTTATCGATCGACCGGGCCAGTAGCTGACGCTCAGCTTTGGGGATCGTTCACGCAGTGACTCATGCGGTGACCTGGACCAGCTCGCGGCGCTCGTCGCCGCCTTCGGAACGGCTCTTCAGCAGATCCCAATCAACGAGCAGCGATGAGCCGTTGACCGGTGCCATGCGCGCCCAGTCCTGCAACAGCACCAGCACCGCGTAGTCGACGTGGCGCAGGCGGTCGATATCGAGCGTCAGCTCGGTGCCCGGCGCGATCTCGTCGAGAATCTTGACGATCCACGGAATGTTGAGGAAGGTCGCGAAACCGACCATGCGCAAGGTTTTCTGCTTCGGCTGGCTGCCGCTCTTCAGATTCAGATGCAGGCGCGCCGAACGCAGGGCCAGACGCAGCAGCGCGAAGCCGATGCCGACCATCACACCCATCAGCAGATCGGTGGCGACGATCACCAATGCGGTGACCGCGTAGACCGACACATTGCCGCGACCGTACTCGGCCAGTTCCTTGACCTGCGACGGCTTGACCATCTTGAAGCCGGTATAGACCAGGATGCCGGCCAGCGCCGCGATCGGCGCCATCCGCAGCAGCCAGGGCAGCAGCAGCACGAAGCCGAGGATCCAGGCGCCGTGCAGGATCGTCGACAGGCGCGAGGTCGCGCCAGCCTGCACGTTCGCCGCGCTGCGCACGATGACGCCAGTCATCGGCAGCGCCCCCATCAGACCGCACAGGGCATTGCCCACGCCCTGGGCACTCAGTTCGCGGCTGTACTTGGTGCGCGGGCCGTCATGCATGCGATCGACCGCAGCCGCCGACAGCAGGGTTTCGGCGCTGGCGATGAATGCGAAGGCGAAGGCCGATACCAGCAGCGAAGGCTTGCCGAGCAGTTCCAGCATCTTGCCCGGGGTGACCCAGTCGATGCCGGCAATCAGGTTGTCCGGCAGCTGCACGCGGTTGATCGGCAGCTGCATCAGCTCGGCGATCAGGGTGGCGGCCACGATCGCGAACAGCACACCCGGAAACAGCTTCAACGCCTTCGGCCGCAGCTTGTCCCAGGCTAGGATCATCGCGATCGTCGCCAGGCCGAGCAGCGCCGCCTGGGCGCCGGCGCCGTTGGTGATCGCGTTGAACACCAGCTTCGGCGCCGCGAAGAAGTTCTGGAAGCCGGTCGGCAACGGCCGGGCATCGAACATCACGTGGAACTGCGAAGCGATGATCAGCACGCCGATGCCGGCGAGCATGCCGTTGACCACGGCCGGCGACACCATGCGGAACCACATGCCGAGGCCGGTGACGCCGGCGACCACCTGGATCAGGCCGGACAGCAGCACCACCGGACCGAGCGCGATGATGCCGTGGGTCTGCACCAGTTCGAAGACCAGCACGGCAAGGCCGGCGGCCGGGCCGCTGACCAGCAGCGGCGAGCCGGCGATGCTGCCGACGACGATGCCGCCGATGATGCCGGTGATCAGGCCGGCGGCTGGCGGCACGCCGGATGCGATGGCGATGCCCATGCACAGCGGCACCGCGACCAGGAACACCACGATCGAGGCGAGGAAATCGGCAAACAGGTTGCTGCGGGCGGCGCTCGGGGCGCCGGCCGCGGTGGCCGCGCTCACAGATCACCACCAGCGTAAGCGACGCTGCGGGCGCTGCCGACACGACCAAGCGCCGCGCTCTTTGCCGATTCCGCAGCCTTGCGGGTTGCCGATTTGCTGACCGCGCCGTTGCCACCCTTGCCGCCGCCCTCGCTATCCTCACCGCCCTCGTCATCGATATCGGGCATCAGGCTGACGAAACGGCGGGTTTCCGGATCGAGCAGGCGGATGTCGGCGGTCTCGATGTCGTAGATCCAGCCATGGATGGCGATCTTGCCGGCCGCAAGACGCGCCGCCACCGACGGATGGGTGCGCAGGTGGTCGAGCTGGGCGATGACGTTTTCCTCGGTCAGCGCTCGCAGGCGGCTACGGACGTCGGTTTCCTTGTAGTTCTCCTCGAGCACATGCCTGGCAATCTCGGCGTGACGTAGCCAGGCAGACACAGCATTCATGCTTTCAACGCTTTTCGGATCGAGCGTGGCCTTCATCGCGCCGCAGTCCGAGTGACCGCAGATGACGATGTCCTTCACCCCGAGCGCCACCACCGCGTATTCGATCGCCGCCGACACACCCCCGACGAACTGGGCGTACGGCGGCACGATGTTGCCGACGTTGCGGACCACGAACAGCTGGCCCGGTTCGGAGGACGTGAAGTACTCCGGCACCACTCGCGAATCGGCGCAGGTGATCACCAGTGTGTGCGGTGCCTGAGCCGACGCCAGCTTCTTGAACAAGCGCTGCTTGGTCGGATACGTCACTTTGCGAAACAGCTCGAAACCCTTGATCAGCTTTTCCATCACGGTCACCTGTTTGATGTCGTCGATCGAGCGGCGCAGCACATGACGGTGCGCGCGCAAACGCTCTTCACGTTGGGAATATCGGATTGCACTACTGGCTCGGACCGTCGGTGGCTACTCGCCACCAGCGGCAGGTCCTGATCACTCTGGCTCGGCTGCCCAGACTTCAGCAGCGAACACCGGAGTGCACTCAGGCCTGGAGCAGACGCCCCTGGACGCCGACGCTATGGTCGGGAGGGCGGAAGGTTTCCGACGACATCCGTGTGATGGCCCCGAAATCCCGATTGCGGGGAATGCGGCCAACCACGGGTTGCAGCAGGTGCGTGAACTCACGCAGGAAAAACAGCTTGATGTCATGCGTCTCGTCGAGCGCGACCAAGGCGACGACCTCGTCGTCCTCGCATTCCTCGACGTCGGTGCCATCCGAACAATCGACGGCAGCAGCGGCCTGGTCGACGGTGGCCACTGCCTTGGCAGGAATGCCGGCGGCGGCCAGAGCCAGCGCTGCCTGCGAACCTGGGACCCGTGGGTTGTCGCGCACCGCGGACACCGACTGCGCCACCCAGGTCACCGTGCACATCGCGAATACGAGCATCGACACGACCCGCATGCTGCGAGTCGCGACAAGTCGTCGGATGGTGGTGAACAGGGACGGTTGCATCGGTATCGGATTCGGGAACCTGTGCTTACGACATTAGCGAACGCAAAAAGTGCGCCCCACCGACACCCTCGGAACCAAGAAAGCCGAACGTCGATGTCGGTTGAACAGTGTCATAGATACGATCTTGGCGCTGCAGTTTCAAGACGGCAAGACAGATTCGATCGATCAGAGGATGTGATCAGGCGTCATATGGCCGCAAGCAAAAACGCCGACCAGCAGGTCGGCGTTCGATTCGGCCGGTCAGCCGGAGCGCGGTCAGTGCGTCGTCTTTTTGATCTTGGCCAGGAATTCGGCGAGCGCGGCAGCCTGCATCAGCTCGGCCTGCGCCTTGGCGAGGTCGACATCGCTCTTGGCGTTGGCGAGCTTCTCTTCGGCGCGACGCTTGGCTTCGCTGGCCAGCGCCTCGTCGCAGTCCTTGGCGCGGATCGCGGTATCGGCGAGCACGGTCACCAGGTGCGGCTGCACTTCAAGGATGCCGCCGCCGACGAAGAACGCCTGCTCGGTACCGTCGACGTTCTTGACTCGGACCGCGCCCGGCTTCAGGCGGGTCAGCAGCGGCGCATGACGCGGCGCGATGCCGACTTCACCCATTTCGGCTGGGGCGAACACCATCGACGCCTGACCGTTGTGGATCTGGCCTTCGGCGGAAACGATGTCGATTTCGATGGTTGCCATTGCTTGCTCGGATACGGGTCGGACTGATCAGACGATACGGCTGATCAGAGCTTCTTCGACTTCTCGACCGCTTCGTCGATGGTGCCGACCATGTAGAACGCCTGCTCCGGCAGAGCGTCGTGCTTGCCGTCGACGATTTCGCGGAAACCGCGGATCGTTTCCTTGAGCGAGACGTACTTGCCCGGCGAGCCGGTGAACACTTCGGCGACGTGGAACGGCTGCGACAGGAAGCGCTGGATCTTGCGCGCACGGCTGACGGCCTGCTTGTCGGCCTCCGATAGTTCGTCCATGCCGAGGATCGCGATGATGTCCTTCAGTTCCTTGTAGCGCTGCAACACGCCCTGGACGTCGCGGGCGGTGTTGTAGTGCTCGGAGCCGACGACGTCCGGATCGAGCTGGCGCGACGTGGAATCGAGCGGATCGACGGCCGGATAGATACCCAGCGAGGCGATGTCACGCGACAGCACGACGGTGGCGTCGAGATGCGCGAAGGTGGTCGCCGGGGACGGATCGGTGAGATCGTCGGCCGGCACGTAGACGGCCTGGATCGAGGTGATCGAGCCGGTCTTGGTCGAGGTGATGCGCTCCTGCAGGGCGCCCATTTCCTCGGCCAGCGTCGGCTGATAACCCACCGCCGACGGCATACGGCCGAGCAGCGCCGACACTTCGGTACCGGCCAGCGTGTAGCGATAGATGTTGTCGACGAAGAACAGCACGTCGCGGCCTTCGTCGCGGAAGTACTCGGCCATGGTCAGGCCCGACAGCGCGACGCGCAGACGGTTGCCCGGCGGCTCGTTCATCTGGCCGTAGACCATCGCGACTTTCGATTCCGGCAAGTTGTCGCGGACGATGACCTTGGAATCCGACATCTCGTGGTAGAAGTCGTTGCCTTCGCGGGTACGCTCGCCGACGCCGGCGAACACGGAAAGACCCGAGTGCTCCTTGGCGATGTTGTTGATCAGCTCGAGCATGTTGACGGTCTTGCCGACGCCGGCACCGCCGAACAGGCCGACCTTGCCGCCCTTCGCGAACGGGCAGAGCAGGTCGATGACCTTGATGCCGGTTTCCAGCAGTTCGGTCGAGCCGGACTGGTCTTCGTAGCTCGGCGCGTCACGGTGGATCGGCCAGTGGTGCTCGGATTCGACCGGACCGACTTCATCGATCGGCTCGCCGAGCACGTTCATGATGCGGCCAAGGGTGGCGCGACCGACCGGCACCGAGATCGGCGCCTGGGTGTTGGTGGCGACGAGGCCACGCTTCAGGCCGTCCGAAGAGCCGAGCGCGATGCAGCGGACGATGCCGTCGCCAAGCTGCTGCTGCACTTCGAGCGTCAGCTCGGTGCCGGTCACCTTCAGCGCGTCGTAGATCTTCGGGATCGCGTCGCGCGGGAATTCGACGTCGATGACGGCGCCGATGATCTGTACGATTTTGCCGTTGCTTGGGCCAGTGCTCATCGCTGTTTCTCTATCCAGAATTCTTGGGGTACAGCTCTAAAAAGGGCTTGCTCAAACCGCTGCCGCGCCGCCGACAATTTCCGCCAGTTCCTTGGTGATGCTGGCCTGGCGGGCCTTGTTGTAGGCGAGCTGCAAGCCGTTAATGATCTTGCCGGCGTTGTCGGTGGCCGCCTTCATCGCGACCATGCGGGCGCTCTGTTCGCTGGCGACGTTCTCGACCACGGCCTGGTAGACCTGCGACTCGACGTAGCGCTGCAGCACGGTGTCGAGCAGCTCGGCAGCGCTCGGCTCGTACAGGTAGTCCCAGTTGTCGGTCAGCTTGGCGCCGCCGGTTTCCGGCTCCACCGGCAGGACCTGGCGGACACCAGGACGCTGCACCATGGTGTTCACGAACTGCGTCGAAGCCAGGTACAGGCGATCGATGCGGCCTTCGCGGTAGGCGTCGGTCAGCACCTTGATCGAACCGAGCAGCTGGTCGAGGTGCGGCTTGTCGCCGAGCTGCGAGTTCTGGGCGACGACCTTGCCACCGACACGACGGAAGAAGCCGATGCCCTTGTTGCCGATGACGGCGTACTCGGCCTCGATGCCCTTCTCGCGCCATTCGCGGATCGAACGGGTCAGCGCACGGAACAGGTTGGTGTTCAGACCACCGCAAAGGCCGCGGTCGGTCGACACCACGAGCACACCGACCCGCTTCACCGGCCGCTCGGCCATGAACGGATGGTTGATCTCGGTGTTCGCCTGCGACAGGTGAGCGATGGTGCGGCGGATCTTCTCGGCGTACGGACGCGCTTCGGTCATGCGGACCTGGGCGCGGCGCATCTTCGAGATCGCCACCTTTTCCATCGCGCGCGTGATCTTCTGCGTGTTTTTCACGCTCTTGATCTTGCTGCGGATTTCTTTGGCGCCTGCCACTGTAGTTCTCGGTCGTGCCTGGAGTTAAGGGCTGGGCTTAGATCGCGGACTGCTTCTTGAACGCCGTGATCGCGGCCTTCAGTTCGCCTTCCAGCGCGTCGTTCCAGTCGCCCTTGACGTTCAGCTTGTCGAGCAGCGGCTTGTGGCTGGTCGCCAGGAACTGCTGCATCGCGGCTTCGAAGGCGCCGATCTTGTCGACGGCGACGTCGTCCAGGAAACCCTTTTCGGCGGCGTACAGTGAAGCCGACATTTCCGCGACCGACATCGGCGCGTACTGCTTCTGCTTCATCAGTTCGGTGACCCGCTGGCCGCGCTCGAGCTGCTTGCGGGTGGCTTCGTCGAGATCCGAGGCGAACTGGGCGAAGGCCGCGAGTTCACGGTACTGGGCAAGCGCCAGCTTGATGCCGCCCGACAGCTTCTTGATGACCTTGGTCTGGGCCGCACCACCGACGCGCGACACCGAGATACCGGCGTTCATGGCCGGACGGATACCGGCGTTGAACAGATCGGTCTCGAGGAAGATCTGACCGTCGGTGATCGAGATCACGTTGGTCGGCACGAAGGCCGACACGTCGCCAGCCTGGGTTTCGATGATCGGCAGCGCGGTCAGCGAACCGGTCTTGCCCTTCACCGCACCGTTGGTGAACTTTTCGACGTAATCGGCGTTGACGCGGGCCGCACGCTCGAGCAGACGGGAGTGCAGATAGAAGACGTCGCCCGGGTAGGCTTCGCGGCCCGGCGGGCGCTTCAGCAGCAGCGACACCTGACGGTAGGCAACGGCCTGCTTGGACAGGTCGTCATAGACGATCAGCGCATCTTCGCCGCGATCGCGGAAGTATTCACCCATCGTGCAGCCCGAGTACGGGGCAACGAACTGCAGAGCGGCAGCGTCGGAAGCCGAAGCGGCGACGACGATGGTGTGCGCCAGCGCGTTGTTCTCTTCGAGCTTGCGGACGACGTTGGCGATCGAGGACGCCTTCTGGCCGATGGCCACGTAGACGCACTTAATGCCAGTGTTCTTCTGGTTGATGATCGCGTCGATAGCCATCGCGGTCTTGCCGGTCTGACGGTCGCCGATGATCAGCTCGCGCTGGCCACGGCCGATCGGGATCATCGCGTCGACCGCCTTGTAACCGGTCTGCACCGGCTCGTCGACCGACTGACGGGCGATGACGCCCGGGGCGATCTTTTCGATCGGCGAGGTGCCGTCGGCGGCGATCGGGCCCTTGCCGTCGATCGGACGGCCGAGCGCGTCGACGACGCGACCGAGCAGAGCGCGGCCGACCGGCACTTCGAGGATGCGGCCGGTGGTCTTCACCGTGTCGCCTTCCGTGAGGTGCTTGTAGTCACCGAGCACGACGGCGCCGACCGAGTCGCGCTCCAGGTTCAGCGCGAGGCCGTAGGTCGGCTCGCCATCGACACCCGGGAACTCGAGCATTTCGCCCTGCAGCGCGTCGGACAGACCGTGGATGCGGACGATGCCGTCAGCCAGCGACACGATCGTGCCGGTATTCCGGGCCTCGGTCGCGGCCGCGAAATTCTGGATGCGGCTCTTGATCAGGTCGCTGATTTCGGAAGGATTCAGTTGCATGTCATGTGCTCGGTTCTAGCTCGCCGTTTTGGGCCACGGCAGGCCGGGAAATTAGTTCGAACCCGCCGATCAATGTTCGGGGATTCAGGCAATCAGCTGCTGACGCAGGCGATCCAGCTCGCCGACGGCCGAGCCGTCGATGACCAGATCGCCAGCGCGGATCACGGCACCGCCCAGCAGGCTTTCATCGACCTTGGTGGTCACGTTCAGCTTGCGGGCAAGACGCTTGGCGATCGCATCGGTCAACTGGGCAATGCCCGCCGGCTCGACCACCGAAGCCGTGGTGATCTCGACGTCGATCGTCGCCTCGGCCTCGGCGCGCAGGGCTTCGTACTCGGCGGCAATCGCAGGCGCCAGCTTCAGACGGCTGTTGTCGATCAGCAGGTGCAGCAGATTCGAGCCGTCGGAGCCGACCTTCGGACCGATGGCTTCGATCAAGGCCTGGGACAGCTGGCCCTTGCTGACCGCCGGATGACCGATTGCCGACGAGACCGCCGGATCCTGGATGGCATCCGACAGCCCCTTGAGGATCGCCGACCAGTCCGCGAAGCGCGAGGTGTCGCGAGCGAGCTCGAACACCGCTTTCGCGTAAGGCCGCGCCAGTGTGCTGAGCTCGGCCATCAGACTTTCGCCGCCAGTTCGGAAATCAGTTCGGCGTGGGCGCCGGCGTTGATCTCGCGCTTCAGGATCTTCGCTGCGCCGGCGATCGCCAGTTCACCGACCTGCTTGCGCAGGGCGTCCTTCGCCTGCGTCACTTCGCGGACGACCTCGGCGTGGCCGGCGGCGACGATGCGAGCCTTTTCGGACTCGGCATCAGCACGCGCCTGCTCGACCATCTGGGTCGCCTGCTTGTTCGCGGCGGCGACGATTTCCTGAGCCTGCGCACGCGCCGCCTTCAGGGATTCGTCACCGCGCGAGGAGGCCTCGATCAGCGCTTTCTGACCCTTCTCCGCCGCAGCCAGACCATCGGCGATGCGCTTCTGGCGCTCGTCGAGGGCCTTCGTGATCGGCGGCCATACGAACTTCATCGTGAACCAGACGAAGATCGCGAACACGATCATCTGGCCGACGATGGATGGAATACTGGCCTGCATCGCTTAGGCTCCGTAAAAGAGGATCAAACAGCTTTCAGAAGATCGCGCTTACTGCGCGGCCTGCTGAACGACGGCCAGCAGCGGGTTCGCAAACATCATCAGCAGACCCATGGCGACGCCGATGATCGCGACGGCGTCGAGCAGGCCGGCGATGATGAACATCTTGGTCTGCAGCATGTTCGCCAGTTCCGGCTGACGCGCGGCGCCTTCCAGGAACTTGCCGCCCAGCAGGCCGAAGCCGATGGCGGTACCGAGGGCGGCCAGACCGAAGATCAGACCGATGGTCAGCGCGGTGTTGGCTTGGATTTGGGCGACGAGTTCCATGAAGTGCTCCGTTGGGGTTCTGCGTTGAAAAGCGTTTTGGGGAAAGTGCAGCGACGACAACAATTCCTGCTGTTGGGCGACTACTTAATGATGCTCGGCGTCGTCGTGATTCTCGTTGGCCATGCTGAGATACACGATGGTCAGCGTCATGAAGATGAACGCCTGCAGGGTGACGACGAGAATGTGGAAGATCATCCAGCCCATGCCGGGGATGACCTGCGCCCACCAAGGCAGCAGAGCGATCAGAATGAAGATCAGCTCGCCAGCGTATAGGTTGCCGAACAGTCGCAGCGCCAGCGACAGCGGCTTGGCGAGATACTCGACGGTATTCAGGATGATGTTGAACGGCAGCAGCTTGGCGCCAAATGGATGGGTCAGGAATTCCTTGGCGAAGCCGACCACACCCTTGGACTTGAAGCTGTACCAGAAGATGAAGAAGAACACCGACAGCGACAGCGCGAAGGTGGCACTCATGTCCGCCGACGGCACCACGCGCAGGGCGTGCAGGCCGAGCACGTGCTCACCAAACAGTGGCAGCAGGTCGACCGGCACCAGATCCATGCAGTTCCACAGGAACACCCAGCAGAAGATGGTCAGCGCAAACGGGGCAACGAAGGAGCGGTCACCCTTGAAGCTGTCCTTCACCGAATTGTCGACGAATTCGATGATGACTTCGACGAAGTTCTGCAGCTTGCCCGGCACGCCGCTGGTGGCACGCACGGCCGCGATCCGGAACAGGGTCAGAAAAATCAGCCCCAGGACCGTCGAAAAGAATAGGGTATCGATGTGCCAGTTCGTCATAGAGACGAAACCAGCATCGTGATTCGACGTCATGTGCATCAAATGATGCGAGACGTATTCCGCTGGAGTCTTGGCTGCGCCGCTTTCTGCTGACATCACGAATCCCAGGTCAGAGCCCACCAGTAAACCGAGAGCGCAACCGCGAACGTCGTGATCAACGGCGCGAAATTGCTGCCAAATATTTTCACTGCTACTGCAAACAGCACGACCGACAGCGCGAACTTGCGCATCTGCGCACGGTAAAAATTCGCGACCACCAGATTAGGGTCATCGGAATGTTTACCGAACGTCTTGAGCGCCGCATAAAACGTCAGCGTTGCCGCGATTCCCCCGCCTGCCGCCGCTGCCAGTCCCGACTGGATTCCACCGATCCAGGCCCAGACCGCTGCCCCCAGCACTGCGATGAAGAGTTGCTGTAGCGCGATGCGTTTGGCTGTTTTCATGCGAGCTTTTGGCTTCGCATTGAGCGCCGGGAGGCGTCGAAGCGCGCGGAGTATACGCAGCAAGAACGCCGATCTTCAACTATCACGTACGGAAATCCCTGCAATCGTCGCGCATTGCGCTTTCAATAGGCTGTTTCATGCCGATGACATCTGTCACCGAAATGGGACTTCCGGCAGGCTGCCGGCAGGCCGCCGATCGGTGCCAAATGCCCGCGATTGCTGCATTGCGACAAGCTTGGCCATCCCGTTCGCAAGCGGTCAGCTGTTCCAGCTTCATGACAACAGGACCGGCAATTCTCAGCAGGTTCAGCGCTTCATCAGCCGGCCGACGATGCGCGTCATCAGCGCACGCGGCAGCACCGCACTCGCCAGCGCGCTGATTTTCATGATGCCGCCGGGGACGACGAGGCGGCTGCGCGCAGCCAGACCCTCCAAAGCCGCTTCGACCACTGCTTCAGCAGACACCATGGTCCCGGCCGGCACCTTCTTGCGCAGGTTGTGGGCGCCGGTGGCCTCGAAGAAGCCGGTATCGACCGGTCCCGGGCAGACCGCAAGCACATGGACGCCGCGGCCGCGCACTTCTTCCCGGAGCGCGTCGCTGAACGAGTAGACGAAGGCCTTGGTCGCGGCGTAGACCGCGAAGTACGGCATCGGCTGGAAAGCGGCGGACGAGGCGATGTTGATGATGCCGCCGTGCCTAGCTTCCAGCATTGCCGGCAGGAAGGCGTGGGCCAGATCGACGACCGCCGACGCGTTCAGGCGGATTTCCTCGGCCTCGCGAGCCGGATCCTGCCGCTCGAAGGCGCCGGTCGTGCCGAAACCGGCGTTGTTGATCAGCAGGTTGACCTCCATCTCCAGCGCATCGACCTGCTTCTTGAGCCTAGGTCCGCATTCCGGCTTCGACAGATCGGCGGCGATCACCTGGATATTGCGCCCGGTTTCCCGGGTCAGCTCACCGGCCAGGGCGCGCAGCTTGTCTTCGGAACGGGCAACCAGGATCAGGTCGCTGCCCGAACGGGCGAGCGCGGCCGCAAAGGCGGCGCCAATACCGCTGGAAGCGCCGGTGATCAGAGCGGTCTTGTAGGAGTTCATCGGGGTCATCTCGCGTCGGGCAGGCAGGATGCTGCGCCGCCCCAGTGTACGCAGTGCCTTGTGAAACGAGGGATTACTGCGTAGTCCGGGGCGATCCGGACCGACCGCGGAAGATCAACGCAGCAGCTTCAGCACCTGCTGCAGCTGGGCGTTGTTATCGAAGGAGATCACCAGCTTGCCCTTGCCGCGCGGGGACTGGGTCAAGCTCACCGGCACGCCAATCCGTTCGCTGATCTCGCTGGCGATCGGTGACGGCGGCAATGGCGCCGATGGCGGCGCAGCCGGCCGCGACGAGGCCATCAGCAGCGTCTCGGTCTGGCGCACGGTCAGCTCGCGCTCGACCACCTGCTTGGCCAGTTCCGCCTGTTTGCTCGGCGATGCGCCCATCAGCACCTTGGCGTGACCGAGCGAGATCAGGCCGTTGCGAACCATCATCTGCACGCCGGCATCGAGGTCGATCAGGCGCAGCAGGTTGGAGATCGAGGCGCGCGACTTGCCGACCGCTTCCGCCGCCTGCTCGTGGGTCAGGCCGCAGTCGTCGATCAGGCGGCGCAAGGCCTCGGCTTCTTCGAGCGGATTCAAGTCGGCGCGCTGGATGTTCTCGACCAGAGCCACGGCCATCGCCGCGCGATCCTCCATCTTGCGTACCACCGCCGGAATGACCGTGAGGCCGGCCAGCTTCGCCGCACGCCAGCGCCGTTCGCCGGCGACGATCTCGTGACGCCCGCTGTCGATCTCGCGCACGATGATCGGCTGGACCACGCCCTGGGCCTTGATCGACTCGGCCAAGGCTTCGAGCTGGCCCTGGTCGAAGCTCCGGCGCGGCTGATGCTTGCCGGCGATCAGGCTGTCCAGCGCCAGTTCGCGCAGTTCGTCACCGGCGGCTTCGACTGCCTGCGGCTGCGAACTGCCTAGCAGGGCATCGAGACTGCGACCCAGACCACGCTTCTTGACGGACATTTATTGAGTTCCCAGCGGCAGCTGGCCGCCATCATGGCGGCGCAGCAATTCCCCGGCCAACGCCAGATAGGCCTTGGCTCCGGCGGACGAAGGATCGTAGGTCATCACCGGCACGCCGTAGCTCGGCGCCTCGGCGAGGCGGACATTGCGCGGCACCAGGGTGCGATAGACCTTGTCGCCGAAATGCTCGATCAGCTGGGCGGAAACATCGTTCGACAGGTTGTTGCGCGGATCGAACATGGTCCGCAGCAGCCCTTCGATCTCCAGCCGAGGATTGATCACCCGCTGAATTTTCTTGACGGTGTCGACCAGCGCCGTCAGGCCTTCCAGCGCGTAGTACTCGCACTGCATCGGAATCAGCACGCCGTCGGCGGCGACGAAGGCGTTGACGGTCAGCTTGGAGAGCGCCGGCGGACAGTCGATCAGGATGTAGTCGTAATCGGCGGCAACCGCTTCCAGCGCCAGCTTCAGCGCGAAATCGCCGGCCGGCATCTCACGCAGCTTGATCTCGGCTTCGGTCATGTCGGCGTTGGCCGGCATCACGCCGAAGCCCAGGCCGTCGGGACTGACGATCGCAGCCTGCGGCGTCACCGCTTCGAGCAGCACATCGCGAACGCTCGATACCAGGCGGTACTTGTCGACGCCGCAGCCCATCGTGGCATTGCCCTGGGCATCGAGATCGACCAGCAGCACGCGGCGCCGGGTCGCGGCCAGCGAGGCCGCGAGGTTGATCGTCGTCGTGGTCTTGCCAACGCCGCCCTTCTGGTTGGCAATCGCGATGATGCGGGTCATGGGCTGGATCGGTGCGAGTTACGGAAGTGCCTAGGATGGCACTTCCGTGCGCCGATCCGGCGGGCGGCAGCCCTGGGGGCCGCCGGGATATATAGCTTACGCGGCCCGGATGATCAGCAGCTGGCGCATCTCGTCGAGACCGGGCACCAGCAGTCGCTGCGTCGACTCGATCTGCCAGCCCTGCGGCAGACCAGCCTTCTCGGCGGCGTCGACATGCGCCTTCATCGACAGCCAGCGGCTGTCAGGACCACCGAGGTGCGCGGTCACGCCGATGAAGTCAGCCAGGCTGGCAAACGCCCGGCTGATGATCAAGGGATATGGTGCTGCGGGCTGATGATCCTCACAACGGCCTTCGAACACCTCGGCATTCGGCAGGCCCAGCGTGCGGATGGCATGGCGCATGAAACGCGCCTTCTTGCCGGCGGAATCGAGCGTCATCACCTGCAGATCCGGCCGGGCGATCGCCAGGATCAGCCCGGGAATGCCGGCACCGCTGCCGGCATCAAGCATCCGCGTCCCCGGCACATATGCCGGCAGCGCCTGCAGCACGGCCAGCGAATCGAAGACATGACGAGTGACCATCTCGTCGACGAACTTGATGCCGCTCAGGTTGTAGGTGGCGTTCCACTTCTCCAGCTCGCCGAGGTAGCGCATCAGCGGCTCGGCCAGCGCCAGGTCCAGTCCGAAGCGCTCCAGCCCGGCGCGCAGGCGCTTTTCGCTATGCGGGTGCTTGCTCTCAGTCATGAGCGTACCCGGGAGGCAGTGGACGGCAATGGCATCGGACAGCTGGCGGACATGGGCGGGAGCGGCAAACGGGCCGCGCAGTATAAACCCGGCTTCCGCCCTGCCCGTCGCGGCTCAGCCGACGGCCGGCCGCGCACCGTGCCGCTGGCGCTCGACCATCAGGCAGCGGTCCTGCACCACCAGCATGCCGGCTTCGGCCAGCTCGATCGCGAAGGCATCGTCGCGGATGCCGGTCTGCAGCCAGACCGCGCTCGGCCTGGCGGCGAGCAGATCGTCGAGATGGCCGCGCAGGTCGACCGGCCGGCGAAACACGTTGACCAGATCGATCTTCCCCGGCACATCGACCAGCCGCCGGAAGACCGGCTGGCCGAGGATGCTGGTCACCTCCCGGTAATAGACCGGCACCGGCAGGATTTCGTAACCGGCGGCCGCCATCGCCGCCGGCACGTAATGCGCCGGCTGATCGTCGTGCGATTCCGGCTTGATGCCGAGCACCGCGATGCGCCGCGTCGCGGCCAGCAGTGCGGCGATCTCGACCGGGGTTTCCAGCAGGTTCCGTTGCCAGGACATCGCAGCCTCGGTTCGGTGGATTCAGCGGCGCAGCGAGGCGCCCGGATACTCGGCCGGGATCAGGATCGGCAGCTCGACCCCGGTGACGATCGCATCGTAGGGATTCGGCACCGCCAGCAGGCTGCCGTCCAGCGCCGAGCCGAACGCCGGCAAAGTGGTACCGAGCGCGATGTTCACGACATTGGTCAGATTCGGGAAGCTGGTCGCGCTGAGGATCGCCGAGTACTGCACCTGCTGTTCGTAGAACAGCAGGCCGACCTCGTCGCCGTCCTGCAGCTGTTCGCCGATCGCCGGCAGCTCGACGCTGCTGTTGCGATGGCCGCGATTGAACGTATGCAGGCCTTCGACGAACGGCGTGATCTGGTCATCGACCAGGATCAGCGCGCCGGCGCGGCGGATGCCGACGCCGACATAGGCAATCGCGGCGCGAGGCAGCAGCGTGGCGCCTCGCTGCACCTCGATCGATGCCAGCCGTGGCACGCCGGCCAGCACCCGGCCGACACCGGCGACGGTGGTCACCGGCACGAAAGTCGGCGCGCTGGACAGCACCGCGCCGACACTTGCCGTCGCCGTGTCCAGACGCGCCGGCACACCGCCGGCGCCGCCCTGCGAACCGATCGGCAGCGCGTCGAACGCGAGGCCGGCGGCCGCGCCACCCGGCTGGCCGTCGACGGTGTCGGCAATCGACAGACAGACTTTCGGAATCGCATCGAAGGCTGCCGAATCAACCCCCTTCAGCCAGTGGTCGTACCAGGCCAGGATGCTGTCCAGGCCGATCACCGTGCCGCAGTTCGCGGTGCCTTCGGTCTGGTTGGCGAGCGGATTCATGTGGCCACCTTCGGTCGACAACAGGCGCACATCGGCACCGGTGGCGGCGAAGTAGCTGGCGTTGCGCTGCGCTTCGGTCAGGTTGAACAGCACGTCGCGATTGCCCTGCAGGAACAGCGCCGGCACCGGCCGCAGCCTGGCACTGCTCTCTCCATAGCCCCAAGGCTGGCCCGCCGCCTGCTGGGTCTCGAAGTAGCGGCTGCCGTGGCTGTAGAAGAACGGATCGACCTCGGCCTCGGCGATCGGCCGCGGCTGCGTCAGCGGCCGGCCGAGCGCGGTGACCAGATCGTCGCGGGTGCGCACCGTCGACGCGAACAGGTTCTGCACGCCGACCTGGTTGCACAGCGCCGCCACCAGCGGCGTGTTCTCGACATTGCCGGTCTGGCCGAGCAGGCACAGCAGGCCATCGAAGCCGAGCTTCACGGCGTCGCCGGGCAGCAGGCTGTACAGCAGGTTGTTCCAGGTGCCGTTCGGCACGATGGTGTCGATGCGCGGATCGAGCGCGGCGAGCGTCATCTGGTAGCCGCCGCCGTAGCTGTTGCCGATGGTGCCGACCTTCAGATCGCGGTCGATGCCGGTGCTGGTCTCGGTCAGGAAGTTGAAACCGGCCGCATTGTCGTAGGCCCAGTCGAGGATGCGGCGCAGATCCTGGACTTCCAGCGCCGGATCGACGATTCGCGCCTTGGTGGTCGCCGCCGAATCGCCGTGGCCGCGCTGATCGACGCTGATCACCGCATAACCATGGCGCGGCAGGGCCTGCACGAGACCGTCGATCGACTGAAAGTGCGGCGCGTTGACCGGCAGGCTGCCGGTCGCCGCAAGCGTGCGCAACCGCTTGCCGCCGTAACCATGGCTGTGCAGCACCAGCGGATAACCCTGGCCTGGGCAGCGCTCGGGCAGCAGCACGGTGAAGAAGATCGTCGAAGTCGGCGTCGGGTTGGTCGAGGCATCGGAGTCCGAGGGACTGTCGACCACCAGCGAACGATCGAAGGCGCCTGCCGGTAGCGGGTTCGAGCAGTCCGCGACCGGTGGAGGTGCCGCGTCCGACGACGAATTCTCGCAGGCCGCCAGCATCGTCAATGCCAGACCCAGGCTCAGCCCCAGGATGATCTTTCTCATTGCGCACTCCTCGAACGATCGTTTTGTTTGTAGTGCGCGAAGTGTAGGCAAATCGTCAGCGGTGCTGCTGGACACTCGTGGCGATGGCAACCGCAGGCAGCGGGCCTCAGCGCAACTGCTTCCACAAGAAGGTGTAGGCCAGCGCGTTCATGTAGGCCTGCTGCTGGTTGTTGGCCGCGCCACCGTGACCGCCTTCGATGTTTTCGTAGTACAGGAAGTCATGGCCCTGCTCGGCCATGCGGGCCGCCATCTTGCGGGCGTGGCCGGGGTGCACGCGATCGTCGCGGGTCGAGGTGGTGAACAGCACGCGCGGGTACTTCCCGTCTTTCTTCAGGTTCTGGTACGGCGAATATCGGGCGATCCAGGCCCATTCCTCGGGCAGATCCGGATTGCCGTATTCGCCCATCCACGAGGCACCGGCGAGCAGCTGGTTGTAGCGACGCATGTCGAGCAGCGGCACCTGGCAGACCACGGCGCCGAACAGGTCCGGACGCTGGGTCAGCATCACGCCCATCAGCAGGCCGCCGTTGCTGCCGCCCTGGATGCCGAGGTGTTTCGGGCCGGTCAGCTTGCGTCTTGCCAGGTCTTCGGCAATGGCGATGAAATCGTCGTAGGCGCGCTGGCGGTTCGCCTTCAGCGCCGCCTGATGCCAGCCAGGGCCGAACTCGCCGCCGCCGCGGATGTTGGCCAGCACGTAGACGCCTCCCTTCTCCAGCCAGGACGCGCCGAGGCCGGCGCTGTAGCCAGGCTGCATCGACACCTCGAAGCCGCCGTAGCCGTACAGCAGCGTCGGGTTGCTGCCGTCGAGCTTCAGGCCTTGCTTCGAAACCTGGAAATAGGGCACCAGGGTGCCGTCCTTCGACTTCACCTCGTGCTGGCTGATCTCCAGACCCTGGGCATCGAAATAGCCGGGCAGCGACTTCAGCTGCTCGCGCCCGGGCTGATCGAGGCTGGCGCCAAGCCTGGCGTAGTAGAGGCTGGTGGGAGTCAGGAAATCGGTGACCGTCAACCAGTAGTCATCGGACTCGTCATCGTCGACCGCGCTGACGCCGAGGGTGCCGAAAGCCGGGGCCTCGATCGCCGTGCGCGTCCAGCGGCCGTCGACCGGTTGCAGCCGATAGAGCCGGCTGCGGACCTTGTCGAGCTCGTTGACGATCAGCGTCGTCTTCAGCCCAGCCACACCGCTCAGCGACTTGCGCGGCCCCGGCGTATAGAGGCTGGCGAACTCGCGGCCGCCGGCCAGGAAATCGGCGATGCCGATGACCAGCAGCGAGCCACCGGGATGGACGCTGCCGCCGATCGCCCAGTCGGTCCGCAGCTGCACGGTCAGCTGGTCCTGCCAGAAGCCGACCTCGGCATCGTCGGGCAGGTTCAGGCGCTGGAACTCGCCGCCGACGCGCAGCCAGCTCTCGCCACTGAAGAAGGTCACCGCGCGGCGGATCAGTTCGTGATGATGGCCACCGGAGTCGACCACCATGGCGCCACTGGCCACATCCTCCTTGGCGCCGGCGAATACCGGCACGGCGTCGGCCAGCGGCGTGCCACGCCGCCACTCGCGGACGATGCGCGGATAGCCGCTGTCGGTCAGCGAGCCCGTGCTGAGCTCGGGGCCGAACACGGGGCCGAAATCGGTGGCGACGAACAGCCGGTCGCGATCGGCCCAGACGGCGTCGGACTTCGCTTCCGGCAGCTGGAAGCCTTCGGCGACGAAGGCTTTCGTGACGACGTCGAACTCGCGGACCACGACCGCGTCGCCGCCGCCGCGCGACAGCCGCAGCAGGCAGCGGTCGTAGGTCGGATGAACGCAGTCCGCGCCCTTCCAGACCCAGTTCTCCTTCTCGGCGGCGGCGAGCGCGTCGAGATCGAGCACCGTTTCCCAGGCTGGCTCGGCCTTGCGGTATTCGGCGAGCGTGGTCCGCCGCCAGATGCCGCGCACCTGCTTCGCGTCGCGCCAGAAGTTGTAGTAGTGCGCACCGATCTTGCTGACGAACGGGATGCGCGCATTGGAGTCGAGGATCTTCAGCAGCCGCTGGTGGATCGCCTGGAAATCCGGCGCGGCTTCCAGTTCCTTCTGCGACACCGCATTGCGGGCGCGTACCCAGTCCAGCGCCTGCTCGCCGTCGACGTTCTCCAGCCACAGATAGGGATCGTCGGCTGTCGCCCCCGCTGCTACGCCCGCCGCGATGCCACTGCCCAACAGCGTCAAAGCCATTGCCACTCCTTTCAGCCCGGCCTTCATCCGATCGGCTCCAGCCCTCATCGGGCTATCCGTAGTCCTGCTCCACCCTAACCGCCGGCTGGCTGCGCCAGCAAGGCGCATGTGCCCGGTTCGATCGCAGCAGGCGAGATCGCCATCCTCGTGCTTCGGGGCCGCGACTGCTGCAACGGCAATGTTCAGACGCCAGAGCTTGCGATGCGCTCGACAGCCCCCAAGCCGACCGGTGAAGCGGTCGATCCGGAACCTTTGCCGATGCCGCTGACGATGTCGACCTGCGCTTACCCGCACTGCTGCTGTTGGCAACCTTGTCGCCGGTCGGCGGCTTCGTGTTGATCGCGCCGCAGCCGCGTGTGCCCTCAGCCGCTGTCAGACGCGCTGCCGGACGAAACGCCGAACCGCCCCTGAGACGACGGCCGGCGCTCAGCGCCGGTAGCCGCTGACGAAGCTCCAGATCAGGCCGGTGGCCTTGATGTCCTGGCTGGTGACGTAGAGGTTGCCGGTCAGGCCGCCGGGCCAGGCGTGACCGCCGCCGGTGACCGTGTACAGGCGGTTCTCGAGCGCGCCGCCGTTGCAGCCGGTATAGCGGGTCAGCTGCACCGTGGTGCCGTCGATGGCGCGGTCCGGGATGGTGCTGGCCAAGGTGCCGCCGCAGCCCTGCTTGGCACTCCAGTACGCCATCGTCGACACCGCCGACTTCATGTTGAAGTAGCCATCGTAGGGGACGATGGTATCGGCAGTGCCGAGGAAATAGGCCTTGGCACGTGGCTTCAGCGGCGCACAGACATTGGCCAGTCCGGTGCGCAAGGTCGCTGCATCGACGCCGAAAGCGGCGATCTTGTCCGACAGCTCGCAGGCCAGGCGCTCGGCCATGAAGCCGCCGCTGGAGTAACCGCCGGCGTAGATCCGGGTGGCGTCGACGCCCTGGGCGACCAGGCTGTCGACCAGCGCCGAAATGAACAGGGTGTCGTCCTTGTTGCTGCTGCTCGGATCGTCCCTCCAGCTCCCGCCGATCGCTGCCGGCAACACTGCCCAGAAGCCCTGGGTCTGCACGTAATCAGCGACTTCACTCAGGTTGGCCATCGTTTCCGGCGTCACGCCGCTGGCGTGGAGCAGCAGCAGCACCGGTGCATTAGCCGGCGCCGGATTCGGCCGTACGACGATGTAACGCCGGCTGACACCACCGACATTGAGCGTCGCAGCGACCGCCGTGGTTCCCGAGGTGGTCTGCACGTAGCTGCCGTTGACCAGAGTCCAGGTGCGCTTCAATGCTGCGCCGAGGGTCTGGAAACCACTGACCGGATCGATCACCGCACTGGTCGCCGTGGCGGCCGTTCGCAGCGCCGCAGCGGCATTGCCCGCTGCCATCGAAAGCCCCAGCAGCAGTACGGCGATCCCGCAGCTCGGCAGCAAGTCATTTTTCTTCACGGCAGGCCCGCATCGAATGAGTGAGTTCGACGAAAACTCTGCGGGCCACGGGCTGCGCCGACAATCGATCAGCGACAGGCGGCGGCGGCGCTGCGATGGCCGATCGCAACGCGAAAAACGCGCCGGAAATGCGTCGCCGGGATTCGATCAGGCCGAGTTCAGCGCAGCACGATCAGCCCGACGCCGAGCATCGCCAGCGCGATACCGGCGATCTGCCGCCGGCCGATCCGCTCGTGGAGGAAGACGACGGCGAACAGCACGATGAACATGGCGGCGGTCTCGTTGAGCACCGCCGATACTGAGGCGCTGGTGTATTTGTAGCCAGCCAGCCACAGCAGCATCGACAGGTAGGTGCCGGCGAACGAACCGGCGAGCACCTGCGGCCAGTGGCGCACGGTGCGGAACTCGGCCAGCAGCTGCATCGCGTTGCGCTGCCAGGCGACCACCAGCGCCATGCCGATCATGCCGCCGACCAGACGCAGCCAGACCACCCAGAGGAAATCGTGCAACGCCAGCATCGGCTTGGCCATGACGATGCCGACCGCCATCAGGAACACCGACAGCACGCCGATCGCCGTACCGCGGCGCAAGACCTGGCGGTCGACGGCGCCACGCTTCGGATCGCGACTCCAGGTCACCAGGACGATGCCGGCCAGTACCAGCGCAGCACCCAGCCACTGTGAACCGCGCAGGCGCTCGCCGAGGAACAGCGCCGACAAGCCGATGACGAACGGCGAATACAGCGTCTGCGCGACCGCCATGCGGCTGGCGCCGATCTGGTTCAGGGCTCGTAGGTAATAGGTGTCGCCGAGGCAGATGCCGAGCCAGCCGGACAGCAGGATCAGCGCCAGCGACAGCGGCGGCAGCACCGGGACGGTCGGCGACAGCAGCAGCACGGTCAAGCCGAGCAGGACCACGGCAAGCGTGTTCTTGAACAGGTTCAGCGCGAACGGGCCGAGGCTTTCGCCGGACTTCTTGAACAGCACGACGGCGATCGCCCAGATCAGCGCACAGCTCAGGGAATAGAACTCGCCGGGCCCGAAGTTCATCGTCTGCTTGCAGGATTCAAGCGCGGGAAATACCGCCGCGCCAGCGGCGCCGGCTTCCGCCGCAGGGATTCAGGCTGGCTGCACGGCGGATACCGGGAAGCCCATCGTGAAACGCGGCACCTTGACGCAGACGACGACCTTGCCCTGGGCGAGATCCGGGAACAGCGCGCTGTCGAAAGACCAGTCCAGCACTTTCGCGAACTGCACTCGGCCCTTCGCCGACGGCGCATAGACGAACTGCCGGCCGCCGTGGACCTGCGCCAGTTGCAGCAGCGCCTTCGGCACCAATGCTGTCGAAAACGGCAGCTTCAGATTGCCCGGCTTGAACACGAAGCTAGCGAAGCGCCGGCCATCGAGGCTGACGTCGAAGCGGTCGATGCCGTCGACGCCGTAGCGGTAGTCGAAGCTGGCCAGGTCCTTCGGAATGCCCCAGTTGCGCCGGCCGTTGACCACCGATTCCATGCTCGACACGTAGATGCGGGTGATCGACTGGTGTCGCCCGCCCTTGAACGGGAATTTGCCGGGGATATACAGCAGCTCGCGGTAAGGCCCGACTGCCGAGTCCTCGTAATCGACCAGCATCACCAAAGCGTAGCGGCCGCGCCGCTTGCCGCGCAGTTCCGGCGGAATATGGTTGGGATCATCGAGTACCGCGGCAGGCAGCTTCACCATCAGGATGTAACCGCTGCCGGTCAGCGCCCAGGGTGCCGGCGCCAGCGGCACGGTCGGCAGATCGCAGTCGGGGGTCAGCAGGATGGTCATCGACGAATCGCTCTCAGGAAGTGGTGCGCGGCCCGCCACCGAGCAGGCGCGCCGGCAGCAGCAGGAGCGCGCGCAGGAACGCGAACAGGCCTTCGAAAGCGATGCCGAGCAGGCGGAACGGCAGCGAGATCAGCCAGAACAGCGGGTACAGCAGCAGCGCCAGCAAGGCGAGCGGCCAGCACAGCACGAACAGCAGCATCCAGAGCAGGAACTTGACCATTGCATGAATCCTCCCGGGTTCGCCCGGCGAGAGCCGCCGCGATGACGGCCCTGACCGCTGACTTCATTCTGCGGGGCCAATCACAAAAAAGGGGGATTTCCATCTGGCGGCGGGGCGGCGCACGCGTGATGCTCGGCAGACTACAGGCACAGCGGAGGAGCGGGCGATGACCAATGAAGAGCTGATTCGCGAAGTCCAGGCCGAGCTGGGCATCGAGGTGGACGGCAAGGCCGGCCCGGAAACCTGGACGGCGATCTACAACCGCCTGGTCAAGCCGAAGCCGAAACTGACGCCGATCACGGCGTTCTCGGCAGCCGTCGATCCGCGCTCGACGAAGACCATCGAAACGCTGCTGCCGGAAGTGCGGCCCTACGCCGTGGCCTTGATCGGCCGCGCCGCCGCCGCCGGCATCACCATCAAGATCATCAGCGGCCTGCGCAGCTACGCCGAGCAGGACGCGCTCTACGCCCAGGGCCGGCGCGGCATCGCTGGCGAAAGCATCGTCACCAAGGCGCGCGGCGGCTACTCGAACCACAACTTCGGCGTGGCTTTCGATATCGGCGTGTTCGAGGGCAGCAAGTACCTGCCAGAATCGCCGAAGTACAAGGCGGTCGGACCGATGGGCAGCGAACTGGGCCTGGAATGGGGCGGCAACTGGAAAACCATCGTCGACCAGCCCCACTACCAGCTGCGGCCCGCCTGGGCGGCGCAGCTGGCGGAGCGCGAGATGCTCGCCGAGTTCCGCGCCCGCGTCGCCGCCGGCCGCTCGCTGTTTCCCTAGGGCCTGTCAGCAGGCCCTAAGCTTCCACCTCGGCGATGCTCGGCTCGCGGAGATGGGCGTTGGCAGTTTCGCGGGCCGCGGCGACCAAGGCCAGGCGAGCGACGACGCCGTAGGCGTAGAAACGGTTGGGCGAGGCGTCCGGGTTCTGCGCGCTATCCGGGCAGTTGCAGGGATCGGCGAAGGCCAGCGGCTGGAAACTGGCGCCGGGCGCGTTGAGGTTCTCGGTGTTCGAGCGACCGCCGTGCACGCGGTAGAAGCCGCCAACCACGTGGCGGTCGATCATGTAGACCACCGGTTCGGCGGTGGCCTGCTCGTCGCCCCAGCGCTCAAAGGTGTAGACGCCTTCCTGGATGATCGCACCGGTGACCTCGTTGCCTTCCTTCGCCGACGCCATCTTCTTGCGCGCGTCGCGGTTCATGTTGCGGATCTCGTCGGCGCTCTTCACGGTCATCACGCCCATGCCGTAGGTGCCGGCGTCGGCCTTGACGATCACGAACGGCTCGTCCTTGACGCCGTATTCGCGATACTTCTCGGCGATATCCTCAAGCAGCAGCTCGACGTTCGAGGCCAGGCAGTCTTCACCCTCGCGGGTCTTGAAGTTGATCTGGCCGCAATTGCGGAACAGCGGGTCGACCCACCAGGGATCGATGCCGAGCAGCTTGCCGAACTCGGCCGCCACCTCGCGGTAGATGCCGAAGTGCTGGGTCTTCAGGCGCGTGCTCCAGCCCACACCCAGCGGCGGGATCACCGGCTGGACGATGTTTTCGAGAATCGGCGGCCGGCCGGCTGACAAGTCGTTGTTGAGCAGCACCACGCAGGGCCGGAAATCGCCGACGTAGACGTGGTCGCCGTCGCGGTGGATCGGCTCCAGATGCAGCGTGCGGCCGGAGTCCAGGGTCAGCGTCTCCGGCGCCGTCAGGTCGGCACGCAGGGAGCCGAGGCGCACCGTGTAGCCGGCCTTCTGGATCAGGCCCTGCAGGGTGGCGACATTTTCCAGATAGAAGCGGTTGCGGGTGTGGTTCTCCGGCACCAGCAGCACGTCGCAGGCGGTCGACATGACCCGGTCCAGCGCCGACTGGATCGCCTGTACGCAGAGCGCTTCGAAGGCCGGGTTCAGGTTGTTGAAGCCGCCCGGGAACAGGTTGGTATCGACCGGGGCAAGCTTGAAACCGGCGTTGCGCAGGTCCACCGAGCAGTAGAACGGCGGTGGCGTCACGGCCCACTGGCTGCGGAACCAGCGCTCGATGTCGGCCGCGCGTTCCAGCAGCAGGCTCTCGAAGCGCAGCAGCGGCGCCGTCTGCGCAGTGGTCAGATTGGGTACCGCATGGTGCGAAAGCGTGGGCATGACGGCATCTGCCGGCGGGCGCGTGGGGGACGCGCGGGAGGCGTAGCGTAACCGATCACCATCGCTGCCCGACCCATCCCGACCCATCCCGGCCCATCCCTGGCTCGGCTCTCGTCCGGCCCCCGGCAACGATCGTCGGGGTGATCGGGAGCCCGGGAAGGCCTGTGCTACAAATCGCCGCGACGGCCATGCGCTGTCCGCAGCCACGCCGGCAGACAGCGACGAGTTCGGGAGATTCGCAGGTGACAGCAGACATGCAGCCGACCGCCGCCATCAAGGTCCTGGTCATCGACGACAGTCAGACGATCCGCCGCACGGCCGAGTCGCTGCTGAGCAAGGAAGGCTACGAGGTGATCACCGCCGCCGACGGTTTCGAGGCCCTGGCCAAGGTCGCCGACCATTCGCCGGACCTGATCTTCATCGACATCATGATGCCGCGCCTCGACGGCTTTCAGGCCTGCGCGCTGATCAAGAGCAACCCCCGCTACCTGGCCACGCCGGTGATCATGCTGTCGTCCAAGGATGGCCTGTTCGACCGTGCCCGCGGCCGTATCGCCGGCGCCGACGAATACCTGACCAAGCCGTTCACCAAGGACGAACTGCTCGGTGCGGTGAAGACCCACCTCCCCCGCAGCCGGGGCTGAGGCGGATGGACGTCGACGCCGCGGTGGCCTGGACCGCACTGCGCGGCCAGCCCTTCGAGCTGCTGCTGGCGATCGAGCAGGTGCTGCGCGCCGCGCGCCGCGAGCGGCCGGCCGCCGATGCCCCGGGCCGGGACGGCAGCGCCTGGACCGGACTCGCCTTCCGCCTGCGCGAGCTGTGGATCGTCGCCCCCGGCGACGACGTCCGCGAAGTCAGCAGCCGCCCGCGCCTGACTCGCGTGCCCGGCGCCCGGACCTGGCTGCTTGGCGTCGCCAACCTGCGAGGCAACCTGCTGCCGGTCACCGATCTCGGCGCCCTGCTCGGCCAGTCGCCGGCGCCGGACGGCCGCGAACAGCGGGTGCTGGTGCTCAACGCCGACGGCATGCCGGCCGGCTTCCTGGTCGACGAAGTCGCCGGCTATCGCCGCTTCGCACCGGAGGACCAGCGCAACGGCCAGCCGGCCAACGCCGCGCTGCTGCCCTGGCGCCTCGGCGCCTTCCATCGCGACGGCCGCGACTGGCAGGTGCTGTCGCTGCGCAAGCTGGCGCGCAGCGATGTCTTCGCGCTGGCCGGAACCTGAAGTGCAGCCCCCAAGCCCGCCGCCGGCCAACGCCGCGCTATGCAGTCTGCTGCCGGAACTTGAACTCGGTCTGCAGCGCCTGCGCAGCGCGCTCGAAGCGCATGCCGAGAACCGCGACGAAGACGCTCTGCTCGACGCAGCGGCCGCTGAACTGGCCCAGCTGCGCGGCACTCTCGCCCTGCTGCGCATCGACGGCGGCGAGCGCATCGCCGCCGAAATGCTGGCCCTGCTCGAGCCGCTGCGCAACGGCAGCGTTCCCTACGACGACGCGGCGCTGGCCCTGGGCTGCGCCAGCCTGAGGTGCTCCGGCTATCTCGACCTGCTCGCCGACGGCGAGGACGACAACGCCCTGCTACTGGTCGCCACACTGAACGAGTTGCGCCAGGCGCGCCGCGCCACGCCGCTGACCGAGGCCGAGCTGGTGGTCGCCCGGGCCAACGCCGGGCATTGGTCGGCGTCGCTGCCCGACGACGGCGGCCTGATCGCCCCGCAGCTGCTCGATGTCGACAGCGCCCGGAGCCTCGCCCGCCGCGAGCTCGGCACTTTCCAGTCGGCGTTCCTGCAGTGGTTCCGCGGCATCGATGCGCCGACCGCGCTGGCGACCATGAGCCAGATCACCGACCGAGTCGCCGGCGCCGTCGGCGACCATGGCCTGCGCACGCTGTGGCTGGCTCACGCCCTGCTCGCTGACGCGCTGCGACGAGGTCTCGACGCGCCAGTGAGCCTGGAACTGAAGCGTCTGGTCGGCCGCGCCGGCGTCCAGCTGAAGGCGCTGGCCGATCACGGCGAAGTGACAGCCGCCGCGCAGGCCGGCGACACCGTCTGGTGGCTGCTCCACGCGCTGTCCTGCGAGGAGACGCCCAGCGAGCGAGTCCGCCTGCTGTTCGCCCGGCTGGCGCTCGCCGAACGCCTGCCCTCCCCGGCGCATCTGGCGGTGCTGCACCACCGGCTGGCTGGCCCGGGGCGAGCGATCAGCAGACAGATGCAGGCCGAGATTCGCCGCGAGTTCGCGCGGATCAAGGACAGCCTCGATCTCGCCGTGCGCACCCACGGTCAGCCCGGCAAGCCAATCGTGACCTGGCTGGCACCGACGCTGCTGCGCCTGCGGCTGCTGGCCAGCAGCCTGGCCACGCTTGGCCTGCCGACGCTGCAGACAGCCCTGCTCGCGCAGGCCACCGAGCTTGACGAAGCGACTGCGGCCGACAGTCAGACGCCGCCGGACTGGCTGGCACTTGCCATTGCGCTGCTGCGCATCGAGCTGAGCCTGGACGACCACTTGCTCCGCAGCCCGAATCGCCAACAGGCCTTGGTCGACAACACCACGCCGGCCCGGCACGAGCAGGACGATGCCAGCGAAGCGCTGCACCGCGAACTGCTCGCCGATTGCGGCCGCATCCGCGCAGAAGTCGAACACGGCTTGCGCGATGGCGAGGCTTCGGCGGCCCAGCCGGCGCTGGCCGGCCTGCTGCACGGCATCGCCGCGGCGCTGGCGATTGCTGGCGAAACGCAGGCGGCGCAGCAGGTCGGGCGCATCGAGCGGCAGGCATTGGTCCAGCAGCCGGCCGATGCAACAGGCGCCCTCCTGATCGAGTCGCTGGCCGCGCTCGAAGCCTGGATCGAGGCAGCGCGCAGCGGCCGGGACCGCCGGACGCTGGCCGCCGGCCTCCACCGCGCCGTCGACCGGCTCGCCGTCCAGACGTCGCTGGCCGTAACCACCGGCGCGCCACCGGCAGCAAGCTTCGACCAGCCGGTCGATCCCGAACTGCGCGGCGTCTTCATCGACGAAGCGCAGGAAATGCTGTCGACCTTGGAAGCCAGCCTGCCGGCGTTCCGCCGCGACCCGAGCCAGCGCGATGGCCTGGCAACCATCCGCCGCGCCTTCCATACGCTGAAAGGCAGCAGCCGTACGGTCGGAGCCGAGGCGATCGGCGATCTCGGCTGGGCGGTCGAAAAGCTACTGAACCACTGCGCTGACGGCGAGCGCGCCGCCGACGCCGCGCTGATCACCCTGATCGACGACGCGGTCAGTGTGCTGCGCGGCCTGATCGCCTGCTTCCGAGACGGGGCGGCCGTGGCGCCAGCGGTCGCCGAGCTGATCGGCCGCGCCGGCCGCCTGGCCAGCGGCAGGAATGACGGCGACGTCCGCAGCCTGTTCGGCGACGATGCCCGCGAGCAGCTCGGGGTGCTGCGCCTGTGGCTGGAAGCCGACGGCGACAGCTCCGCCGAGCTGCCGATACCCGCCGACGCCGTGCGCGCCCTGCACACGCTGCGCGGCAGCGCTGCGGTGGTCAACGCGGTGGCGATCAGCCGCCTCGCTGCCCAGCTCGAGGCGGTACTCGAAGGCCTGCGCCTGCGCGAGCAGCGTCTGCCCGCCCGGGCCCGGCCGCTGCTGCTCGAAGCGCTGCTCAGCCTGCGCGACTGGATCGCCGCCCACGGCAGCGACCATCAAGCTCGGGACGAGGCCGCCGATGCCTGGGCCGCACGTCTCGCCACGCTCGACGAGCCTGCCCCGGCAGCAGCGCCGGTCGTCGACGGCGCCTTCGCGCTGGCCGCGCTCGAAACACTCAGGAGTATCGACGGCCAGCTGCGCCGCTGGAGGCCGGACTCGAACTCAGGCCCGGACTCGGCAGCGGCCGGCCTGGTCGAGTCGCTGCAACAGCTGGTCAGACTGGCGACCGATGCCGGCGTGGCCGAGCTGGCGACGATGGCCGCGGCGCTCGCCGAACGACTGCAGGCCTGGATCGGCGGCCCGTTCGCGCCTCCGGACGCCACGCTGTTCACCACGCTGCAGGCGCAGGTCGAGGGCCTGTTCCGGCGCCTCGACCAGTACCGCGATGGCGCCGACAACGGCGCGGCGGTCGACGTCGCGGCCTGGCTGGCGGGAACCGCGGCACTGCCGGAGCCGGAGCCGGAGCCGGAGCCGGAAACTGCACCATCCATTGCCACCTCCGCGGTCACCGACGAGATCGATCCCGAGCTGCGCAACATCTTTCTCGGCGAGGGTCAGGAGCTGCTCGAGGAAATGGCGATCACTGCCGGGCTATGGTCCGGCGCCGCCGATGACACGGCAACCTTGGCCGCGCTGCGTCGCACGCTGCATACGCTGAAAGGCAGCGCCCGGATGGCCGGGGCGGCAGCGCTCGGCGAAGTGGCGCACCGCATCGAATCGATGCTCGAACGCCCGGCCGGCCACGGCGCGCCCGCGCTGCTCGCGGCCTTCGAAGCCGGACTCGACGGCTTGCAACGCCAGCTCGACCGCCTGCGCGACGGCCAGATCCTGCCCGCCGAAGCCGTGCTGTCGGCGATCGCCTCGGCCCTGGGTATCTCCGACAGCCCCGTTTCGGCACAGCCACCATCGGCCTCGCCCACGCCGGCGCCGGAGCAGCCGCAGCTGCCCGATACACCGGATCCCGCCTGGCTGCCGACAGTGCCGCCAGGCGAGCGGCACACGGACTCCGTACGCGATGCGCCCCAGCCAGTTCCGCCACCGGCGCTGACAGAAGCGCCGGTCAGCGGGCCGCAGACCTGGTCGCCGGAACTGTTCTGGAAGCCGGACGACGAGATCGGCGCCCAGCCGGCGTTGCGCCGGGAATCGGCACGGGTGCCGGTCGAATTGCTCGACGCGATGCTGGGCCAGGCCGGCGAGACGGCCATCGTCCGCTCGCGGCTCGAGGAGCAGCATGCGCTGCTGAAGAACCAGCTCGGCGAGATCGCCCAGACTGTCGCCCGCATCCGCGACCAGCTGCGCCTGATGGATATCGAGACCGAGGCGCAGATCGCGGCGCGCGGCCGTGGCGACCCAGCGACAGCAAACGAGGACCATTACGCTTCGGAGTTCGATGCGCTGGAGCTGGATCGCTATTCGCGGATGCAGGAGCTGTCGCGGGCGCTGGCCGAGGCGGTCGGTGATCTCGGTTCGCTGCACGGTTCGATGGACGAAGCGGTCGCCAGCGCCGATCAGCTGCTGCTCCAGCAGGGCCACATCACCACTGAACTGCAGCAAGGCCTGATGAGTACCCTGATGGTGCCGTTCGCGCGCCAGATGCAGCGCCTGCTGCGGGTGGTGCGGCAGACCGCGCAGGAAAACGGCAAGGAGGCCGATCTGAGCTTCGCCGGTGCCGATGCCGAACTCGATCGCAACGTGCTGGAACGGATGACCGCGCCGCTCGAACACCTGCTGCGCAACGCCGTCGTCCACGGCATCGAAGCACCGGAACGGCGGCGTACCGCCGGCAAGCCTCCCGGCGGCATCATCCGCATCACCCTGGCACGCGAGGGCGCACAGTTGCTGGTCGAGGTTTCCGACGACGGCGCCGGGCTCGATTACGCGGCGATCCGCCGCAAGGCGGTCGAGCGCGGCCTGATCGGTGACGCGACCGAACTGTCAGACGAAGCGCTCGGCCGCTTCATCCTCGAAGCCGGCTTCTCGACCGCCCAGCATCTGACCCAGGACGCGGGCCGCGGCATCGGCATGGACGTGGTCGCCAACCAGGTCCGGCAGCTCGGCGGCACGCTGGAACTGCGCTCAGAAGCCGGCGTCGGTACCCGTTTTCTGATCCGTCTGCCGCTGACTCTGGCAGTGTCGCAGGCGCTGCTGGTCGGCGTCGGCCCGGAAACCTACGCGCTGCCGCTGACCACCATCGAAGGGGTCGGTCGCATCGCGCGCAAGGACCTGGACGCCTATCTGGTCGCCGACGGGCCGCTGTTCGACTTTGACGGCCGGGGCTACCGGCTGCGCCATCTCGGCGACTACGTCGGCCTGCCGCGCGGCGAAGCACCCGACGGCAAGAGCGCCGGCGTCATCCTCGTCCATCTCGGCGATGTCCTCGCGATCGGACGCGAGCGACGCCTCGCTCTGGTCGTCGACCGCCTGCTCGGCAACCGCGAGATCGTCACCAAGTCGGCCGGACCGCAGCTCAGCTCGATCGCCGGCATCAGCGGCGCCACCATCCTCGCCGACGGCAGCGTGGCGATGATCCTCGACCTGTCGACGCTGATCGCCGATCGCGACCGCCGCGCCCTGCTGGTTGGAGCGGCGCAGCCGGTCGAACGCCGTGCGGCGGAGGTCGATGCGACAGTGCTGGTGGTCGATGATTCGATCACCATGCGCCGCGTCGCGGAGCGGGTGTTGCAGCGCCAGGGGTATAAGGTGCTGACCGCCAAGGATGGCCTCGATGCAATGGCGCTGCTGCAGACCGAGCGCCCATCGGCAGTGCTGCTCGATATCGAGATGCCCAGAGCCGACGGCTTCGAGGTCGCCGCCTTCATCCGCAACAGCGAGCGGCTGGCGGGCCTGCCGATCATCATGATCACCTCGCGCTCGGGCGAGAAGCACCGTGCCCGCGCCCGCCAGCTCGGCGTCGATCGTTATCTGACCAAGCCCTATCAGGAAGAGCAGCTGCTCGCCGAAGTGCGTCAGCTGCTCTGGAATCGGCCATGAGCGCTGCACCCCAGGGCGAAGACGGGGCGGCGCTGAACGCCGTGCTGATCCCGGTGCTCAACGACAGCCTGCTGCTGCCGAATCTGGCGATCGCCGAAGTGATCGCGCCGGACGACCTGCGCGCACCAGCAATCGGCGCCCCTCCCTGGTTCGCCGGCTGGATCACCTGGCAGGGCGTGGAGCTGCCGGTGGTCCGCTTCGAAAGCCTGAACGGCGCGCAGATCGACGTCGCCCACCGGCGGCCCCGGATCGTCGTCCTGCATCCGGTTGGCCAGGCGCTGAGCGCGCAATGCTTCGGGCTGGTCGGCGATGGCTATCCACACCTGCTGAGCCTGCATCGCGACGGCGTGCAGGCGCTGGCGCTGCGGGCTGGCGACGATCCTGCTCTGGTGCTGGGCCGCGCCAGAGCAGCCAGTCAGGAAGCCCTGATTCCCGACCTGCGGGAGATTGAAGCCCGGCTCGCCAGGTTGCTGGAGCAGGCTCATCCTGGCTCTGCATCGAGCGGGCCGGCTTGAAGCCTCTTGAACCGACGCTTCCCGCCCCTAGCATCCAGGCATGGGCAATCAGCCCTCAGTTCCGACCCACTAACTGCAGGAGGCTTTTTCATGTCGACCATGATCCGTGAACGCGCTTTCGGGCCCTGGGCCATGCACAGGGATCTCATCAACGAATTCAACCGCTATGTCGGCGGCAGCGACAACGCGTCGAACGACGCCTCCAGCGGCGCCACCGCCGACTGGGCGCCCGCCGTCGACATCGAGGAATATGCCGACCGCTTCGTGCTGCACGCCGATGTGCCCGGCATGGATCCGGCCAGCATCGAGGTGACGCTGGAGAAAGGCATCCTGACCTTGGCCGGCAGCCGCGAGAAGGCCGCGGACGGGACCGGCGTCGAACGCCGCCGCGTCGAGCGCGCCAGCGGTCGCTTCCATCGCCGCTTCAGCCTGCCGGACACCGTCGACGCCGAAGCGGTCAGTGCCCGTGGCAGCAACGGCGTGCTGGAGATCATCATCCCGAAGCGTCCGGCCTCGCAGCCCAGGCGCATCGCGGTAGCCCACTGACCGATACCGCCGACGGTCGTTGACGTACATTGCGGGGCGTCGCGGCCATCGGCTGTCGCGGCGCCCCGCAGCTGTTTTGGAAAACGATGGAATACAAGGACTACTACAAGATTCTGGGCGTGCCGAGAACAGCCAGCGAGGCTGAGATCAAGCGCGCCTATCGCAAGCTGGCGCGTGAATTTCATCCCGACCGCAACCAGGCCAAGGATGCCGAGGAACGCTTCAAGGCGGCGAACGAAGCCAACGAAGTGCTGAGCGATCCGAAGAAGCGCGCCGCCTACGACCAGCTCGGCGCCAACTGGCAGAACGGCCAGCGCTTCACGCCGCCGCCCGGCTGGGGTGGTAATGGCCGCGGCGGTATGGGTGGCGATGCCGGCGGCGGAGATTTCTCCGATTTCTTCTCGACCCTGTTCGGCAATGCCGGTGGCGCGGGCGGCGGCTTCGATCCGGGCGGCGCAGGCTTCGGCGGCCCGCCCCGTGATCAGCAGGCCAAGCTGGCGATCGCGCTCGAGGATTCCTACAGTGGCGCGACTCGCAACATCTCGATCGGCAATCGCACGCTGAACGTCAAGATTCCGAAAGGCGTGGCTTCCGGGCAGAGCATCCGCCTACCCGGCCAGGCGCCACGAGGCGGCGACCTGTTGCTGGAAGTGACGTTCTCACCGCATCCACTGTTCAAGCCGGAAGGCCGCGACCTGCACATGAACTTGAACGTCGCGCCCTGGGAAGCTGCGCTCGGCACCGCGGTGCCGGTGCCAACGCTGGGCGGCGCCGTGGAATTGAACCTGCCGCCGGGCACGCTGTCTGGTCGACGGCTGCGCCTGAAGGGCCGTGGGCTGCCCGGCAGCCCCAATGGCGATCAGTTCGTCACTATCCAGATCCAGACGCCGGCGGCGGAAAACGATGCCCAGCGACAGATTTACGAGCAGATGCGCACGCTTTTCACGAATTTCGACCCCCGAGCACGACCGGTTCCCTGATTTCGGGGGCGACTTGCGGCGCGCTACGCGGCACAATGACGGTTTGCCGTTGCCGGCCAGGGTTTCGCCTATCGGGCGCCCGGCATTGGCAGGGTTTATGGACAGGGCCTGAGCACGATGGCACGCGACAACTTCAGCAAGTTACTGGCGATGACGCCGGCTGCGAGCCCGCTGTCATTCGCGCTGAACGCGAAACGCTGCCTGCCGCTGAGTCTGGGCCCAGGCCCGGAAGCGCTGGAAGGCACCGATCCGGCCGACGCCGCAGCGTTCCATCGCTGGATACTGCGCCGCCTGCGTGCGGCGAATGCCGACTTCGCCGCCGGCGGCTACGGCGAGGATCGCGCCCTGTATCGGATGAGCGATCTCTATGGCACCGGCTCGGAAGAGCCGCGCACCGTGCATCTCGGCGTCGACCTCTGGCTGTCGGCCGGCACCGTCGTCCACGCGGTGCTGCCGGGCGTGGTCCATTCGACGCGCGACAACAAGGAATTCGGCGACTACGGCCCGACCATCATCATCGAGCACGAACTGCAGGGCGTCCGCTTCCACACCCTGTACGGCCACCTGTCCCGGCAGTCGCTGCAGTTGTCGAAGCGGGGCCGCGAGGTTGCCATCGGCGCCCCGATCGGCTGGCTGGGTCAGCCGCACGAGAACGTTGGCTGGGCGCCGCACCTGCACTTCCAGATCATCCGCGAACTGGACGGCCGCGAAGGCGACTATCCGGGCGTCTGCAGGGCTTCGGAAAAGGCAACCTGGCTGGCTCGTTGCCCGGACCCGAACCTGCTGCTGCGCATCGATGCGCTGAAGAAGCCGGTGCGCCGCCCCCGTGTCGCCGCCGCGCCGAAGCCGGTGGAGACGCCGAAGCGGGTTCGTCGCGCCTGATCGAGGAGGCGGCGAGGAACGAGGGCCGATCCGGCGACCGATCGGCCTTTTGGGTATCAGCCGATCAGCTTGCGCATTCGACCTTGGTGGCCTGGATCATGGTCTCGGCCATCACCCCGTAGACCTCGGTCCAAGCCGCCTTGACCGGCAGTGTGAAGGCGGGGCCGAGGCCCATTTCCAGCGTCTTCAGCAGTGCTCCGCCGACGGTTGCGTAGTGTGCGTCGGCGACGCCGTAACCGACATGGCGCCGGCCCATCGCCCGCAGGATCGGCAGCAGCGTGTCGGGATCGTCGAGCTTGCCGACTGCGGCGCCAATCATCTGCATCAGCTTGGCGCCCTGGGCGACCATGTCGCCCTTGAACAGGGATTTCAGGGCCGGATCGGCGGTGAACAGGTTCTGGTAGAACAACGCTGCTGCCGCCGGTGCGATCGGCTTCACCTGCTGCCAGGAGTCCCGCACGAGGGCAATGGTCTGGGGATTCATGAACGGCTCCTTGAGCATCCGCGCCAGTCTATGGAGCGTGCAAGGAGCTTATCGTTAAATTAAGTATTTGTAATACTGCATTCATCCCGACTAGAGCACCGCCCGTCGTGCGGCCCAGGGCTGCGCCTGCTCCAACTGCGATGCGAGGCGGATCAGCAAGCCTTCACCACCGGCAGCGGCGACGAACTGGACGCCGAGCGGCATGCCATCGGCGAACGTCGCCAGCGGCACCGACATGCTCGGTGTGAATGTCAGGTTGGACAGCTGGGTGAACGGCACCCGGCCGAGGCTTTTGGCAGCGATCTTGTCGACGATGCCACTGTCGAGCAGACGGCGCCCGAGCCCGAGTTTCAGCACCGCCCGTAGCGCAAGCCGTTCGGCGGGCGTGCTGTCCTGCTCGCCGATCCGGGCGGCTGGCTGGGCCACGGTCGGAGTCAAGTACAGATCATAACGAGCGTGGAAACGGCCAAGCGCACGCATGAACCCGTTCCAGCGCTGACGGCTGGCGACGTACTCGCCGGCCGTCAGACTGCGTCCGAACATGGCCAGCGCCCGGGTATCCAGCTCGAAGGCGCTTTCCCGGACCCCGGCGAGTCGGCAGGCGTGATCGACTGCCGCCGCCGTCTGGCCGTAGTACATGGTCAGATAACAGCGGGCCAGGTCCAGGCCGTCGATCTCCGGTGCGGCTTCCTCGACGTGATGACCGAGGCCTTCCAGCAACCTGGCGCTGTCAAGCACGGCGCGGATGCAGTCGGGATCGACCGTTTCGTCAATTGGCGAAACGGTCGAAAAGCCGATGCGCAGCCGCCCCGGGTCACGGCCAACCTCGGCGGCATAGGGGCGCTCGGGCGGCGCGATGCGGAACGGGCTGCCTTCATCGGCGCCGTGGATCGCGTCGAGCAACGCCGCGGAATCGCGAACCGTGTGGCTCAGCACGTGTTCACTGGACGCGCCTTCCCAGAATTCGTCGTGGGTCGGCCCCGGCGGCACCCGGCCGCGGCCGGGACGCAGGCCGAACAGGCCGCAGTACGCGGCCGGAATGCGGATCGAGCCGCCACCGTCGGAGGCGCTGGCTGCCGGAACGATACCGGCCGCGACAGCCGCCGCCGCGCCGCCCGACGAGCCCCCGGGGGTGCGCTCGAGATTCCAGGGATTGCGCGTCGCCCCGAACAGCAGTGATTCGGTACAGCCTTTCAGCGCCAGTTCCGGCGTCGTGGTCTTGCCGAAGCTGACCAGCCCGGCACGCTCGAAGCGCAGCACGATTTCCGAGCTGATTTCCGGACGCCAATCCTTGAGCACCCGGCTGCCGGCGCTGGTCGGCACCCCTTTGACGTGCTGGGCGATGTCCTTGATCAGGAATGGCACGCCGGCGAACGGTCCACCCAGCGGGCCGGCGGCACGGACGCGCGCCGCATCGATCATCGGCGCGCAGAAAGCATTGATCCTGGGATTGACTGCATCGAGCCGGGCCAGCGCCGCGTCGAGCAGTTCGGAGGCCGAGACTTCACGCCGGTCCACCAATGCGGCGAGGCCGGTGGCGTCGTAAGCAGGATATTCCTTGAGCACGTCGGCAACCTGGGTAGCGGGATGATGCAGTGTAGGCGTCGACAGCCGATCGGAATGTTTCCGCAGGCCTGAGGGCGAGCCCTGCAACGGGCGCTTCAGCGGAAGATGAAGTACACCGCGCCGCACATGCAGAGCCCCGCCCACAGGAAGTCGAGCTTCAGCGGCTGCTTCATCACCAGCAACGCGAACGGCACAAACACCAGCAAGGTGACCACCTCCTGCAGGATCTTCAGCTGGGCCAGGCTCAGCGTGGCGAAGCCGATGCGGTTTGCCGGCACCATCAGCGAGTACTCGAACAGGGCAATGCCCCAGCTGGCCAGGATCGCCAGCCACAGCGGCTTGTCGCCCAGGGTCTTCAGGTGCCCGTACCAGGCCCAGGTCATGAACAGGTTCGACAGCACCAGCAAGCCGGCGGTCTGGGCGAGAACAGACAGATTCATGGAAGGTCCGTGATGACGACTGCTAGGAAAGATCCGGGGCGAGGCAGCAGACCTGGCAATCCGATGCCGCTGCAACGCGAGCCGAGCCATTCTAAAGTCCACCTTGCCTGTCCAATGGCAACACCCAGGAAAATCCTGAGATCAAGCCGTTAGACTGCAAACTTCATCCGCTAGCAAGCAATTGAGGGCAACAACCTTGATCACCGCGCATCGTAAGCTCCTGTCTGCGGCCTTAGCATTAACACTTGCCGCCTGCGGCGGTGGCGGCGGCGGTGGCGATCCCGGCAACGGTCCAGACGGCGGGTCCCCGACTCCCCTTTCGTGTCAGGACGACTTCACGCCGGAGAAAGTGGCGGCCGCGGAGAACTGCAGCCCAAACTTGAACAGGGCGAAGTTCTGCCCGCTGGTTTCCGGTACAGATGCCCTGCGCAGCCGCACCGAGGTCATCCCCTGCGACGGCGTCACGGTCTCCACGTACAGCGCCTCCGGTGGCGGTTTCACGACGCAATACCTCGCGATCCGTCCGACCGCAGGCACGACTCCGTCGGCGATCTATCTGGCGCTGCACTATCTGAACTCCAACACCAGCTACTACGCGAATCTGATCCGGATGAGCGAACTGGCCAAGGCGCGAAATGTTCTGGTGCTGATTCCGCAAGCCCCCGGTGATGGTGGCCTGCTCACACTTCCAGCCGGCCTGCCGTCGCCAAATACCGGGCTGATCTCACGCTGGCCGACGATGGTCAACCAGGCTGTGGAGAACAACCTGCAGTTGCTCGACGGCGTGGTGGCCGATGCCCGCAACCGCTTCACCGCTGACACCGCGCCGCTCTATGTGGCCGGATTGTCGAACGGGACGCCGATGGCCTACTTCTATGCCTGCGGGCGGGCGGATCGCGTCGAGGCCGTCCTTGCGGTGGCCGGCACTCAAACTGCCGAGAGTGCCGCGACGTGTCGACCGACCCGGCCAGTGGGCCTGGTGATCGTTCACGGCACTGTCGATCCGGTGGTGCCGTACAACGGACTCCTGGGCCTGAGTCGTAGCGTTACCGAGAACTACGCAGACTTCAAAACCTACAATCAGTGCACGGGCACGGATCAAATGGCTTCGCTGATCAGCAGCAGTTCGACGGTCAGATTTGATTTCGCAAGCGCCTGTGCCGGTGGTCGGAAAGTCGTGCTGGCCACCCTGGTCGGCAATGGTCACAACTGGCCGGGCGACGATGCCAGCGTCCTGCAGGAATCGGGATTCACCATCGGCCTTTTCGGCCCCACTCTCGATGGCATCGACGCGACGATCCAGGGCTTCGATCTGCTGCGTTACGCAGCCGGCCCGTAGGACTAACGGTTGGAAATGAAAAACCCCGCGGCGGACGCGGGGTTTTTCATTGACAGCGCCGCGACTCAATCGTCGCCGGCGGTGAAGCCGAGCAGATGCAGCAGACTGGTGAACAGGTTGTAGATCGCCACGTACAGGCTGATCGTCGCCAGGATGTAGTTGGTTTCGATGCCGTGGATGATGTCCGAGGTCTGCGACAGGATCATGCCGCACATCAGCAGCGCGAACATCGCCGAGATCGCCAGCGCCAGCGGCTGGAAGTAGTAGCCGAACAGCGACGCCACCAGCAAGCCGATCGACATCACGAAGGCCAGCAGCACGCCGCCGTAGACGAAGCCGCGCATGAAGCTGAAATCGCGACCGGACCTGACCGCGTAGGCCGACAGACCAACGAAGATCGAGCCCGTCAGGCCGAAGGCCATCATCACGATCTGCGAGCCGTTGGCGAAGCGGCCGATGTAGCTGTTGATCACCGGGCCAAGGCCGAAGCCGAGCAGGCCGGTGACCGCGAACACCACCCAGATGCCGTTGACCGAGTTCGCCGTGCGCGGCACCACGAACCACAGCAGGCCCATCGACACCAGTGAGCAGATCAGGCCGGCACCGCGCGGAGCGCCCATCGCCATTGATACACCTGCCATCAGTGCCGAGAACAACAGGGTCGCCGACAGCAGCAGGTAGGTGTTGCGCAGCACCGTGTTGGTGGCCAGCACACCGCTGCCGCCGCGCGACGTGATACTCCCGATGGCCGGGACACTGCGAAACGGATTGGGCGTACTCATTGATCTTGCTCCTTGTAAACAAAAGGTAAATCGGCACTCGGCCGACGCTAATGTGGACCGATCATAGCAGCAGGGAGTTCCCTTTCAGCAGCCGGACGGCGGTGTCGCTCGAGGATCATCCGGCCAGATTTGCAGCCCGCTGCAAGCTGACCTCAGACTGCCGCGTCCCTTCGTCGCGAGCCCGGACCATGAGCCAGATCGTCGAGATCACCGATTGCGCAGGCCAGATCGTAGCCGGGCGCTGGCTGGCCCAGGCCGAGGCCGTGCATCGCCAGTTGCGGCCGCAGCTGATGCCCGACTACCTGGACCAGATGCAGCGGGTGTTCGCAGGCGGTGCGCGGATGCTGGTGGCCGTCGAGGACGGGAACGTCGTCGGCCTGGCGGTCTGGCGCGTGCTCGAAAAAACCTTCTCGCGCAGTGAGCTGTACATCGACGATCTGGTCACCGACGCTGACCACCGCTCGTCCGGTGTCGGCAAGGCTCTGCTTGGCTGGTGCGAAGCCCATGCCCGTGCGGTCGGCTGCACCCAGCTGACCCTGGATTCCGGTACGCCGCGCCTGAAGGCGCACAAGTTCTACTTTCGCGAAGGCCTGTTGATCACCTCGTTTCATTTCGCAAAATCACTGGGGGAACACTGACCCGGCCCAGCAAACGAAACGGCCGCCCGAGGGCGGCCATCGTCGCAGCACAGCCAGAAGCTTAGAACGGGTTGATGCGCTTCTCGCGGGTATAGGCCAGATAGCCGATGCTGGCGCCAGCACGCAGGCCGACGCCGGTGCGGATCGGAGCCAAGGTGATGTCGGAGGCGCGCTGGTAATTCAGGCCGACGCCGGCGACCACGTACAGGCTGCCATCGACGCCCGGGAAGCGCTGGAACAGATCCTTGGTCCAGTGCAGGTTGTAGACCAGGGTGAACACCTTCGAGGCATTGCCGCCGATGTCCCAGCCCACTGACGGTCCCTGCCAGTAGACCTTGGTCGAGCCACCACCCTTGTAGACAAGGTTGCCCTCGCCATAGCGCAGGCCGACGACAAAAGCACCCGAGCCCTCGGTGCCGATGATGTAGCCGACCGGCCGGCCGAGTTCGGAGAAGGCTTTCTCGATTGCCTTCGCCAGACCGCTGGTGGTGCCGCCGAAGAACTTCTCGGCCGCCGCCACGGTTTCTTCCTGGGTGAAGGTTTCCTGCGGCACGTCGCCGCCGGCGTGCCCCTGCTCGACCGCGGGCGGCGCCTCGTCCTGGGCTTGCAGATGGGGCGGCACCGCGAGGCCGAGAGTCAGCGCGAGCGTGGCGGCAAATACGGCGAATTTACGGAGCATCATGGTTCGTCACCCTTGTTCTGGTCTTGTTCCGACGTGTCGCTCAGACCGCAGCCAGCCGCAAGCGTTCGCGGCGAAGGCGGAATGGGGACCAGAATAGCCGGAGCGCCTGAACGCAACCTGAGCAGCCGGGATCGATCCGGGGTCGCTGGCCTCGGTTCAGTGTTGCCCGGAGGCCGTCAGCGGCAGGTCTATGCGCCGATAGACGTCGGCGAGCAGCCACAGTGGGCCGATCATCAGGAACTGCACGTCCTTGAAGAACGAGGGCTTCTTGCCTTCGACCCGGTGACCGACGAACTGGCCGATCCAGGCCAGCACGAAGATCGCCGCCATCAACGGCAGGTGGGCGCCGCCCAATGTCGCGTGGCTGATCTCGACGAGTACCAGCACTGCGGCCATCACCGGCACCAGCCCCAGCATCAGCCTCCAGGACAGCAGCGTGTAGTAGACCAGGGTCAGCACCGCGGTCACCGTCGCGACATTGACCAGCGCGTCACCGACCGGCACCGCGCGCAGGAAGCCGAACACGCTCAGCACGATCGGCGGCACGCAGAGCCAGTGCAGGCGTTTGTTCACTGGATCACGGTGGCTGTCGCTGTATTCGGCAAGCCAGAGGTGGATCGACTTCATGGTTCGGCGCGGCATCGGTGATCGGGAAGCCTCAGGGTATGCTCGGCGGCGCGTGGCCGGGATAGTAAATCGGCCTTAAAGCCGCTTCGCGCCACCATGGCAACCGCCGAGGACGACGACGGATGATCGAGGAGTCAGCCAGCAGCGACGCCGTCGATCACTGCGTGGTCGGTACCGTCGACCAGTACATCGGCCGCCTGTATCGCGGCGGGCTCAGCGTGCCGCCGGACGGCTTCCGGCGCTGGGCGCTGGCCCAGTTGCGCCCGGTCGTCGCCTTCGATGCCGCGCTCTGGGGCACCGGCGCCGTCCGGCAGATGAAATTCCATACCTGCTGCGTCATCGGCCTGCCGGCCGAGTTTCCGCAGCGGCTGGAGGAAACCCATGCGATCAATCCGATCGTGCCGGCCTTGCTCAGGCGGCTGGAAACGCCGGTGGACATGCGGAGCGTGCTCGCCGACGACTGCTTCGACAGTTCCGAGATCTACCGGCGCACCTTCGCGCCGCACGGCATCGAGCGGATCCTGTCGACCGGCCACGCCGACGCGGCCAGCGGCCTGTACTCGCTGGTGTCGCTGTACCGCTTCGATCGCGCCCGGCCGTTCACCGCCGAGGACAGCGCCCGCGTCGGCCGGGTGATGTTCCACCTGTTCAACGCCGCCTCGCACGCCTTCTTCCTGCAGATGTCTCGGCTGCTCAGCGAGCGCCCGACCGCCAGCGCGGCAGCGGCCATCGACGGCACCGGCGCCTTCCATGAGGCGATGCCGCGCTTTTTCGACCTGCTCGACCGCCATTTTCCAGGCCGCGCCGCGCAGGCGCTGCCGTTCCCGCTACCAGCTGAAGGCGAAACCCTGGTGATCAACGGCCTGTGCATCCGCAGCGAGCCGCTGGACGACCTGCGCTGCGTGTACATCTGGCCGGCCGGTCCGCTCGATCATCTGACCGCCCGCGAGCGCGAAATCGTCCACGCCGTCGCCCACGGCCTGTCGTTCAAGCAGGCTGCGAAGCGCATCGGCATCGCCCCATCAACCGTCGCCAATCACCTCTACCGCATCTATCGCAAGCTCGGGGTCTACAGCCGCAGCGCCCTGGCCGACCTGGTTTACCCGGACGCTTCCTAGTCGCCGCGGCGGCGGCCGGTAAAGCTCGGTAAAGCTGAACGGGAAGCGCGGAAATTCAGCCCGGACAAGGCTTTGCTGCATGCTAGGCTCTGGAACACCCAGTGCCGCCACGACACGCAGCCCCATCATCACGATGCGCAATCTCGACCCCGCAGAGTTCCAGGCCCTGATTTCGCGCGACGACGCCGTTCTGCTCGACGTGCGGACGGCGGAGGAAATCGAGATCGCTGCCCTCCCCGGCGCAGTCAACATTCCACTCGCGGAACTCGGCGCCCGTATCGGCGAGTTAAACCCGCAGGCACCGATCGCCGTCCTATGCCATCACGGGGTCCGCAGTGAAATGGCCGGCCGCCTGCTGGAACGCAACGGTTTTGCCGATGTGTCGCATCTAAGCGGTGGCATCGATGCCTGGTCGCAGTTCATCGACGCCAGCGTTCCGCGTTACTGAACACCCGCACGCCCTCACAGAACCCCAGGAAGATTCATGTTCATGCGCCGTCCTCTTGCCCGCGCCCTGCTCGCGTCCCTGTTCCTGACGCCGGCGCTGGGCTCGGCGAACGATCTGCTCGAAACCTACCGCAAGGCGCTCGATCAGGACACGACATTGGCCGCCGCCAAGCACCAGCGCGATGCCTCCATCGAAGCGCGGCCGCAGGCGCTGTCGGCGTTTCTGCCGCAACTCAATGCCCAGGCCGGGCGCTCGCTGGAACGCACCAAGATCGATACCGGCGGCGACGCGATCCAGACCGATCCGACTCAGAACGTCCGACCCAGCGAGTACTTCAACCGCGCCGATCAGTATCAGGTGACGCTGTCGCAGACGATCTGGAGCTTCGAAGCCTGGCGGCAGCTGAAGCAGTCCGACGCCCAGGTCGCGCTCGCCGAAGCGACCTACCGCGATGCCCAGCAGGCGCTGATCCTCCGTGTCGCGCAGGCCTACTTCAATGTGCTGGCGGCCAGCGATGCGGTACGCACCAACACCGCCGAGCGCGACGCCAACGAGCGACAGCTGCTGCAGGCCAAGAAGCGCTTCGAGGTCGGCCTTGCCGCGATTACCGACGTCCAGGAAGCGCAGGCCGCGTTCGACGCCAGCGTGGCAACGCTGATCGGCGCCGAACGCAGCCAGGCCAACGCCCGGCGCGCGCTCGGCGAAATCACCAACGGCTATGCCGAGACGGCCGAAGGCCTGGTCGAGGAGATTGCGCTGCCGAGCCCGAATCCGGTCAGCGTCGACGACTGGCTGAAGGTCGCGCGCGACCAGAACTTCGCTGTGCAGATCGCCGAGCTGAATGCGGCGGTCGCCGAAAAGGCAGTGGCGATCGCCTACGCGCGGCATTACCCGACGGTGAACCTGAACGCCACCTACGGCTCGAACACCAACTCCTCGGCTTTCCAGACCAATGCCGATCGCGGCACTCTCGGCTTGGCGCTGAACTTGCCGATCTTCAGCGGCGGCCTGACCCAGTCGCAGGTCCGCCAGGCGGCGGCGACCCATCAGCAGACGCTGTCCCAGCTCGAGGGCTCGAAGCGCTCGATCGAACGCCAGACCCGCGACGCCTACCAGGGCGTGATCTCCGGCATCGCTTCGGTGAAGGCCAACCAGCAGGCGGTGAAGTCGAACCAGACGGCGCTGGAGTCGAGCCAGGTCGGCCTGCAGGTCGGCACCCGCACCGAAGTCGACGTGCTGAACACGCTGCGCAACCTGTACATCGCCCAGCGCACCTACTACCAGAGCCGCTACGACTACCTGATCAGCGTGCTGACCCTGAAGCAGCAGGCCGGCCGGCTGACCGAAGCCGATCTCGCCGATATCGATCGCCTGCTGCTGGTCAAGCCGGCGCCCTAGGTCAGCCGTTTCGAAAAGGCATTTGCAGATTCGGAAACGGCCGGTCTGCAAGCGCCTGAAGCCGCGATTGCCCATGTCACAATCGGCCATCACCTGATCGCCGCTCTGTCGATGCTGCTGACGGCCGTCAGTTCAAGCCCTTTCCAGAGAACGACATGAGCGCACCCGCCGCACCTCCCGCCGTGCCCCAGCTGACGGTTCGCGCCGTCGTGCTGTCGGTGATCCTGGCGATGATCCTCGCCGCCGCCAACGCTTATCTCGGCCTGTTCGCCGGCCTGACCATCGCCACCGCGATTCCCGCCGCGGTGGTGTCGATGGCCGTGCTCCGCGTGCTCGGCGGCGGCACCATCCTCGAGAACAACATCGTCCAGACCGGTGCCTCGGCCGGCTCCTCGATTGCCGCCGGCGTGATCTTCACCTTGCCGGCGCTGATCATCCTCGGCTACTGGCAGGACTTCCGTTACTCCTGGGTGCTGGCGATCGCCGGCCTCGGCGGACTGCTTGGCGTGCTGTTCTCGGTGCCCTTGCGGCGAACGATGATCGTCGAGGAACCGCTGGCCTTCCCCGAAGGCAAGGCCGCCGCCGAAGTGCTGAAAGCCGGCGACAACCCAGGCCCCGGCGTGCGCACCCTGGCTTTTTCCGGCGCGCTCGGCGCCTTCCTGAAGCTGGCCGCAGCCAGCGGCCTGAAGCTGATTCCGGATGCCGCGATCGGCGCCACCTTCGTCGGCAAGCTCTTCGTGTTCATGGGCAGCAACCTGTCACCGGCGCTGCTCGGCGTCGGCTACATCGTCGGCCTGAACGTCGGCATCGTCGTGGTCGGCGGCAGCATCCTGAGCTGGCAGTTCGCGATCCCGATCTACCACGCCTTCTTCCTCGATAGCGATCCGGTACTCGCCACCAAGATCGCCGGCGCCAGCGCCGAAGACCTGGGCTACGCGATCTGGTCGGCGAAGATCCGCTACCTCGGCGTCGGCGCGATGCTGACCGGCGGCATCTGGACGCTGTTCTCCCTGCGCAAATCGCTGGCCTCGGGCATCAGGAGCGGCCTGGCCGCCGCACGCAAGAACGTGGCGGGCACCACGATCGCCGAAACCGACCGCGACCTGCCGATGAAGTGGATGCTGATCGCCCTCGTCGTGTTCACCATCCCGCTGGCCCTGCTCTACCAGGCGATCGTCCACGACTGGCTGGTCAGCATCCCGATGACCCTGATCATGATCGTCGCCGGCTTCCTGTTCGTGTCGGTGTCCGGCTATCTCGCCGGCCTGGTCGGCTCCTCGAACAACCCGGTGTCCGGCATCACCATCGCCACCATCCTGTTCGCCTCGCTGGTGCTGATCCTGTTGCTCGGCCGCGACTCGCCGATCGGCGCGGTGGCCGCGATCATGATCGGCGCCGTGGTCTGCTGCGCGGCCTCGGTCGGCGGCGACAACCTGCAGGATCTGAAAGCCGGCTATCTGGTCGGCGCCACGCCCTGGAAGCAGCAGTTGATGCTCGGTATCGGCGCCTTTTCCTGCGCGCTGGTGATGGCGCCGGTGCTGAACCTGCTGGCCACGGCCTACGGCATCGGCGCACCGACGCCGGAGCATCCGAATGCACTGGCAGCACCTCAGGCCAACCTGATGGCGTCGGTCGCCAAGGGCATGTTCGGCGGCGAACTGCCGTGGAATTTCATCGCCATCGGCGCGCTGATCGGTGCGGCAATCATCGCCCTCGACGAAACCCTGAAAGCGCGCGGCGCCCACTTCCGGGTGCCGGTGCTGGGTGCTGCGATCGGCATCTACCTGCCGCTGGAACTGATGGTGCCGATCTTCCTCGGCGGCCTGCTCGCCCATCTGGTCGAGCGCTTCCACAAGGTCGATGCCAGCGATGAAGAGGCTCGCGATCGCATCCATCGTCCCGGCACCTTGTTCTCGGCCGGCCTGATCACCGGCGAAGCGCTGATGGGCATCCTGATCGCGATCCCGATCGTCGTCTCCGGCAAGGGCGACATCCTCGCCCTGCCGGCGCAATTCCAGTTCGGCCAGTTCGTTGGCCTCGTCGTGCTCGCCGTCACCGCCTGGCTGCTGTATCGCGCCGCGACCCAGACCCAGTCACCAGCGCGCTGAACCTCATTCCCTTATCGAAGCCGCCGCCATGACCCTGACCACCAACCTGCCTCGCCTGGCGTTCGCTGCCGGCCTGAGCCTGACCGCCCTCATGTCCTCCCTGCCCCAAGACGCCGTTGCCGCCCCCATCCTCCAGCCGTTCAATGCCGAGGCCCTGGTGCGCCTCGAGCGGCTGTCCGATCCGCGCGTATCGCCGGACGGTCGCAGCATCGCCTACACCTTGCGGACCACCGATTACGACGCCAACAAGGGCGTGCAGGCGATTTGGCTGCACGACCTGGAATCCGGCACCACGCGCAAGCTGACGGCCGGCTCTGGCTCCTCGCACAGCCCGCGCTGGGCGGCCGACGGCGGCCTGTACTTCCTGTCGACGCGCAGTGGCTCGCAGCAGGTCTGGAAGCTCGATCTCGCCGCCGGTGGCGAAGCCCAGCCCGTCACCGAACTGCCGCTTGATGTCAGCGCCTTCGTGCTCGCGCCGAGCGGCGACCGCATCGCCATCAGCGTCGACAGCTTCCCGGACCTCGGCGCCGATCTGGCCGCGACCAGGAAGCGCTTCGACGAGCGCGCGGCCCAGAAGAACAGCGGCGAGTTGTACGACAAGCTGTTCATCCGCCACTGGGACACCTGGAAGGACGGTACCCGCGCGCAACTGTTCTCGTATGCACTCGACGAGCAAGGTGCGGTGACCGGCAATCCGGCCTGGCTGAGCCGCGGCATCGATGGCGACGTGCCAAGCAAGCCTTTCGGCGGCGATGAGGAAATCACCTTCACCCCGGATGGCAAGGCGGTGATCTACAGCGCCCGCATCGCCGGCGTTACCGAATCCTGGAGCACCAACTTCGATCTGTATCGCGTGCCGGCCGATGGCTCCGCGAAGCCCGAGAACCTTACGGCCGATAACCCGGCGATGGACACCGGCCCGGTGGTATCGCCGGACGGCAGGCTGCTGGCCTACCGCGCGATGAAGCGCCCGGGCTTCGAGGCCGATCGCCTCGCGATCATGGTCCGCGACATTGGCAAGGACGGGAAAGTCGGTCCGGCACGCGAGATCGCGCCGAAATGGGATCGTTCCGCCGACAGCCTCCAGTTCTCGCCGGACGGCCGCAAGCTCTACACCGCTGCCGATGACCTGGGCAATCACAAGCTGTTCTCGGTCGAGATCGCCAGCGGCAAGGTCAAGGCGCTGACTGGCGATGGTCATGTCGATGGCTTCGCGCAGGCCCGCGATTCCCTGATCTTCGCGATGAACACGCTGAAAAGCCCGAACCAGCTGTACAAGATCAAGCTGTCCGGCAGTGCGCCGCTGGCGCTGACCGATCACAACGCCAAGACATTGGCCGGCCTGGGCTTCGGCGACTACGAGCAGTTCACGTTCAAGGGCTGGAACGACGACACCGTGTACGGCTACGTGGTCAAGCCGGTCGGCTTTGATCCAAAAAAGAAGTATCCGATTGCCTTCATCATCCACGGCGGCCCGCAGGGCAGCATGGCCAACGATTTCCATTACCGCTGGAACCCGCAGACCTACGCCGGCGCCGGCTTCGCGGCGGTGTTCATCGACTTCCACGGTTCCACCGGCTATGGCCAGGCATTCACCGACGCGATCTCCGGCCACTGGGGCGACCGCCCGCTGGAAGACCTGCAGAAAGGCTATGCCGCAGCGCTCGCCAAGTACGGCTTCCTGGATGCCACGCGCGCCGTTGCCCTCGGCGCCAGCTACGGCGGCTACATGGTCAACTGGATCGCCGGCAACTGGTCAGCGCCGTGGAAAGCCCTGGTCAGCCACGACGGCGTGTTCGACAACCGCTCAATGAGCTACTCCACCGAAGAACTCTGGTTCGACGAGTGGGAGAACTTCGGCACGCAATACGAGAAGCCGGCGAACTACGAGCAGTTCAATCCGGTGAACCACGTCGCCAAGTGGCACGTGCCGATGCTGGTGATCCAGGGCGGCAAGGACTTCCGGATTCCGGTCGAGCAGGGAATCGCCACCTTCACCGCGCTGCAGCGGCGCGGCGTGCCGAGCCAGTTCCTGCATTTCCCAGACGAGAATCATTGGGTGTTGAAGCCGCAGAACAGTGTGCAGTGGCACAACACGGTGCTGGCCTGGATCAAGCGGTGGACCGCGGCTGAATGATCGACTGCCAGGGAATGGCCGGCAGGCAGGTCCCGGCTTCCGAGTCGAGTCGTACTGCCCGGCCTTGATCCGCTATCGCTGTTGTTGGCTGGCTATAGCGCCAGCCAACAACAGCGCCGTCCGATCAATCAGCAACCAACCAGCCTCAGTGCTGCAACTGCAAGCTGTAAAACCCCACTTGCGTCGCATCACCGAATGAATTCCCGCGGTTCGACGCGGAGCTGTAAGCGCCCGCCTTGAAGTAGACCGGCACCTTGTTCCAGACCGCTCCGGGCACACGATTGACGGTCTTGCCGTTGACCGTCACCGACGCCGACGAACCGATCCACTGGATCTGGTAGTCGATGCGATCACCGAGCTTGACGTTGCTGGCCAGCACGAAGGCCGTTGCCGTGTCGCTGCCCGGCTTGTTGTAGAACTTGGCTTCGACGGTTTTCTTGCCGGTGTCGTAGTAGACCAGCACGAAGATCGAATCGAGGCCGTGGATCTGGCCGATGATCGCCTTGCCGGATTTCTTCGCGACCTTGTCGACTCGGCAGCTGGCAGTCATCGTGCCGCCGATGCTGTTGGTCCACTCGGTTGGCCCCGACACGCGATACAGCTCGCGCAGTTCCGAACGGGTGTGGTCGCCGCCAGAGCCCGGACTGGTCGTCGCGCCATTGGACGGTGCATAGAAGACCACGGCACCACTGCTGTCGGTATAGAAATACGACGACGAGTAGCCAGGCGACCCGTTCAGGTCTTCATTGTCGATCTCGTCCGCGGTACCGACGCTGCCTCCCCAGCTATTGACTGGCAGGGTCAGTTTGAAATTCGACAGGTCGATCATCAGCTTGGGTGGCGTCGATACTCGATTGGCGGCGCTGACGGCCACACTGGCAAACATGGCCAACGCGGCGATGGAAAGACTGGCGAAGCGAACGATCATGGGCGGGCCTCAATTGTGGAACGACGGACACTTGGCAATTGCTTCCATACTTTTCGCCGGCTGGAAGCACCAGGAAATCAATATTGAATCAGCGTGATACGCACGGGGGCCCAGGGTCGGATCGAAGTTCGACCGCGACCTGATGTCAGAACAATGGAAATTCCCCGGTGTTTTTCAGCGCAGGCGATTATGGCCGAGTTTTTTCCAGAACTGCACACGCTGTCCGGGGCTTTTCCAGTGCACGTCGCATGCCACGACGGCGTCACCGACGCGGCCCCAAACCTGCTCGCGCGGACGTCATGGTCGGCTGCCGGCTACCCCAGTAAAGTGCCGAGCGCTCCCCTAACCCGGATCACCCATGCGCCAAGCTGACTGGTACTTCGACTTCATTTCCCCCTACGCCTACTTCGCCCTGCTGCGGCTCGACGAACTGCCGGCCGAGGTCGAGCTGCGTCTGCAGCCGCTGCTGTTCGCCGGCCTGCTGAACCACTGGGGGCAGAAAGGGCCGGCGGAGATTCCGGCGAAACGGCTCTGGACCTACCGCTCCTGCACCTGGACGGCGAAGACGCAGGGAATTCCGTTCCGCGCGCCGGCCGCGCATCCGTTCAATCCACTGCCCTATCTGCGGCTGGCGATCGCCGCCGGTTCGACGCTGACCGCCGTGCACGCGATCTTCGAGGCGCTGTGGACCACTGGAGCCGATCCTTCCGACCCGACACTGGTGCAGACGCTGGCCGCACGCCTGTCGGTGCCGATGGCAGCACTCGCCACCACCGAAACCAAGCAGCGCCTGCGCGCCAATACCGAGACCGCCGCCGTGGCCGGGGTGTTCGGCGTGCCGACGCTGCTGATCGATGGCGAGCTGTTCTGGGGCGTCGACGGCATGGACTTCGCGCGCGCCTATCTCGCCGATCCGGCGATCCTGACGACCGAGGACATGCAGCGCGCCGCGAACTTGCCGGTCGCCGCCTCGCGGCTCTGACGCGATCGCGCCTGCGCTCAGCGCCTCCGGCTGCTGCCGCCGGTCAGCGAGCCGAGCAGGCCGCGCAACAGCTGTCGCCCGACTTCGCGGCCGACCTGGGAACCGACGCTGCGGACCACGCTTTTCGCCGCCGCTTCCAGCACCGTTTCGCGATTCGACGACCGCGTTGCCGGCCGGTTGCCGGCTGGTGCGGCCGGCGGCTGAGCGCTGCCGGCGTCCCACCAACCACCGCCAGCCGATGGTGCCCCGGGCGCCGACGACGCTGGGGCGTCGTCGACTGCGGCAGGTGCCGCCCGCCGGGCGAGCTTTTCGTAGGCCGATTCCCGGTCCACCGTCGCATCGTACTTGGCGCCCACCGGGCTGCGCGAGCGGACCATCTTGCGTTCCTCCGGGGTGATCGCGCCGATCCGCGAACGCGGCGGACGGATCAAGCTGCGTTCGACGATGCCGGGAACACCGCCATCGCCGAGGCAGGACACCAGCGCTTCGCCGACGCCGAGCTGCTGGATGGTTTCGCTGACGTCGAGCTCGGGATTCGGCCGGAAGGTTTCGGCCGCTGCCTTGACCGCCTTCTGGTCGCGCGGCGTGAACGCGCGCAACGCGTGCTGGACGCGATTGCCGAGCTGGCCAAGCACGGTTTCCGGCAGATCCAGCGGGTTCTGGGTCACGAAATAGACGCCCACCCCTTTCGAGCGGATCAGGCGCACCACCTGCTCGACCTTGGTCACCAGCGCCTTCGGCGCGTCGGTGAACAGCAGGTGCGCCTCGTCGAAGAAGAACACCAGCTTCGGCTTGTCGAGGTCGCCAGCTTCCGGCAAGCGCTCGAACAGCTCGGAGAGCAGCCAGAGCAGGAAGGTCGAATACAGCGCCGGCTTCTGGTAGAGCAGGTCGGCGGCAAGGATGTTGATGACGCCGCGGCCGCTCATGTCCTGACGCATCAGGTCACCGAGATCGAGCGCCGGCTCGCCGAAAAAGCTTTCGGCGCCATCGGCTTCAAGCGCGATCAGGCCGCGCTGGATGGCACCGATCGAAGCTTTCGAGATCAGGCCGTAGTCCGGGCCAAGCGTCTTGGCGTTCTCGGCAACGTGGTTCAGCGCTGCTTTCAGGTCCTTGAGATCGAGCAGCAGCAGGCCGTTGTCATCGCAGAACTTGAACACCAGCTGCAGCACCGCTTCCTGGACGTCGGACAGGTTCAGCAGCCGCGCCAGCAGCAACGGGCCAAGGTCGGAGACGGTGCCGCGCAGCGGATGGCCCTGGGTACCGAACACATCCCAGAACACCACCGGGTAGATGGTCGGCACGTAGTTGGATAAGCCCACATGCGCGGCTCGCTCGACCAGCTTCGGCTTGACCTCGCCGGCCATCGACAGGCCCGACAGATCGCCCTTGATGTCCGCCGCGAACACCGGCACGCCGAGATCGGAAAAGCCTTCGCAGAGGCTCTGCAAGGTCACGGTCTTGCCGGTGCCGGTGGCACCGGCGATCAGGCCGTGGCGGTTGCCGTACCTGGCGAGCAGCCACTGCTGCGGGCTGGTGGCGGCAGCACCTTTGCCGATGAGTACCTGGTTGTCCATAAGTGCGGGAGATTCGGTCGATGGGGGATCGACCGCTAGCTTCGGGGCTGACCGCCGCGATGGCAAACCTACTCCGCCTGGATGGCCCCGGCGGCGAGCACCGTTCCGGCACCCTGCAGGTGGCGGGAACGGCGCATCTTCGCTCAGCCGGCGGCCCGGCAGTCGGCGTACACCTGGGCTGGGCTGCGACCGGCGGCGACGCCGTCGGCGAACACCGCCGGGCGGCAGTAGACGCCCCTCGGTGCGTAATCGCCGAGTGCCGTTTCCGGATCGCCCCGCTCCGGTACCCGGCTGATGGCGCCGACGAAATCCGGGCTGGCCAACAGCTGGCGGTAGATCAGATAGCCGGCATCGAGGCCAGCGGCGGGCAGGTAGGCGAAGCCATGCCGGGCATCGGCGCCAGCTGGACGGCCGCGGCCGTTGCCGATCAGCGTGTACTGGAAGCCCGAGCGATCGACCACGGCATCGCGATCGGCGACGCAGGCGATGACGGCCTGGGACAGCTTGCGGTTCTGGCACAGCGACCAGTAGCGGACATCGGGCACCGGCAGGCCATCGGGACGCGGGTAGCTCGGTGCCCGGCTGCGGACCAGCACCAGATCGCCGCCGCTGCGGATGGTCGCCGCCATGAAGCCGGCGTTCTGGTTGTAGATGACGCCGCTGCCCGCCAGCCCGCCGGCGACGCCGCGATAAATCTCGAAGCTCACATCGCGGCTACCGATCAGTGACGGCAGCAGGCCGGCGGTCTCTGCCTCCGACGACCGGCTTTCATTGCCGGCGTCGGCCACGCTGCTGCCGGCTTCGTCGTCGCTGCAGACCGGCCGTGCCGGCGGCAAGCCAGGCAGCAGTGGCCCGCGCTCGGACTCGTAGCTCAGCGTCGGCAGGCGCAGCGCGCCGTGCGACAAGTAGGCGCGCAGGTAGAGCTTGACTCCGGGCAGGCTCAAGTCGCCGGCGTACAGCGTGTTCGGCGCTCGCCGCGCCGGAGCGGCCCGGAACTCGATGTAAGCGGTGTAGCGGCCACCGGGCGTCACCGCCGGATCGATCCGGGTGAGGCCGGCGAATGGCGTCTGGCTGCCGGCTGCCGGCGTCAGCTGGTAATCGGCCAGGGCATCCAGGGCATTGAACGCGGCGCCATACAGCTGCAGCGAGAAATAACGGGCCGGCAGGTAGTAGCCGTCCAGCCTCAGGCGCAACCCGGGTGGCCGGATCCGCGGCAGCGAAACCCGGAAATAGCGTGCATGGGTTTCCGGGTATGCGGTGTTGCCATTTGGCTCGCTCCAGCGGCAGCTGGAATCGGCATCGCCGACGATCCAGCTCTGCTCGTTGCCGACCAGACCCGAGGCCATTGCACCGCTGGCCAACCCCAGCCCCCAGGCGGCCAGCAGCAACCGCAGGCACGCTCCCCGACGACGACGCCATGTACCACCCGCTGCGCTATGAAGCACGACACCCTCCGGACGAAATATCGGTCAACGATACTGGTCCCAAGAGCTGTCATTGATATCTTGAAACTCTATAGATATCAGCAAGTTCTGATTTTTATTCCAGGCATATCTACAGACGTTTTCGGCTCGCCGAACAGACCATCTGCAGACCGTCTGCAGGCCGTCTGACGGGTTCAGCGCGCCGACAGCCAGTCGAGCAAGTACCGCCGCCGCGCCGCCGGTAACCGCTGATAGCGGCGACGCGATTCTGCGGCCTCGCCACCGTGCCAGAGCAGGGCTTCCTCGACGCTGCGGGCACGGCCGTCGTGCAGCAGCGCCGGCTCCGGCCCGCGCAGGGCGTGGCCCAGCCCCCAGAGTGGCGCAGTCCGCCAACGGCTGTCCTCGCGCCAGCCGGCGGCGTCACGATCGGCCAGCCCGGCGCCCAGCGCGTGGCGGCGCAGATCGCTGTAGGCAGCGATCGTCGCGATGCCATCGACGCCGGCCACCGGCAGCGTCGGCAGGTGACACACGGCGCAGCCGGTCGTTTCGAACAGTTGAAGCCCGCGCCGCTCGTCGTCGCCCGTGAGCGGCGGCGAGGCCGGCAGCGCCAGCCGGCGCTGGAAAGCGATCACCGCCGCCAGCAGCTCGTCAGCCACCTCCGGCGTGCCGCCGGACTGGGCGCTCATGCAGGTGGCATGCGCAGGGACGCAGTCATCCCGCGGATGGGTCGCCGAGGTCAGCCCCATGTCCTGGGCAAAGGCGCGCGCGGTCTGTTCGGCGAGCGACGGTGACGTAGCCTGCCAGCCAAAGCGGCCGGGTTCGGCGGCGTCATCGCCGAGCGCCCGTGCCGGCACCGCATCGAGCAGGCCGGCGCCGAACAGCGGCGGCGCGAGCCGCGGCCGGATCACCGTATCGGCGGCGAGCGGGCCGAGAATCAAACCCTCGATCGCGTAGCGCGGCATGCGCAGCTGCCAGCGGCTGCCATCGGGATAGCGGCCGCGGCGCGTCGAGTAAGACAGCAACACCCGCGCCTCGGGATGGTGGCCGTCGATCGCCGCCGTGCTCAAGACCTGACCGTAGACCGGATCGCCGGCACCGCTGCCGCGCCGGGCCAGCTGGATGACCATGCCGGTCGGGATCGCGTGCGGTGCGCGACCGTCGCCGGCCAGCCCGCGCGCTCGCGCGCCGTTGTTGTGGCAGGCATCGCAACTCGGGGCACTGAACAGCGGGCCCAGGCCGTCGATGCGTGCGGCACCGGCGCTGCCGGCCGGTCGCCAGCTGGTGTTGAAGATCGCCTGCCCGAAGTCGTGCTGCTCGCGCTCGGTCGCGGTCGGCTGTTCGATCAGCGGCGGCTCGCGACGATCGACGACCGGCTGCTGCAGCAACGGCTGGGCGGCGAGGAGCGTCGGCAGGCCCATCAGCGCCATCAGCACCCGCCTGCCGCCGGCAAGCGCTTTCACCGCGTCACGGCACCGCGCTCACGGCGACGCGCAGCCGCAGCTCCGGCGCGCCGCTGATTTGCAGCAGCAGTTCGGTATCGGCCGGCAACTGGTAGAGCACGATCTTGCGCGGCGCTTCGCAGCCTGGCGCACCGCTGAAATCGGCCGAGGGCAATGGCTGGCCGGCCGTGACGACATCGATCCAGGCGCCGCGATCAAGCGAGATCCGATAGGCGCCCGCCTCGCCGACCCGGAAGCGGACCAGGCCGGCGGCAGCGCCATCGGCGAGCATCTTCTTGCCCGGCGGCGCCGCAAATGCAAGTTGCGACTGCTCGATCAGTGTCAGCTGGTAGAGCTGGCCGGGCTCGATGCCCGGTGCCGTCGCGGCAGCGGCGCCGACTGCCAGCGGCCTCGCCTCGCCAGCGAACAGCGCGCGCTCGGCGGCGACGTCCCATTTGAAATTCGCGCAGGCATCACCGGCCTGGGCCGGTAGCGCCGCAGCGGCAAGCAGCAGCCAGCCGAACCAGGAGCGAGCCATCGTCGGAGCCCTCGTTCAGTAGCGGTAGTCGATCTGCGCCAGCCAGGTGCGGCCGGCTTCATAGAAGCCTTCCTGGTAGGCGTACAGCTCGTCGAACAGGTTGCGGACGCCGGCTTCGAGACCGAGCCTGGCCAGCGGCTCGTAGCGGACGAAGCTGTTGACGAGAGTGAACTGCTCGGCGACGCGGCTGCCGTTGCTGGTGCTGTCGCGCTTGGTCTCGTACTGAAGATCGGCGCGCAGGCTCCAGCGGTTCAGCGGCTGCCATTTCGTGGCGAGGCGGTACTTCTGCTCCGGCGTGTCGACCGGGCGGACCTCCGGGCTGCTGCGGTTGTCGCGATCGAGCAGGCTGGCCTGGGCATCGATCCGCCATTGGGCGGTGGGTGCCCAGCCGACCGCAATCTCGCCACCGCGATTGCGCTGCTTGCCGATATTGCGCTGCTGGAAGCAGGTCGGGTTCGGCGCCGAGCACAGGCCGGCATCGACGGTGACGTTCTCGATCGCATCGTCGAGATCGGCCTGGAACAGCGCCGCGCGCAGTTCGACCTGGGTCCAGCGCTGGGTCCAGCCCAGCTCGTACTGGATGGCCGCTTCCGGCCCCAGCGCCGGGTTCGGGATCGCCGAGCCGAGCCGGAACGAGAAGCGGTCCTTGATCGTCGGGAAACGGGTCTTGCGGCTGACTCCGGCAGTCAGCGTGCCGCTGGCCGTCGCCGCCCAGTTGAGTACCAGCTGACCGTTGTGAGCATCGGCCCGGCTGACCTCGAAGGGCTCCAGCGCGCCATCGACCGCGTTTTCGGCCTGCTGGCCGTCCTGCACCGTGTAGGAGTAGCCGGGTGTCAGGGTCAGACTGTCGTTCAGCCGGAAGACGTGTTCGATCGCCAGCGCATAGGACTGATCCTCGTAGCGCTCGAGGGGCGCGTTGACCGCATCGACTTCGCGATGCACGTCCTGCTTCCAGTGCAGCGCCACGCGGGTGGCGTTGCGGGCGTCCCAGCGCCATTCGAAATCGCCGTTGCCGCCGACCGTGTAGTCGTCGTACTCGCTGCCCTTGAACGCATACGGACGGTTGAACGAGGAATAGCTGGCGTCGTCGTAGGAGTCGAGCGCGTTCGTGAACTGATCGTAGTAGGCACGCCAGCGCAAGGTCGCCTGCGGGCCGAACTCGTTGCGTGCGGTGAAGTAGAAACTTTGCTTGTCCCAGTATGGCCAGCGCCAGAAGCGCGCCTGCACGCCCGCCGCGCTACCGGCATACGGCGGCACGTTCTTGTCGCCGTCCTGGCGGTAGTAGCTGAGCGCGTACTCGTCGCCGCCGTCGGCGAGATAACCGAGTTTGGCGCTGATCACCAGATCGCGGCTGTCCGAATTGTTGCGGGCGCCGCCGTCCTCGTTGGCGGTCGGCGTGAAGCTGTCCGGCAGCGCGTAGCCCTCGGCGTTGACATAGGACGCGGTGGCATGACCGTACCAGTGGCCGCGGATGCCGCCGACCGAGCCGGTGACACGCGTCTGCAGCGCATCGTCGCTTTCGCCGAGCTCGGACTTGAAGCGCAGCGAGGCCTCGAAGGCTTCGGTCGGCCGGCGGCTGATCACGTTGATCGCGCCGCCGAGCACGTTCGGCCCGTAGAGCAGCGAAGCCAGACCCTTGGCCACGACGATCTCGGAGACGTAGTCGACGCCGAAGCGCGACAGATCGACATTACCGTCATAGGGCACGTAGACCGGCACGCCGTCGATGAACAGCGGCACCTGGCGGCTGGAAAAGCCGCGCACCGAGACCAGACGTTCGCGGCGCTGGCCCACGTTCTGGACCGCCACACCGGGCAGCAGATCGAGCGCCGTCGACAGGTCGTCGCGCTGGTAGTCGCGCAGCGTCTCCGCCTCGACCTTCTCGATCGGTGCCGTAGCCAGCGGCCGCTTGGCAATGACTTCGACGACGCCGAGATCGAATACTGGATTGCCGGGCGGATCGGCAGCCGTCGTTTCGGCGGCTGGCGCCGCAGCCCCGGAATCATCGGCCACGACCTGACTGGCGACAGCAGCCGCAATGAGGAAGCCGGCGCTGCCGAGCCGGCGCAAAACTGCATGCATGGGAGCTTCCTGACGTTATTAGTTTTAAAGTGTTTTTACTTTATAACGAATAGCGGTGGCCGGTAAATCGGTGCAGGGAAAGTCCTCAGTCGAGGCGCACGAGAATGACGCTGGATGCGTTGAACAAGGCGATCGCCGGCTGGCCGCGACGCAGGCCGAGCGCGTCGATGCTGTCGTCGGTGACGATCGCGGTGAGCGTCTGCCCGCCGGGCAGTTCGAGCACCACCTCGGCGTTGACGGCGCCGCGCTTGATGCCGCGCACCACGCCTTCGAGCCGGTTCGCCGCCGAGCAGGCCAGCGTGCCGCCGGCCGCCGCGAGCATGATCCACGGTGCCTTGATCAGCGCGGTCAGCGGCATGCCTCGCTTGAGTTGCAGCAACCGGGTGCTTTCGCGGGTGATCGTGGCGACCACTCGGCCACCGCCGCTCAGTTCCATGGTCACTTGATCGTTGACCGCGCCGGTCTGGATCTCGATGACTCTGCCAGCCAGCTGGTTGCGGGCGCTGCTGAGCATGGTCAGCCGACCGAGCACCGGCAGGTCGCGGCTGGCGTTGGCGTGCTCGCGCTCGATGCGTGCGACCAGTTGGTGCTGCTCGCTGCGCACCTTCTCGTACAGCGCCAGCAATTCGTGGCCACGCGCGGTCAGCTGGGTGCCGCCGCCGCGCTTGCCACCGGCAACGCGGTGCACCAGCGCTTCGTCAGCGCCATTGTTCAGGGCGTCGATCGCGTCCCAGGCGCCCTTGTAGCTCATGCCCACCGCTTTCGCGGCCTGCAGGATCGAGCCGGTCGCGGCGATCGCCTGCAGCAGTTCGAAGCGCCGACGCCCGGACGGCGAGGCTCCCAGGGTCTGCAACAACAGGGTCGAGGTGTTCACGGCCGTCGGCGCCCCGTCGCCGCGCTCAGGGAACAATCGGCGCGGCCAGCGGCGACGCGGTGTCGTTGACCACCACCTTGAGCACTTGGAAGTGATCCGGCAGGAGCAGGCCGGTGGCGAACGCGTGGTTGGTGACCAGGGCGTTGCCTAAGCCGTCGAAAGCGAGATTGGCCGGCGAATCGAACGGCGCCAGCGGCGTCAGCAACGGATTGCCGATACGAGCCGATTCAGTACCGTTCGGGTTCAGGATCGAGATGCCGTTGGCGCCGGGCAGCGCCAGCACCACATAGAGCTTGCCACTGGCGCCGAAGGCGATGCCGTCCGGGGCGCCGGCGTAGTAGCGGTGGAACTCGACGAGGTCGGTCTTCTTGGGGCTGGCGACCAGCGGCAGGCTGTAGACGTGGCCGATGCCGAGCAGATCCAGGGTCACGGTGAAGAAGATCCGCTTGCGATCCGGCGACAGGCGCAGGCCGTTGACGCCGACATAGACCGAGGCCAGCCGCGAATCCTGGAACCAGACCTGCGGCTGGCCGCCGCCGGCGGGCACTTTCCAGATCGTCGCCTGCAACGAATCACTGACGTACAGGTTGCCGGCGTCGTCGAAGGCCAGATCGTTCGGCAGCGACGGCAGGTTGACCGGGGTCGGCGAGCAGGGCTTGCCGCCGAGGATCGAGCAGGCGCGCAGGTTCGGGTACGGCGGCGTGTAATTCGCCTGCACTTCGGTCGCCAGATCGAAGCGCAGAGTGCCGAGCTGGTTGTTCAGCACGTACAGGCGGCCGGCGCCATCGAAGCTCAGGCAGGAATTCGCGTGCTCGGCGCCGAACACCGTTTCGCCCTGGGTTTCCAGGGTGCGCAGCAACTTGCCGTTGGCGAGGTCGTACTCGAAAACCCGCGACGGTTTGCCGTTCAGCGCGGTGCCGAGCGTCGCCGGACCGGCGACGTAGACGCGACTGCCGCGCACCGCGATGCCTTCCGGGAAGCCGTTGGGAATCGGCACCTGGGCGAACACCGAGACGTCGCCGAATTTCGCGGCCTGCGCGCCCGGCGCGGCGATCAGCGTGGCGAACGCGAGAGCAGCTGCTTGAGCGAGACGGACGAAACGCTGGGACATGGCGAGGCTCCTGGGCACCTGTGGCTACCGTGGCCGATGGAGTCGGCCTGTCGTATTGATCCGGCCCGAGGCCGGAAGCCCGCAGTGTGCCCGCGCAGCGACCCGGACTGAAAGCCCTCGCTTCAACCGTCGCTGTCGACCTGCCCGCCCGGCCGCGGCACCAGGGTCTTCAGCATCAGTTTGAAATAGGCGCGGAAGTCCTCGTCGACCGGGAACTGCTCGGGCGTGTCGCGGTGCACCTGCTGATTGCCGATGAAGGTGGCGTAGGCAAATGTCGACCACAGCCGGGCATCGAGTTCGGACAGGCCCAGCGCCAGATAGCACTGGTTCAGGTAGTTCAGCCGATTCGACGACACCCGCTTGACCACCTCGCCGACCGCCGGATCGTCGCTGGCCGCGGCCAGCGCCAGGTACAGGCGGCCGGCCTTGTAGCTGGAGTTCGCCTGCTTGAACAGCCGGACGATGCGCTCGTAGGGATCGGCCATTTCCTCGACGCCGGCGCGGGCGTCGATGGTTTCGTGCCGTTCCCACAGTGCCAGCGCTTCGCGCAGCAGCGCTTCGCGGCTCGGGAAATGCCAGTAGAAGCTACCCTTGGTGACCCCCAGCCGGCGAGCCAGCGGCTCGACGGCGACGGCATCGAGCCCCCCCGCGGCCAGCGCTTCGAGCGCCGCCTCGGCCCAGGCCTCGACACTGAGGCTGGACTTCACGGCCTCAATGGTGCGCGCTCCACGCCCGTCCAGCGGTTTCTGATTCGACATCGGCACCATCCATACCCTTACGTACGGACACGACTGTACGTACCGTGGCGTGCCGGGGCAAGCCGGTTGTGGCGTCAAACTCGGGCCAGCCCGCACTGGGAGGCCGGGACGCATGCGACTATGGTTCGCCGATTTCCTGATCGTTGAAGAGCCCCGGCCATGTCGCTTGCCCGCCTACTGCTGCCCAGTCTGTTGCTCCTGTGCCTGCTGCCGCTGCCCGGCGTCAGCGCCGACGCCGTGCCGGCGCTGACGCCGCTCGGCGCCGAGCGCAGCGGCAACGCCGACGGCAGCATTCCAGCCTGGGCCGGCGACAGCCGCGGGCCGAGCAATCGCAATGAGCCGGCGCAATGGGTCAGCCGCGACAACGCCGCCGCCTATGCGGCACTGCTGAGCCCCGGCCAGCGTGCCCTGCTCGACACCTTGCCGGACAGTTTCCGGATGCCGGTCTACGGCACGCGCCGCGGCTATGCGCCGCCGGCCGCCTTCCTCGCCGATACCACCGCCAATGCTGGCCGCGCGCGGCTGGCCGAGGACGGCACGCTCAGCGGCCTCGCCCCGGGCCTGCCATTTCCTGGGCTCGGCGACGGCAGCGGCGTCGGCGCCTCGGCCGATCCGAACGCTGGCCTGGCGGCAATCTGGAACCACCGGCTGCGCTGGCGCGGCGACGGCCGCGAACGCCGCTACCAGCAGGTCTCGGTCTCCTCCGAAGGCGTGCTGACGCCGCTGTCGGTGCGCGAGGACAGTCGCTTCCTGCGCGGACTCGATATGGTGAAAGGCAAGGCCTCGCCGCTGCTCGGCCAGCAGCTGATCGGCATCCTGTCGCCGAAGCGGCTGGCCGGTGCCGTGAAGCTCGTGCATGAAGGCCTGGACGGCGCGCCGCGTGCCTGGCAGCGCAGCCCGATTCCTGGCTCGTCGCTGGAAAGCTTCCACGAGACCAGCGAAGCCGGCGGCGACACCAGCCTGATCGGCGCCGAGGGCCTGTACAACGAGGATCAGCGCGAAGGTTTTGCCGGCGACCCGGATCGCTGGCGCTGGACCCTGATCGGCAAGCGCGAGCTGCTGGTGCCCTACCACGCAGACCTGTTCAACGCGCTGGGGCGGACGCTGACCGCCACGCTCGGCCCCAGCCATCCGGACCCGGCCTTGCTGCGCTATGAGCGGCACCGCGTCTGGCAGATCGACGCGAGCCTGAAGCCGGCCTTCACCGGCCCCTGGCCGAGACGCAGCTACTACCTCGACGAGGATTCCTGGCAGATCCTGCTGGTCGAGCACTACGACAGCGAGGATCACCTGGAACGCGTGCAGGAAGTGCACACCCGCCTCGCCGGCGAATTGCTGCTGCCGGCCGTCGAAGTGATCTACGACCTGCCTGGCCGCCGCTATCTGGTCACTGGCCTGGAGACCGAGCCCGAGGCCACGGTACTGCGCGCCCAGGACGCCGCCAGCTTCGAGTCCGGCAATGCCCGACGCTGGGCCAAGCAGGTCGGCGCCGTCTCGGCCGATTGAGGCCGCCGATTGAACCGTCCGGCGTCGTCGATTGTTGCCCGGCCGGCGCCTGCCTAGACTCGCACCATGACCAAGCTTGCCAACCTGCTGCTGGTGCTGTGCCTGCCGATGACCAGTCTCGCGGCCGAAGTCTACGGCTGGGTCGACGCCAACGGCGTCAAGCATTTCTCCCAGGACGCGCCGCCGAAAGGCCAGCCGTTCAAGCGCATCCCGGTGGCCGAATCGACTCCGGCGCCATCCGGCACGGCGAGCAGTACTGCGACGAAAACCGATTCTCCGCTCGGCGGCGGCCCGAAGACCCGGGAAGCCGGCCTCAAGCTCAAGGCTGAAACCCTGGAGCGCTGCGCCAAGGCTCGCGAGCGCATCAGCTTCCTCGAAGAGAAAACCGCTCGCCGCCTGTTCAGAAACGGCCCGGACGGCGAACCGGTGCGTTATACCGACGAGGACTACAACGCCGAGCTGAACAAGGCCCGCGAGCTGGAAGCCGCCAACTGCACCTGAGGCCGCGCTTTGTCCTCGCCAGGCGCGGCTAGCCGGCGCCGGGTGACGCCGCGGTGGCCAGCTGCCGCGGCATCACGAACCAGAGCACCAGATAGGCAAGAATGCCCGGGAAGGCCACCGAGCAGATCGAGATCAGCACGTAGAGCACGCGTACCGAGGTTGGCGTCCAGCCCAGGAACTCGGCGATGCCGCCGCAGACGCCGGCAATCATCTTGTGTTGATCGGAGCGCCACAGGCGCCTGCTGTCATTCATGGTCGTCGTCCCCTGCTGTTGGCCAACAGGGCGAAGATTCCGGCTGATCAGCGGATTTTCAAGCAGGAGTGGGCTCCACTGCCTCGGCGGCAACAAAAAAGCCCGGCAATGCCGGGCTTTTTTGCAGCGGATGACGGCTTACTTCTTCGGCTTCGGCGCTTCTTCGGCCGGGGCGTCGCCCTTCTCGACCTTGATCAGCTCGACTTCGAAGATCAGCGTCTCGTTCGGGCCGATCTTGCCGCCGGCGCCACGGTCACCATAGGCGAGTGCGGCCGGGATGTAGAACTTCGACTTGCCGCCAGCCTTCATCAGCTGCAGGCCTTCGGTCCAGCCCGGGATGACGTTGCCGAGCGGGAAGGTCACCGACTGGCCCCGGTCGTAGGAGCTGTCGAACACTTCGCCGTTGAGCAGGGTGCCCTTGTAGTTGACTTCGACCTTGTCGGAAGCGGTCGGCGTGGCGCCGGTGCCTTCGGTGATGGTCTCGTACTGCAGGCCGGAGGCGGTGGTCTTCACGCCTTCCTTCTTGCCGTTCTCGGCGAGGAAAGCCTCACCCTTGCCCTTCGCTTCATCGGCAGCCTTGGCGCGCTCGGCAACCTGCTTTTCCTGGATCTTCTTGGAGACCGAGTTCTTGATCTCTTCGCGGGTCTTGTCGTCCAGACGCGGCTCCTTGCCGGCGGCCACTTCGTCGAGGGCCTTCTTCAGCGCGACGAGATCGACTTCGTCCTTGACCGTGGCCAGGGAACGGCCGAGGTCGACGCCGATGGCATAGCCGAACTTCTGGGCATCGGTGGCGAGATCCGAGGCATCGGCAGCGGCCGGGGCGGCGCCGTCGGTGGCCGGCTTCGAGCAGGCAACGATGAACACCGCGCTGGCAGCCAGCAGCAGCGCGCGGGAATGCTTGAACATGAGTTAAATCCTGTCAGGAAAATGGGTTTTGTGAGGGGGCGTGGAGCCTGCCGCGCCTGCAATGCGGCCGGATTATAGCCCGGAGTCCGTTTCAGTCATGACCGCTTCCGGAGGGCTGCCGGAGGCCGCCTTGGCGCCTCCAGCCGGCTCGTTCGAAGGCGGCTCGACGCTGCTCGGACCACGGCGGCGGGCGAGAAGTTGCAACAGCGTCTGGCGGGTTTCGTCGCTGAGCAGTTCCACCGAGCGCTCGGCGATGCGATCGCAGCGGGCATCGAGGATCAGCACGCCACCGGCGCCGGTGGTGACCACGCCGACTTCGATCAAGGTATCGAGATAGGCGGCGAACAAGCCCTTGTCGAAGAACTCCGGCGCTTCGCGACCGGTCAGCACCGCCATGCGCTCGGCGAGCAGGCGGCAGTCGCTCTCGAACTGCTCGCGCTTCACCGGACCGCCGCGCTTCTTTTCCTCGGTCAGCAGCAGCACCGCCATCGCTTGGCGTTCCAGGGTTTCGCCGAGCACCCGGCCGAGGGCGGCGAAACCCGAGTACGCCGGATTGCCGACTTCCGGCCTGCGCAGGCGGCCATCGGCGTCACGCAGCAGCAGGCCGGTGGCCAGCATCCGCTCCAGATAGTTGCGCGCCACCGGCTCGCAGTCGGCGACCGGCCAGGGCAGCAGGAATTCGTTGCGCAGGAACGGGTACAAGGCGCGACAGCCGGTCAGCACCAGTTCCTCGCTCAGGATGCCGCGGGTACGGAAGAACGCCGCGATCAGCGCCGGCACCGCAAACAGATGCTGGATGTTGTTGCGGTTGTAGGTCATCAGCACGCCGTCGCGGCCGGTGGCCAGCAGCACGTCGCCCCAGGGATGCTCGACTCTCTGGATGCGCGCGATCGGCGCCGCCCATTCGAGAATCGCTTTCGGATTGCCGTTCGGCAGCATCAGCTCGCTGCCACCGGGCCAGGGTTCGAGCAGGTCGATGAAGTGGGCGATCTGGTCGACCAGTTCATCCTCGGTCACCGCGCGGCGCGGCGCGGCAAGCAGCGCACAGGCGACCAGACCAACCGGACTGGCCACCGACGCGGCCTGGATGCGGCGCATGTGTTCGAAGGCCAGGGCCCGCACCCACTTCGGGAAGCCTTCGGGGCGGAGGTTCGGGTTGGCCGCCATTGCCTCGCGCCAACCCGGCAGATTGGCGTCGGCGTGGTCCTGCAGGATAGTCGGCTCGCCGAAATTCACATAGGCGCGGCCGTAGCTCTTGCCGAGGATCTTGGTTGCCTTCAGCAGGCCTTCGGCCGATTCGCGCTGCTTCTGGCCGCCTTTCAGTTCCTTGAAGTAGCTGCCAACCTCGAAGACCTTGTCGTAGCCGAGGAACACCGGCACCAGAGCGACCTTGCGCGACCGCGAACGCAGGCCGGATTCGGCGACCATCGCCAGCAGGCCGGTCTTCGGCGGCAGCAGGCGGCCGGTGCGCGAGCGTCCGCCTTCCGGGAAGAACTCGATCGAATAGCCGCGGCGGATCAGCGAATCGACATAGGCGCGGAACACCGCCGTGTAGACCGGATCGCCGGTGAACTTGCGACGCATGTAGAAGGCGCCGCATTTGCGCAGCAGACCGCCGACCGGCCAGAAATTCAGATTGATGCCGGCGGCGATGTGGGGCGGCACCAGACCGGCGGTGTACAGCACGTAACTCAGCAGCAGATAGTCGGCATGGCTGCGGTGCGACGGCATGAAGACGATTTCATGCGACTGGGCCAGCGCCCGTACCCGCTCCAGACCCTGCACCTCGACTCCCTTGAAGACGCGGTTCCAGATCGCCGTCAGCACCAGTTCCATGACTCGGACGGTGGCCGACGAATAATCCGCCGCCACTTCCTCGGCACACTTGCGGGCATGGGTCGCTGCCTTTTCCAGCGAGCTGTTCTCGCCGCGGGCACGAATCAGGATCGCTTCGCGCACACCTTCGGATTCGAGCACGCCCTTGAGCACGACGCTGCGGCGAAGCAGGGTCGGCCCCAGCGCCGCCGTGCGGGCGCGCAGGAAATGGAAGTGCAGCGCACGCGGCAGCGCCCGGGCCAGCTTCTGCTCGGCCTGCTGGCTCGGGCTGGCATAGACATCGCCGCCGCCCCCGATACCGACGCCTGCGCTGACTCCAGCGCTGACCAGATAGTCGCGATAGCCGAGCGGCTTGCCGAAATTGGCCAGCACGTTGCGGCCGTTGGCGACGCCGATCAGGATCTTGCGCAGCCTGCCGGCCTGGACGCTGTCAGCGAAGATCAGCTTGAACAGCGAGGTCTCCTTGCCCGGATCGCGGCCCCAGAAGATCGACACCGGCACGATCTGGATGTCGTAGTCGGGATTGTCGGCGGCGATCGCCATCATCCGCGCCAGTTCGCTGTCCTCGGTACGGTTGCGGGCGAAGGTTTCCAGCAGCGCCGGCAGATAGACCAGCCCGGCGCGCTCCGGTGTCGGCAGCACATGGCTGACCCGGGCCGGCGGCGGCAGGTTCAAGTCACGGCAGATACGCTGCAGCGCGAACAGATCGATCCAGCTGCGCTGCGGCAGCACGTAGACGACCGGCTTCGCGGGATCGAGGCTCAGCGAGCCCGGCATCGCGTCCGGAGCGACGCGGTACTTCATCCAGTGGATCAGCGGCTTCGACAGCCAGCGCGCGATCAGATAGCTGAACGCGACCAGTGCGGCGTTCAACGCGGCTCTCCACGGCAGGCGGCAGACACAGGGCAGTCGTGGATCACGTGGGCGTATTCGGTTCCGAGAGCTGGTGACGGCCCTGACGGCGGCCGGCGTTTTTTCCGATTATAGGAGTGCTGGGCGAAACCGCCCTGCCGCGGGGCGTCCACGCCGCCTGTGCGCGCTTATTGCATTGCATGATTGACCGGGTCGCGAAGCCGCCGCCATAGTCCAAGCGCCCGCCTTTTCGCCCCGCCCCGACCCATCCCAGACTCCATCTAATGTCCAGCCCGACGTTTCTCGGTCATCCGCGCGGCCTCGCCACCCTGTTCTTCACCGAGATGTGGGAGCGCTTCACCTTCTACGGCATGCGCAGCCTGCTGGTGCTGTTCATGACCGCGGCGGTGATCGGCGGCAGCAATCCCGGCCTGGGCTTGACCGAAGGCGAGGCGAACGCGATCTACGGGCTGTATCTGAGCTGCGTCTACCTGTTCGCGCTGCCTGGCGGCTGGATCGCCGATCGCCTGACCGGCCAGCGCAACGCGGTGATCGTCGGCGGCCTGCTGATCGCGCTCGGCAACTTCATGCTGGCGATCGGCGATCGGACGCTGTTTTTCCTGGGCCTGGTGGTGATCGTGCTCGGCGTCGGCCTGCTGAAGCCGAACATCAGCGCCATGGTCGGCAAGTTGTATGACGATCTGCCGAGTTCCAAGCGCGACGCCGGCTTCTCGATCTTCTACATGGGCATCAACCTCGGCGCCGTGCTGGCGCCACTGGCGGTCGGCACCATCGGCGAAAAGATTTCCTGGCAAGCGGGCTTCGCCGGCGCCGGCCTGCTGATGCTGGCTGGTCTGGTGCAGTTCCATTGGATGCGCAGCACCCTGCCGGCCACCGCCAACGACGCCAGCGCCAAAACGCCGGCGGAACGCAAGCAGGCCTGGACCGGCCTCGCTGTCGGCCTCGCGCTGTTCTCGGCGTTCATCGCCGCGGCGAGCTTCGGCGCCTTCGATCTGGAACCGGTGGCGATCGCCGAGAAGGTCGGCGTGGCGATCGTGCTGATCGCGATCTTCTTCTTCGGCTACGTGTTCCTGTTCGGCCAGCTGAGCGCCGAGGAAGCGAAGCGGGTCGCGGTGATCGTCGTGCTGTTCTTCGGCGCCGCGACCTTCTTCATGGGCTTCGAGCTGGCCGGCTCGACCTTCAATCTGTTCGCCCGCGATTACACCGATCGCAGCGCCCTCGGCGGCTTCTTCGAGGACGGCCAGCATCCGGCCAGCTGGTACCAGTCGCTGAACCCGCTGTTCGTGGTCGCGTTCTCGCCGGTGTTCGCCGCACTGTGGGTGCAGCTCGGCAAGCGCAATCTGGAACCGTCGATTCCGGCCAAGTTCGCGCTGGGCCTGATCCAGATGGGCCTCGGCTTCATCGTCATCGCCTATGCCGCACACCTGGTGGTCAGCGGCGGCGACGGCACCAAGGTGCTGCCGGTCTGGTTGCTGCTGACCTATCTGCTGCACACCTTCGGCGAGCTGTGCCTGTCGCCGATCGGCCTGTCCGCGGTGACCAAGCTGGCGCCGCCGCGCTATGTCAGCCAGATGATGGGCACCTGGTTCGCCGGCACCGCGCTCGGCAACCTGCTGTCCGGACTGATCGCCGGCCACCTGGGCGCCGACGACATCGCCAGCGCGCCGAGCCGCTACCTGATGATCTTCGCGCTCGCCTGCACGCTCGGCCTGCTGATGGCGGTGATGTCCGGGCCGATCAAACGGCTGATGGGCACGGTGCGCTGAGCTTGATTCGACCTGCTTCAAACCTTTCGCGGCCGGTCCTCATCCGACCGCATCGGGCGCCGAACGCGCCCCGCACAAGATCCGGGAGATAGCTGATGCCTCGTCCGTTCCGTTCCTCAGACCCCAGGCAGAACCACAGGCATGGCCGCTGGCTCGGTCTCGCTGCCAGCACCGCGCTGGGTCTCGCCGCCTGCGGCGGCAAGCCTGCCCCGGCTCCCGCAACCTCGGCACCGGCGACCGCCGCCCAGGCCGATGCCTTCGTCGCCGACTTCAACAAGGAGTACAAGGCACTCGGCAAGTACGTGGCCTCGGCCCAGTGGCTGCAGTCGACCTACATCACCGACGATTCGCAGATGATCGCCTCGCGTGCCGGCGAGCAGGCGCTGGAATTCAACTACACCAAAGGTCAGGCCGCCAAGCCGTTCTACGTGCTGAAGGATCTGTCGCCAGTGACTGCGCGGGCGCTGAGCCTGATCCGCCTCAGCTCGGTATCGCCCGCCAAGGCCGAGGACCGTGCCGCGCTGGCCACCGTGCTGTCGGACATGGAAGCCAACTACGGCAAGGGCCAGTGGTGCCGCAAGAGCGCGGCGGGCAACGACGAATGCCTGTCGCTGCCGGAGGTCGAGAAGGTCATCAACAACATCGACCTGAAGAACAGTCCGGCGCAGATCGCCGAAGCCTGGGCCGGCTGGCACGCGACCGCCAAGCCGATCCGCGACGACTACCAGAACTTCGTCGGCCTCTACAACGCCGCCGCCAAGGACTCCGGCTATGCCGATGCCGGCGAATGGTGGCGTGGCGGCTACGACATGAGCCCGGCGGATTTCGCCGCCGAGACCGAAAGGCTGTGGGGCCAGGTCAAACCGTTGTACGACGCGCTGCACTGCCATGTGCGCAACAAGCTCAACGAGAAGTACGGCGACGCCGTGGTGCCCAAGGACGGCCTGATTCCGGCCCATCTGCTCGGCAACATGTGGGCGCAGCAGTGGGGCAACCTGTACCCGCTGGTCGAGCCTTACAAGGGCGTCTCCGATCTCGATGTCAGCGCGACACTCGAAGCGCAGCGCAAGGTCGAATACCAGACTCTGCTCGCGGCGTTCAAGGGCAAGCCGACGCCGGTCGATCTCGCCGAACTCGAGCACAAGGCCGATGCCCAGTTCGCGACCAAGATGACCAAGGTCGCCGAGGAGTTCTACACCTCGCTGGGCATGCCCAAGCTGCCGGATTCGTTCTGGCAGAAGTCGATGCTGGTCAAGCCGCGCGATCGCGACGTGGTCTGCCACGCCTCGGCGTGGCCGATGGACGGCGAAAGCGATGTCCGCATCAAGCAGTGCATTCTCGCCGACGAGGAATCGCTGACCACCATCCATCACGAGCTGGGCCACATCTACTACTACCTGCTCTACAAGGATCAGCCGCCGATCTTCCAGAGCGGCGCCCACGACGGCTTCCACGAAGCGATCGGCGACACCGTGACCCTGTCGCTGACGCCGGAGCACCTGAAGAAGATCGGCCTGGTCAAGGACGTCAAGACCGATGAAAAGGCGGTGATCAACTCGCAGATGAAGCTGGCGCTCGACAAGATCGTGTTCCTGCCCTGGGGCAAGCTGGTGGACCAGTGGCGCTGGAAGGTGTTCTCCGGCGAAGTGCAGCCAGCCGACTACAACAAGGCCTGGTGGAAGCTGCGCGAGGAATACCAGGGCGTGGCGCCGCCGCTGGCCAGATCCGAGGAAGACTTCGACCCGGGCGCCAAGTACCACATCCCCGGCAACACGCCGTACACGCGTTACTTCCTGAGCTTCGTCGTGCAGTTCCAGTTCCACAAGGCGCTGTGCGAGGCCGCCGGCTTCAAGGGCCCGCTGCACGACTGCGACATCTACGGCAACAAGGCCGCCGGCGAGAAGTTCATGGCCATGCTTCGCGAAGGCCAGAGCAAGCCCTGGCCGGAAACCCTGGAAAAGCTGACCGGTACCAAGCAGATGGACGCCTCGGCGATCCTCGAATACTTCGCGCCGCTGAAGGCCTATCTGGAACAGCAGAACGCCGGGAAAAGCTGCGGCTGGACGCCAGCGGCCGATCCGCTGGCCGCGGCCACGCGCTAGACCCGGACGACCATCGTCGTCGCTCCCCGGCGGTGACGATGGCCGGCTGAGCCGGGCGGCGGGCGCCCGTCCGCCATCCCCGACCGCGCTGCCGGCCGGCAGCGCGGTCGGCGGGCGAGCGGTTACGATCAGCGCCGCTCCCACTTTCGCGAAAGCCTTCCGCCGCGCATGACCGCCCTGATCGACGCGCTCGCCACCGACCCGCTGTTCCTCGGCATCGCCGCCACCCTGCTCGGCCTGGTCGTCGGCAGCTTCCTGAACGTGGTGATCCTGCGCCTGCCGCGGATGCTCGAAGCCGAGTGGCGCGCGGAAGCCCGCGAGCTGCTCGAACTGGCGCCGGTCGAGGCGCCGAAGCTGTCACTGACCCGGCCGGCCTCGCGCTGCCCGGGTTGCGGCGCGGCGATCCGCCCCTGGCAGAACATTCCGCTGTTCAGCTGGCTGCTGCTGCGCGGTCGCTGCGCCTCGTGCAAGACCGGTATCTCGGTGCAGTACCCGCTGGTCGAGCTGGCTTCGGCGCTGATGTCGGCAGTCTGCGTGGTGCGCTTCGGCTGGTCGCCGCAGCTGGCGGCAGCACTGCTGTTCACCTGGACACTGATCGCCGCATCGGTGATCGACCTGCGGGAAACCATCCTCCCCGACGACCTGACCCTGCCGCTGATCTGGCTGGGTCTGGGCCTGAGCACGGTGCCGGTGTTCGTCGGCATGTCGGCCAGCATCTGGGGCGCGATCGCCGGGTACTTGAGCCTGTGGTCGATCTACCACCTGTTCCGGCTGGCCACCGGCAAGCACGGCATGGGCTATGGCGATTTCAAGCTGATGGCCGGCCTGGGCGCCTGGTTCGGCGCCGCCTCGCTGCCGATCCTGCTGCTGCTGTCCTCGGCGGTCGGCGCCGTGGTCGGCGTCGGCCTGATCCTGTTCCGCGGCCACGACCGCGACGTGCCGATCCCGTTCGGTCCCTACATCGCCGGCGCCGGCTGGCTGATGCTGATCTGGGGCGAGGCCATCGGCGGCCTGACCGGAGCTCATTGATGAGCGACACCCGCAGCACCTTGACGATCGGCCTCACCGGCGGCATCGCCAGCGGCAAGACCCACGTCGCCAACGCCTTCATCGCGCTCGGCGTGCCGCTGCTCGAAGCCGACGAGGTCGCACGCGAGGTGGTCGCGCCGCCATCGCCGGCGCTGGCCCAGATCGCCACGATTTTCGGCAGCGCGATGCTCAATGCCGACGGCACACTGAACCGCCGCGCGCTGCGCGACGTGGTGTTCGCCGATCCGGAGGCGCTGAAGCGCCTGGAAGCGATCACCCACCCGGCGATCCGCGCCCGGGTCGGCACCTGGCGCGCCACCCAGACCGCCCCCTACTGCATCTATTCGGCGGCGATCCTGATCGAAGCCGGCATGGCGGCGCTGGTCGATCGGGTGCTGGTCGTCGATGCCCCGGAAGCGGTGCAGTTGCGTCGACTGACTGCCCGCGACGGTTCCAACCAAGCACAGGCCCGGCAGATGATCGCCGCCCAGGCCAGCCGCGCGCGACGCCTGGGCCGCGCCGACGATGTCATCGATAACCGCGACGAGTCGCGCACCATCGAGGCTCAGGTGCGGCGTCTGCACCGCTATTACACGCGACTGGGCCTGTCGATCCAGCCTTGAGCGGAATCGTTTGCCGCACTGCATGTTGCGGGGCACAATGCCCGACACGCGCGCGACCGGGATGCAATGGACCGTACTGCCGAATGGGTCTGTTTCGAGCAGCCGCTGAACGAGCGGACGCGGTCCCTGCTGCGCCTGGAATTCCTGTTCGCCGAATACGCGCACCACAGCAGCGACGCTTCGGCCTGGGGCATCCGCGCCGGCCTGCAGACCCTGCTCAACATACTGTCGGTGATCGGCCGCAGCGATCTGCGCACCGAACTGATCCGTGACCTGACCGAGCAGCGCAGCCAGCTGAACCGCTTGCGCGCCCGCCCCGAACTGGACCGCGCCAAGCTCGATGCGGTGCTCGCCGAGATCACCAGCGTGCTGACCACGCTGCACAACTCTGGCGCCCATCCATCCACGGTACTGCGCGAGAACGAATTCCTATTCGCGGTGATGAACCGCAGCGGCATTCCCGGTGGCACCTGCATGTTCGACCTGCCGGCCTTCCACCGCTGGCTGTCACGGCCATATGCGAACACCGAGCGCGACCTGTCGCGATGGTTCTCGATCCTCAGGCCCTATCAGGCAGCGATCAGCCTGTACCTGCGCCTGCTGCGCGACTCGACCGCCAGCAGCGAGCATGTCGCCCAGGGTGGCGTCTATCTGCATGTGCCGACCGGCGTGTTCCCGCTGTTGCGGGTCCACGTGCCGCCGGACAGCGACGTCTACCCGGAAATCAGTGCCGGCAAGCACCGCTTCTCGTTCCGCTTCATGCGCCTGGGTGACGTCAACCAGCGCAACGTGCAGACCGCCGAGGACATCCTGTTCCAGCTGCAGTGCTGCACTTTGAACGGCCACGAATGAACAAGGTCGACACCGTCCGCATCGCCCGCTGCCCGAAATGCGGCTCGAGCAGCCGCCTCGACGAGCGCAACCCGTTCCGGCCGTTCTGCAGCGAACGCTGCAAGCTGCTCGACCTCGGTGCCTGGCTCGATGGCCGGCATGCGATTCCGGCAGCACCGGAAGATCAGGAACAAGAGCCGTAGCCGGTTCGCCCCACCGGAACGGCCAGAAGTCCTGCAGCCGCCCGGCAGCGGGCTCAGCCGGGTGGTCACGAGCCACATCGGCCTGGCCGATCTCGATACCCGCGTCCGGCCGGTGGCGAGCCGCGGATCAACTCCAGTAGGCGCTGATCGCAGCAATGCCCTGCGCCCCGTGCTTGCGAGCGTCATGCAGGTCGAACGGCGACAGGCCGCCCAGCGCATAGACCGGCAGCGCCGTGGTGCCGCGCCGCTCGGCGAAGCCTTGCCAGCCGATGCCGGCGACGCCCGGATGGCTGCGGGTCTGCTGCACCGGCCCGAGCACGGCGAAGTCGGCGCCGAGGATCTGCGCGACGCGCAGATCCTCGGCGCTGTGCACCGAAGCACCGAACCAGGTCGATGCCGGCACTGGCCGGCCACCGTACCGCGCAAGCGCCGGGCCGCTGGCGTGCCAGCCGTCGGCGCCGATCGCGGCCACCATCGCCGGTTCGCGATCGAGGATCAGCTTCAGCCCGGCAATCCGGCAGGCGGGCAGCAAGGTCCGGGCCACGTCCAGATAGTCCGACGCGGCCAGGCTCGGCAGGCGCAGGCGCAGCAGCGCGCCGCGCGGCAGCTTGCCCAACCCCATCAGCAGGGCACCGAGGCTGGCCTCCGGGGGCGTGAACACGTAATGCGGTGGCAGGCGCAGCGCGCCGAGGATCGGCGTCACCGTCGGCAACAGGTCGAGGTCGCCGAGCTGATCCAGCCCGCGCCAGGCGAAAGCCTGCTGTTCGCGAGACTGCGGCGCGCCGTCCCAGCGATCGACCAGCCAGGTATCGAGCAGCACGTGGCGGTCGCTGTACTCGTGGCGAAAGCGCAGCAGCGGCCGGGCGTGGCCGATGCCGACGCCGAGTTCCTCTTGCAGTTCGCGCTTCAGCGCCTCCAGGGCGGTCTCGCCCGGCTCGATCTTGCCGCCGGGGAATTCCCACTTGCCGGCGGCGATCTTGCCGGCCGGGCGTTGGGCGATCAGCAGCCGGCCTTCGCCGTCGACCAGCACGCCGCAGGCGACATCGATCAGCGGCAGGCTCATCGCACGACCCTGCTGTCCACCGCATACGGGCCGACGGCACAATGCGCCGCGGTGATCGCCGCATCCGCGGACCGTGGCCGATCGGTCAAAGCTCGCCTCATCACATCCATAACTTCCATCCGCCTCAAGGAGAACATCGCATGGCCATCGTTACTCGCAGAGTCGATTATCAGGATCAGGGCACGGCTCTGCGCGGCCGACTCTACTTCGACGACAGCCTGGGCGGACCGCGGCCGGCGGTGCTGGTCAGCCACGCCTGGGGCGGCCGCGACGACTTTGCCAACGCCCAGGCCGAGGCGGCGGCCAGGCTCGGCTACGTCGGCTTCGCACTCGACATGTACGGCGCCGGCCAGCGCGCCAACGGCATCGAGGAATGCCAGGCGATGATGACCCCGTTCATGGAAGACCGCGCCCTGCTCGCGCGGCGCATCAATCTGGCGGTGACCACACTGCGCCGCCAGCCCGAAGTGGACGGCAGCCGAATCGCGGCCTTCGGCTTCTGCTTCGGCGGCCTCTGCGTGCTCGACCTCGCCCGCAGCGGCGCCGATGTGAAGGGCGTGGTCAGCTTCCACGGCCTGCTGAAAGGGCACGAGCTGCCGAAGGCGCCGATCACCGCAAAGCTGTTGGTGCTGCACGGCGACGCCGACCCGCTGGCACCGTTCGAGGACGTGATCGCCTTCCGCAACGAGATGAATGCCGCAGGCTGCGACTGGCAGCTGCACGCCTACGGCAAGATCCTGCACGCCTTCGCGGTGCCAGGCGCCAACATGCCGGGCGTTGCCCTGCACGATGCGGTGGCCGAAGCGCGCTCGCAGACGGCACTGCGCAACTTCCTGGCCGAGGTGCTGGCTTAGGACTTCAAAGCCGGCTCACGCAAAGGCGCAAAGACGCGGAGAAGAGCTTTTGAAGAAAGGCTCCTCTCGCTTTTCTTTCTTGGCGTCCTTGCGCCTTTGGGTGAGGAAGCTTTTCAGGTCCGATATTCAGCGTTGATCTTGACGTAGTCGTAGCTGAAGTCGCAGGTCCAGACCCGGGTCTTCGCGGTGCCGCGACCGAGGCCGACCCTGATCGTGAACTCCGGCTTGGCGACCACGGCAGAGCCCAGTTCCTCACGGTACGAGGGATGCGGTTCGCCGCCTTCGAGCAGGCGCACCTCGTCGAGCCACAGATCGACCTTGCCCGGATCGAGCCCCGGCACGCCGGCCTTGCCGATCGCCATCGCCAGGCGGCCCCAGTTGGCGTCGCCGGCGAACATCGCGGTCTTGACCAGCGGCGAATGGGCGATCGAGTACGCGACCAGCCGCGCTTCATCGATCGTCCCCGCGCCTTCGACGTCGACGGTGATGAAGCGTGTCGCGCCCTCGCCGTCGCGGACGATGGCCTGGGCCAGTTCGATGCAGACCGCAGTGACTGCGTCGGCGATCAGCGGGTAGTCGGCATGCGCAGTGTCGACGTCGGCCGAGCCGACCTGGGCGGTCGCGAACAGCAGGCAGGAATCGTTGGTCGAAGTGTCGCCGTCGACGGTCGCGCTGTTGAACGAGGCGGCGACCGCGTGCTGGATCAAGGTCTGCGTCGCCTCGGCCGTCAGCCGGGCATCGGTGCCGATGTAGGCGAGCAGGGTCGCCATGTTCGGATAGATCATGCCGACGCCCTTGGCGATGCCGGTGACCGTGACCACGCCCTGCGAAGTCGCGACCGTGCGGGTCGCGCCTTTCGGAATCGTGTCGGTGGTCATGATCGCGCGGGCCGCGGCGTTCCAGCCGTCGGCCTGCAGGCTCGCCACCGCTTTCGGAATCGCCTCGATCATCCGCGCCACCGGCAGCTGCTGGCCGATCACGCCGGTCGAGAACGGCAGCACCTGGGACGGCTCGCAGCCGATCGCGGCAGCCACCGCAGCGGCGGTTTCACGGGCATTGGCTAGCCCCTGCGCGCCGGTCGCGGCATTGGCGTTGCCGGCATTGATCAGCAGCGCGCGGATGTTCGAGCTGGCCGCCAGACGCTCGCGGCAGACCTGCACCGGTGCGGCGCAGAACGCGTTCTGGGTGAACATGCCGGCGGCGCGCGTGCCAGGCGCCAGTTCGATGACCAGCAGGTCCTGCCGGCCCGGCTTCTTGATCGCCGCTTCGGCACTGCCGAGGCGGACGCCGGCGATCGGCGCCAGCGGTCCTGGTTCGTTCAGATTGACAGCCATGCCGCGTATCCCGTGTTCAGTATCGAGCCTGGTCGCTCGGATCGGTCAGACCAGCGCCCCGTGGCACTGCTTGTACTTCTTGCCCGAGCCGCAGGGGCAGGGATCGTTGCGGCCGACTTTCGGCAGCTCGCGGACAAAGGCTTCCGGTCGCTCGACCTGCTGCGGTGGCGCGCTCAGCGCGCGGCCTTCGCTGGCGACTGGTGCCGCGGCTTCCGCTTCGACCTCGATCACCGACTGCGCGTCCGCGTGCTGGAACTCCATCGGCGGCGCGGCGGCGCGGCGCGCCTCTTCCAGCGCCTGCACCTCGGCTTCGGTGAGGATCTGGATGCGGGCCAGGCGCGAGATCACCTCGTGCTTGAAGCGCGCCAGCATGTCGTTGAACATCGTGAAGGCTTCGCGCTTGTACTCCTGCTTCGGGTCCTTCTGGGCGTAACCGCGCAGGTGGATGCCGAGGCGCAGGTAGTCCATCGCCGCCAGATGCTCGCGCCAGAAGGTATCGAGCACGCGCAGCAGGGTTTCGCGCTCGAACTGCTCCAGCACATTGCCGCCGATCTTGGCCTTCTTGTCGGCATAGGTCGTCGACAGCTCGGAGCCGATCCGTTCCTTGATCTTGCGGTCGTCGAGCTGCGTGTCTTCCTCGGCCCACTGGCGGATCGGCAGCACGGTGCCGAAATCCTTGCGCAGCGCTTCTTCCAGCGCTTCGAGGTTCCACATCTCCTCTGGGCTCTGCGGCGGCACATGGACGGCCACCACCGCGGCGACGACATCGCTGCGGATGTCGTCGATCATCGGCGTCACGACACTGGCGCCCATCAGCTCGTCGCGCAATTCGTAGACGGCCTTGCGCTGGTCGTTGGCGACGTTGTCGTATTCGAGCAGGTTCTTGCGGATGTCGAAGTTGTGCGCTTCGACCTTGCGCTGCGCGGTCTCGATCGAGCGGGTCACCATCTTCGCTTCCAGCGCTTCGCCTTCCTGCATGCCGAGGCGCTGCAGCAGGCCGCGCATCGAGGGCGGCGCGAAGATGCGCATCAGGGTGTCGTCGAGCGACAGGTAGAAACGGGTCGCGCCAGGATCGCCCTGGCGACCAGAACGGCCCCTGAGCTGGTTGTCGATGCGCCGCGATTCGTGGCGCTCGGAGCCGATCACATAGAGACCACCGGTTGCGAGCACGGCCTCGTGACGCTGCTTCCAGGCAGCCTTGGCGGCCTCGCGGGCGGCGACGTCATCTTCTGGAATCGCGTGCAGCTCCGCTTCCAGCGAACCGCCGAGCACGATGTCGGTGCCGCGGCCAGCCATGTTGGTGGCGATGGTCACCGCGCCGATGCGACCGGCCTGGGCGACGATCTCGGCCTCGCGCTCGTGCTGCTTGGCGTTCAGCACCTCGTGGACGATGCCCTTCTGCCGGAGCAGCCCGGACAGCAGTTCGGAGGTCTCGATGCTCGCCGTACCGACCAGGATCGGCTGGCCCTTGGCGTGCACTTCCTCGATGTCCTTGATCACCGCGTCGAACTTGCCCTTGGCGCTGATGTAGATCAGGTCGCCGCGGTCATCGCGGATCATCGCCCGATTGGTCGGGATGACGATGACTTCGAGGTTGTAGATGTTCTGGAACTCGAAGGCTTCGGTATCGGCGGTGCCGGTCATGCCGGACAGCTTCGAATAGAGCCTGAAATAGTTCTGGAAGGTGATCGAGGCCAGCGTCTGGCTTTCCTGCTGGATCGCCACGCCTTCCTTCGCTTCGACGGCCTGGTGCAGACCATCCGACCAGCGCCGCCCGGACATCATGCGGCCGGTGAACTCGTCGATGATGATGATCTGACTGTTGCGGACGATGTACTCGACGTCCTTCTTGTACAGCTGGTGCGCACGCAGCAGCGCGTTCAGATGGTGAACGAGCACGATGCGGCTGGCGTCGTACAGGCTTTCATCCTCGCCGAGCAGGCCCGCCTCGCGCAGCAGGTCTTCCATGTGCTCGTGCCCGGCCTCGGACAGGTGCACCTGCTTGCCTTTCTCGTCGACATGGAAATCGCCTTCCGGGTCTTCCTCGTCCTTCTGACGCTTGAGCTTCGGGATCAGCGCATTGAGCCTGCGCCACAGCTCAGGATCATCGTCGGTCGGGCCGCTGATGATCAGCGGCGTGCGTGCCTCGTCGATCAGGATCGAGTCGACTTCGTCGATCACTGCGTAGTTCAGACCGCGCTGCACTTTCTCGTCGAGCGAGAAGGCCATGTTGTCGCGCAGGTAGTCGAAGCCGAATTCGTTGTTCTGGCCGTAGGTGATATCGGCTTGGTAGGCCTCGCGCTTCTCTTCCGTGGTCTGGCCGGATACGACCACGCCGACGCTCATGCCTAGGAAGCGGAAGATGCGACCCATCCATTCGGAGTCGCGGCGGGCGAGGTAGTCGTTGACGGTGACCACGTGCACGCCCTTGCCGGACAGGGCGTTGAGGTAGGTCGGCAGGGTGGCGACCAGGGTCTTGCCTTCGCCGGTGCGCATTTCGGCGATCTTGCCTTCGTGCAGCGCGGCGCCACCGATCAGCTGCACGTCGAAATGCCGCATGTTCATCACCCGCTTGCCGGCTTCGCGGACCACCGCAAAGGCATCGGCCCGCAGCTGGTCGAGCGTCTCGCCTTTCGCCAGCCGCTCGCGCAGCACGGCGGTCTGGCCGCTCAGCTCGGCATCGGACATCGCGGCGTACTTCGGCTCCAGCGCGTTGACAGCACTGACGACGGCAGACAGACGACGGACGTTGCGTTGATTGCGGCTGCCGAAAATGCGCGCCAGAAAATTGTTGAACATGGATTCCGTAGTCTGGAAACGGCACGGGCGAACGCCCGTCCGGGGCGGACAGGGCAACGATTATGCCTCAGAGGATTGTTGCGACCGTGACGCTTTCAATAGCGCTGGAACCGGCGCGGCTGTCAGCAGCGCGAAAAAGCCATCTCACACAGAGAACGCCTGGGCGCAGAGAGAAAATGAAAAGACATTCCGTCGATTGAAGCGTTTCTCCGCTTGGGAATCGCCTGGGCCGAGCAAGAGTCAGTGAGCCGCTTCGAGGTACTGCGCCGGGTTGACGGTATTGCCGTTCATCACCAGCTCGAAATGCACGTGCGGGCCTGTGGAGCGGCCGGTCGAGCCGATCAGGGCGATCGGCTGCCCCTTGAGCACGCGGTCGCCGATCTTCACCAGCAGCTTCGAGTTGTGCCCGTAACGGGTGCGGTAGCCGTTGCCGTGATTGATCTCGACCAGCTCGCCATAACCGTTCGCTGTCGCCGCCTCGGTGACGATACCGGTGGCGACGGCGTACACCTGGGTGCCTGGCGCGGCGGCGAAATCGATGCCCGGATGGGTCGTGCGCAGGCCAGTGAACGGATCGGTACGGCTGCCGTAGCCGGAGGTGATGTAGCCGGATTCGACCGGCCAGCCTGATGGCTTGACCTCGCGCTCCAGACGACTGGCCAGCAGCAGGTCTTCGAGCACGCGCATCTGTCGTTCGCGGTCGCCGAGCGCTTTCTGCAGGCGGTCGAGCGAGCCGATCACGTCCTCGAGCACGGCAGGCGTGCCGAGCACTTCGGTTTCCGGACCGCCGAGAGCCGGCGGGCGATCGAAATTGAATTCGGAAGGATCGATGTTGGCGATCTGGGTCATTCGCGTGCCGGCGGCGTCGAGCCGCATCACGTGGGCTTGCAACTGGGCGATGCGGCGCGCCAGCGCCTGGGCATCTTCCTCGGCCTTGGCCTTGACCTGAGCCAGTTCATCACGCTGCTGCGAGAACTCCGCGCCCCAGACGCCGGCGATGCGCTTCGGCAGCAGACCGCGCTCCGACTGCAGGCTCATGCCGGCGAGGAAGCTCAGTCCCAGCACGGCGACCACGCCAATGACCAGCGGCAGCCAGCCGAGCACCCGGCGCGTTTCCAGACGCAGGCGCCAGGTACGACCCCTGCTGTGGCTTACGACGATAATATCCATGCAGCGCTATACCTACGAATACGGCGGCAGACACCCATGCACGCGGAAGACGACCGCCTCGGCGCACACCTGATTCATCCAGATTCCCCGGTGCAAGGGCTGCTGCGGCAAGCGAGCCGACTCGAAGGCATCCAGAAGATGCTTCGGGACTGGGCCCGCGAGCCACTGGCGAGTTCCCTGCGTATTGCCAATGAGCGGGAGGGCGTCGTGGTCGTATTCGTCGATTCGGCCGCTGCCCACACCCAGCTTCGTTACCGCCAGCAAGAAATGCTTCAGGTCCTGCGTGAAGGGCTCGGAAAGCCCTCCCTGCAGCTTGAAATCAAGATGAGACCCGCATCACAAGACTGAGGGTTGGCCCGAGTCTAAGCGCGCCTTGATAACCGGTGCAAGCCGGGTGTCAGGCCGGAACGGGATTCGAACTGCCGTAAAAACCACTCACCTTGTCGGCAACGTCGTCGAAAATGACCTCTTCCCACGCGGCCGGCTCTGCCAGCAAGGCACGCGCCAGCTTGTTGTTCAGGGCGTGTCCGGATTTGAACGCGGTGTAGCTGGCCAGCAGCGGACGGCCGAGCAGATAAAGATCGCCGACCGCATCGAGAATCTTGTGACGGACGAATTCGTCGTCATAGCGCAGGCCGTCCTGGTTCAGCACCCGGAATTCGTCGACCGCGACGGCGTTTTCCAGGCTGGCGCCGAGGGCCAGACGGCGCGAGCGCAGGAACTCGAACTCGCGCATGAAACCGAAGGTGCGGGCCCGGCTGACTTCACGGATGTAGGTACCGGTCGAAAACTCGACCGAGGCACTCTGCGCCGTGGAATTGATCAGCGGGTGATCGAACTCGATGTTGAAGGTCAGGCGGAAGCCGTCATACGGTTCCAGCCGTGCCCACTTGTCACCGTCGCTGACCTGTACCGGCGCCTTCAGGCGGATGAAGCGCTTCGGGGCGTCCTGCTCGACGATGCCGGCGGACTGGATCAGGAACACGAAGGGGCTGGCACTGCCGTCCATGATCGGCACTTCGGCCGCCGACAACTCGACCAAGCAGTTGTCGATGCCGAGGCCCGCGAGCGAGGACATCAGATGCTCGACGGTCGCCACCTTGACGCCATCCTCGATCAGGTTCGACGACAGCGTGGTTTCGCCGATGCCGGTCGCCGCGGCACGGACTTCGCGCGGCGGGTCGAGATCGGTGCGGCGGAACAGGATGCCGCTGTCCGGGGCGGCCGGCAGCAGTGCCATGTAGACCTTCTGTCCGCTGTGCAGGCCGATGCCGCTGACGCGGACGGCTGAGCGGAGGGTACGTTGGCGGATCATCGAAGGAGTCCGGATGGGGCGCCCGCGTGCGTCACGGGTCGACATGATGGATTGTTGCCTCTGACTCGGATTTTAACACCGAGTTCCGGATGGCTATCGCAGTGCAACATTCAGCCCGACCCGAGGCGGCGGACGGCAGGGTCGGCAACGGCACGGCGCGCGACTGGGCGAAGGTCACGCGCCGTCCTGCATCGACGAAAAACCTGCGCTGGCCGGGCGAGGACCAGCGTCATCAAGGTCGATCCGGCTTTCAGTCTGCCTGGGCGCGCAGGAAGGCCGGGATGTCGAGCATTTCCTCGTTGTAATCGAGCGCGGCGAACGCTGGCGCGACGGCCGGACGAGCATTGCGCACCGGTGCAACGCCGTGCGACGGCTCGTGCAGACGTGGCGCCCAGCTCGGCTCGGACTGCTGGCGCAGCTGGGTGACCACGCCGCCGCGACCACCGAGGCCTTCGGTGCCGAGCGGGGCGCTGCTGCCGCGCAGCCGGCCGCCGAGCATTTCCTGGGCCGTCGGCGCCTTGACTGCGACGCGCGAGCCTTCGAGACCGGTGGCCACCACAGTGACCCGCAATTCGCCGCCCAGGGTCGGGTCGAACGAGGTGCCGCACTTGATATCGGCTTCGCCGGAAGCAATCTCGCCGATGCGGTCGTTGATCAGCTCCAGCTCGTCGAGGGTCAGCGATTCGTCGCTGGTGATGTTGACCAGGATGCCGCGGGCGCCGGTCAATTCCAGGTCATCGAGCAGCGGGCTGGACAGCGCGGCTTCGACGGCCTTGCGGGCGCGGTCGTCGCCGCTGGCGGCACCGAGACCCATCATCGCCATGCCACGATTGGTCATTACCGTCTTCACGTCGGCGAAGTCGACATTCATCATGCCCGGACGGGTGATCAGGTCGGAAATGCCTTGCACCGCGTTCTGCAGCACGTCGTTGGCGGCCTTGAAGCCGGACAACAGGGTCACCGCGCCGCCGAGCACCAGACGCAGTTTCTCGTTGGGAATCATGATCAGCGAGTCGACATGCTGCTGCAGCTGCAGGATGCCTTCCTGGGCAATCGCCATGCGCTTCTTGCCTTCGTGCGGGAACGGCTTGGTGACCACGGCGACGGTCAGGATGCCCAGCTCGCGGGCGATCTCGGCGATCACCGGCGCCGCGCCGGTACCGGTGCCACCGCCCATGCCGGCGGTGATGAACAGCAGATCGGTGCCCTCCAGCATTTCGCGGATGCGATCACGATCTTCTTCAGCGGCCTCGCGGCCGACTTTCGGATTGGAACCGGCGCCGAGACCGCGCGTCACTTCCGCGCCGATCTGCAGCTGCAAGGTCGGACGGCACTTCTCGAGATGATCCCGATCAGTGTTGGCGACGATGAACTCGACGCCGTCGATGTTCGCCGCGGCCATCTGGTTGACCGTGTTGCAGCCGCCGCCGCCAACACCGATGACGCGGATCACCGCGCGCGGCGTGACGCCGTCGACCAGTTCGTACAGCTCGTTGGATTGCTTGTTTCCGCCCATGTCTATCTCCGTCAATCGTCGATGTTGCAAATCTGGAATCACGCCCTGAATCGTGCCGCCACCACCGCCCATCGCTACTTGCTGCTACCACCGCCCAAGCTTGGCCGGACCTCTGATGAGGCCCGGCGCGTATCCGTCTAGAGATTTCCCTTGAACCAGCCCTTCATACGACTGAACAGCTGGCCCGCTTCGCTGCCGCCGAGACGACGCATGCCGCCGCCGACCGGGCGCTGCTGACGCGCAAACAGCAGCAGGCCGACGCCGGTCGAGTAGGCCGGCGAGCGCGACACTTCCTCGATGCCGGCGACGTCCTGCGGCAAGCCGAGGCGAACGCCGACTTCCAGCACTTCCTCGGCCAGTTCGAGGATGCCCGGCGTCTGCGCGACACCGCCGGTGAGCACCACGCCGCCGGCAATCACTTCGTACAGGTCGGCGCGATGCAGTTCCTTGCGCACGTAGCGGAACAGCTCCTCGAAGCGCGGCCGCATCACTTCGGCGAGCATCTGCCGCGACAGATGCCGGGTCGGCGTCTCACCGACTCCCGGCACATCGATCGGCGCGTCGTGGGCGACCAGTTCCGGCAACGCGCAGCCGTACTTGAGCTTGATCGCTTCGGCGTGCTGGGCCGGCGTGCGGAACGCAACGGCGATGTCGCTGGTGACCAGATCGCCGGCGATCGGGATCACCGCCGTGTGGCGGATCGAGCCGCCCTTGAACACCGCGATGTCGCAGGTGCCGCCACCGATGTCGACCAGACAGATCCCCAAGTCGCGCTCGTCGGCCGACAGCACAGCGTCGGCCGAAGCCAGGTGCTGCAACACCAGACGTTCGACGGTCAAGCCACAGCGCTCGACGCACTTGTAAAGATTCTGCGCTGCAGAAAGCGTGCCGGTAACCATGTGCACCTTGGCTTCCAGACGCACGCCACTCATGCCGATCGGGTCCTGGATGCCTTCTTGGCCATCGACCACGTACTCCTGCGGGACCACGTGGAGAATCTGCTGATCGGCCGGAATCGCCATCGCGCTCGCCGCTTCGATCACCGCGTCGACATCGCGGGCAGTGATCTCGCGATGGCGGATCGGCACCACGCCGACCGAATTCAGGCTGCGGATATGGGTGCCGGTGATGCCGACATGGGCGGCGCGAACCCGGCAGTTGGCCATCAGCTCGGCGGCCTCGACGGCGCGGCGGATCGACTCCACCGTATTCTCGATGTTGACCACCACGCCCTTCTTCAGACCGCGGGTCGGCGCGACGCCGAGGCCGACGACCTGGACGACGCCGTTGGGTCCGACCTCGCCGATCATCGCGGCGACCTTGGAGGTGCCGACGTCGAGGCTGACGAGATATTCGGGCTTTCTGTTCTTGCTCATGGTGTCTTGCTCACGGTGGTGGCACGGCCGCCGGCAGGTGGCGCGACGCCATCCTTCCAGCCCACCGAAAATCCATTCGAGTAACGGAGGTCGACATAGGCGACCTTGTCCAGCTGGCTGCTCAGCGTGGCG
>UEXO01000020.1_pt1 | contig 101287 bp, 92 predicted proteins | sample 4301131 | NCBI WGS metagenome assembly UEXO01 (sample SAMEA4773185, study PRJEB27434) | metagenome | biome: 2259; feature: agricultural soil; material: soil | place: USA | collected 2014-09 | depth 0.25 m | reverse complement strand
GCAGCCGGCGCAGCGGCGAGCGTTCCGGGGCCGCCTGATTGGCGAAGCTTTCGGTCTCGTGCAGGCCGCGGCGCAGCCACAGTGCCGCGAGGGACAGCAGGCCACCGATCACGAACGGGATGCGCCAGCCCCAGTCCTGCAGCTGCTCCGCGGTCAGCAGCCAGCGCTGCAGGACGATCAGCAGCGCCAACGCCGACAGCTGGCCGAGGATCAGAGTCACGTACTGGAAGCTCGACCAGAAGCCGCGGTGCTCCTTCGAAGCGACTTCGCTGAGATAGGTCGCCGAGATGCCGTATTCGCCGCCGAGGCTCAAGCCCTGGACCAGCCGGCAGACGACCAGGATGACGGGGGCGGCGACGCCGATCTCGGCGTAGCCCGGAGTGATCGCGATGATCAGCGAACCGGCGCACATCATCAGCACCGACAGCAGCATCGCGGCACGCCTGCCCCGGCGGTCGGCGAGGCTGCCCATCAACCAGCCGCCGATCGGTCGCATGAAGAAGCCGAGCGCGAAGATGCCGGCCGTGTTGAGCAACTGCGCGGTCGGCTTGTCACCAGGGAAGAAGGCCTTCGAGAAGTACAGCGCGAACGCCGAGTAGGCGTACCAGTCGTAATACTCGACGAGGTTGCCGATCGAGCCGCTGAAGATGGCCCGGAAGCGGGCGACCGGGGTCATCGGCGCGCTGCTCAAGGCTTCAGTCCTCCGGGGAGGTCCGCCGGAAACTGCGGCGGGATGTAGTCCAAGGTCAGGCCCAGCGCCCAGAGCAGGAGCAGCACCACCGGCAGGTGGACGATGAACTGCAGGAAGGTGTAGCCGACGATGTCGCGGATCTTCAGTTTGACGATGCCGAGCAGCGGCAGCATGAACAGCGGATTGATCAGGTTCGGCAGTGCTTCCGCCGCGTTGTAGATCATCACGCTCCAGCCGAGGTGCACCTGCAGTTCGTTGGCCGCCTGCATCACGTAGGGCGCTTCGATCAACCACTTGCCACCGCCCGATGGAACGAAGAAGCCGAGGGTGGCCGAATACAGGCCGATCACCGCCGGGAAGCTCTCTTTGGTGGCGATGCCGGCGAAAAAGGTCGACAGATGGCTGGCGATGGTCGCGCCGTCCGGCGCCTTGGCGGCAGTCAGCACCATGGCGATGCCGGCGTAGAGCGGGAACTGGATCATGATCCCGGCGGTGGACGGCACCGAATGGGTCACCGCATCGAGGAAGCGTCTGGGGGTGCCCTGCAGCAGCAGGCCGATGACCAGGAACAGGAAGTTGTAGGTGTTCAGATTGGCGATGCCGGCGACGAAGCCGCGTGCCGCGAACTCGCCCCACAGCCAGGCAATGCCGAGCAGCGCCAGCGCCCAGTTCAGCCAGGGACTGTGCTCGGGCCGCTCGCCGGGCCGCAGCAGCCGCGCCGCTGCCGGCTGCGGCAGTGACACGTCGATGCCGAGCTGTGCGGCGGTCTGCGCCTGGGTGGGCGCCGGCGCCGAACGGACGGCGATGAACCAGGACATCACCATGATCGCGGCGGTCATCAGCAGCGACTGCCACAGGAAGATGGTCTGGGTGAACGGGATGATGCCGGTGATCGCCAGCAGTTCCTTGCTCATGCTCGCGGCATTGGCCTGGAACTGCGCCGCGGTCGACGACAGGCCCAGTGCCCAGACTGCACCCAGGCCGAGGTAGCCGGCTGCCGAGGCAGCGCGATAGTCCATCGGCAGATCGCTGCGCCGGGCCAGCGCCCGGACCAGCAGGCCGGCGGTGACGAAGCCCAGTGCCCAGTGCAGCAGCGATAGCGCCATGCAGGTCAGCGCCACCAGGCCGACGGCACCGGGACCGGTCCGCGGCCGCGCCGCCAGCTTCTCGATCAGCCGCGCGACTGGTGGTGACAGCGCCACCACGTGGCCGCCGATCAACACGTAGCAGACCTGCATGGTGAACGGGATCAGCGACCAGGCGCCGTCGCCGAAGGCTTTCGCCGTGGCAGTCGGCGTCGCACCCATCACCACGGCGGCGATGCAGATGATCAACACCGCCGAGACCGAAAACACCCAGGCATCCGGGAACCAGCGTTCCGACCAGGCACAAAAGCGCCACGCCAGTCGCGACATCGGATTGCCTTGGTTCACGCGGTCTTCCTGGGCTGGGGATCGTCGGTCGCGACGCCTCGTTGGTCCCCGCGATGATAGCGGTGCCTGCCGCCGCCAAAGGAAAAAGCGCGCCGGCTCAACGGCGCGTCTCGGGGCAGGCGGGCAGTGCTTTACGGAACCGCTTTGCCGCTGAAATACGCCTTGCGGATATCGCGGCCGCATTCGACGCTGGTCCAGTAGGAGTTGGCGCGCAGTTGTTCGCGGGCGACGATGCCGTAAGTGGTCTTGTCCCTGGAAATCCACGGATAGAAACCAAGCAGGCCGGGTGAGGAGTAGCTGCCGTCGCCGGTGGCCGGATCATCCTCGACCCAGTGGTTCAGACTGTAATGCCAGGCTTCCTTGACCGGGCTGGTCAGCGCACCCGGGCAGCGGCCGGGCAGGGTGCAGACGGCGTCCTTGCCGAGATAGTCCTTGATCCGCAGCTGGCCGTTGATGATCTTGCGCAAGAAGCCGGCGTAGCCGGCGGGCGTCCCTTCCATGCCGCCGGCCGGCTGCGGCTTGTCGTAGACCAGGCCTAAGTCGCTGCCGAGCAGGCCCTGCACTTCGCGGGTCATCTGGGCGGCGTTGTAGCCGCCGAGGCCGAGGTCTACCGCCAGCTTCTGGTCGTGACCGCCGCCATACGAGAATTTTCCAATCGCGGACGACTGCACTTCGGCATTGCCGCGCGAGGCCAGGCAGGACTCGGTCGTGCGACTGAGCAGGCAGGCGATCGGATTGAAGCCGACCAGGCCGGACCGCATGGTCAGCGCCTGCACGGTGCGCTCGTCGGGCTCGCGGCCCTTGCCGATCTTTTCCAGCACGTAGGCGCCCCAGACGAATTTCGAGGCGGAAGCGATCTTGATCGTCTTGTTCGGCGCATATTCATCGCCGACCGAACCGGACACGACCGTGCCCTTGCCGTCGCCGATCTCCCAGTAGAAATCGCCGATCGCCTTGCAGTGGGCGCTGCCGTTGGCGGTCGCCGTCGCCGTCGCGTTCGGACCGGAGCCGGCGGCTGCCGATTCGGCCTGCACGGTCGGGGCGGAGCAGCCGATCAGGCCGGACAGGACGAGGCCTGCTGCGAGCAGCCGGCGGCTCGGAAACGGCGAAGGCTGGTGCGAGCTGAATGGGTTCACGGTGTCTCCCGTTGACGAGGTTCAAAAGGTGCGCGATCGGACAGCTCTGCGCTATCAGACCATGCGAGGCCAGTCCGGTTCTGCAAGCGAGGCCCGTGCCGGCCTTTGGCCATGATCCGGCACGGGCTGCGGCCGCCTCGCAGCTTACTCGTCGCTGCCGAGCAGTCCACCGAGCAGGCCGCCACCGACGATGCCGCCGCCGACGCCGCCGAGCAGCGAGCCTTCGTCGCGCGAGCGGCCACCGATCGCCGGAGCGGCCATGACGATGCGGTTGGCCATTCTCGAGAGCGGCAGCGACTGCAGCCAGATCTTGCCCGGACCCTGCAGCACCGCATAGAACAGGCCTTCGCCGGAGAACAGCGCCGACTTGAGTTTCCCGACGTATTGGATATCGAAATTGACGCTGGGTTGCAGTGCGACGATGCAGCCGGTATCGACTCGCAGCGTTTCGCCCGGCGCCAGGGTCCGCTCGTACAGGGTGCCGCCAGCGTGGATGAAGGCCAGGCCATCGCCGTCGAGCTTCTGCATGATGAAGCCTTCGCCGCCGAACAGGCCAACGCCGAGACGCTTCTGGAAGGCGATGCCGATCGCGACGCCCTTGGCGGCGCAGAGGAAGGAATCCTTCTGGCAGATCAGCGTGCCGCCGACGTCCGGCAGGTGCACCGGCAGGATGGTGCCCGGGTAGGGCGCCGCAAAGGCGACCTTCTTCTTGCCTTGGCCCTGGTTCGAGAACACGGTGGTGAACAGACTTTCACCGGTCACCAGCCGCTTGCCGGCACCGGCCAGCGCGCCCCAGAAGCCGGATTTCTGCTGGGAGCCGTCGCCGAAAATGGTGTCCATGACGATGCCGTCTTCCATGAACATCATCGCGCCGGCCTCGCCGATCGCCGCTTCGTTCGGGTCCAGTTCGATCTCGACGAACTGCATGTCTTCGCCGTACAGCTTGTAATCGATCACATCCATGGCCATGAGTTTGCTCCTCGGGGCGGGTCAGAAGGTTGAGCGGCGGATTGTGCCGCAAGCCCGACGGCGCCGAGATGAAGGCTCAGAACTGCGGCAGCAGCCCGCCCTTGTCGTAGGCGCGGAACAGGGTGCGGGCCAGGGCGCCGAGGGTGCGACGCACCTCGTCCGGCGTGGCGTGGCGCAGCGGCAGCACCACCGCCTCGACGATGGAGATGATCGCCCGCGACATGTCGTCGAGATCGTCGCCGAGATCGAAGCGGCCGACGGCGATGCCACGGGCCAGCACGCTGCGGATCGCATCGACGGAGCGCGCTTCGAAGGCGCGCTGGGCAGCCGCCAGGCCAGCCGTTTCCGGACTGTCCGGCACCAGCCAGTAGCCGGCGATACCGTTCTGCACCAGCGGGTCGAGAAGCAGCCGGCTGATGCCGTTGAACAGCGCCAGCACGCCGGCGACCGGGTCGGGCTCGCTGCGCATGGGGTCGAAGATGTAGTGGTCGAACAGGGCGTGCAGGCGGCGCAGGCAGGCGAGGTACAGCGCTTCCTTGCTGGCGTAGTGCCAGTACAGCGCCCCCTTGGACAGTTTGGCCGCAGTGGAGATGTCGCCGATCGACACGCCGTCGTAGCCATAGCGGCCGAACAAGTCGAAGGCGCGATCCTGGATCGCTTTCAGGGTGTCGAACTGTTCGTGAGCGGGTTTGCGGGCCATGGGTCGCGGTGAATGTTGTCACGCGATTATCACTAATGGACGGGGTCGGTGCATCGCCAGTGCGTCGCTGCTGTGACGGAGTCGCCACAGCCGTGTCGTCCGCCGTCGGCCGTCCATTCGGCGGTAAACTTGCGCGCTGGCCACTCCGCTAGATCTCCTCGGCATCACGACAAAGGCATGAACGATTTCACCAAGTGGGGCCCCTCGACTCTCGGCATCCGCGCGGCCGAGCCGCGTACCGGGGAGATGGAGCATTCGGCGGCAATGCATCTGACCTCGTCGTTCGTCTACGCCAGTGCCGCCGAAGCCGCGGCGGTGTTTGCCGGCGAGAAGCCGGGCAATGTCTATTCGCGCTTCAGCAACCCCACCGTCCACGCCTTCGAGCAGCGGCTGGCGGCGATGGAAGGCGGTGACGCCTGCGTGGCGACCGCCAGCGGCATGTCGGCGATCCTGTCGATGTGCATGGCGCTGCTCAAGGCCGGCGATCACATCGTCGCCTCGCGGACCCTGTTCGGCGCAACGATCAACCTGTTCAACAACGTGCTCGGCAAATTCGGGGTCGATACCACCTTCGTCGATCCCAGCGACATGAACGCCTGGGGCGCGGCACTGCGGCCGTCGACCAAGCTGTTCTTCATCGAGACGCCTAACAACCCGTTGACCGAGATCGCCGACATCCGCGCGCTGGCCGACATCGCCCACGGTGCCGGTGCGCTGCTCTGCGTCGACAACTGCTTCCTGACTCCGGTGCTGCAGCAGCCGCTGAAGCTCGGTGCCGATCTGATCGTCCATTCGGCGACCAAGTATCTCGACGGCCAGGGCCGCTGCGTCGGCGGCGCCGTGGTCGGCGACGCCCAGCGGGTCGGCAAGGATGTGTTCGGCTTCATGCGCACCGCCGGGCCGAGCATGAGCCCGTTCAACGCCTGGGTGTTCCTCAAGGGCCTGGAGACGCTGGGCCTGCGGATGCGCGCCCACTGCGAATCGGCATTGACGCTGGCGCAGTGGCTGGAAGGCCAGAAGGGTATCCGCCGGGTGTTCCATCCGGGCCTCGCCAGCCATCCGCAGCACGAGCTGGCCAAGCGCCAGCACCTGAAGATCGGCGGCCAGACCGGCTTCGGCGGCATCGTCTCCTTCGAGGTCGACGGTGGCCGTGAAGCTGCCTGGAAGCTCATCGATTCGGTGCGCATGCTGTCGATCACCGCCAACCTCGGCGACACCCGGACCACGATCACCCATCCGGCGACGACCACCCACGGCCGTATCTCGGCCGAGGCGCGCAAGCTGGCCGGCATCACCGAGGGTCTGGTGCGCATCGCGGTCGGCCTGGAAAACGTCGAGGACATCATCGCCGACCTGTCCAGCGGTCTTTAGAACCGATGGATCTCGCCGCGGTTGCCAGACTGAGGACCAGACTCGCCGGCAGCAACGAAGTACAGCGGCCGGTCGCGCGCATCGAGCTGCCGCTGAAGCTCGGATATCTGCTCAACGAAAGCGCCATCGCGCTGCTCAAGCCGGCGGCGGTGCTGGTGCCGATCATCCGTCGTCCGCAGGGCCACACGCTGCTGCTGACCCGGCGCGCCGACCACCTGCGTCAGCACAAGGGCCAGATCAGCTTCCCCGGCGGTCGTCGCGACGACGGCGACGTCAGCCTGGCGCATGCCGCGCTGCGCGAGGCGCAGGAGGAAGTCGGCTTGCCGCCGTCGGTGGTCCAGGTGCTCGGCTACCTCGACGACTACCCGACGATCACCGGCTACCGGATCACGCCGGTGGTCGGCTATATCGAGGCCGATTTCGCGCCGGCGCCGGAGCCCGGAGAAGTCGCCGAGGCCTTCGAGCTGCCGCTGGATTGGATCACCGGCGAGAACCGCTTCGAGCGCAAGGAAATGACCCGCGTCGGCGTCACCGTGCCGTTCCTCGAACTGAAGTTCGGCGAGCACGCGATCTGGGGGGCGACCGCCGGCATCCTGTGGAACCTGCGCGAGCAGTTCGGCCAGCCATGAGCGCCTCGCCAGTCGATCCATTCACCGACGCACTGCGACTGCAGGCTGCTGCAGCCGCCGAAGGTTTCGACTGGGACGATGCGCAGGGTCTCTGGGACAAGCTCGCCGAGGAGATCGCCGAACTGCGCGAGGCCGCCGACCCGGTCCATCGCCAGGAAGAACTCGGCGACCTGCTGTTCATGATCGCCAACATCGCTCGTCACCTGCAGCTCGATCCGCTCGCCGCCCTGAGCGCGGCGAACGGCAAGTTCCGCCGCCGCTACGGTCACGTCGCCGCCCATCTCGACGGCCTGGCGCCGCTCGGCGATCCCCAGCGCCTGGTGCAGATGGAAGCGCTGTGGCAGGACGCCAAGCGGCTCGAGAAGGCCGCGCTCAAATCCGCGGTCTGATCCGCGCTCGCCACTCGGCAGCCCTCGCCAGCACTGCCGGCTCATCCAGGGTCAGCAGCCGGCGATCGCGCATCAGCGCGCGACCGGCGACGTAGACATCGGTGACCTGATCGCGGCCGACCGCGTAGGCCAGGGTCGAGATCACGTCGTAGACCGGCGTGGTCGAGGGGTGATTCAGATCGATGGCGATGAAATCGGCGGACTTGCCGGCCGTCAGCGTGCCGATCTCGGCTTCCAGACCCAGCGCCCTGGCGCCGTTGAGGGTCGCCAGCTTCAGTGCCTGGGCGGCGGGCACGGCGCGCGGATCGCCGGACGCGCCCTTGGCCAGCAGGGCCGCGCTGCGCAGCTCGGAAAACAGGTCGAGGTCGTTGTTGCTGGCGGCACCGTCGGTGCCGACCATGACATTGGCGCCGGCGGCCATGAGCCTGGCGATCGGCGCGATGCCGCTGGCCAGCTTCAGGTTCGATTCCGGGCAATGGGCGATGCTGACGCCGAGCCGGCCGCAGTCGGCAATCTCCTCGTCACTCAGCTGGGTCATGTGCACGGCGATGAAATCGGCACCGAGCAGTTCCAGCGCCTTCAGCCGCTCCCAGGGCCGGCGACCGTCGGTGGCGACCGCGCCATTCACTTCATCGGCGGTCTCGTGGACGTGCATGTGGATCGGCAGGCCGAGTTCGGTTGCCAGTTCGCGGATGCGCAGCAGCGGACCATCGGACACCGTGTACGGCGCATGCGGCGCGAACGCTGCGCGCAGCAGCGGCTGCTGGCGGATCTGGTGCTCGTAGACGTCGAGCCCCTTGCGGATGTACTCGTCGGCGTCGCTGGCCCAGGGGGTCGGGAAATCGATCAGCAGCAGGCCGATGGTCGCCCGCATGCCGACCTGGGCGGCGACTTCGGCGGTCGCGTCCGGGAAGAAGTACATGTCGTTGAAGCAGGTGGTGCCGCTACGGATCATCTCCGCCGCCGCTAGCCGCACGCCATCGACGCAGAAGGCCCGCGAGACATGGGCACCTTCGGCCGGCCAGATGTGGTTGTTCAGCCAGTCCATCAGCGCCAGATCGTCGGCGATGCCGCGCAGCAGGGTCATCGCCGAATGCGTGTGGCCGTTGACCAGGCCCGGCATCACCGCGTGGTCGGCGAGCACCAGATTGTCGCGGGCGCTGTAGGTCTGGCGAGCGAAGTCGGCCGGCAAGATTTCCAGGATGCGGCCGCCGTCGACGGCCAGCGCATGGTCTTCAAGCGCCTGGCCTTCCGGCTCGATGGTCACCAGCCACTTCGGGAATACCAGCAGATCGATGGTTTGCATGGGGTGCGTGTGGGTTCGGGATGGCCGCAGTTTCGCAGGTCGAGCGGGGTGCGTGCCTGCCGCGACGATAGAATGCCGGTCCCGAAATCGACACCGATCCCGATGAGCAATCAGCAGACCCCGGCCGCCGCGGTACAGGCGATCCAGTGGCAGTCAGGCGCGCTGCGCCTGCTCGATCAGCGCCTGCTGCCGCTCGAGGAGCGCTACATCGACTGCCGCAGCGCCGAAGACACGGCGGCGGCGATCCACGACATGGTGGTCCGAGGTGCGCCAGCGATCGGCATCGCCGCCGCTTTCGGCCTGGTACTGGCTGTGCGCGTCAATCCGGCCGCATTCGATGCCGCCGAAAAGGTGCTCGCCGAGTCGCGGCCGACCGCCGTCAACCTGCACTGGGCGCTGAAGCGGATGCGCGCGCTGTGGACCGCGAAGCCGGATGTCGACCGACTGGAAGCCGAAGCGATCGCGATCTTCGACGAAGATCTGGCCCAGAACCTGGCGATGGCCGAACTGGGTGCTTCGCTGATCGCGCCCGGCTCCACCGTGCTGACTCACTGCAATACCGGTGCGCTGGCGACCGGCGGCCACGGCACCGCGCTCGGCGTGATCCGCACCGCCTGGGCCAAGGGTTTGCTGGCCCAGGTCTACAACACCGAAACCCGGCCCTGGCTGCAGGGTGCGCGGCTGACCGCCTGGGAACTGATGCGCGAAGGCATTCCAGCCAAACTCATTGCCGATGGCGCCGCCGCCCACTTGATGAGCACGACCAAGATCGACTGGGTGATCGTCGGCGCCGATCGCATCGCCGCCAATGGCGACACCGCGAACAAGATCGGCACCCACATGCTGGCGGTCGTCGCCAGGCACTACGGCGCGAAGTTCATGGTCGTCGCACCGAGCGGCACTTTCGATCTCAGCCTGTCCGACGGCGACGGCATTCCGATCGAGGAGCGCACCGCCAGGGAGTTGACTGAATTTCGCGGCGCTGGCGTCGCGCCGACCGGCATGCAGGCCTTCAATCCGGTGTTCGACGTCACCCCGGCCAGCCTGATCGACGCCATCGTCTGCGAGCGCGGCGTGTTCGCGCCGCCGTCGACCGCAGCGATCCGCAAGCTGCTGGGATAAGGACAGCCCGATGATCTACCAACTCGAAAACCGCGTTCCGCAGCTTGCTGACAGCGCCTGGATCGCCGACGGCGCCGTGGTCATCGGCTCGGTGGTGATGGAGGCTGGCAGCAGCGTCTGGTTCAACTGCGTGGTCCGTGGCGACAATGACCTGATCACCATCGGCGAGAACAGCAATGTCCAGGACGGCGCGGTGCTGCACACCGATACCGGCTTCAAGTTGACCATCGGCCGCGACTGCACGATCGGCCACCAGGTGATGCTGCACGGCTGCACGATCGGCGAAGGCACGCTGATCGGTATCCAGAGCATTGTCCTGAACGGTGCTGCGATCGGCAGGAATTCGATCGTTGGCGCCGGCAGCGTGGTGCCGGAGGGCAAGGTCTACCCGGACAACGTGCTGATCCTCGGCAGCCCGGCGGTGGTCAGGCGCGAGCTGACGCCGGCCGAGTACGGGCGGATGCGTCATGGCGCCACGCATTACGTGCAGAACGCCCGCCGCTACCGCGACCAGCTCAAACCCTTCGTTCGTTGAGCGCCGACCGGATGTCGCGATTGTCGCCAGTGACTGCGCTGCTGCTCGGCCTGCTGCTCGCTGGTCGAGTGGCAGCGGCTGAACCGCCGCTGGCCGGCGCCGACCAGGCGCGCTTCGACAGCCTCGTCGCCGACCTCGCGCCGACGGCGAAATCCGCCAACTGGACGGCGTTGCTGCAGGCCGCGGCGACCCATCCGGCACTGCTTGGCGCCCGCTACGAAGCCGCGCCGCTGGACCGGGATGCCAAAGGGGTCAGCGAACCGCTGCGCGCCGGCTTCGACGGTTTCGACTGCGTGACCTATGTCGAAACGGTGCTGGCGCTGGCCCGTTCCTTCGCTCGCGGCTGGGACACGGCGGCCGCCTATGTCGAGGAGCTGGCGAAGCTGCGCTATCGCGGCGGCCAGCCCGGCTTCTGCGCCCGCCAGCATTACTTCAGCGACTGGGCCGAGTTGCAGGCCGGCGCCGGTGTGCTCGACGAGATCACCACCAGCATCGCCGGCGATGCCGCCAACCTGGCGACCATCCGCCTGACCCACGGCTTCGACTACCTGAGCCGCAACGCCGGCACGGTACCGGCGCTGGTCGCTGCGCCCGAGCGCCTGGCCTGCGTGCGCGAGCAGGAGCGCAGCCTGTCGGCGCGCGACGACGGCACGCCGTACATCCGCGCAACCAGCCTGGCGAAGATCGCCGCCGGCCTGCAGCCGGGCGACATCATCGCCTGGGTCGCCGACGTGCCGGGCCTGGACGTGATCCATGTCGGCCTCGTCGTCAGCCGCCCGAACGGCCGGCTCGAACTGGCCCAGGCTTCGAAGCGCAATGCTGCCGTTGTGGTGTCGCCGGACCTGTTGCGCTATGCCGCCGGTCTGAAGCAGCAGCGCGGCGTCCGGGTTTTCCGGCCCCGCGATCCGCGGGGCTGATCTGGAAAATCTGTATCTGACCCCAATTTCTGACCCCAATTTCCGTGACCCCAATTTCCGACCCGATTTCCGGGATCAGGCCGCCGGCTTGGCGCCGCCGAGGGCCGCCACCAGATCGCCGACCAGCAGGCTCAGTTCGCCGGTCATCAGGGTGAAATCGGTATCGAAGGCGTCGGCGTCGTTCTTTTTTGCGGCGGCATCGTCTTCGCTGATGTCGATGTAGCGGATGCGCTTGATCGCCAGCTTGTCGGTCAGCACCAGGCTCAGGCGCTCGCGCCAGCCCAGGCCGACGCGGGTGCAGATCTTGCCGCCGGAGATCAGGCTTTTCAGCTCCGGGCCGTCGAGGCTGTGGCGGGCGTAGCGCACCGCAGCCTTGGTCGGATTGTCGGCGAGCAGCTCGCAGTCGTCCTGGACCAGGAACATCGGCGGCGAGGAGCCGGTGGCCAGCCAGCCGGTCATCGCGGCCGACGGCGCTTCCCTGGTGTCCAGCGGCGTCGCCGGCAGGTCGCCGAGATCGGCGCGGAGCACGGTGCCGAGGTCTTCGGCGAGCTTCGGCGAGGAGCTGTCGACGATCAGGTAGCCGTGCTCGAAATCCAGCCAGGCACGGACCGTGCGGCTGCGGATGAAGGCGCGCGGGCGTAGTTCGTCGATGATCTGGTCCTTCAGGTCGCGCAGCTGCTTGCGGCCCGGCGCGAAGCCTTGCTGCTGTTCGAGCAGGGCGGCCTTTTCCTTCAGCGCCTGGTTGATCACCGGGCTGGGCAGGATGCGCTGCTCGATGCCGAGCGCGATCAGCAGATGGCGGCCCTGCGAGTAGACCAGCGTGGCGCCGGGCGCCGGCGGCACCCAGCCCTGGCTCTGCATGCTCGCGGAATTGACCGGGATCAGCGGGTGCCTGGCCAGCGCTTCCTCGACCTGGGCCGCGGTCATCCGCCATTCCGGCGCCAGCGAGTACACCGTCAAGTTCTTGAACCAGATCGACATCGGAAGGCAGGCAGGTCAGCGAGGGGGCGCAGAGGGTAGCGGAGCCGGACAGTGCCTGCCTAGCGGAGCTTCTTCAGCTTGTAGAGCAGGTCCAGCGCTTCGCGTGGACTCAAGGCATCCGGGTCGGTCTTGTCGAGCAGGTTCAGCGCCTTCGATTCGGGAGCGGCGAACAGCGCCAGCTGCGGCGGTTCCGGCCGGCGGGCGGACGGGACGGCTTTCGCCGGCTGGCTTTCGGCCTGCTTCTCCAGCGCGCCGAGGATGGTGCGGGCGCGGGCGATCACCGGCGCCGGCACGCCAGCGAGTGCGGCGACCTGCAAGCCGTAGGAGCGGTTCGCCGGGCCTTCCTGCACCTTGTGCAGGAACACCAGCTGATCGCCGGCTGCCGAGGAATACTCGGCGGCATCGAGGTGGACATTGACCACGCCGGGCAACTCGTCGGCGAGCGCCGTCAACTCGAAGTAGTGAGTCGCGAACAGGGTCCAAGCCTTCGAGGTCGTCGCCAGATGCTCGGCACAGGCGCGGGCCAGGGCCAGGCCGTCGTAGGTCGAGGTGCCGCGGCCGACTTCGTCCATCAGCACCAGGCTCTTCGCCGTCGCGTTGTGCAGGATGTTGGCGGTTTCCGACATCTCGACCATGAACGTCGACTGCGCGCGCGCCAGATCGTCGGCAGCACCGATACGGGTGAAGATGCGGTCGACCGGGCCGATCACCGCGGCCTCCGCCGGCACGAAACTGCCGGCGTGGGCGAGCAGGACGATCAGCGCGGTCTGGCGCATGTAGGTGCTCTTGCCGCCCATGTTCGGGCCGGTGATCACCAGCAGGCGGCGGGCCTCGTCGAAGGCCGTGTCATTGGGCACGAACGGCGTGTCCAGTGTCGTTTCGACCACCGGGTGGCGGCCGCCGCCGATCCGGATGCCGGCCTGTTCGACCAGCGCCGGGCGGGTCCAGCGCAGCGCTTCGGCGCGCTCGGCATAGGCGGCCAGCACGTCGAGTTCGGCGATCGCCGCGGCCGTGGCCTGCAGCGGCGCGAGGTCGGCGGCGACCCGGTCGAGCAGAGCTTCGTAGAGCTGCTTTTCGCGAGCCAGGGACTTGTCGCGGGCGCCGAGCACCTGGTCCTCGAAGCGCTTCAGCTCCTCGGTGATGTAGCGCTCGGCATTGGTCAGGGTCTGGCGGCGCAGGTAGTCGGCCGGCACCTTTGCCGAATGCTGCTTGGTGACCTCGATGAAGTAGCCCTGCACCCGGTTGTAGCCGACCTTGAGGCTGTCGATGCCGGAGCGGGCACGTTCGCGACTTTCCAGGTCGAGCAGGAAGCCGTCGGCATTGGTCGACAGGTTGCGGAGTTCGTCGAGCACGGCATCGAAGCCGGGCCGGAACACGCCGCCGTCGCGGGCCAGCAGCGGCGGCTCGTCGACGATCGCCCGAGCCAGCTCGGCCGCCAGCAGTGGGTGATCGCCGAGCCGTCCGGCCAACGACTTCAACAGCGGGGCGTCGATGGACGCGAAGGTGCCGGCCAGCGCCGGCAAGCCGGCGAGGGATGCACCGAGACCGGCGAGATCGCGCGGCCTTGCCGAGCGCAAGCTGACGCGAGCGAGGATGCGTTCGATATCGGCGATCGGCCGCAGCGCTTCGCGCAGCGTTCGGCAGGCGCCGGAGTCGATCAGCAGCGCCACCGCATCGTGGCGGGCGCCGACCGTTTCCCGATCGCGCAGCGGCCGCGACAGCCAGCGGCGCAGCTGGCGGCTGCCCATGCTGGTCACGCAGGTATCGAGCACCGCGACCAGGGTGTGCGGTGCCGAGCCAGACAGCGAGTGCTCGATCTCCAGATTGCGCCGGGTCGAGGGATCGAGGATCAGCGCTTCGTCGATGGTTTCGACTCTGAGGCCGGCGAGATGGCCGACTTTCGATTTCTGTGTCTCCTGCACGTACTGCAGCAACGCACCGGCCGCACCGAGCGCCGGGCCGAGTTCGTCGGCGCCGTAGCCGCGCAGGTCGCGGGTGCCGAACTGCTCGGTCAGCAGGCGGCGCGCCGACGCGGTGTCGAAATGCCAGACCGGCCGGCCGCGACCGTGCAGACCACCGAGCTCATAGGCCGCGTCTTCCGGCGTCAGCAGTTCCGAGGCGCGCAGGCGATGCAGCTCGGCGCGCCAGTCGCCGGCACTTTCCGTTTCCAGCACCGAGAAACGGCCGGACGACAGTTCCAGCCAGGCGAGGCCGTACTTGCCGCCGCCGAGGCAGGCCGCGGCGAGCAGGTTCTGGGCGCGGGAGTCGAGCAGCGAATCCTCGGTCGCCGTGCCCGGCGTCACCACGCGGACCACCTCGCGGCGCACCGGGCCTTTCTCGGCACCGACCTCGCCAACCTGCTCGACGATCGCCGCCGACTCGCCCTGGCGGATCAGCCGGCCGAGATAGTTTTCAAGCTGGTGGTAAGGCACGCCGGCCATCGCGATCGGCGCGCCATTCGACTCGCCGCGCTTGGTCAGCGTGATGTTCAGCAGGCGCGACGCCTTGCGGGCGTCCTCATAGAACAGTTCGTAGAAATCGCCCATCCGGTACAGCACCAGGGTGTCCGGGTACTGCGACTTGATCGCCAGGTACTGCTGCATCATCGGCGTGTGTTCGCCAGGTTTCGCTGCCGACATATCAGAGATTGGGTGCGGTCAGGCCGGACTGGACCGCGATCTTGCGCAGGTCCTTGTCCAGCGTGCGGAATGTGGAAACGCCATTGTTCAAGGCCACCGCGAGATGCAGGGCATCGCCAGCGCGTAGTTTGGTGCCGTCAACTGCGAGCAGACTCCGCGCTCGCGTGTAGTCGGGCATGGCCAGTTGCAGCACATTGTGTTTGGCAATGAACTCCTCGTCGTAAGCCTGACGGGCTCGAGCTGCTTCGCGAGGAGCGATCTCGCGCATCCGCAGGCGGCGGGCGATAGCGCTGAAAACCTCGACGCCGGTCCAGACACTCAAGGCGAGGAATTCGCCCCGGAGACCTTGCAGCATTTTCTCGACGCGCTCGCTCTCGGGATCTCGAAGCAGGATCGCCGCGAGAATGCTGGTGTCGAGATAGTGCATGCCTGGCCTAGTAGCGCTCTTCGTCGCGCATCTGGCGAATCAGCTCGCCAGCCGACACCGTTGCCATCGGCATCGAATTGCGAAGTTCACGCAGCTTCTCGAAATCGGTTTCGGTTGGCGCCCGCCGACGTTCAGGCTTCAGCCTTGCCACGGCCTTGCCACGCCGGGTGATGACCACTTCCTCGCCAGCCTCGACGCGATCGAGAATCTCGCTCAGATGGCTTTTGGCTTCCGCGACGCTGACGCTGCTGCCGTGATCCATGTCGTCCTCCGGGTCTGGCCCGCAGTTGGTCATTTCGATGGTCATCGTATCACGCTGCCTATAATTCGCCTCCCGTACGAACACCCCGAAACCGATGATCTGGACCCCCGACAGCTGGCAGTCCAAGCCGGCCGTGCAGCAGCCCGAATACCCCGACCGCGCCGCCCTCGACGCCGCGCTGGCCGAGCTGCGCCGACTGCCGCCGCTGGTCACTTCCTGGGAAGTGAATGCGTTGAAAGCCCAGCTGGCGGAAGCGCAGGCTGGTCGGCGCTTCGTGCTCCAGGGTGGCGACTGCGCGGAAAGCTTCGCCGACTGCGAATCCGGCCTGATCGCCAACCGGCTGAAGGTGCTGCTGCAGATGAGCCTGGTGATGGTTCACGGTCTGAAGATGCGGGTGGTGCGGGTCGGACGCTTCGCCGGCCAGTACGCCAAGCCGCGTTCGGCCGATCTCGAAACCAGAGACGGTGTCACCCTGCCGAGCTACCGCGGCGATACCGTCAACCGCCCCGAGTTCACGCCGGAGGCGCGCATCCCGAATCCCGCTTTGCTGCTCGAAGGTCACAAGCGCTCGGCGATGACCATCAACTTCGTCCGCGGCCTGATCGACGGCGGCTTCGCCGATCTGCATCATCCGGAATACTGGGACCTCGACTGGGTCCATCACTCGAAGACTGCCGAGGAGTACTCGCAGCGGGTCGAGGCGATCGGCGCCTCCGTGAAGTTCATGGAGACCTTGGCCGGCCAGACCATCGGCGAGTTCAACCGGGTCGATTTCTACAGCTCCCACGAAGCGCTGCTGCTGGCCGCCGAAGCGGCCCAGACCAGGCAGGTGCCGCGCCAGCCGGGCTGGTACAACCTGTCGACCCACCTGCCGTGGATCGGCCTGCGCACCGCGGCGATCGATGGTGCCCACGTCGAATACATGCGCGGCATCCGCAACCCGGTGGCGGTGAAGATCGGCGCCTCGATGAGCGCGGAATGGGTGCAGGAGCTGTGCCGCATCCTCAACCCCGAGAAGGAGCCGGGCCGGCTGACGCTGATCCACCGCCTGGGTGCCGGGAAGATCGACGCTGGCCTGCCGCGCCTGATCGAAGCGGTGAAAGCGATCGGCCACGAGGTGTTGTGGCTCTGCGATCCGATGCACGGCAACACCCAGACCGCGAGCAATGGCCTGAAGACCCGGCGCTTCGACGATATCCTCGGCGAGGTCGAAGCCTCGTTCGCGATCCACGAAGCCTGCGGCACCCGGCTCGGTGGCGTGCATCTGGAGCTGACCGGCGAGGACGTCACCGAATGCCTCGGCGGCGCCCGCGACCTGACCGAGACCGATCTGGAGCGTGCCTACCGCTCGCCGGTCGATCCGCGTCTGAACTACGAGCAGGCGCTGGAGCTGGCGCTGAAGATCGCTGCGCACGGCGGCCACAAGCCGTAGAGGCAATAGCCGCAGGCGCATTCCACCGGACAAAGCCAGGAGCAGGGACAGGATGCGCAAGGACTACGGCAGGTTCGCGGCACTGGCAATCCTCGTCGTCGTCGTGGCCGCCGCGGCGTTCTGGGGGCTGCGTGATCGGCAGGGCAGCGGGCCGGCCGACGGCGATGACTACGACTACGCCGCCGCTTTCGAATCGCTGGATCCGGACAGCGGCGCGCCGCTGTTCCGGATCGGCGAAGTCGCCGGTCGCAGCGAGGCCGAACTGGCGACCGTGCTCGGCCCGCCCTGGGACTGCGAAAGCTCGCTGTACTCGCGCCGCTGCCGTTATGCGCCGGGCGGGACCGAAGTGGTCTTCATCGATGGCAAGGCCGACTGGCTGACCATCCGTTCGCCTGGTGAAGTCGGCTTCGACGCCAGCGCGCTGACCCGCATCGGTCTGGCGGCGAAGAAGCCCGACCAGACCACGGCCGAGGAGCTGATCTGGACCGACCTCAGTGGCCTGCGCGAGGTGCGCGCGGTCAGCGACGGCAATGGCGTGCAACTGCTGCGCATCAAGGTGAAGTCATGAGCGCGCGTCGCCCGATCGCGGCCCTGCTCGGCGCGTTGCTACTCGCCGGCCTGTCTGCAGCGGCCACGGCCGACGAGCTGAAGCTGCTGCGGATCACCCCGGCCGGCGACGACGTCGAGCCGGGTCAGCAGCAGATCGTGCTGGCTTTCGATCGCGCCGTGGTGCCGCTGGGGCGTATGGAGCGCAAGCCCGAAGAAGTGCCGGTGACCATCACCCCGGCGCTGCCCTGCGACTGGCGCTGGCTCGATACCCAGGCGCTGGCCTGCCAGCTGCCCGGGGAAGCGGCGCTGACTCCGGCGACCAGCTACACCGTGGAAGTGCTGCCGGAACTGGTCAGCGAAAGTGGCGCGAAGCTGCTGACCGGCAAGACCCATCGCTTCGTCACCGCGCGGCCGAATCTGCGCTACGCCAGCGTCGACTCCTGGCGCGGGCCGACCCAGCCAGTGATCCGCGCGGTGTTCAACCAGCCGGTGACCGCCGCTTCCCTTCAGGCCGCGGCGCGGCTCGGCGGCGCGGCGGTGATCGTCGAAGGCGATCCCCAGCAGTACGACACGCCGTACTACGTGCCGGCGCTGCACGGCATGCCGGCCGGCGAGGCGCGCAACCAATGGCGCCTGCTGCCGGCGCAGCCGCTGCCGGCCGATCGCGACGGCGAGCTGGTCGTCGGGCCGGGGCTGGTGTCGGCGCTCGGCAGCGAGCGCGGCGTCGAGACCGATCGCGCCGCCGCGTTCCATACCTTTGCCGATCTGCGTCTGCTCGGCCTGCAGTGCACGACGGCGGGCGGCAAGCTGGCGCTGACCCGGCCCGGTGACCAGGCACCGCTCTGCGATCCGCTGGCCAATGCCGCGCTGGTGTTCAGCGCCCCAATCGAAGCCGAAGGCAATGGCCGCAAGCTGGCGATCACGCCGGACCCGTCCGGCGGACGCCGCGACTACGACCCCTGGGCGAACGCCTCGACCGCCTGGTACGCCGGCTCGAACAACCGCGACAACCGCCGCTACCTGCTGCGCTTCCCGTTCACCTTGAAGGCCGATGCCGAGTACCGGATCTGCGGCGGCGCCGGGATCACCGACCTGTTCGAGCGCAAGCTGCCGGAGCCTGTCGATCTGGTCTTCCGCACCGCGCACCGCAATCCGAATCTCAGCTTTTCGCACCCGCAGGCGGTGCTCGAAGCCGGCGTCGATTCCGAACTGCCGGCGGTGGTCACCAATCTCCAGAGCCTGGAGATCGCTTACACGCGGACCACCGCGAGCGGCGTCGAGCGCGATCTGAAAGCCAGCCGGCCGGTCGCCCAGGCGCGTGACATCGCTTTCGCGATGCCGCTGGACATCCGGGCGCTGCTCGACGGCCGCTCCGGCGTCGTCGAAGGCTGGCTGACGACGATGCCTGCGACCGGCCGCTATGCCAAGGAGCGACCAGGCGAGCCGCTGTTCGCCCAGGTCACGCCCTGGCAGGTGCACGCCAAGTTCGGCCACTACAACACCCTGGTCTGGGTCACCGAATTCGCGACCGGCAAGCCGGTGGCTGGCGCGGCCGTCGATCTGTTCGTCGCCAGGCCGCCGGTCTGGCAGCCGGAAGCCGCCGGTCAAGACGCGCCGGTCAAGACCGATGCCGACGGCCTGGCCGAACTACCGGGTGCGGCCAACCTCGATCCGATGCTCCAGCACACGGGCTGGAATCCGAAGCAGCCGCTGGCGGTGCGCGTGGTCCGCGACGGCGACGTTGCCGTGCTGCCGCTCAGCGAAGCGTTCAGCGTCGACACTTATCGCGCCTCCGGTTATCAGGTCTACGCCTCGCGCCAGCAGCGCCACGGCCATCTGAAGAGCTGGGGCACCACCGCCCAGGGCGTCTACCGGGCCGGCGACACCGTGCAGTACAAGCTCTACGTCCGCAACGACGCCAACAAGGCGCTGGCCGCCGCCGAGCAGGGGCCGTACAAGCTGCGCGTGCTCGACCCCGCCGACCAGCTGGTCCACGAGCGCGACGGCCTGAAGCTGTCGGCGTTCGGCGCCATCGACGGCGAATTCGCGGTGGCCCGGCAGGGCAAGGTCGGCTGGTATCGCTTCGAGCTGGAAGCGAGTTATTCGGCCGCCGACCGCGAGCCCGACAGCGACGGCAAGCGCCAGCCGGAAACTCTGTACCCGATGCAGGTGCTGGTCTCCGATTTCACCCCGGCGCCGTTCAAGCTGGCCGCCGAGATCCACGCCAGGCGCGTTGCCCCGGGGCAGCCGTTCACCGCGCTGCTGCGCGCCAGCCTGCACAGCGGCGGCGGCTTCAGCGGCGCGCCAGCGACGATCAGCGCGCGAGTCGAGGCCACATCGTTCAGCAACGCCGATCCATCCGCAGAAGGCTTCAGCTACGCGGCCGACGCTGGTGACGATCCGCGCGGCACTCGCGGCATCTCGACCCAGCGGGCCAGGACCGATGGCCAGGGTGAATTCAGCGCCGAGCTGACGGCGCCGGAGAGCGACATCGCCTGGGGCACGGTGCTGGTCGAAGGCAGCGTGCAGGACGATCGTGGCCGCACCATCGCCGCCAGCGCCTCGGCGCCCTACGCCGGCCGCGACCGTTTCATCGGCCTGCGCAGCAGCGACTGGCTGCTCAAGCAGGGCCAGGCGACCAAGGTCGAAACCCTGGTCAGCGATGCCGACGGCAAGCCGGTGGCCGGCGCGCCGCGCTACGTGAAGATCGAACGCCGTGAAGTCTCGGTGGCGCGGGTCAAGGACGTCGGCAACGCCTATGTCTCCCGCTACAGCGAAAAGTGGGTCGACGTCGCCATCTGCAAGGGCCGCTCGATCGCCGGCCCGCAGGCCTGTGCGTTCACGCCGGACGCCGGCGGCCAGTACCGGATCACCGCGATGGTCCGCGATACCCGGAATCGCCTGCATCGTTCCTCGCGCTGGATGTGGGCCAGCGGCGAGAACCGCTTCCTCTGGGCCGACAAGGACGACTACGGCCTGGAACTCGATGCCGATCGCAAGAGCTACAAGGTCGGCGACACCGCGAAAGTGCTGGTCAAGAACCCTTACCCGGGTGCGACGGCGCTGATCACCACCGAGCGTTTCGGCGTCATCGAGCGCCACACCCAGGTGCTCGAAGGTTCGACGCCGGTGATCGAGATCAAGATCACGCCGGAGCATCTGCCCGGCTTCTACCTGTCGGTGGTCGTGCAGTCACCAAGAGTCGCGTCGCCGCCCCTTCCGCAAGATCAGGATGATTTGAAGCCAAGCACAGTCGGGGCTCCCGCTGCGGCTCCCGCACCCACGCTTCGCGACACCGTGTCGCCGCCGCCACCTTCAGGCGATGTCGACCTCGGCAAGCCGACCTTCCGGATGGGCTACGAGACGATCACCGTCGATGATCCCTATCGGCAGATCGATGTGAAGCTCAACGCCGACAAGGACAAGTACCGGCCGCGCGAAACCGCGAAGCTCGTCGTCACCGCGACGCCGAAGGCGGCAGTCAAGGACCAGAAGCTGGAGCTGGCGGTGGCGGTGGTCGACGAAGCGGTCTACGACCTGATCCGCGACGGCGAAAGCTATTTCGATCCCTACCGTGGCTTCAACGGCCTCGACAGTCTCGACCTCGCCAACTACAGCCTGCTGACCCGGTTGGTCGGCCGGCAGAAATTCGAGAAGAAGGGAGCGACTCCGGGCGGCGATGGCGGTGCCGATCTGAGCCTGCGCTCGGTCGACAAGTTCGTCGCCTACTGGAATCCGTCGCTGGTCACCGATGCCGGCGGCAAGGCGAGCTTCGACTTCGTGCTGCCGGACAACCTGACCGCCTGGAAGGTGATCGTGCTCGCGGTGTCGCCGGGCGATCGCTTCGGCCTCGGCTCGACCCGGCTGATCTCGACCAAGGACACCGAGCTGCGGCCGGTGATGCCGAATCAGGTCAGCGGCGGCGACCGTTTCCGCGCCGGCTTCTCGGTGCTCAACCGTGCCGATGCGCCGCGGACGCTGGCGGTCAGCATCGAAGCCTCGGGAGCAGCGACGGCGAAGACCGAGCAGACGATCAAGCTTGCGGCCTTCGAGCGGCAGACGGTGTTCGTCGACGTCATTGCCGAAGTCGCCGACAACGCGCCGGGTGCGGTGGCTTTCAAGGCAACCGCTGGCGACGCCAAGGACAAGGATGGTTTGACCTTCAGTCTGCCGGTGAAGCCGCGCCGGCCGACGGTGACCGCCGCCGAGTTCGGCTTCCTCGATAGCGGAAGCTTCACGACGCCGATCGAAGTGCCGGCCGGCAGCCTGCCCGGCGGCGAAGTCGCGGTGCGCTTCTCGCCGACCGTGCTCGGCAATCTCGACGGCGCCTTCCGCTACCTGCGCGACTATCCGTATCTGTGCTGGGAGCAGCGGCTGACCAAGGGCGTGATGGCCGCGCAGTACGGACGGCTCAAGCCCTGGCTCGATCCGAAACTGGATTGGCCGGGCGCCGAAGCGATCACGCCGCAGCTGTTCGCCGATGCCGCCGGCTTCCAGGCGGCAAATGGCGGTATGACTTACTGGGATGGCGACGAGGCACACGTCAGTCCCTATCTGTCGGCCTACACGGCACTGGCTTTCGAATGGCTGCGCGAGGCGGGGCTTGCGCCGCCGCAAGCGGTGCAGAACCGTCTCGACGGCTATCTGGAAGCCCTGCTGCGCAAGAACGTCGCCGGTCAGCCGGCCGAGGCGGCGAGCACGGTGCGCACGGTGGTGCTGGCGGCGCTGGCGCGGCGCGGCAAGCTCACTGCGGCCGAGCTGGAACGCCATGCGCCGTCGTTGCCGCGCCTAAGCCTGTTCGGCCAGGCGATGCTGCTCGACGCCGCGCGAAGAGTCGACGGCGGTGCCGAAGTGGCGCGTTCGGCCCTGGAGCAGATTCTCGCCCGCGGCCAGGAAAGCGCAGGCAGCTACGTGCTGCGCGAAACCGAGGACCGCGCCTGGGACTACCTGCTCGGCTCGCCGCTGCGCGCCAACTGCACGGCGCTGCTGGCGCTGAGCGCCCATGACGACGGCTTGATCGACGGCGATGCTTCGCTGCGCGAGCTGCCGGCCAAGCTGGTGCGCTCGATCAGCCAGGCCAGGGGCGGCCGCGATCACTGGGAGAACACGCAGGAGAACGTGTTCTGCGCCAGCGCCATGGAAGCCTACGCAAGGCGCTACGAATCGGCGACGCCGACGTTCACCTTGGAAGCGCTGCTCGAAGGCCAGCGCTTCGCCAGCGGCAAGTTCGCCAGCCCGCGCGATGCTGCTGTCGTCGGCGCGCAGCCGATCACCGCCGAGCAGATCGGCAAGCGCCGGTCGCTGGAAATCCGCCACGGCGGTGAAGGTCGCGGCTACTGGGCGGCGAACCTGCGTTACGTGCAGGCCGACGACCAGGCCAGCGCCGCCAACGCCGGCCTGAGCCTGAAGCGTCGCTACGCGGTGAAGCGCGACGGTCAATGGCAGACGCTGGCCTCGCCGATGACGCTCAGCCGCGGCGAACTGGTACGCGTCGAACTGCTGCTGAACGTGCCGGTGCGGCGCAGCTTCCTGGTCGTCGACGATCCGGTGCCGGGCGGGCTGGAGCCGGTCAATCCGGATCTCGCGACTGCCAGCGGCCTCGACGCCGCGGAAGCCGAGCCGCCGGGTTCGGCCAGCCCTTATCCGTTCTATCACCACGAGCTGCGCTTCGAAGCGGCGCGCTGGTTTGCCGACGAAGTCGAGGCCGGCAACTATCGCCTGTACTGGGTCGGCCAGGCGGTCGCGGCCGGCGAGTTCGCGGTGCCGGCGCCGCATGCCGAAGCGATGTACGACCCGGACATCTTCGGCAACGACCTGCCGGCGCGGCTGCTGGTGAAGGAAGCGGCTGACGTGTCCAAGCCCTGAACGCGCGCAGTCGAGTGAGCTGCCACTCGACTGCACTCAGCGCAGGGCTTCAGAGCGCCGCGAACCAGTTTGCGAAGTCGGCCCAGAACGGCTGCGGCGTGACCACGAAGGTCAGCACCTGGACCACCGCGAACAGGCCGAGCATCGCCGGGAACACGGCGCGGCCGCGAACTGCCTTCCGCTCCAGGACGATCAGCGCGAGCAGCAGCAGATCGATCACCGGATAGGTGACGAACTGCGGCGGGAACGGCGGCATCTGGTCCAGATGGAAGATGAAGATCCGGGCGATCGCCGGGTCGAGCAAGATGATGCCGGTGCAGACCATCAGCCGGGCGTGGATCATTGGCGAGCCGCGATAGGCGACCGCCAGCAGGTAGCTGATCGAGAACAGCGCCAGACCCTCGACCTGCAGGTACAGGATGTAGTTGCGCAGCTCCGGCGGCGGGCCATTGATGCTGTTGATGCGATCGTGAGCCAGCACCACGAAGCCGATCACCATCAGCGGGAACAGCGCATAGCTCAGCCTGCCGAGCCGGCGATGCAGCGCATGGCGCCGGCTGCGGATCAACCAGGGCTGGACGATCAGCAGGCTGCACCAGATGACCATCGTCGCGGCGTGGAAATGGGTCGCGACATCACCGATCGCGAACAGATGTGAAAAGTACGGCGGCCAGAATGCGAAGATCGCGAAGGCCAGCAAGGCAGCGAACCAGGGGCCGGCGGCGCGGAAGCTGCCGAGCTTCGGCTGGGGTCTTGCAGGGCGGGCGGCGAGGTCGCCGGTGGGAGAGGTTTGGGCAGACATGCGAGGGGCTCCTTGAAAGGCCGCAAGGCTAAGGAAGCTGTCCCGGCTCTTGCCGTGCGGCAGTTCACAGTTGTTCTCCAAACTGTGAAGGCGATCAAATCGATCACGGCGCGGAAGTCGTCGGGCTTGAAGCCCGACTCGCAGGCATCATGCCGTGGTGGGGCGCCCTCAGCGTGACGACCGCCTCGGCGTCGATATCTCAAACCGGCGTGGATCGCTAGGATCACGGCTCGTGACCGGAGCTTCTTGTTGTCGCTGACTCCCCGCCGACTGCTGCTGCACCTGTCCGCTGCCCCGCTCGCCGGGCTGGCGCTGGCGACGCTGATCGCCCAGCGCGCGCTGCCCGAGCGCCTGCAGCCAGCGCTTGCCGATACCGAAATGCGGCCGGTGCTCGATCGCGGTGGCGAGCCGCTGAGCGCGCACTACCAGCAGCGCTGGAACACCGCCGACCGCTTGCCGCTGGAGCAGGTGCCGGCTTTCCTGCGGACCGCGATCGTCGCCGCCGAGGACCGGCGTTTCTGGCAGCACGGCGGGGTCGACTGGCGCGCTCGTGCCTCGGCGATCCGCCAGGGTCTTGCCGCCGGCCACGCGGTTCGCGGCGCCAGCACGATCAGCGAGCAGGTCGTGCGCCTGCTGCATCCGCGGCCGCGCACGTTGTGGTCGCGCTGGGTCGAAGGTTTCGAAGCGATGCGCCTGGAAGCGCGCTTCGGCAAGAGCGAGATCCTCGAGTTCTATCTCGACCAGCTGCCCTACGGCGCTCAACGGCGCGGCATCCGCCAAGCGGCGCGCCACTATTTCGGCCGCGAGCCGGCAACGCTCAGCGCAGCGGAAATGCTGGCGCTGGCGGTGATGCCGCGGGCGCCGAGCCGCCTCGACCCGCTGCGCGCACCGGCCCGGCTGCAGGGGCCGATGCAGCGGGTCGCGGCGCGGATGGTCGACGATGGCCTGCTGACCGCCGACCAGGCGGCGCGCCTGGTGATCGCGCCGCAGTCGCTGCGTGCCGAGGACGACGACCTGCCGGCTGCCCACTTCATCGCCGAGCTGCGCCGACGCGCACCGCCGACCGGCGACGGGCCTTTGCGCGCCAGCCTCGATAGCCGCCTGCAGCGCGATGGCCAGCAGCTGCTCGACCAGCGGCTGCGCGACCTGTCCCGCGTCGGGGTTCGTCAAGGCGCGCTGCTGGTCGTCGATCTCGACGGCAACAAGGTGCGCGCCTGGAATATCGGCAATCTCGATGCCGACGACCCGGAGACCGGCATCGACACCGTGCAGACGCCGCGCCAGCCGGGCTCGGCGCTGAAGCCCTTCGTCTACGCGCTGGCGCTGGAATCCGGCTGGACCGCGGCGACGCCGATCGCCGACGACGGCCTCGCGGCCCATGTCGGCGACGGCCTGCATCCGTATCGCAATTATTCGCGGCTCAGCTATGGCCGGGTCACGCTGCGCGAGGCGCTCGGCAACTCGCTGAACGTGCCGGCGCTGCACGCACTGCAGTTCGTCGGCGGCGAGCGCTTCCTGGCACTGTTGCGCCGGCTCGGCATGAGCGGACTGAGTCAGCACCCTGACGTCTACGGTGACGGCATCGCGCTCGGCAACGGCGAAGTGAGTCTGGCGCAGCTGGTCGGTGCCTATGCGGCATTGGCCAACCAGGGCCGGGCCCGGCCGCTGAGCTTGTTCGAGGACGGCCTCGACGCCCAGGCTTCGACGCCGGCCCTGAGCCGCGACAGCGCATCGATCATCACCGACATCCTGTCCGATCCACGCGCCCGCCTGCTCGAATTCGGCGACGGCGGCCTGCTGCGCTTTCCGGCCCAGACTGCGGTCAAGACCGGCACTTCCAGCGACTACCGCGACGCCTGGTGCCTGGCCTACGACGGCCGCTACGTGGTCGGCGCCTGGATGGGCGCGCTCGGCGGCCAAGCCATGGACGGCGTCACCGGTTCCATCGGCCCGGCGCTGCTGGTGCGCTCGGTGTTCGGCCTGCTCAATGGTCGGCAGGGGCGGCACCAGGAACCGCGGCCGCTGCAGCGCAGCCCAAACCTGCAAGCACGGACGGTAAGTGGCCCGGACGGCGGCGAGCGCCTGGAATGGTTTGCACCGGGCACTGCGCCGGAAAGCCGATCGGAAGCCTCGGGCGCTATCGCCAGTGGCGAAGCCGGACCACCGCGCCTGCTGCAGCCGTTCGAAGGCCTGCGGATGGCGATCGATCCGCGAGTGCCGCCCGAGCAGCAGGCGCTGGAATTCCTACTGGCCGGCGTGCCTAAGGGGTCCTTGAGCGGCGAGGGTGCTCAGCCAGTCGCCGGCGGCGGCAACGAGGTGATCTGGATCGTCGATGAGGCCATCGTCGCCCGGACGCCGACTGGTCGCTGGCAATGGCCGCTGTCGCGCGGCGAGCACACGGCGAGTGCCCGCTCGGCCGATGGTCGCTGGCAGACGCCGACAGTCGGCTTCCGGGTCAAATAAGCCAGGCTGCCGCGGTCGCCTACAGACAGCGAAACGCCAGGATCGCGACCAGGGTCGGCGGCAGGGCGGCGAGCAGCAGGCCGAGCGGGTGGATCGTCTCGTCCTCGAAGCGCACTTTCAGGATCGAGAAGCCGGCCGGGTTCGGCGCATTGGCAATTACCGTCAGACCGCCACCGGTCACCGCACCTGCGACCAGCATGTACTTGAACTCGTCGCTCAAGCCCTCGACCAGCGAGCCGAGATAGGTCAGCGCGGCGTTGTCGGTCAGCGCGGTCAGCGCCGTGGCGCCGAAGTAGACCACGTCCGGACTCATCGACAGCAGCATCGGTTGCAGCCACCACTGCTGCAAGCCGCCGAGCACGACCAGCCCGGCGAGGAAGAACGCCACCAGCAGGCCTTCGCGGACGATCAGCCGGCCCTGGTGGCGCTGGTAAGCGGTCGCGAAGCCCATGAAGAACAGCAGCAGGCCGAGGAACAGTGCCGGATGGTGCGCGAACACGACGATGCCGAGCAGGATCAACGTGTTGACCACCATTATCTGCAGCGGCACGGCGGCGTGCTTGCTTGCACTGCCGGGCCTGATGCCGAGCACCTCGCCGCGGAACAGCAGGCTGACGGCGGCGGCGTTGACCAGCACCGCGATCGCCGCTTTCCAGCCGAAGTTGGCCATCATGAAAGCGATGTTCCAGTTCCACTGGCCGGCGACCATCAGCACTGGCGGGGCAGCGTAGGGCGTGAGCACGCCGCCGATGGAGACGTTGACGAACAGCACACCGATCGTCGCGTACTTGAACCGGTTCGACAGATCCTTGGCATTCAGGAAACGGTCGCGGAGCATCAGCGCGCCCAGGGTCATCGCCGCCGGCTCGGTGATGAACGAGCCGAGCAGTGGCACCAGGGCCATGATCGTGAAGTAAGTGGCGAGGCCGCGCGGCAAGGGCAGCAGCTTCGCGACGCCGGCGACCAGCAGGCCGGCGAGATCGAGGATCGGCCGGCTGCCGGCGACGATCATGATCGCGAACACGAACAGTGGCTCGGTGAAGTTGCGACCGTCGACATAGGCCAGGGCTGCGGCCTTGCCTTCGATCACGAACAGCAGGATCACCAGCACCATTGCCCAGAAGCCGAATACCACTTCGACCTCGCCGAGCAGATGGAAGATGCCTTCGTGGCGCGGATGGCGGTGGGCCAGACCTTCGAAGTATTTGGTCGAGAAGGTATGGATCAGCGCGATGACGAAGATGGCCGCAGCCAGCGACTGGATCAGGGTCGGGGTCATGATCGAAGGTGGTCAGCGAGGAAGACGCTGGACCGTAGCACGATCGTTCCGGCGCAAAAACGAAAAAAACCCACGTTTCCGCGGGCTTTTGACGAAGCGATCGCTCGCTTGATTTCGAATGGTGGCTAGAGGCGGGATCGAACCGCCGACCTCAGCATTATGAGTGCCGCGCTCTAACCATCTGAGCTACCTAGCCACGCGAGGCGCGGATTGTAGGGGGTTCGGACTCTGGCGACAACGATTTTTCGCAGCCGGCGCGGCGTTGGCTGTGCCGCGGTTCAGCTGGTCGTCGGCAGCAGGTCCTTCAGCGTCCGCCAGCCGCCGTCGACCGACCAGACCTGGGTGTAGCCCATCTTCTGCAGGTTGTCGGCGGCGAGGGCGGAGCGGAAGCCGCCGCCGCAGTAGAGATAGAGCGGCTCGGCCTTGTCCGGATGACGGGCTTCGATGTCGCGCTCGATCACGCCCTTGCCGAGCCAGGCGGCGCCGCGGACATGGCCGGCGGCGTATTCGCTTTCCTCGCGCACGTCGATCAGCTGGGCGGTTGGATCGGCGGCCAGGGCGGCGGCGAGGTCGCGGGCGTGAATTTCCTTGATGCGGGTCTTCGCGTCCTCGACCAGGGCGAGGAAGGCGGGTGGGTGGGTGGCAGCCATCAAACTCTCCAGACATTGAACCAGTGTCGGGTTAGATTACCGGGCCGGGGTCGCCAGGCCCAAGAACAACCATCAAATACAGGCGCGTGCGATGAGTCGACCAGCAATCTTCATTACCGGTGCGGCTGCCGGCATTGGCCGTGCGACCGCCGAGCTGTATGCCGCGAAGGGCTGGTTCGTGGGCCTCTACGACCTTTCCGCCGCCGGGGTGGTGGCGCTGCGCGAACAGATCGGCGCCGGGCAGGCGATCGCCGAAGCGCTGGACGTCAGCGATGCCGCTGCAGTCGTCGCGGCGCTGGAGCGCTTCTTCGCCCAGGCTGGCCGGCTCGATGTGATGTTCAGCTGCGCCGGCATCCTCAGCACCGGCGATTTCACCGACATTCCGCTCGCCCGCCATCACCAGATCATCGACGTCAACCTGAAGGGCGTGATCAACGGTGCTCACGCCGCATTCCCGTACCTGAAGCAGACCCCGGGCGCCTGCCTGATCAACATGGCCTCGGCTTCGGCGATCCACGGCGCGCCGGGTTTCGCCAGCTACGGTGCAACCAAGTTCGCGGTCAAGGGTCTGACCGAAGCGTTGAGCATCGAGTGGGCGCAATACGGGATCCGGGTGATGGACCTGCTGCCCCTGTTCGTCGCCACGCCGATGGTCAACGCGGTTGCCGCGCCGCCGAAATCGGTCGGCCGGCTCGGCGTCAAGCTCAAGGCCGAAGACATCGCGGCGCAGGTCTGGGCCGCTTCGCAGTCGAAGGGCCTGTCGCACACACACTGGTATCCGGGCCTGCAGACCAAGGCCCTGGCACTGACCAACAAGCTGCTGCCGGCGGTACTGAACCGCTATTCGACCAAGCTGGTCAGCGGCTACTGAGCGAAGACTTTCGATGCCCAGACTCCGAAAAGCCGTGCTGCTGATGGCCCTGGCCAGCGGCGTGCTCCACGCCCAGGGCGGCGGCTCGCCCGCGGTCGACGCCACGGTGCAGGCGAACCAGGCTGCGAAAGCGGCGCAGACGCGCATCGATACGCTTGATGACCAGACTCGCGGCATGCTCGAACGCTATCGCGCGGCGATCTGGCAAGCGCAGCAGCTGAAGGTCTATGCCGAGCAGGTCGAGCCGCTGCTGGCGACCCAGGAAGCCGAGCGCGCCTTGCTGGCGGCCCAGGCGCGCGATCTCGCCACCAGTACCCGCGACCTGACCCCGCTGCTGCTGAAGATGCTCGACAGCCTCGACAAGTTCATCGCGCTGGACCTGCCGTTCCTGCAGGCCGAGCGCCGCGAACGGGTCGCCGCACTGAAGCGGCTGATGACCGATCCTGCGGTGAGCCAGGCCGAGAAGTACCGCCGGATCGTCGAGGCCTACCGCATCGAAGGCGATTACGGCCGCGTGTTCGGTGCCGAGCGCATGGAGCTGTCCGAGGGCGGGGCGAAGAAGCTGATCGACGTGCTCAGAGTCGGCCGCACCGCGATGTACGGCCTGAGCTTGGACGGCCGTGAAGCCCTGCACTGGGATCCGGCTAAGAAGCAGTGGATCGGTCTGCCCGAACAGCACCGCGGCGAGATCCGCGAGGCGCTGCGCATCGCCCGTGAAACCGCGGCGCCGCTGGTCGTGACCCTGCCGATGCCGGCACCGCGGGCTGCGGCCGGAGGCCAACCATGAGCGGCCGCCATCGCCTGCTGATCGCCTTCGGCCTGGCCGCCGCGCTGGCGTTGCCGGTCCAGGCCCAGCAAGCCGCCGGCATCGATGACTTGCTGAAATCGATCCGCGAAGCTAGCGCCCAGAACGCCAAGATCAACCAGGAGCGCGAAGCCCGTTTCCTGCGCAACAAGGCGGACCAGCAGGCACAGCTGGCGCAGGCGGAAGCCGAGCTGCGCGCTGCCGAGGCCAAGGCCAATGCGGTGCGGGCGCGCTTCGAGGCCGCGCAGAAGTCGATTACCGACTACAAGGCCCAACTCAGCGCGCAAAGCGGCGATGTCGGCCAGGTCTATGCCGCGGTGCGCGAAGCGGCGACCCAGTTCCACGCCTCGGCGGCGGATTCCTATGTCACCGCGCAGTTCCCGGAACGGCTCAAGCTGCTGGATCTGCTCGCAGATCCGAACCGCCTGCCGAGCAACCAGCAGCTGGAAGACTTCTGGTTCCTGCTGATGCAGGAGCTGAGCGAGAACGGCAAGGTGGTCCGCTTTCCGGCCGAAGTAACCGCTGCCGATGGCGTGACGACCAAGCAGTCGGTGACCCGCATCGGCGCCTTCGGTGCCGTCCACGACGGCCACTATCTGGTCGCCCAGCCCGGCGGCGGCCTGGTGACGCCGCAGCGTTCCGAACAATCCAGTGGCCCGGCCCAGGCGTTCGAGCAGGCGGAGCCGGGCGAATGGTTGCCGGTGGCGATCGATCCGACCCGCGGCAACCTGTTCCGGCTCGCCGCCCTGCGACCCGATGTGATCGAACGTATCCACCAGGGCGGCGCGGTCGGCTACGTGATCATCGTGCTCGGTCTGGTTGGTGTCGGCCTGGCGCTGTACCAGCTTTGGTATCTGGCGATCGTTGGCGGTCGGATGAGCCGCCAGCTCGGCGACATCGAAGCGCCGCAGCCGGACAATCCGCTCGGCCGGGTGCTCGCCTGTCTCAAGGACGACGGCCGCGTCCACGATCCGGAAGTGCTGGAAACCCGCGTTTCGGAAGCCGTGCTCAGGGAACTGCCGCGCATCGAGCGCTTCCAGAGCTTCCTGAGCATGGTCGTCGCCGCCGGTCCGCTGCTCGGCCTGGTCGGCACCGTCACCGGCATGATCATCACCTTCCAGGTGATCACCGAAGTCGGCGCCGGCGATCCCAAGGTGATGGCCGGCGGCATCTCGCAGGCGATGATCGCCACCGTGCTCGGCCTGATGATCGCGATCCCGATCCTGTTCATCAACAGCGTGCTCGGCGCCCGCTCGCGGGTGCTCGTGCAGGTGCTCGACGAGCAGGCCGCCGGCCTGCTGGCGCGCCGGCTGGAAGCGCGCGGCGAGGGCGCCGCGCCGTGACCGAGATGCTGCAGCTGGTCTGGGAGCTGCCCCGGGATTCCTGGGAGGATTTCCTGCGCCTCGGCGGCTGGGTCGTGCAGGTGATCCTGTTCGCCGCGCTGGCGATGTGGCTGCTGATCCTCGAACGCTACTGGTACCTGCGGCGCGTGCACCCGGAGCGCCTGGCGGAGAAGAAAGCCGAGTGGACCGGCCGCCGCGAGCGCCGCTCGTGGACCGCCCAGCGGATCCGCGAGCAACTGCTGTCCGAGCTCAAGGTGGGCATGAGCGCGACCCTGCCGCTGATCAAGGTGATGGTGCCGCTGGCGCCGCTGCTTGGCCTGCTCGGCACCGTCGCCGGGATGCTCGAAGTGTTCGATGCGATGACCGCCGCCGGCCAGGCCGATGTCCGGGCGATGGCCTACGGCGTGTCGCACGCGATGGTGGCCACCCTGGCGGGTCTGGTGGTCAGCCTGCTCGGTCTGTTCTTCTCGGTGCGGCTCGCCGCGCGGGTGCGTTGGGAAACCGATCGCTTGCCTGACCGCTTCGTGACCGAGTGAGCGCGCCAACATGAAAGTCCGCCGCCATTCCCAGGCCCGCGAGGACACCCACATCGACCTGGCGCCGATGCTGGATTTCTTCCTGAACCTGCTGATTTTTTTCATCATCAGCGCCGCCTTCGTCAGCGAGTCCGGTCTGAAGATCAACCGGCCGAGCGCCGCCACCGCGGTCAAGCTCGACAACTCGGCGATCTTCGTCGGCATCTCCGCCAATGGCGACGTCTATGTCGACCGCGGCCGGGTCGACATCCGCCTGCTGCGGGCGACGCTGGAACGCTTGCGCGCCCAGAAGCCGAAGTCGCCGGTGGTGATCCAGGCCGATCGCGATGCCCGCGCCGGCCTGGTCGTCGAAGCGATGGACCAGGCGCGGCTGGCCGGTGCGGTCGACGTCGCGATCTCGGCGACTCCGACCAGCACCCCCTGACATGGCGGCGATCGCCGACAATCGCCTGGCACCCGCTGCGCGCCGCAACGGCCTGCGCTGGCTGCTGCTGTTGCCGCCGGCGGCGCTGCTGGTGCTGCTGATGGTGGTGATGATGCGCTGGATGATCCTGTCGCCCCATCTCGACGGCCCGCCCGGCGACGACACGCTGCCGGTGTCGCAAATCGTAAAGAGCGAGGAGAAGAAGCCGCCGGAACCGGACGACGCTGCGGCGAAGCTGCCGGAGCTGGCGCCGCCGCCGCCGCCGGATGCGCCGCCGTCGCTGGCGCGGCCGAACCTGCCGACCATCGCCGGGCCGTCGATCCCGATCGTGGCGCCGAACGTCACGGTCGCCAACATCGGCGTCGGCGACGTCAACCTCGGGCTCGGCATGGGGCTTGGCCGCTCCGGCACCTTCGGCGGCTTCGCCGGAGGCGGCGGTGGCAATGGCGCCGGTGGAGGCGGTGGCGGCGGCCGTGGCGCCGGTGGAGGCGGTGGCGGCGGCCGTGGCGACGGCAGCTTCACCGGCCGCGAGCTGGTGCCGTTGTCGACCGCCCGCCCGCAGATGCCGCCCTGGGCCTGCAAGCAGAAGCTGCGCGGCTGGGTCGAGGTGGTGTTTCTGGTCACGCCTCGCGGCCAGGTCGAGAACGTGCGCATCGTCGACGCCAGCCCGCGGGGTGTCTTCGAAGCGGCGGCGATCGAAAGCGTCAGCAACTGGATCTACCCGAAAGGTGGCAAGGCCGCCGCCGAGGTGAAGCAACGGGTCGAGATGGACCCGGCCGACTGCGCCTACAACTACAACCATTGACGAGGACCATGCGCCTGCCCCTGCTTGCCACTGCCCTGATGCTGCTGCCGATCACCGCCTTCGCGGCCGGCGATGCCCACAGCATGGTGCTGATCGAGACGCTGGCGATCGGCCTCGGCTTTGCCTTCATCGGCGGCTTCATCGCCTTCCGGCTCGGCTTGCCGCCGTTGATCGGCTATCTGGTCGCCGGTGTGGCGGTCGGGCCGTTCACGCCGGGGCTGATCGTCGACAGCACCTTGGCGCCGCAGCTCGCGGAGATCGGCGTGATCCTGCTGATGTTCGGCGTCGGTCTGCATTTCTCGATCCGCGACCTGATGCGGGTGCGGCGCATCGCCGTGCCTGGCGCGATCGCCCAGATCGCCGTCGCCACCTTGATGGGCATCGGCCTGGCCGAGTTCTGGGGCTGGACGCTCGGCGCCGGCATCGTCTTCGGCCTGGCGCTGTCGGTGGCCAGCACCGTGGTGCTGCTGCGAGCGCTGGAAGCGCGCGGCACCCTGCACTCCGACGATGGCCAGATCGCGGTCGGTTGGCTGATCGTCGAGGACCTGGTGATGGTGCTGGCGCTGGTGTTGTTGCCGGCGCTGGCCGGGCCGCTCCGCGGCGAGGCACTGGATCTGAACGCGCTGCTGCGCTCGCTGGCGCTGACCCTGGCGATGATCGCGCTGTTCGTGGTGCTGATGCTGGTGGTCGGCAAGCGGCTGTTCCCCTGGCTGCTGGCGCGAGTCGAGAAAAGCGGTTCGGCCGAGCTGTTCACCCTGGCTGCGGTGACGCTGTCGCTGGGTGTGGCCTTCATCTCGGCCGAACTGTTCGGCGTCAGCTTCGCGCTCGGTGCCTTCTTCGCCGGCATCGTCGTCAACGAGTCCGACCACAGCCATCGCGCCGCCGACGAGCTGCGGCCGTTCCAGGACGCCTTCGCGGCGCTGTTTTTCGTCTCGGTCGGCATGCTGTTCGATCCGAAGATCGTGCTGTCCGCGCCGCTGGCGCTGCTCGCCGTGGTCGCGGTGATCGTGGTCGGCAAGTCACTGGCCGCCTACGCGATCGTGCGCCTGCTCGGCTGGCCGAACGGTACGGCGCTGAATGTCTCGGCCGCACTCGCGCAGATCGGCGAGTTCAGCTTCATCCTGGTCGGCCTCGGCCTGACCTTGGGACTGCTGACGCCGCCGGTGCAGGGCCTGGTCGTCGCCGGCGCGCTGGTGTCGATCGCGGTCAATCCGCTGGTGCTGCGCTTCACCGCCCGCTTCCGCTGACGGCCATGGCCATCGCCGCGGCCGCGCAGCTGATCCGCCCGCTGCTGGCCGCCAGCCTGCTGGCGCTGGCCGGAACCGCGGCGGCCGACCAGTACCGCAGCCAGGCGCGGGTGCCGGATGGCAGCGGCAGCGGCCCGCAGGATCTGAACAGCCAGCTGCAGGCAGCTACCGATCCCTATGCGAAGGCGCTGCTGCTGCGCGAGCTGGCCGGGCAGGCGGCCAGCCGCAAGGACTACGAGCAGGCGGCGAAGTATCTCGACGAAGCGATCGCCACCGGCGCGCTGGCCGGGCCGGCGGCCGACGAGATGAAAGCCGCGCTCGGCCGGCTGCGAGTCGGCAGCGGCGATCCGGCCAGCGTGCTGAAGAACATCGAGCCGCTGTACAAGGCCGGCAAGCCGCTGCCGCCGGAACAGCTGGTCGCGCTTGGCGCCGCCTACCTGCAACAGAAGCGCTATCGCGACGCGGTCGGCGCGCTGTCGAAAGGCGTCGCTGCGAAGCCGAACGCCGATCTCTCCTGGCGGCGTGCGCTGTACGCGGCCTATGTCGGTGACAGCCAGGAAGGCGAAGCTGCGAAAGTGCTGGAAACGGTGCTGCGCGACCAGCCGAGCGCGAAGGACGACTGGTTCCGGCTCAGCGCGCTGCACCTGAAGGCCGGCAACGCCGCCCGGGCGCAGGCGGCGATGGAAGTCGCGAGCCGGCTCGGCTACATCGTCAACGAGGAGCAGCGCCTGCAGCTGATCGGCCTGACCGCCCAGATCGGCGCGCCCTACGCCGCCGGCTCGCTGCTGAAGGGCTGGCTGGACGGCCAGCGGTTGCCGCGCTCTGCGACCAACCTGCGGACCCTGGCGGGACTATGGATCGCGTCGCGCGAGTCGACCCTGGCGATCGCTGCGCTGAACGATGCGCTCAAGGCTGCACCGAGTTCCGATCTGTACCTGCAGCTCGGCCAGCTGCACCTCGATCGGGAGGAGTATCCGAAGGCGATTGCCGCACTCCAGCAGGCGATCGCCACCGGCGCCAAGTCCGGCCCGGCGCTGATGACGCTCGGCATCGCGCTGTACCAGCAGGCGGAAGTCGACGCGGCAGCCCGGGCGTTCCGCGACGCCGCGCAGTATCCGGCCAGCCGCAAGCTTGCCGAGCAATGGGTCAAGTATCTGGATTCCGGCCGCGCCCGCGAGCAGGCGATTGCCGCGCTGGCCACCCGCAAGGCGCGCCGCGACGACGGCACGCCGGAACTGGCGACTGGCCTGCTCGGCGGACCGGTGAATGTCGCCGATGCCGAAGCGTCATCCGTGGTGCCGGCAACGCCGGATGCCGCAGCGCCGATTGCCGCCTCGGGCAGCGGTGGCCTGACGCCGGTCGGCGCCCAGCAGGGCAGCAATGCCGCCGGCAGCATCCCGCCGTGGACCGGCGGCCTGAGCCGCTCGCAGTGGCCGGTGGCGTTCAAACCGGGCGGCAAGCTGGTCGATCCATTCCCGAACGACAAGCCGAGGTACACGATCACCGCGTCGAATTTCGTTAGCTATGTCGGCCAGCTGTCCGACGGCCATCGCGCGCTGTTCGCGAAGTACCCGGACTACACGATGCCGGTCTACGAGACGCGCCGCACGGTGGCCTTCCCGCAGGCGATCTACGACGCGACCAAGGCCAACAACGGCCGGGCGCGGGCGCCGGCGGCGGATTCGCTGGAAGGCGCGGCCCTCGGCTTCCCGTTCCCGCAGCCGAAGACCGGCGTCGAAGTGCTGTGGAACCACCGCGTGCGTTATCGCGGCGATGCCGTGCAGCTGTCCTACAAGCAGGCCGTGGTCGCCGCCGACGGCGCGATCCGCAACCTCGGCAACGTGCTGTTCCGGGTGCTGTTCCGCTACGGCAATGTCAGCCAGCCGGGCGATATCGAACGCGACAACATGCTCGCCTACGGCACCCTGAGCGTGGCCAAGCCCGGCGGCTCGCCGGAGTTCGTCGCGCTGTTCCACGAAACCGCGAATTCGCTGAAAGCGGCGCGCGGCATCTGGGTGCTGCTGGTCAATGTCGGCAAGATGTTCCGGGTGCCGCCGATCGGCTACGACCAGCCGTTTCCGGAGACCGACGCGATCCAGTTCATCGACATGGTCGACATGTACAACGGCCTGTTCGACCGTTACGTCTGGAAGCTGGTCGGCAAGCGCGAGCTGCTGATCCCGTACAACGCCTACCGCCTCAGCGACGGCCGCTACAAGAACGCCCAGCTGCTGACCAAGGGCCACTTCAACCAGGCCGGCGCCCGCTACGAGCTGCACCGGGTCTGGGTCGTCGAAGCGTCCCTGCGCGGCGGCAACAGCCACAGCTTCGGCCGCCGCCTGTTCTATGTCGACGAGGACAGCTGGAACGTGGTGCTGGTCGAGAACTTCGATCCGAAAGGCACGCTGTGGCGTTTCCAGGAAGGCCATCTGCTGCCTCTATACGACGTGCAGGCAGCGTTCACGGTGCCGAGCCTGACCTATGACCTGAAATCCGGCAGCTACTTCGCCGAGCGCCTGTTCTCGGAATCGCCGGCGATCCAGTACGGCGTCAAGATGGACGATCAGGACTTCCTGCCGGCGGTGGTCAAGAACAAGTACAGCCGCTGAATCGCCGGCCCCGGTAGCCCAGGCCGGGGACAGGGCGGCCCGAAGGTAGAATGAACACTCGTCCGCAACCGAACGCCCCCAAGCCTCCATGGATTCCGATTCGCCGAGCAAGCCGAAATCGAGTCTGTCCTCGCTGAAGACCAGCCCATTCGCACGCAACATCGCGCTGACCAAGCTGGGTTTCGGCGCCGGTTCGAAGATCGTCGCCCATTCGCTGATGAACATCTTCCGCGGCGAGGTCGAGAAGAGCGACGCCAATCGCGAGTTCTACCGCAAGCAGGCCCAGGTGCTTGCCGACGAGCTCGGCAAGCTCAAGGGCAGTGTCATGAAAGCCGGCCAGATGATGTCGCTGTTCGGCCAGTACTTCCTGCCCGAGGAAGCCAACAGCGTGCTGGCCAGCCTGCAGGACGACACGCCGCCGGTGGACTGGAAGGTGGTCGGCCCGGCGCTGGAAAAAAGCCTGGGCCGCAGGCGCCTGTCCGAACTCGATGTCGACGAACAGCCGATCGCCGCCGCCAGCCTCGGCCAGGCGCACCGCGCCCGGCGCAAGTCCGATGGCCTGGAGCTGGTGGTCAAGATCCAGTATCCCGGTGTCGCCGATTCGATCGACAGCGACATCCGCACCCTGTCTCGCATCCTGGCGATGAGCCGCCTGGCGCCGAAGGAGCTGGATCTGGAGCCGACTTTCGCCGAAGTCCGCGACATGCTGAAGCGCGAAGTCGATTACCGCGCCGAAGCCGCGTTCACCGAGGAATTCGGCCGCCGGCTGGCCGACGATCCGCGCTTCGTGGTGCCGCAGGTGCTGCGCGACTACTCCTCCGATGCGGTACTGACCACCACCTACGAGACCGGCGTGTCGGTGCGCGACGAGCATGTGCGGCAGCTGTCGCAGCTGCGCCGCAACCGCCTCGGCGCCGCCTTCTTCGACGTCTTCCTGAAGGAGTTCTTTGGCTGGGCGCTGGTGCAGAGCGATCCGAACTTCGGCAATTACCGCTTCCGGCTCGGCGACGATCCCAGCGGCGCCGACGACCGCATCGTGCTGCTCGATTTCGGCGCCACCCGGGAGTTCGAACGCGGCTTCGTCGATGCCTATGCCGACGTCGTCGCCGGTGCTTCGCTGCGCGACCGCGTGCGCACCCTGAAGGGTGCGGCGGACATCGGCATGATGCAGGCGAATTTCCCCGACGACGTCCAGAACGCCTTTGCCGAGATGTGCGAGCTGATCACCGAGCCGTTCAACGCGCCGGATGACCCGCGCACGCCGCCGGAATTGCTCAACGCCAACGGCGATTACCGCTGGGGCCAGAGCCGGCTGCCGATGCGGGTCGCCAATGTCGCCGCCCGCAATGCACTGTCGCGCTATTTCCGGGTGCCGCCACGCGAGATCGTGTTCCTGCACCGGCGGCTGGCCGGCGTGTTCATCATGCTGGCGACCCTCGATGCCGAGTTGAAGACCCGGGCGCCGTTGTTCAAGGCCCTGGGCATCGCCGACAGCGCGGTCTGAGCGCCGCCCCGTTTCCTGAGTCACCACCGATAAAACCACTAACCGAGTCGAGATCTCGCCATGAAATTCGATGACACGCATCGCCTGAACAAGCCTGCCGCATCGGTGCTGAAGATGTATTCCGACCGCGGTTACTTCGACAAGAAGTACGCGATCCTGTCTGGAGTCAAGGATTTCGAGATTCTCGAATGCGAGACCAGCGGCAACAAGTTCCGGATCAAGCACCGCTCGCAGCAGAAGTCCGACACCAGTGCGCTGCCGGACTTCGCCCGCAAGTTCCTCGCCGAGTACAACACGGTGGTCCAGCAGGACACTTGGGACCTGGCCAGCGGCGTCGGCCGGCTGGAAATCGAGATCAAGGGCGTGCCGATCAAGATCAGCGCCGACATGAAGGTATCCGGCGCGCCGAACGCGACCAATGCCTTCAACTGGAACGTCAGCTGCGCGATCCCGCTGCTCGGCGGCAAGCTCGAGAAATTCATCGTCGAGGACATCAGGACCAAGTCCGCCGCCGATGCCCTGCTGTCGAACCAGCTGCTGGCGGAGTACTGATCCCATGACCGAATTGAACGACAAGTTGCCGGCGACCAAGCCGCCAAGTCTGCTCGACACCATATTCAGCGTGCTGGCCTCGTTCTTCGGCGTGCAGAGCCAGAAGAACCGGGTGCGCGATTTCTCCTCCGGCAAGCCGATCGTGTTCATCGTCGTGGCGATCGTGCTGACGCTGGTCTTCGTGCTGACGCTGTGGGGCATCGTCCAGCTGATGCTGAAGAACGCCGGCGTCTGAACGCAGCTCCGGGGCCACAGATGCGCCGCCAGTCCCTGCAGGGCAAGCTCGCGGCGGTGCTCGGACTGGCCGCCGCGACAGGCGTGGCCCTCGGTGTGGTGCTGGGTCGCAGCCTCGATGATGCCTGGGCTGCCGGCGCCGTCGCGCTGCTGATCCTGCTGCCGGGCACGCTGTGGCTGGCAGGGTTGCTGATCGAGCCGGTGGCGCTGCTGCTGCGCGGCCTGGCGGGCCTGGTCGACAGCTATCGCGACGGCGATTTCAGCATTTCCCTGGCCACCAACCGTCGAGATGAACTCGGCGATCTGACCGCCGCCCACAACCGGCTCGGCAGCACCTTGCGTGAGCAGCGCCAGGGGCTGGTGCAGCGCGAGTTGCTGCTCGACACCGTGGTCCAGAACACGCCGGTGGCGCTGGTGCTGACCGACGCCGGCAACCGCGTTGCCTACGCCAACCTCGCGGCGCGGCATCTGTTCAACGAGGGCCGGGCGATGAACGGCCAGGACTTCGCATTGATCCTGGCGGGCTGTCCCGAGGCCCTGCGCACGGCGGTGGCCAGCGGTGAGGACGAGTTGTTCGGCGTCGAGCTGGACGGTGCCGAGGAGATGTACCACGCTTCCGCCCGCGCGTTCCGGCTGGCCAGCCAGCCGCATCGCCTGCTGCTGTTCCGGCGCATGACCCGCGAGTTGTCGCGCCAGGAGGTGGCGACCTGGAAGAAGGTCATCCGGGTGATCAGTCACGAGCTGAACAATTCGCTGGCGCCGATCTCCTCGCTGGCCCATTCCGGCGCCGAGCTGGCCCGGCGTGGTGATCTCGAACGGGTCGGTACGGTGTTCGGCTCGATCGGCGAGCGCGCACGGCACCTGCACGGCTTCATCGCCGGCTACGCCAGCTTCGCCAAGCTACCGACACCGCGCCTGGCGGCGGTGCCGTGGCGGGATTTCCTCGACGGCCTGCGCGAGCAGGCGGCCTTCACTGTCGACGGTCCGGTGCCCGAGGGCGCCGGCAGCTTCGACCGCGCCCAGCTCGAACAGGTGCTGATCAACCTGCTGCGCAATGCCCACGAGTCCGGCAGCCCGGCCGAGGCGGTGCGACTGTCGGTGCAGCGAGTCGGCGTCGACTGGCGCATCGAAGTCCGCGACGGCGGTCCCGGCATGAGCGAGCAGGTGCTGGCCAATGCCCTGCTGCCGTTCTACTCGACCAAGCGCAGCGGCACCGGCCTGGGGCTGGCGCTGGCCCGCGAGATCATCGAAGCGCACGGCGGGCGGATCACCCTTGGCAATCGCGATGGCGGTGGCCTGCGGGTCAGCCTGAGCCTGCCGGATCCGCTCGAGTTTCCTTAACAGCCTCGGCCAAAACCGGTATCGTCGATCACAATCCCGCTTTCACCGCATCCGGCCTCGCCGCCGCGATGAGCCCCGACGCTATGCCGAATTCGACTACCCGCTGGCTCTGGCATGGACTGGCCGCCGCCTTGCTTGCCGTGTTCGGTCTGTCGCTGTACGCCGCCAGCAAGCGCATCGACTACACCTGGCGGTGGGAGCGCATCCCGCAGTACCTGATCAGCACCGAAGGCGAGGATCAGAAGGCGCCGTTCGATGGCTTCGTCGCCATCTCCGAGGACGGCCAGACCTTGACCATGACCGCGCTGCGCGGCGCCGACACCGCGAGCTTCAGCGGCTACAGCCGGGTGCTGGTCGGCAACGGCGATCTGGTCTTCGAAGGCGATGTGCTGGCCAAGAAGGACGAACTCGGCGCCGGGCCGCTGCTGGTCGGCCTGTGGCTGACCCTGAAGATCTCGGCGCTGTCGCTGGCTTTCGCGCTGTTGCTGGGCCTGGTCGTCGGCCTTGGCCGGGTGTCGCGGAACCCGGCGGCGCGCGACCTCGCCGCGGTCTATGTCGAAGTGATCCGTGGCACGCCGCTGCTGGTGCAGATCTTCATCGTCTACTTCTTCCTCGGCACCGTGCTGCAGCTGTCGGCGTTCGCGGCCGGCGTGGCGGCGCTGTCGGTATTCACTGGTGCCTATGTCGCCGAGATCATCCGCGCCGGCATCGAAGCGGTGCCGAAAGGCCAGACCGAAGCCGCGCAGAGCCTGGGCCTGTCCGGCTTCCAGACCATGCGCGAGGTGATCCTGCCGCAGGCGGTGCGGCGCATCCTGCCGCCGCTGGCCGGGCAGTCGATCAACCTGATCAAGGACTCCTCGCTGGTGTCGGTGATGGCGCTGACCGACCTGACCAAGGCCGGCCGCGAGGTGGTCAGCTCGACCTTCAGCCCCTTCGAAGTCTGGTTCACCGTGGCGCTGATGTACTTGCTGCTGACTGGCGTGCTGTCGCTGGCGGTGCGCCGCCTGGAAAAGCGCTACGAGGTGCAGGGATGAGCACGACCAACGAATCTCGGCCGCTGATCGCCGCGCACGGCATCGAGAAGCGCTATCCCAACGGCGTGCTGGGCCTGAAGTCGGCGTCGCTGGAGGTGATGAGCGGCGAGGTGGTGGTGATCGTCGGCCCCAGCGGTTCCGGCAAGTCGACCCTGCTGCGGACTTTCAATGGCCTGGAAGCGATCACCGGCGGTGAGATCGTCGTCGACGGTCATGTACTGCACCAGCGCAGCGCCGATCTGCGCAGCCTGCGCCAGCGGGTCGGCATGGTCTTCCAGCAGTTCAACCTGTTCCCGCACCTGAGCGTGCTGGAGAACTTGAGTCTGGCGCCGGTCAAGGTATTGAAGCTGTCGGCGGCGGCGGCCGAGCAGCGGGCCCGGGCGCTGCTGGCCAAGGTCGGGCTGTCCGACAAATGCGACTGCTATCCGGCGCAGCTGTCCGGTGGCCAGCAGCAACGAGTGGCGATCGCCCGCGCGCTGGCGATGCAGCCGGCGGTGATGCTGTTCGACGAGCCGACCAGCGCGCTCGATCCGGAAATGGTCGGCGAAGTGCTGGACGTGATGAAGCAGCTGGCCACCGAGGGCATGACCATGTGCGTGGTCACCCACGAAATGGGCTTTGCTCGCGCCGTCGCCGACCGGGTGATCTTCATGGATGCCGGCGAAATCCTTTGCGAGGACACGCCTGCGGCCTTCTTCGATGCGCCGAGGCACGAGCGTTTGAAAGCCTTCCTGCGCCAGATTCTCTGAAACCCGGATAGCGCCGCAGGCGAATCAGCGAGCTGATCCGACTGCGGCGCTCATTGCAGCAGACTTACCGGAAGCGCAGGCCGCCGAGGCCGGGCAGGGAATCGCTGCTGCGAGTGATCGGCACACCGATGTCGTGCTGGCCGGTCGGCAGGCCGGTCAGGACGTGAATCACGCCATCGGCGACGGCGACCACTTCGCCCACCAGCGGCTGCGGCTTCGGATTCAGCGGTTCCAGCAGCGGCATGGTCAGGCTGTCGACGGCCAGGTACGTTGGCTTCAGCGCTTCATAGCCACCGACGAACAGGCCTTCGACTGGAGGGCGCCAATACCTCGGCCGATCGGCCGCGCCAGGGCGGAACCTGCCAATGCGCACAGCGCCAGGGCCAAGAAGGAACGCTTCATCGTTTCTGTCTCCTTGTGGGGTCGATTTCCGTTTTGCTTCGATCACGATTGGCACCGGGCAACGGTGGCCGAAACAGCGGCGCAATTGTCCGGCAAACGAGCGCGCTGAAGGGAATTCACGTCGGCAGCAGGGGGCGTGCCCGCTCCGAAAGCTGGAGTGCACAGTTGTCGGGCGGATTGGCGTAATCTCAATCCCGACGTCAGCGTCGGGTTTTCATCCGCCTGGTTCCGGACTGCTGACAGGGACTACCAGAATCTAGAATCCAGTTCGAAACAGGAGACAGACATGAAGCGTTCCCTGCTTGCGCTTGCTTTGCTGGCCACGACCGGCATTGCTGCGGCTCAGACCGTTCCAACCTTCGGCATCCTCAATGGCCGCGGGGCGGCCGCCGGGCTGCTCTCGGGCACCACGCTGTTCCCGGGCGGGCTCGGCGGCAGCGCGCCGTTCTTCCTGGCCGGCAACACCGTCGCCGGCTTCGCTTCGGGCCGTAACGGCTTCAGCAGTTTCGTCGTGGTGCTGACCGAGGACACGCCGCGCCTCGACAGCTTCGCGACCGGCGCCGTGACCATGTTCAACAAGACCTACGACACTCTGCTGCCGCTCTATGTGGCGCTCGACGGGCCGCTGATGCAGCTCGCCGCGCCGGCGGCGCCGCTGCTCCAGCCGGTCGGCGTGGAAATCGTCAACGGCGCGCAGTACCTGTCGAACTTCCTCAACGGCCCGGCGCTGCGCCTGGCCACGCTGCCGGGGCTCGAGGGCATGTCGCTGCGCTGATTGCTGCGGCAACGAAAAAGGCGGCGGCATCGATCCGATGCCGCCGCCTTTTTCTTGTCCGGCGCTGGGTCAGCGCTCTCGGGATGTCACTGCAGGCCTGCCGCCTGGATCGCCGCGATGAACGGTTGCGGATAGATGCCGAGCACCAGCATCAGGACGGCCAGCGCGACCAGCATCGCACCACCGGTGCCCTGCGCCCAGGCCAGCGGCGCGGTGTAGCGACGCACCCAGGGCGCGCGCAGGTAGAGCTGGACCATCGCGCGCAGGTAATAGAACAGGCCTACGGCGCTGCCGAACACCACTGCGCCGAGCAGCAGCCACTGGCGCTTCTCGACGCCGGCGGTGATCGCGTAGAACTTGCCGATGAAGCCGGCGGTCATCGGGATGCCGGCCAGCGACAGCAGGGCCACGGTCAGGATGGTGCTCAGGTAGGGGCGGCGCCAGAACAGGCCTCGGTAGTCCCAGAGGGTGTCGGCGTCGTGGTTCTTGTAAGGGCTGGACATCAGCGTGACCACGCCGAAGGCGGCCATGGTGGTGACGATGTAGGTCAGCAGGTAGATGCCGACCGCTTCGGAGGCGAACTGCCCGGCGGCGATGAAGGCGACCAGCAGATAGCCGAAGTGGGCGATCGACGAATACGCCAGCAGGCGCTTGAGGTTCTCCTGGAGCAGCGCCAGCAGGTTGCCGAGCACGATCGAGATGATCGCCACCCCGGTCAGCACGTCGAGCAGCAGTTCATAGTTGTAGGCCTTCGCTTCGACGAAGAAGCGCAGCAGCACCGCGAACACCGCGACCTTCGAGGCACTGGCCAGGTAGGCGGCGACCGGCGCCGGCGCCCCTTCATAGACGTCCGGCGTCCACAGGTGGAACGGCGCCAGCGACAGCTTGAAGCCGAGGCCGACCAGGATCATCGCGCCGCCGACCACCATCACCGTGTAGCCGCTGCCGCTGATCAGCGCGACCTTGGCACCGATGTCGCTGAACGCCAGCGCGCCGGTCTGCGAATAGATCAGCGCCATGCCGAACAGGATGAAGGCGGAGGCCGCGGCCGACAGCACCAGGTACTTCATGCTCGCTTCCAGCGAGCGACGTTCCTTGACCAGATAGCCGATCAGGCCGTACAGCGGCACGCTGAGCAGCTCCAGGCCGATGAAGAAACTGGCGAAGTGGCGGGCGCAGACCAGCACCAGGCCGCCAAGCACCGACAGGTTCAGCAGCAGGTAGACCTCTTCCTTGTTGCCGTCGTAGCCCTCCATGTAGGCGTGCGACAAGGTCGCCGTGGCCAGGCCGGTGGCCAGCACCATCGCCATGTACAGGCAGGAATAGGAATCGACGACCAGCAGCGGCGTGACGATCTGCGGCGAGACCAGGTAAGCGACGACGCAGCCCAACAGGGCGAGATTGAGGCCGATCACCGAGAACGTCGCGTTCCACCAGTGATGGCGCTTGACCGCGATCGCCGTCATCACCCAGACCACGGTGGCGCTGGTGATCAGGATCGGCAGCAGGGCCAGCAGCTGTTCGCGGCTCATGGCTGCGCTCCGACCATCGCGGTTGCAGAGACTGGCAGGCCGGTGGCGTAGATCGCCTGGACGCCGGCCATCGTCGCCTTGGTGACATCAAGGATAGGTTGCGGGTAGATGCCCATGAACAGGATCAGCGCCATCAGGCTCAGCATGGTGGTCAGTTCGCGGCCGTTGAGGTCGCGCAGCTTTTCATCGCTCCTGGCCGGGCCGAAGAAGGCCCGCTGCACCATCATCAGCGAGTAGACGGCGGCCAGGATCAGGCCCGACGTCGAGACGATGGTGATCACCGGGTTGACCGGGAAGCTGCCGACCAGGATCAGGAATTCGCCAACGAAGTTGCCCATGCCCGGCAGGCCGAGCGCGGCAGCCGAGAAGAACATCGCGATCGGTGGCAGGAACGGCAGGCGTGCCCAGAGGCCGCCCATCTCGCGCAGATCGCGGGTATGCAGACGCTCGTAGATTTCACCGCAGAGGATGAACAGCGCGCCGGCGGAAATGCCATGCGCCAGCATCTGGATCACCACCCCCTGCAGCGCCTGCTCGGTGCCCGAGTAGATGCCGACCAGGATGAAGCCCATGTGCGATACCGAGGTATAGGCGACGAAGCGCTTGACGTCGGTCTGCGACAGCGACAGCAGCGCACCCCAGATGATGCCGGCGACGCCGAGCCACATCGCCACCGGGGCAATCTCGTGGGAAGCGTTCGGGAACAAGGGCACGCCGAAACGCAGGATGCCGTAGGCGGCGGTCTTCAGCAGGATGCCCGCGAGGTCGACGGAGCCGGCGGTCGGTGCCTGGGAGTGGGCGTCCGGCAGCCAGGAATGGAACGGCACCACCGGCATCTTCACCGCGAAGGCGAGGAAGAAGCCGAGCATCAGCCACCACTCAAGCTGGGCCGACAGCGCGCCGCTGCGCGTCCAGGCGAGCAGTTCCGGATAGCCGAAGCTCAGCACATCGGTGGCGGCGTAATGGGCGAACACCAGCCCCAGGATCGCCAGCAGCATCAACAGGCCGGAAGCCTGGGTGAAGATGAAGAACTTGGTCGCCGCGAACACGCGTCCCTTGCCGCCCGGTACGTTGTGGCCCCAGAGCGCGATCAGGAAGTACATCGGCACCAGCATCATTTCCCAGAAGAAGAAGAACAGGAAAAGATCCATGGCGAGGAACACGCCGATGACACCGGCGAGATTCCACAGCAGGTTCAGGTGGAAGAAGCCGACGTTGCGCTGCACCTCGTTCCACGAGCAGGCGATTGCCAGCACGCCGATCAGGCCGGTCAGCACGATCAGCACCAGCGACAGGCCGTCCAGCGCCAGGTGGAAGCTGATGCCGAGGCGGGGAATCCAGTCGGCTCGGAACTCCTCGACCCAACGCGGATTGCTGCTGCTCAGCAGGGTTTGCGAGTAGTCGCCGGTGAACCACAGGTACAGCGACAGGCCGAGCACGATCGACATCGTGATCAGGCCGACCCAGCGCGGGAAGCCGCGGCCGAAACGTTCGCCCTGCCAGCACAGGAAGCCGCCGATGAACGGAATCGCCATCAACCAGACGAGGATCATGACAGCACCACCAGGGCGATGATCAGCACGGCGCCTCCGGCCATACTGGCGGCATACCAGCGGATCTGGCCGTTCTGCGTGCGCGAGAACAGGCCGTTGAGGGCGGTCAGCGGGAACGTGACGCTCATGACGGCAATGTCGAAGACATCGTTGCGGGTGAGGTGGACGAAGAACATGAAAGGCTTCACGAACAGCTTGTCGTACAGCCAGTCGAAGCCGAAGGCGCTGAACCAGAACTTGGCGATGAGGCTCGCGGTCGGGTTCTTGCCGAGCCTGGTAACGAAGCGGCGCTCACCGAAGAACAGCGCGTAGCCGATCGCCACGCCGAGCAGCGCCACGGCGCCGGAGACCATCGCGATGTTGTTGTGTACGCTGTGCTCGGCATGGTGCGTCGCCGGCAGCACGGCATCGACCGGTGGATGGATGAAACCGCCGACCGCGGTCGACAGCACGATCAGCAGCATCAGCGGCAGGTTGTAGGCGATGCCATGGCCGGCGTGCACCTCGGCATGGCCGTGGTACTTGCCGAAGAAGGTGATGAAGATCAGGCGCGAGGTGTAGATCGAGGTCAGGAAGGCGCCGAACAGAGCGGCATAGAACAGGCCCTGATGACCACCGGCCCAGGCGCCGATCAGGATCTCATCCTTCGAATAGAAGCCGGCCGTGATGTAGGGCAGGGCGGCGAGCGCCGAGCCGCCGATCACGAAGCTCCAGAACGCCAGCGGCAGCTTCTTGCGCAGGCCACCCATGTGGAAGATGTTCTGCTCGTGGTGGCAGCCGAGGATGACGGCACCGGAGGCCAGGAACAGCAGCGCCTTGAAGAAGGCATGGGTCATCAGGTGGAAGATCGCCGCCGACCAGGCGCCGGCGCCAAGCGCCAGGAACATGTAGCCGATCTGGCTCATCGTCGAATAGGCAAGCACCCGCTTGATGTCGGTCTGCACCATCGCCGTGAAGCCGGCGATCAGCAGGGTCACGGCACCAGTCAGGCCGACCATCGACAGTGCGAACGGCGACAGTTCGAACAGCGTGTGGGTACGGGCGATCAGGTAGACGCCGGCGGTGACCATGGTCGCCGCGTGGATGAGCGCGGAGACCGGGGTCGGGCCGGCCATCGCGTCCGGCAGCCAGGTCTGCAGCGGCAGCTGGGCCGACTTGCCGACCGCGCCGCCGAGCATCAGCAGGGCGATGATGGTGATGGTGTCCGGCTTGTCGGCGTAGTAGGCCGGAGCCGCTGCGAGGATCTGCTGGATGTCCAGGGTTCCGAGATCGCGGAACAGCATGAACAGGCCGATCGCCATGAAGGTATCGCCGACGCGGGTGACCACGAAAGCCTTGCGGGCAGCGGCGCCATTGGCGGCGTCGGTGTACCAGAAGCCGATCAGCAGGTAGGACGCCAGACCCACGCCTTCCCAGCCGAGGTACAGGAACAGCAGGTTGTCGCCGAGCACCAGGAACACCATGCTCATCACGAACAGGTTCATGTACGAGAAGAAGCGGCCGTAGCCCTTGTCCTCGCGCATGTACCAGGAGGCGAACAGGTGGATCAGGAAGCCGACGCCGCAGATCACCGAGATCATCGTCAGGCTCAGGCCGTCGAGCCTCAAGGTCAGCGCAGGCGCAAACGTGCCGACCGTCATCCAGGTCCACAGATGCTGGCTGAACACGCCGCCTTCCGGCGGATGGCTCATGAACTCGAACACGCAGAGCGCAGTGACCAGCGCCGAGATGCCGACCGAGCCGACGCCGATCACGGCAGCCGCGTTCTCGCTCCACTTGTCGCGTCCGAAGGACAGCAACAGGAAACCGACCATCGGCGAGAGGAAAACCAGGAACAGGAGATCGAACATGTCTTCTTATCCCTTCATCTCAGACGCGGCATCGGTATCCAGCGTCTGGAACCGGCGGTACAGCTGCAATACCAGGGCGAGGCCGACGCTGGCTTCGGCGGCGGCCAGGGTCAGGATCAGGATGAACATCACCTGGCCATCGGCCTGGCCCCAGCGGCTGCCGGACGCGACGAAGGCAACGGCGGCGGCGTTCATCATCACTTCGATCGACATCAGCACGAACAGGATGTTGCGGCGGACAAGGATGCCGAGCAGCCCCAGTGAAAACAGGATGCCGGACAGGATCAGCGCGTGTTCCAGGGGAACCGTCGCTGCGGCGGTGGTCGCGATTTCGGTAGTGGTCATGTTTTAGTTGTTCTCGCTGACGCGCGCGCGGCGGATCAGTCGTGTCTCCCCATGTGGAAGGCGGCGACCAGGGCCGCGAGCAGCAGCATCGACGCCAGTTCCACGACCAGCAGATAGGGACCGAACAGCGCGATGCCGACGGCCTTGTCGCTGATCACGGTGCCGCCGATGCCGCCACCGATGGTCGGCGACAGCACGCGGATCATCTCGACCATCAGCGCGCCGCAAAGGATTGCCGGGCCGATCCAGGCCTTCGGCGTCAGCCAGCGGCGCTCCTGGTCGATGGCCGTCTGGCCGAGATTCAGCATCATCACCACGAACACGAACAGCACCATGATCGCGCCCGCGTAGACAATCACTTCGAGGATGCCCGCGAACGGTGCGCCGATCGCGAAGAACACCATCGCCACCGACAGCAGCGACACGATCAGGTAGAGCAGGGCATGCACCGGGTTGGTATTAGTGATCGCGAACACGGTCGCGATCACGGCCACGGCTGCCGACAGGTAAAAGGCGATTTCCACGATGGTCGTCCGGGCTCAGGGCAGCAGCGATTTCACGTCGACCGGCGGCGTCTCGTTCGCGGCCGAGCCCTTCGGCTTGCCTGCGATCGCCATGCCGGACATGCGGTAGAAGTTGTAGTCGTGGTACTTGCCGGTACCGGCGATCTGCAGGTGTTCCTTCTCGTAGACGAGGTCCTGACGGCGGTACTCGCCGAGTTCGTAGTCCGGCGTCAGCTGGATCGCGTTGGTCGGGCAGGCTTCCTCGCAGTAGCCGCAGAAAATGCAGCGCGAGAAGTTGATGCGGAAGAATTCGGGATACCAGCGGCCGTCCTCGCGCTCGGCCTTCTGCAGACTGATGCAGCCGACCGGGCAGGCCGCCGCGCACAGGTTGCAGGCCACACAGCGTTCTTCGCCGTCCGGATCGCGGGTCAGCACGATGCGGCCGCGGTAGCGCGGCGGCACGTAGATCGGTACTTCCGGGTACATCAGGGTGTCGCGCTTGCGCCAGCTATGGGTGAAGACCATCCCCATGCTGCGCAGGTTGCTCCAGATGCCGCTCAGGATTGCTTTCATGTGTCGATACGGAATTCTTTACGGATTCGAGAGCACGAACGCGCCGGTCACCAGCATGTTGATCACCGCCAGCGGCAGGCAGAATTTCCAGCCACCAGCCATCACCTGGTCGTAGCGCGGGCGGGGCAGCGCGGCGCGCAGCAGGATGAAGATCACCACGAAGAACAGGGTCTTGGCGGCGAAGTACGGAAAGGCCAGCCAGGGCATCGCCTCGACGCCTGGGCCATGCCAGCCACCGAAGAACAGGGTCACCAGCAGTGCCGAGACCAGTACCACGCCGACGTACTCGGCGACCATGAACATGCCGAACTTCATGCCCGAATATTCGGTGTGATAGCCGGCCGCCAGTTCCTGCTCGGCTTCGGGAAGATCGAAGGGATGGCGGTGGACAACGGCGATCGCTGCCAGCGAGAAGGTACAGAAACCGAAGAACTGCGAAACGATGAACCAGCCGTGCTCGGCCTGGTAGGCGACGATGTCGTTGAGCTTGAATGAACCAGTCCACATCACCACGCCCATCAACGCCAGGCCCATGAACACTTCGTAGCTGACCATCTGGGCGGCCGAACGCAGGCCGCCGAGCAGCGAGTACTTGGAGTTCGACGACCAGCCGCCGAGCATCACCGCATAGACCTCGAGGCCGGCGATGGCGAAGAAGAACAGCACGCCGATCGACAGGTCCGGGGCCACGCCCCAGGTCGGTGTCAGCGGGATCAGCATGAACGCCAGCATCAGGGTGCCCATGGCGATCATCGGCGCCATGATGAAGGTCGGCTTGTCGACGAACGGCGGGATCCAGTCCTCCTTGAAGAAGATCTTGACCATGTCGGCGACCACCTGCAGCGAACCGAATGGACCGACCCGGTTCGGGCCGTAGCGATCCTGCCAGAGACCGAGCATGCGGCGCTCGATCCAGATCAACAGTGCTGCGACGATCACCATGCCGAACAGGATCACCAGGCCCTTGAGGACCTCGACGATGATCGCGACGATCGCCGGAGCAGTCAGGAACTCGATGATCGCAGTCATGCGCGCGCGGCTCCGCTGATCTTGGCCTTGCCGCCTGAGACGACGAACGGGACACCCGGCAGCAGTGGCACGGCGATGGTGCCGGCCACCAGTTCGGCATGACGCTGCAGCGGCAGCTTGACGCTGAGGCCGTCGAGCTGGATATCGACCAGGGCACCATCGGCCAGACCCAGTGCTTCGGCATCGGCCGAGTTCAGCGCGACGTGCGCCGCCGGGATGCGGCTCTGCACCGGTACCGCCTTCGACGACAGCTCTTCGCTGCCGAAGATGTGCTGTGACACCACGACCTGGAATTCACCGGCCTTGGCGGCGAACGCCGCCGGCACATGGTTGGCGTAGGCCGGCACTTTCGGCGCGTTGGCGGCCGGTTCGATCAGGCGCACGCCGGCATCGCCGCCGAGCGAGTGACCACCGACTTCGTCCTGGTACTTGTTCCAGGACTGCGGTGAGTTCCAGCCCGGCGCCCAGGCAAACGGGGTGAGTGCCGCCGGACGTTCGCCGGCCTGCACGCCGTTGTGGCCTTCCATCGAGAAAGCCAGCGCGGTATCGGCGTCCTGCGGCTGACGCGGCTCGTGCACCGACAGGTTGGCACGCATCGCGGTGCGACCGGAATAGCGATGCGGCTCGCGGGCGATCTTCAGGCCGCCGATGCGGAACTTGGCGTTCGGCGCAGCGTCGACGATACCGGCCAGCACCGGCAGCACGGCGGCGACTTCGGCCGTCGCATGGTCGAGCTGTTCCCAGACCGGGCTGGCGCCGAGCTGCTGGGCGCGGACCCCGTGCAGCCAGTTCCAGCTTTCGCGAATCTTGGTGTCCGGCTTGTAGTAGGCCGGGTCGTAGACCTGGAAGTAGCGCTGGGCGCGGCCTTCGTTCGACACCAGGGTACCGTCGGCTTCGGCGAAGCTGCCGGCCGACAGCAGCAGTTCGGCGAGGACGGCGGTGTCGGTCATCTGATGATCGACGACGATCAGCTTCGCCTTGGCCAGCACGGCGTCGACGCGAGCCTTCGGCGCGCGGCGATAGAGATCGTTCTCGAGCACTACCAGGGTGTCGGCCTTGCCCGATTCGATCGCCTTGAAGGCTTCGTCGATGCTTGGCGCGGCCAGCAGGACGGTACCGAGGCTGTTGGCTTCGGGCACGGCGAACACCAGTTCGACGACCTTGCCCTTGGCGTGCAGTGCCCAGGCGATATTGGCGGCGGCGTTGATCACCGATTCGGAGCCGGCGCCGGTGCCGGACACGATCACCGCCTTGTTCGAGGCGAGCAGCGTCTCGGCGATCTGCCTGGCGCGTTCGGTCGTCGCGGCATCGAGATCGGCCACCGCGGGCGAGGCAGGGTCGATGGCATTGGCGACGGCGTAGCCGAGGCGCGCGATATCCGCAGGCGCGGCGCGCACGACGTCCTTGGCGATCTCGTCGATGCGCGTCGCGTCCGGCGTGGCGATGAAGATCGGATGCTTGTGGTGCTGGCCGATGTCGGCGATCGCGATCGCCTGCCATTCCGGGATATGTTTTTCGGCGGCCATCTGCGTCGCCTTGCCGCGGGCGACCTGGCGCAGCGCCAGTGCCACTCTCGGGGCGCTGTTCATCACGTCCTCGCCGAGAACGAAAGCAGCGTCGGCGGATTCGATACCGCGCAGGCTCGCGGCCGGCACCGGGCCAGTGCGCAGCACTTCCGCGACTCTCTTGACCAGCGCACCTTCGGCTGCGGCATGGCCGTCGAAATAATGGGCCGCACCGACCAGCTGGCGCAGCGCGAAGTTAGATTCCAGGCTGGCGCGCGGCGAGCCGATCCCGACGACACCCTTCGCGGTCTTCAGCAGGTTCGCGGCATTGAGCAGCGCATCTTCCGAACTGATCGTCGCCAGCTTGCCGTCCCGACGAAGCATCGGCTGGCGCGGACGGTCGGCATTGTTGACGAAGCCGTAGCCGAAGCGGCCGCGGTCGCAAAGAAAATAGTGATTGACCGTGCCGTTGTAGCGGTTCTCGATGCGGCGCAGTTCGCCGTAGCGTTCGCCGGGCGAGATGTTGCAGCCCACCGAGCAGCCCTGGCAGATGCTGGGTGCGAATTGCATGTCCCACTTGCGGTTGTAGCGCTCGCTGTGGGTCTTGTCGGTGAACACGCCAGTCGGGCAGACCTCGGTGAGGTTGCCCGAGAATTCCGATTCCAGCACGCCGTCTTCGGCGCGGCCGAAGTAGACGCGGCTCGCCGAGCCGTAGACGCCGAGATCCTTGCCGCCGGCGTAATCCTTGTAATAACGGACGCAGCGGTAGCAGGCGATGCAGCGGTTCATCTCGTGGCCGATGAACGGGCCGAGGTCTTGATTGTTATGGGTGCGCTTGGTGAAGCGATAAGTCCGCGAGGCATGGCCGGTCATCACCGTCATGTCCTGCAGATGGCAATGGCCGCCTTCTTCGCAGACCGGGCAGTCGTGTGGATGGTTGGACATCATCCATTCGATGACGCTTTCGCGGAACGACTTCGATTCAGCGTCGTCGATCGAGATCCAGGTGCCGTCGCTGGCCGGGGCCATGCACGACATGACGATGCGGCCGACGGTGTCGTTTTCGTCGCGATACTGCTTGACCGCGCACTGGCGGCAGGAGCCGACGCTGCCGAGCGCCGGATGCCAGCAGAAATACGGAATGTCGAGCCCGAGGCTCAGGCAGGCCTGAAGCAGATTGTCTGCTCCGTCGACCGTGAATTCCTTGCCGTCTACGTGAATGATGGCCACGTTGTGTCGTATCCGTTGAGGTCAGGCCGCTGCGTGAACCGCAGTGGTCTTGTCGATCTTCTTGATCGTTGCTTCGAATTCGCCGCGGAAGAACTTCAGCGCCGATTGCAGTGGCTCCATCGCGCCCGGCGCGTGAGCGCAGAACGGACGGCCGGGTGCCAGGAAGCGGGTCATCTTTTCCAGCTGCTCGATGTCGCCGGGGCGGCCTTCGCCGCGCTCCATCGCCACCAGCGTCTTGTAGGTCCACGGTAGGCCGTCGCGGCAGGGCGTGCACCAGCCGCAGGATTCGCGGGCGAAGAAATCTTCGAGATTGCGCACCACGCTGACCATGTTCTGGCGGTCATCGACGACGGTCAGCAGGCCGGTGCCCATGCGCGAACCGGCCTTGGCGATGGTGTCGAAATCCATCGCCAGATCGAGATGCTCGGGCATCAGGAAGTCGGTCGAAGCGCCGCCCGGCAGCCAGGCCTTGAGCTTCAGGCCATCCTTCATGCCGCCGGCGTGCACTTCGAGGATTTCCCGGGCGCTGGTGCCGATCGGCAGTTCCCAGATGCCGGTCTTCCTGGCGCGGCCGGAGCAGCCGTACAGCTTGGTACCGCCGTCCTTGCTCTTGCCCTGGTTGAGGCCCAGGAACCAGGCCGAGCCGTTGTTGACGATGTGCGGCACGTTGCACAGCGACTCGACGTTGTTGACGACGGTCGGCTTGCCCCAGAGGCCGGCGATGGCCGGGAACGGCGGCTTGGCGCGTGGATTGGCGCGGCGGCCTTCCAGCGAATTGATCAGCGCGGTTTCTTCGCCGCAGATGTAGCGGCCGGCACCGGTGTGAACGTGCAGGTCCATGCTCCAGCCGGAGCCGAGGATGTCCTTGCCCAGATAGCCGGCGGCGTTCGCTTCGGCAATCGCGGCATTCAGATTCCTGGCGGCTTCGATGTATTCGCCGCGCAGGAAGATGTAGGCGCGGGTGGCCTGGATCGCATAGCCGGAGACGATCATCGCCTCGACCAGCTGATGCGGGTCCGACTCCATCAGCAGACGGTCCTTGAAGGTGCCTGGCTCCATCTCGTCGGCATTGCAGACCAGGTAGCGACTGCCCGGCGCCTTTTCCAGGCTCGGCACCAGTCCCCACTTGACGCCGGTCGGGAAGCCGGCGCCGCCGCGACCGCGGAGGTTGGCGTCCTTGACCGCCTTGGTGACGTCGCCCGGCTGCATTTCCTTCAGGGCCTTACGCACGGCACGATAGCCACCGGCGGCGGCGTATTCCTTTAGGTTCAGCGGTGCGCGGCCGGCGACGATGTTGGCGGTCAGCGGCCTGGTTTCAGCGAGATTACTTTGGGACGTGGCAGTCACTTGTACTGCTCCAGCAAGGCGGGAATCGTGTCCGGCGACAGGTTCACGACCGTGTCGTCGTTGATCATCGCCACCGGACCCTTGTCGCAGGCGCCCAGGCAGCAGATCGGCAGCAGGGTGTAGCGGTTGTCCGGCGTGGTCTGGCCGAGATTGATCCGCAGCTTGGCCTTGATCGCTTCGACGACCTCGTCGTAGCCGGTCAGATAGCAGGAAATGCTGTCGCAGATCTTGATCACGTTGCGGCCGACCGGCCGGCGGAAGATCAGGTTGTAGAAAGTGGCCACGCCTTCGACGTCAGCCGCCGGAATGCCGATCAGGCGGCCGATCTCGGCGATCGCGCCGTCCGGCACCCAGCCATGCTTCTTCTGGACGATCTTCAGCGCGTCGATCGACGCCGCACGATTGTCGTCGTAGTGGTGCAGGCATTCCTCGATCTCGTGACGTTCCTCGTCGGACATCACGTACGGCGGCTGCGCCGGCAGGGTATGACCGGCCACAAGCTCGGCCAGCTTCATCACGGTGGGAGTAGAGCTGGGAATCACTTTAGCGGTCGACATCGGCCATCACGAAGTCAATGGTGGCGAGCATCATGATCAGGTCAGGAATCATGGCGCCCTTGATCACGTACGGAATCTGCTGCAGGTGAGCAAAACTCGGCGTGCGGATGCGCGTGCGGTAGCTCATTGTCGAGCCATCGGACGTCAGGTAGTAGCTGTTGATGCCCTTGGTCGCTTCGATCAGCTGGCAGGACTCGTTCGCCGGCATCACCGGACCCCAGCTGACGCCGAGGAAGTGGGTGATCAGGGTTTCGATGTCCTTCAAGGTCCGCTCTTTCGGCGGCGGGCAGGTCAGCGGGTGATCGGCCTTGTACGGGCCGGCCGGCATGTGGCTGAGGCACTGGCGAATGATCTTGCAGCTTTCGCGCATCTCGTTGATGCGGACGATCGCACGATCGTAGGCATCGCCGTTGCTGCCCAGCGGCACCTCGAATTCGAAGTTCTCGTAGCCCGAATACGGACGCTTCTTGCGCAGGTCGTAGTCGACGCCGGTGGCACGCAGGCCAGGACCGGTGATGCCCCATTCGACGGCTTCGGCGCCGTTGTACTGGGCGACATTGATCGTGCGATTGCGCAGGATCGAGTTGTCGAGCGCGGCACGCTGGTATTCGTCGAGACGCTTCGGGAACCAGTCGAGGAATTCCTTGACCTTGCGATCCCAGCCCTGCGGCAGGTCATGGGCGACGCCACCGATCCGGAACCAGGCCGGATGCATGCGGAAGCCGCAGATCGCTTCGATCACGTCATAGGCTTTCTGCCGGTCGGTGAACATGAAGAAGATCGGCGTCATCGCGCCGACGTCCTGGATGAAGGTGCCGAGGAACAGCAGGTGCGAAGTGATGCGAAAGAACTCGACCATCATCACGCGGATGGTGTCGACACGCGCCGGCACCTTGATGCCCGCCAGGCGCTCGACCGCGAGCACGTAGGGCAGGTTGTTCATCACGCCACCGAGGTAATCGATGCGGTCGGTGTACGGAATGAAGGTGTGCCAGGACTGGCGCTCGGCCATCTTTTCGGCACCACGATGGTGGTAGCCGATGTCCGGGACGCAGTCGACGATCTCCTCGCCATCGAGCTGCAGCACGATGCGGAACGCACCATGGGCGGACGGATGGTTCGGGCCGAGGTTCAGGAACATGTAGTCGTGGTCCTTCTCGGACCGCTTCATGCCCCATTCCTCGGGATTGAACTTGAGCGCGTTCTGCTCCTCGTCCTGACGGCCGGCGGTCAAGAGGTAGGGATCGAACTCGGTCGCGCGCGCCGGGTATTCCTTGCGCAGCGGGTGGCCCTTCCAGTAACGCGGCAGGAGGATGCGCTGCAGGTTCGGATGGCCTTCGAACTTGATGCCGAACAGGTCCCAGGTTTCGCGCTCGTACCAGTTGGCGTTGGCCCAGATGTTGGTGATCGTCCTGACCACCGGGTACTCGCCGATCAGCGCCACCTTGATGCGGACGTCGGAATTCCGGTCGATCGACAGCAGGTGATAGAACAGCGTGAAGTCCGAGGCCGGCAGCCCCTGGCGGTTGCGACGCATGCGCTCGTCGACCGCGTGGAAGTCGAGCAGCATCTTGTAAGGACGCGGGATGTGGTGCTTGAGGTACACCAGCACGGCATCGCGCAGTTCCAGTGGCACCCAGACGGTCGGGCAATCGTCCTTCGAGGCCTGGTAGACGAGGTTGGTCTCGCCGAAGCGGTCGAACAGCTCCCGCACCACCGGCGGCAGAACCACCGGGGGACGGATGTTGGGATTTTTCAGAGGGGCGTCGTCGGCCATCTGTATGCGACCTCAGACTGAATCAGGGCTGCGCAGGATCGTCTCCGCATTGCGGGCCGCCTGCTTGCGATCTCGCTCGGCCGGCATCGGCTTGCGATAGACGCCTTGATCCCCGACCACCCACGACAGCGGCCGCTGTTCGGCAGTGATCGAGTCCTGCAGCAGCAGCAGCGCCTGCAGGAAAGCCTCCGGGCGCGGCGGGCAGCCTGGGATGTAGACATCCACCGGGAGGAACTTGTCGACGCCCTGGACCACCGAATAGATGTCGTACATGCCGCCGGAATTGGCGCAGGAGCCCATCGAGATCACCCAGCGCGGTTCGAGCATCTGCTCGTACAGGCGCTGCACGACCGGCGCCATCTTCTGGAAGCAGGTGCCGGCGATGACGATCAGGTCGGCCTGGCGCGGCGATGCGCGGATCACTTCGGAGCCGAAGCGGGCGAGATCGTGCACCGCGGTGAACGCGGTCGCCATTTCCACGTAGCAGCAGGAAATGCCGAAATTGTACGGCCAGATCGAGTTCTTGCGGCTCCAGTTGACCAGATCGGACAGCTTGGTCAGCACGATGTTCTTGCTGACCTCGTCCTCGATGTAACCCTCGCCGGAATTGACGCCGGGCGGAGTCGGAGAGTGGGTCTGGCCGTTCTTGTCGATGCGCTTGAGAGCGTATTCCATGGTCGCGGGTATCAGTTCGAATTCAGTTCAGCGTCAATGCTTGATCGGCGCCGGTGGCAGGACCACATCAGCCGGCGGATCGAGCTGCGGCAGACTGCGGTGGCCGGCACGCGTCTTCGGCGCCCAGTCAAGACCGCCGAGTCGCCATACATAGACGAGGCCGATCAGCAGTACCCCAATGAAAATGCAGGCCTCGATGTAACCGGCCCAGCCGCTTTCGCGGATCGACACCGCCCAGGCGTAGAGAAAAACGGCTTCGAGATCGAAGATCACGAAGAACATCGCCACCAGGTAGAACTTGGCGGAAAAGCGCAGATGGCCGCCGCCGACACCGACCACGCCGGATTCGAAGGCCTCGTTCTTCGCGCGGCCGTGATTGCGGCTGCCGAGCACGGAAGACAGGGAAACCATCAGCAGCACGACGAACAGCACGGCACCCACGTAGACGCCGAAAGCCCAGGTCTGAGGGGTGTACGCGGTCAGGAATTCCACGCTCGTTGGATCTCTTGGAACACCGTTGGCATTGGCCCAAATTCCGGCGTTGACAAGGCGTCAGAACGACGTGGTAAGGGGTCTTTTTTCAGATGATCGGTATGATACGCAGAACACCTCCCCGATGACACCCTGTCTTCGGGCACCACGCGAACGCTCCCTTGTCCAATTTGATCATCCGCCTGAAAGCCCAGGAGGACCGCCGCCTGCGCGCCGGTCACCTGTGGATCTACTCCAACGAAATCGACACGGCCCGCACGCCGATCAAAGGCCTTGCCGCCGGCAGCCTGTGCCGTTTCGAGGATGGTCGCGGCAAGCCGATCGGCGCCGGCTACATCAATCCGAACGCCCTGCTTTGCGGCCGCCTGCTGACCGGCCAGTACGATGCCGTGTTCGACGCCGAGTGGCTGTCGCGCCGTCTCCAGGCCGCCGCCAGCCTGCGCGACAAGCTGTACCCGACGCCGTTCTACCGCCTGGTGTTCGGCGAGGCCGACGGCCTGCCGGGCCTGGTCGTCGATCGCTACGGCGATGTGCTGGTCGTGCAGATGGGCACCGCCGGCATGGAGCACCTCAAGGCCCGCCTGATCGAAGCCCTGCAGGCGACGTTCAGCCCGCGCGGCATCGTGCTGCGCAACGACAGCGCCTCCCGCGAAGCCGAAAGCCTGCCGCTCTACGTCGAGGAAATCGGCGACGTGCCGGAGACCGTGGTCATCGACGAGTCAGGCGTGAAGTTCGAGATCGCGATGCGCGGCGGCCAGAAAACCGGCTGGTTCTTCGACCAGCGCGACAACCGCGATCGCCTGAGCCGTTACATCAAGCCGGATTCGGCGGTGCTCGACGTGTTCTCGTACGTCGGCGGCTGGGCCCTCCGCAGCCTCGGCCACGGTGCTGCTTCGGCGACCTGCATCGATTCTTCGGCTCCTGCGCTGGCCGCCGCCGAGCGCAATGCCGAGTTGAACGGCAAGAAGCTCGAAGCGCTGAAAGGCGACGCCCTCGACGTGATGAAGCAACTGGCCGTCGACGGTCGCCGCTTCGATGTCGTCGTCGTCGATCCGCCGGCCTTGATCAAGCGCAAGCGCGACCACGAGGAAGGTCTGGGTCTGTACGGCCGGCTGAACCGGGCGGCGCTCAACCTGCTGACTCCAGGCGGCGTGCTGGTGTCCTGCTCCTGTTCGCACCATCTGGCCGCGGAAGAACTGCAGCGCGTGCTGCTGCGTGAATCCCGCGCCGCCGCCAAGCGCCTGCAGATCCTGGAAACGCTGGAGCAGGGTCCGGATCATCCGGTCCACCCGGCGATCCCCGAAACCCGCTACCTCAAGGGCTTCGTGGCCAGCTCGATCAACGAGCAGTTTTCCTGACCTGAAGCCGGTTCAGATGGGGCGCCGGAGACCCGGCCTGCCGCCGGCAGGCCGGGTCTCTTCGTTTCGGCCGCTGTCGCTACTGCGCCGCGCCCCCGAATCCGGGACAATGCCGGCCTCCGCTGATCGCTCCGCCATGCTCGTCCACCCGAACTTCGACCCCGTTGCGCTGGCCCTGGGGCCAGTCAAGATCCATTGGTACGGGATCATGTACCTGCTCGGCTTCGCCGGTTTCTACTGGCTCGGTTGCCGGCGCGGGCGCTACTCCTGGCTGAGCTTCTGGACGCCGGAGCGGGTGTCGGACGTGCTGTTCTACGGCGTCCTCGGCGTGATTCTCGGCGGCCGCATCGGCTACACCTTTTTCTACAACGTCGATGCCGCCGGCGAGCTGATCTTCCTCAAGGATCCGCTGGTGATCTTCCGGATCTGGGAAGGCGGCATGTCCTTCCACGGCGGCTTGCTCGGCGTGCTGGTGGCGATGCAGGTCTACGCGATCCAGCACCGGATCAGCTTCTGGACGGTCACCGATTTCATCGCCGTCACCGTGCCCTTCGGCCTGCTGACCGGGCGGATCGGCAACTTCATCAACGGCGAGCTGTACGGGGCGCCGACCAGCCTGCCTTGGGGCATGGTGTTCCCGCGGCTGGCCGACGGCGTGCCGCGCCATCCGAGCATGCTCTACGAGGCCGGACTGGAAGGGCTGGCGATGCTGCTGATCCTCTGGTGGTTCGGCGCGAAGCCACGGCCCAGGATGGCGATCAGCGGCCTGTTCCTGATCCTCTACGGGACGTTCCGCTTCGCGGTGGAATTCGTCCGGCTGCCGGACAGCCAGCTCGGCTACCTGTACGGAACGACCTGGTTCACGATGGGCATGCAGCTCTGCGTGCCGATGCTGGTCGCCGGCGGCCTGTTCATGGCGCTGGCCTACCAGCGCAATCTCAAGGACTGAGCCGATGCGCCAATATCTCGACCTGATGCAGCAGGTGCTGGATTCCGGCACCGAAAAGACCGACCGCACCGGCACCGGTACCCGCTCGATCTTCGGCCACCAGATGCGCTTCGATCTGGCCCAGGGCTTCCCGATGCTGACCACCAAGAAGTTGCATCTGAAGTCGATCGCGGTGGAACTGCTGTGGTTCCTCAGGGGCGATACCAACACCGCGTTCCTCAAGGAGCACGGTGTCTCGATCTGGGACGAATGGGCGGACGAGCAGGGCGAGCTGGGCCCGGTCTACGGTCGCCAGTGGCGTTCCTGGCCGACCGCCGACGGCCACCATGTCGACCAGATCAAGCAGCTGCTCGAGCAGCTGCAGAAGACCCCGGACTCGCGTCGGCTGCTGGTCTCGGCCTGGAATGTCGGCGAGCTGGACCGGATGGCGCTGATGCCCTGCCACGCCTTGTTCCAGTTCTATGTCGCCGACGGGAAGCTGAGCTGCCAGCTGTATCAGCGCAGTGCCGATATCTTCCTCGGCGTGCCGTTCAACATCGCCAGCTACGCGCTGCTGACCCTGATGATCGCTCAGGTCGCGGGCCTGAAGCCGGGCGATTTCGTCTGGACCGGCGGCGACTGCCACTTGTACTCGAACCATCTCGAGCAGGCGCGGTTGCAGCTGAGCCGCGAGCCGCGGCCGCTGCCGACGATGACCCTCAATCCGGCGGTCAGCGATCTGTTCGGGTTCAGGCTGGAGGATTTCGTTCTGTCCGGTTACGAGCCCCATCCTCACATCAAGGCGCCGGTCGCGGTCTGATCCGATGACGCGGAAAGCTGCCGGAATCCGTTGCGGACGCTCGATGGCCGCTGGACTGCTGCTGCTGGCCGCGGCAGCCTGCGCGGCCAACCCGCCGTACCCGCGCGATTCGATCGAGGCGCTGTTCCCGCAGCTGCCGCGGCCGACCGAGCAGGTCTACGAGATCGACGGTCACCGCATCCACTACTGGCAGGTTGCCGGCGGCCCGGCGCGCATTCTGTTCCTGCACGGCACACCCGGTGACTGGAAGGCCTGGGCGCACTATCTGGCCGATCCGGAACTGCGGCAGCGGGCAACGCTGATCGCCGTCGACCGGCCAGGCTTCGGTGCTTCAGATCCCGGTCACGTCGCGCCGCTGATGGCCGACCAGGCGCGCCTGCTGGCGCCGCTGCTCACTGGGGCCGGTGCCCCGACCTTGCTGGTCGGCCATTCGCTGGGCGGGCCGATCGCCGCCGAACTGGCGATGCGCTATCCGGACCAAGTGCGCGGCGCGCTGCTGGTCGCGCCATCGATCGACCCGGGCACCGAACAGCCGCGCTGGTACAACCATGCGATGACCTGGTGGCTGCCGCGCAAGCTGCTGCCGGCCGAATTCGCCTGGTCGAACGACGAGCTGATGCCCCTGGTCGGGGAACTCGAGAAGCAGACGCCGCGCTGGGCCGGCCTGAAGATGCCGATCACGGTGCTGCAGGGGGGCAGGGACGAACTGGTCGATCCGCGTACCGCCGCCTATGCCGAGCAGATATTGCCCAAGCCGAACGGCAAGGTCGTCGTGGTGCCGGATCAGGGCCATTTCGTGCTCTGGAAGCGCCCCGAGCTGATCAGCCGGGAAATCCTCGACCTGCTGGACCGCACGCCAACACGATGACCACCGAACTGATCCTGATCGCCGCGCTGGCCGAAAACCGAGTCATCGGCCGCGACGGCGATCTGCCCTGGCGATTGCCGGATGACCTCAAGCGCTTCAAGCGCCTGACCGTCGGCAAGACCGTGCTGATGGGCCGCAAGACCTGGGTGTCGCTCGGCCGGCCGCTGCCGGATCGCGACAACTGGGTGCTGAGCCGTGATCCGACGTTCAAGCCGGCCGGCGCTACCGTGTTCGCGACCCTGGACCAGGCGCTGAACGCCGGTCAGGGTAGGGAGCTGGTGGTGATCGGCGGTGCCGAGCTGTATCGCCAGACCTTGCCCTTAGCGACCCGGCTGGAGCTGACCGAGGTGCTGGCCGAGATCGACGGCGATACCCGATTCCCGGAGATCGACCGTCGCGCATGGCAGCAGATCGCCTGCGAGGAGCATGCTGCGGACGAGCGCCATGCCCACGCCCTCCGTTTCGTCAGCTTGCAGCGCCGGCAGACGCAAGAAATCGATTGAGTCGCGGCGCCGACGGCTGCTATAAAGCACCGGCAGAACAATTGTTCACTACAACTACCGAGAGCCCGACATGGCCGACCTGAAAGCCGCCTTCGCCCAAGCCCAGATCGACGTCAAGACGCTGACCAAGCGTCCGAGCAACGAAGACCTGCTGAATCTCTATGCCCTGTTCAAGCAAGGCGCCTCCGGCGATGTCAGCGGTGTTCGTCCGGGCATGCTGGACATGGTCAACCGCGCGAAGTACGACGCCTGGGCCAAGCTGAAGGGGACCACCAGCGATGCGGCGATGACCCAGTACATCGCCAAGGTGAAGGCGCTGCTGGGCTGAAGCTTTCCGGTTCGGGAAGCCTTTCCCCGGACGGCTCAGTCGCGAGCCCGCGCTACTTCGGAAACCCCGGCCCGGCCATCCACGGCCGGAGGTGAAACCGGCGGACTTGCCATGCAAGGCAAGCCCGTCAGTTTCGCCCCGCGTAATCCCGAGCGAATTGCTGGGCGACGCGCCCGGAGCGCGAGGCGCGATTCAGCGCCCAGCGCTGCGCCAGCACCTTGATCTCCTCGTCCCATGCGCTGACGCCGAGCCGGCCGAGATGCAGGCGGACGGCGTCGATGTACTGGCTCTGGGTGAACGGCTGGAAGCTCAGCCACAGGCCGAAGCGCTCGGACAGCGCGACCTTTTCCTCGGTCGATTCGCCCGGATTCAGCTCCTCGCCTTCCCAGCGATGCTCGGCGTTATCGGACTTCAGCTGCGGCGTCAGATGCCTGCGGTTCGAGGTCGCATAGATCAGCACGTTCTCGGCCGGTTCCTCGATGCCACCGTCGAGCGCGGCCTTGAGCTGGGTCAGCGCCTTGTCGTTGGCCGAGATCGAGAAATCATCGACGTACAGCACGAAGCGCTCGGGCCGGCCCCGGAGTGGCGCGACCACTTCCGGCAGATCGACCAGATCCTGCGGCTGCACTTCGACCAGCCGCAGGCCGCGCGGCGCGAACTCGGTCAGCAGGGCCTTGACCAGCGACGACTTGCCGGTGCCGCGCGAGCCGGTCAGCAGCACGTGGTTGGCACTGCGACCGGCGACGAACTGCTCGGTGTTCTGCACCGCGGCCGCCTTCTGCCGGTCGATGCCGAGCAGATGGTCGAGCCGCGTCGTCGACGGATGGGCGATCGGCTGCAGTGCGCCGTTCCGCCAGCGGAAGGCGATCGCGTCCCCGGCCATCAGAACAGCTGGGTCTTCGACACGTCGAGCACCTTCGGCGGCTCGCGCGAGACGATCCAGTCGCCGGTGATCATCTCGGCGTAGCTCATGCCGGGGCCGACCATCGGGTAGACGCCGGCGTCGCGGTCGATCACCACTTCGAGGAAGGCCGGGCCGGGGAAGGCGACGAATTCGCCGACCACGCGGTCGATGTCGGCCGGGTTCGACAGCTGCACGGCGTACTCGAAGCCATCGGCCTGGGCGGCCTTGACGAAGTCCTTCTTGTGCAGCGTCTTGTCGCTGCCCGAGAAGCGGCTCTCATGGAACAGCTTCTGCCACTGGCGGACCATGCCGTCGCCGGAATTGTTCAGCACCACGACCTTGATCGGCAGGCCGTAGTTGGTGATCGTTTCCATCTCGCCGATGTTCATCCGCACCGAGGCGTCGCCATCGATGTCGACGACGATTTTCTTCGGATTGGCGAACTGGGCGCCGATCGCCGCCGGCAGGCCGAAGCCCATGGTGCCCATCGAACCCGAGGTCAGCCACAGGCGCGGCTGCTTGAAGTCGAAGTACTGCGCCGCCCACATCTGGTGCTGGCCGACACCGGTGGCGATGATCGCGTCGCCCTTGGTGATGCGGTTGATCGCTTCGATGATCGCGTACGGCTGGATGGTCTTCGAGGCGCGGTCGTAGTTCATCGCGTGGACGCGCTTGAGTTCAGCCACATGGGCATGCCATTCGCTGTAGTCCGGCTTGAAGCCCTCGGCGCGGGTCTTGTCCAGCACCTGGCGCAGCGCGACCTTCAGGTTGCCGACATGCGACCACGTCACCCGCTTGACCTTGTTGATCTCGCTGGCGTCGACATCGAAATGCAGGATCGCCTTGGCGTTGCGGGCGAACTTGGTCGGCACGCCGGCGACGCGATCGTCGAAGCGGGCGCCGATGGCGATCAAGAGGTCGCAGTCGTCGATCGCGTAGTTCGCGTAGGCAGTGCCGTGCATGCCGAGCATGTGCATCGACAGGGCGTCGGTGGTGTCGTAGCAGCCGAGACCCATCAGGGTCATCACGGTTGGGATGCGGTACTCGTTAGCGAAGGCGCGCAGCTGCTCGGAGGCTTCGGCGTGGATGACGCCGCCGCCGGCATAGATCATCGGCCGTTTGGCCACCTTCAGCAGTTCATGGAAGCGAGCGAGGCTGGTCTCGTCGACGCGTGCCTCGTCACTCAGGCGCAGGCGGGCGCGGTAGCCCGGCACCGGCAGGCGGCCATCGATATCGCGGCGGCCGGTGAACACGCCACGCCAGTTCTGCACGTCCTTCGGCACATCGACGACCACCGGGCCCGGACGGCCGGTGCGGGCAATCTCGAACGCGGTGCGCACGGTCGCTTCCAGCTTGGTCGGATCGGTGACCAGGAACACGTGCTTGGCGCAGGCGGCCATGATGTTGCTGATCGGTGCTTCCTGGAAGGCGTCGGTGCCCATGGCGCTGGTCGGCACCTGGCCGCAGATGACCACGATCGGCGTCGAGTCGGCCATCGAGTCGCGCACCGGGGTGACGGTGTTGGTCGCACCCGGGCCGGAGGTCACCAGGGCGACACCGACCCGGCCCGAGGAACGGGCATAACCGGCAGCCATGAAACCGGCGCCCTGCTCGTTGGCGGGTACGATCAGCGGCATCGGGTCGGAACCCGCGGCGGTCGGATGCTTGGCGTTGAAACGGAAGATCGCGTCGTAGGTCGGCAGGATGGCGCCTCCCGAGTAGCCGAACACGACATCGACACCCTCATCGGCCAGGACCTGGACGATGATGTCGGCACCGCTCATCGTCTGGCCGGCGAGGGGGTGCAAGTCGTGCTGCAGCGGTGCGTTCATCGGATCGGAACTCGGTTGGGGCGCATCGGAAGTTGCGCGGTAACAGTGCGTTTGGCGCTCTGCGGAGCCAAAAGGGGCGCTTTTATAGCATGCCCGCACCGCTTCCGGCCCATTTCCAGCTTCTGCCCAGTCTTGCGTCCGGCGCGATGTGCCGCTACCGTGCGCGCCCTATGCGTCAAGATCAACGTCACATCGTATCCATCCTGCTTCAGAACGAAGCAGGCGCGCTGGCGCGTGTCGCCGGCATGTTCTCGGCTCGCGGCTACAACATCGAGTCGCTATCGGTCGCGCCGACCCACGATCCCAGTCTGTCCCGGCTGACGCTCGTGACCTACGGCAGCGAATCGGTCGTCGAACAGATCATCAAGCAGTCGCGCAAGCTGATCGAAATCGTCGAGATCGTCGATCTCGCCGGCCGCGATCACATCGAGGCCGAACTGCTGATGATCAAGGTCGGCATCGACGCCGAGAACCTGCAGCCGGTCGTCGACTGCGTGGTCCGCCATCACGGCCAGATCCTCGACGAGACCGAAGCGACGCGCACCGTGCAGCTGACCGGCACCGGTCCCGAGGTGAACGCTTTCGTCGCCGAGATCTCAGGGCTCGCCCGGGTACTCGAACTCGCGCGCAGCGGTACCGCGGCACTGGCGCGGGGCGCCGCCGTGCTGGCCGCACCGGTCTGAGGCCTGCTGCCTTGCTGTCTGTGCTGAATCCGTTACCGATCCGATCCACCGAAGACGCATCCGCGCTTCATCCGTCCCACGAGAGGGAACCGCTGTGAGCATTTCCGTTTACTACGACAAAGACGCCGACCTTTCGATCATCCAGTCGCGCAAGGTCACGATCCTCGGCTACGGCTCGCAGGGCCATGCCCACGCCCAGAACCTGAAGGATTCCGGTGTCGACGTCACCGTCGGCCTGCGCAAGGGTTCCAAGAGCTGGGTCAAGGCCGCCAACGCCGGTCTGAAGGTGTTGGAAGTCGCCGAAGCCGTGAAGACCGCCGACGTGGTCATGATCCTCGCCCCGGATCAGGACCAGCGCGCGATCTATGAGCAGTCGGTCGTCAACAACCTGAAGGAAGGCGGCGTGCTGGCCTTCGCTCACGGCTTCAACATCCACTTCGGTCTGATCCAGCCGCGTCCGGATCTGGACGTGATCATGGTCGCGCCGAAGGGCCCGGGCCACACCGTGCGCTCGACCTACACCCAGGGCGGCGGCGTGCCGAGCCTGATCGCGATCCACCAGGACGCCTCGGGCTCCGCCAAGGAGATCGCGCTGTCGTACGCTTCGGCGAATGGCGGCGGTCGCGCCGGCATCATCGAGACCAACTTCCGCGAAGAGACCGAAACCGACCTGTTCGGCGAACAGGCCGTCCTCTGCGGCGGCGCCTCGGCGCTGGTGCAGGCCGGTTTCGAAGTGCTGGTCGAAGCCGGCTATGCGCCGGAAATGGCCTATTTCGAGTGCCTGCACGAACTGAAGCTGATCGTCGACCTGATGTACGAAGGCGGCATCTCGACCATGCGCTACTCGATCTCGAACACCGCCGAGTACGGCGACTACGTGACCGGCCCGCGCATCGTCACCGAAGAAACCAAGAAGGAAATGAAGCGCGTCCTCGCCGACATCCAGACCGGCAAGTTCGCCCGTGACTTCGTGCTCGAGAACCAGGCCGGCCAGCCGATGCTGAAGGCCCGCCGCCGTCTCGGTGCCGAGCACCAGATCGAGGAAGTGGGCGCCCGCCTGCGCTCGATGATGCCGTGGATCTCGAAGAACAAGCTGGTCGACAAGACCAAGAACTGATCCTCCGGTCCGGCTTGCATGCTTGAACGATCAGGGCGCTTCGGCGCCCTGATTTGTTTCTATCGGCGGAACGCATACGGCGGGTTATTCTTCGGCCGACCTTCCGTCATGAACCGGCCTTTCGGAGCGCTGTGAGTCGGCCCTCGCTACTCGTCGAACTGCAGCGTCGCAACGTCCACCGCGCGGCGCTGTTCTATGCCGGTGCGGCCTGGCTGCTGGTGCAGGTGGCCACCCAGGTCTTTCCGTTTTTCGACATTCCGAACGAGACGGTCCGGATCGTCGTCATCGCCGTGGTGATCGGCTTCCCGTTCGCGATGCTGTTCTCGTGGTTCTACGAGTGGACGCCGCAGGGCATCAAGCTGGAAAGCGAGATCGATCGCAGCGAGTCGATGACCCGGCAGACCGGCAAGATGCTGGATCGCTGGATCATCGCCGTACTCGGCGTCGCGGTCGTGCTGCTGCTGGCCGATCGGCTGCTGCTGAACAAGCCGTCCGCGCGGACGGCCGACAAGTCGATCGCCGTGCTGCCGTTCGCGAGCTTTTCGTCCGAGGTCGAGAACGGCTACTTCTCCGACGGCCTGTCGGAGGAAATCCTCAACTCGCTGGCGCGCATCGATGGCATGCGAGTGGTCGGCCGGACCTCGTCGTTCCAGTTCAAGGGCAAGGACGAGGATCTCCGCGAAGTCGGCCGCAAGCTGGACGTGGCTCATCTGCTGGAAGGCAGCGTGCGGCGGGACGGCGACCGGGTCCGGATCACCGCCCAGCTGATTCGCGCCGCGGACGGCATCCACCTCTGGTCGAGCACCTACGACCGCAGGCTGAACGACGTGCTCGCGGTGCAGTTCGATATCGCCGAACAGGTCGCGGGCGCGCTCAACATCGTCATGGACGAAGCGCAGCGGGCGCGCATGGCCGAGGACGGCGTCAGCAGCGTCGATGCCTTCATCGCCTACCAGAAGGGCCTGAAGCGCTATGACGACGCCCATGATCCGGAACACAGCCGCGATGCCATCGACAGTCTGAGTCAGGCCAATGTCGAGTTCGACCAGGCGACGGTGCTGGAGCCAGGCTTCGCCCAGGCCTATTTCATGGCGGCGGATCGCTACAACCACATCCTGCTGGCCGATGACCGGCCGCGCGAGGAACGACTCGATGCCCAGCAGCAGGCGATGCGCCTCTACGGCCTGGTCGCCGAGCACAGCCACGATCCCCAGCAGCGTCTGCTGGCGCTGGTCGAACGGCAGATGCTCAGCGATGACTGGCATGGCCTGGCCGAACAGATCGAGGCCGCGCTCAAGCAGCCGGGCTGCAGGAACCCGGACTGGCTACCGGTATTCGCCAGCGCCTTCGGCTATACCCGGCTGATCGAGGACCTCGGTCGCCGGACCAGTGCCTGTGATCCGCTGAACCGCATCAACTACAACAGCCGCATCCGCGCCGCGCTGGCGGCCGGGCAGGCGCAGCAGGCGCTCGACATCGTCGCCGACTACGAACAATCCCGCGGCGGCGTCCCGGTGCGCAATGCCACGCGCGTGCTGGCGCTGATCATGCTCGGCCGGATCGACGACGCCCGAGCCGCGCTGGGCACGATTCCGGTGCGCGACGAGGGCCGCTACAAGGCCGAGGTCATCCTCGGCGCGGCCACCGGCGAAAGCGCGTCCGCTCTGCTTGCCCGCTTGCAGACCATCGACCGCAGCCAGTCGATCTACAAGTTCTGGGGCAACGCCGACGCCGTCGCGGCCGCCGCGCTGGGCAATCGCGCGGAAGCCAATCGCCGGGCTGCGGCGGTGGATGCCCAGCCAGCCGGCCCGTTCCTGCTCGCCGTGCTCGGCACCGATTGCCTTTGCGGTGCGCCGTTCGATCTCGATGCGACACCGAACTTCAAGGCGCGGCTCGCGGAGTCCGGATTGCGCTGGCCGCCACCGCCGGTGATCCAGTATCCGGCGCCCGGCCGGGCCACGCGACCATGAGCTTCTTCTCCGAGCTGCAGCGCCGTCACGTCTACAAGGTCGGCGCAGCCTATGCGGTTGCCGGCTGGCTGCTGGTGCAGGCGGTGACCCAGGTGCTGCCGTTGTTCGACATCTCGGCGCTGGTGCAGCGGATCATCGTGCTGGTGGTGATTGCCGGCTTTCCGGTGGCCCTGGTCCTGGCCTGGATCTTCGATCTGACGCCGTCCGGCATCGTCCGCACCGACGATCCGCTGACCGATGAGGCAGCCGTGCCGAGCCCGCCGCAGCGTCGCCTCGACCGCCAGCTGAACTATCTGCTCGGCGCCTTGCTGCTGCTCGGCACCGGCTTTTCGTTGCCCAGCGCGCCGGTCTGATCGCCGCGACCGGCAGCGCCCGCGAAGCCGCTGCCGCGATCGGCAAATCGATCGCCGTGCTGCCGTTCGAGAACCTCAGCGCCGATCAGGACAACGCCTATTTCGCGATCGGCATGCAGGACGAGATCCTGACCCGGCTGGCCGGCATCGGCGATCTCAAGGTGATCTCGCGCACCTCCACCGAGTAGTACGCCAGCCATCCGCCGAATCTGCGCATCGTCGGCCAGCAGCTCGGCGTGGCGACGGTGCTGGAAGGCAGCGTGCGTCGCGCCGGTGGCAAGGTGCGCATCAATCTGCAGCTGATCGATGCCCAGACCGACGGCCACCTGTGGGCGCAGAACTATGATCGCGATCTGGCCGATGTCTTCGCGGTGCAGAGCGACGTCGCGCAGCAGGTCGCCGATGCGCTCAAGGCGCAGCTGCTGCCGGCGGAATCAGTCCGGCTCGCCAGCGTGCCGACGGACAACATCGAAGCGCATGACCTCTATCTGAAGGCCCGATACCTGTTCCAGACCCTGCAGACCGGCAGCGCGAGAGATCCGGCGGCGAGCGGCCAGGAAGCCGTGGCGCTGTATCGCGCGGCCATTGCCGCCGACCCCGGTTTGGCCGTTGCCCATGCGCAGTTGTCGTTTCTGCAGAGCTACCTGCACTGGTACAGCATCGACACCAGGCCGACCGTCGTCGATGAAGCGCAGCGCAATGCCGAGCGGGCGCTGGCGCTGCGGCCGGGTCTGCCGGAAGCCCATCTGGCGATGGGCTACGTGCACTACTGGGGCCATCGCGATTACACGGCGGCGCTGCGCGAGTTCGGCACCGCCCGCGTAGGCCTGCCGAACAGTGCCGAAGTGCTGTCGGCGATCGGTTACGTGCTGCGCCGGCAGGGTGACGCCAGTTTTGGCATCCCGGAACTGAAGCAGGCGGAACGGCTCGATCCGCAGAACTCGCTGCTGTCGCGGGAGATCGCCGATTCCCACGCGATGCCGCGTCAGTACGAAGAGGCCGATGTCGCCTTCCTGCGCTCGCTGGCGATCTTCCCGGGCGATACCGAAGCGCAGGTGCAGCGCGCCACGGTGATGATCATGCGCGGCGATACCGCAGCGGCCGAACGCCTGCTGGCGGGCCTGCCTGCAGACCTCGACCCGGAGGGTTCGGTATCGCGGCTGCGCTTTCGCCTGCAGATGCTGCTGCGCCAGCCCGATGCGGCGCTGGCCGCCGTTGCCGGCGCACCGGGCTGGCTGATGTCGCGCTTCGAGCACAGTGCCGTGCCGGTCGAATTGCTTCGCGCTCAGGCGCTGGCGTTCAAGGGCGACGCCGACGCGGCACGCGCCGCGTTCCTCGTCGCCGAGAAAGTCCTGCTGCCGCAGCTGTCGAATCCGGTCACCGCGCTGGATGCCCGCACAGTCATCTCGGCCTGGTCTACGCAGGCCTGGGCCGCAAGCAGGCGGCGCTGTCGGCAGCCCGTGACGCTTCCGAGGGCCTGCCGATGTCCCGCGACCCGATGGTCGGCGCCTACAACCTCGAGCGCACGGCGCGCGTCGAGGCCCAGGTCGGCGAATCCGAGGCTGCCATCGAGCACCTGATCCAGCTGCTGCAGGCACCGGCCGGCACGGTGATCTCGACCGCGGTGCTGCGCATCGACCCGGCCTGGGACGCGCTGCGTCAGCAGCCGCGCTTCCAGAAGCTGCTGGCCGATCACCCGTCGCCGGGCGAGGCACGTCCGTGAGGGCGCGCAATTTTGTTGCCGAGCTGCAGCGCCGCAATGTCCATCGCGCGGCGCTGTTCTATGCCGGCGCGGCCTGGCTGCTGGTGCAGGTCGCCACCCAGGTATTTCCGTTCTTCGACATCCCGAACGAGACCGTGCGCATCGTCGTCACTGCCGTGGTCATCGGCTTTCCTTTCTCGATGCTGTTCTCGTGGTTCTACGAATGGACGCCGCAGGGCATCAAGCTGGAAAGCGAGATCGCCCGCGATGAATCGGTCGCCCGGCAGACCGGCAAGACCCTCGACAAGGCGATCATCGCGGTGCTGGCGCTGGCCGTGGTGCTGCTGCTGACCGACCGCCTGGCGCTGCGCAAGCCCGTCGCCGACTCTGCCGACAAGTCGATCGCCGTGCTGCCGTTCGAGAATCTGTCCGCGGATGCCGAAAACGCCTACTTCGCCACCGGCATCCAGGACGAGATCCTGACCCGGCTGGCCAAGGTCGGCGAGCTGCGGGTGACCTCGCGGACCTCGACCGCCGAGTACAGCGGCCATCCAGGCAATCTCAAAGAAATCGCCGCAAGACTCGGCGTCGCCCACATCCTCGAAGGCAGTGTCCGGAAGGTCGGCAACAAGGTCCGGATCAATGTGCAGCTGATCCGCGCGGCCGACGACACCCATCTGTGGGGCGAAATCTACGATCGCGGCACCGATGACATCCTCGGCGTGCAGGGCGAGGTGGCCACCGCCATCGCGCAGACGCTGGACGCCCGGCTCAGTGGCGAAGAGCGGCAGCAGCTGGCGCGCAAGCCGACCTTGAACCCGGCGGCCTACGACGCGTACCTGCGCGGCCTCGAAGGCCACAAGGCGGCGTTCTCCCCGGTGCTGCTGCGCGCGGCCTCTGAGAATTTCGCTGAAGCGGTGCGCCTGGATCCGGGCTTCGCGCAGGCCTGGGCCTACAAGTCGATCGTCGATGGCCTGATCCACTTCAACAGGCTGGATCTCGACAGCGGGCGGCTCGAAGCGTCTCGCAGCGAGGCGGCCAAGGCGATGGCGCTGGCGCCGGAGGCCGCCGAAAGCTGGCTGGCGCGCGGCTACCTGCTCTATCGCACGCTCGATTTCGACGGCGCGCGCGTAGCGTTCGCGGAAGCCGGCCAGCGCCTGCCGAACAGCGCCGAAGTGTTCAGCGCGCGCGGACTCGTGGAGCGTCGCGCCGGCCACTACGAGCGATCAGCCGAGCTGCTGCAGCAGGCGATCGCGCTCGATCCCGGCAACATCTCCTTCCTGTCGATGCTGGTCCAATCGCTGTCCATTCTCGGCCGCACAGCGGCCTCCCGAATCTGGCTCGACCGTGGACTCGCGCTGAATCCGGGCAATGTCGTTCTGATCTCCCAGAAGGCCGGTAGCTATCTGGACGAGGGCGACATCGAGTCGGCAGGTCGCATGCTCGATTCGCAGCCGCTCGACATCGAAAACGCTTGGATGATGAGCGTCAAGCTGTCGCTGGCGACCGTTCGCCGTGATTTCTCCACCGTCATCGCGGGCTACCGCGCGGCGCTGGCGGCACCGGATTTCGAACTTGACGGAGGCACCCTGGATTACTACCCGTTGCTAGGCTGGTCCCAGCGCTGGCAGGGGGATGAGAAGGCGGCGACGGCCACCTTCGAGGAAGGCCTTGCCCGGATTACCGATCTGCGCGAGCGCCTGGGTGGCGACAGTATCCTGCAGGCCAGTCTGGCGATGATCGAAGCCGGCCTCGGTGATTCCGAAGCGGCGCGACGCGACACAAGGATGGCGGTCGAGTCGGCTGGCAACGACCAGATCGCGCGCTTCGCGACGCGTGACGCGCAGGCGAGCATCCTGGCACTGGCGGGCTTGCGTGACGAAGCACTCGACGCTCTGAGCGCGCTGGCCGACGATCCCTCGGCGCAGAATCTGGCCGACCTGCGGCTGTCGCCGATCTGGGATGGCTATCGCGATGATCCACGTTTCAAGCAGGCGCTGGCGAAGGCCGAGGCGAAGATCGCCCGGCAGAATCAGGCCACCGTTGCGCCCTGACGCGACCGCGACCGCGGCTTACGCAACGCTGCGCAGATCGTTGAGCTGCACCCGCACGTAATCCATGTGCCGGCCGGCAGCACGGCCGGCCGCTGCGGCATCGCGGGACAGAATCGCGTCGATCAGGGCCTGATGCTGCGCCCGCAGCTGCCGCGACGGTTCGGTGTCCGGCTGCAGGCCGGCGATGCTGAGCTGGATGTGGTCGTGCAGCAGCTTGAGCAGCGAGCCCATCAGGTACGAGAACACCGGGTTGTGGGCGGCGTCGGCGATCGCGCGGTGCAGCGCGACGTCGGCCTCGACCTGCGCATGACGGTCGCAGCCGGCGTAGGCCGCATCGACGCCGCGCGCGGCCTGCTGCAGCCGCCGGCGGTCGGCGGCGCCGTGGCGGGTCGCGGCCAGTTCGGCGCTGCGGCATTCCATCATCGTGCGGAACTCGATCAGGCTTTCCTGCAGCCTGGGATGCCGCTCGACCATGTCCGACCAGATCTCCGCGGTACGCCGATCGGTGTCGTCGTGAATGAAGGTGCCGGCACCTTGCCGGCGGCTCAGCAGGCCGCGTGCCACCAGCTTGCCGATCGCCTCCCGGATGGTGCCGCGCGACACCTTGTAGCGCTCGGCCAGCGTCCGCTCGGGCGGCAGCCGTCCTTCGAACTCGCGGCTGACGATCGCCCGTTCGATCGCCTCGGCGACGGCATCGCCACGGTGCTGGAAGTCGTCGCGCATCGGATCGCCGTATCGAAATTGGTCCGACCAATATCACAGGCAACGGGCCGATGACCAGACTGCGGGCTATCACAACGCGAATGCGCCGGCCGCCCGCCGGAAGCGTTCCAGGAGGAGGCCGATGTCCGCATCAACCGGCACCGCGACTGACCGCAGCGCGCGCAACGTCTATTTCTTCGCCACCTGCGTCATCGACATGTTTGCGCCGGAGGCCGGCTTCGATGCCATCGAGGTGCTCGAACGCAGCGGTGTCACCGTGCATTTTCCGGTGTGCCAGACCTGCTGCGGCCAGCCCGCGTACACCACCGGCTTTCCCGAGGAAGCGGCCAAGGTGGCGGCGGCGCAACTCGATCTGTTTCCGGAGCCCTGGCCGATCGTCGTGCCTTCCGGTTCCTGCGGCGGCATGCTCAAGCACCACTGGCCGAAGCTGTTCGCGAACGATGCCGTGAAGCTGGCGAAGGCCGAAGCGATCTCCGCGCGGACCATCGAATTCACCGATTACCTGCTGAACGTCGCCGATCTGAAACTGGACACCGCCAGCCGCAGCCCGCTGCGGGTGGCGCTGCACACGGCCTGCAGCGCGCGCCGCGAGATGGGCACCCTGGAATGCGGCCGCGAACTGCTGCAGCGCCTGCCCGGCGTGGAACTGGTGGTGCACGCCCATGAGTCCGAATGCTGCGGCTTCGGCGGCACCTTCTCGGTCAAGCATCCGGAGATCTCGGCGGCGATGACCTCGGACAAGCTGGACGCGATCCGCGCCACCGGCTGCGACGCGATGGTCAGCGCCGACTGCGGCTGCCTGCTGAGCCTGAACCTGATGCTCAAGAAGCGCCGCGACCTGATGCGCGGCCAGCACATCGCCAGCCTGATCCGCGGACGGCTCGACGCCGGTGCCGGCTCGGGCGGAGCCGGTCAGTGAGCGCCGGCATCGAGTCACAGCGCGCCCGCGCGGCGATCTTCGCCCGCCTGCGCGCCGCGCCGCGCGAGCCGCAGGAGACCTTGCTGCCACCGGATGTCGATGCCGCACTGTCGCCGCTGATCGCCGATCCGGCCGACGAGAGCCGCCGGCAGCGTTTCATCCGCCACGCGCGCAGCTGGCAAGCCGAGGTCATTGAAACCACCGCCGAAGACTGGCCGGCGCGCCTGCAGACGCTGCTAGTTGCGCGCGGCGTGCGGCAGCTGTTCGCCGGCCCCGGCAGCGCGATCGCCGCGACCCTGCTGGCCAGCCTGCCGGCCGGGCAGCTGCGCTGGTTCGATCGCGAGATCGCTGCACTCAAGCCCGAACTGTTCGCCGCCGACGCCGGCATCACCACCACACTCGGCGGCGTCGCCGCCAGCGGCAGCCTGCTGCTGCGGCCGAGCGTCGAAGAACCGCGGACCTTGTCGCTGGTGCCGCCGCTGCACATCGCGCTGCTGCACGAAAGCGCGCTGCACGACTCGCTGCTGGCGGCGATGCGCCACCACGGCTGGGCCCAGGACATGCCGAGCAATCTGCTGACCATCACCGGCCCGTCGAAGACCGCCGACATCCAGCGGCTGCTGGTCTACGGCGCGCACGGCCCGCGCGAACTGGTGATCCTGCTGGTGCAGGACGGAGCGCGCGCATGAGCGGCGAAGTGGCGATCAAGCTGGCCGATTTCCAGGCCAATGCCCGGGCCGCGCTGAACGATCCGAAGCTGCGCGACAGCTTCAGCGGCGCGATGGATTTCCTGATCGAACGCCGGGCCCGGCAGTTCCCGGATCCGGAGGCCTTCGAACGGCTGCGCAAGGTCGGCGAAGCGGTGCGCCAGCACGCGCTGGCCCGGCTGCCGGAACTGCTGGCGCAGCTTGAAGAACGATTGACCGCGCTCGGCGTGCAGGTGCACTGGGCGGAAACCGCGGCCGACGCCAACGCGATCTTCCTGGATCTGGCACGGCGCCATGACGCGCACCTGATGGTCAAGGGCAAGTCGATGGTCAGCGAGGAAATCGAGCTGAACCACGAGATGGCGGCGCAGGGCATCGACTGTGTCGAGACCGACATGGGCGAGTACATCCTGCAGCTCGATGGCGATCGCCCGAGCCACATCATCATGCCGGCGATCCACAAGACCAAGCAGGATGTCGCCGAGATCTTCCACGAGCACATCCAGGGCGCGCCGCTGACCGATGACGTCAACGAGCTGATCGCCATCGGCCGCCGCGCGCTGCGCGACAAGTTCGCCAGCGCCCGCATCGGCGTCTCCGGCGTCAACTTCATGGTCGCCGAGACCGGTTCGCTGGTGCTGGTCGAGAACGAGGGCAATGGCCGGCTGTGCACCTCGGTGCCGGACGTGCACATCGCGATCACCGGCATCGAGAAGGTGATCGAGAAGCTCGAACACGTCGCGCCGCTGTTCGCGCTGCTGACCCGCTCGGCGACCGGGCAGGCGATCACCACCTACCTGAACGTGCTGACCGGCCCGCGACGGGCAGGGGAGAAGGACGGCCCACGCGAGATGCACCTGATCCTGCTCGACAACGGCCGCACGCAGGCCTACCGCGAGCAGCGCTTCCGGGCCACCTTGCAGTGCATCCGCTGCGGCGCCTGCATGAACCACTGCCCGGTCTACACGCGGGTCGGCGGCCTGAGCTATGGCACCACCTATCCGGGACCGATCGGCGCGATCATTTCGCCGCATCTGCAGAACCTGAAGGAGACCCGCCACCTGCCGACCGCGTCCAGCCTCTGCGGTGCCTGTGGCGAAGTCTGCCCGGTCGGCATTCCGATCCCCGACATGCTGATGCGCCTGCGCGAGGCCGGCCGCCACAGCGTCGCGCAATCGGCGACGCCGCCGCTGCAGGCGCTGCGCGGCCAGGGCGAGGTCCGCCAGTGGCCGGAAGCGCTGGCCTGGAAGGCCTGGCGGCTGCTCTATAGCCATCCTGTGTTGTATCGGCAGCTGGTCTGGTTCGCGGCCCGGCTGCATTGGCTGACGCCGCCGTGGCAGGGCGGCTGGACGCAGGCGCGGGCGCCGCTGAAGCCGGCGCCGCGGTCCTTGCGAGACTTGCTGGCGGCACGACAACGGTAGCGACAAGTCCGGACCAAGAGCGCAGAGGGCGCGAACGATCGATCGAGCTTCGCGGCCGCGCGGGTGGTCTTGGCGCATCCTGTTGCTCCGCACCTTTTGCGGATATTCCCATAGGGGCGGCCAGCCTTGCGCCGTTATTGAGGGAAGGCGATCGTCAACTGCGACAATCTGCTTAGCAGCCATGCATGCACATTGATTGCGCATTGCTGCTCTCATCACCAGAACAAGTGCGGAACGACATGACTCGAGAACACCTGCTTGCCCGAGCTTTCCGGATCGGCGCAATCGCCGGCGGTGCGCTAACCGCCTTCGCGCTGTTGACCGCCAGCCACTCGGCGCTTGCCGAGGAAGTGCCGACAGTCAATCAGGAACACGTCGAACAATTGCCGGGCGTGGTCGTGACGGGCACCGCAGTGCCGCGGCCTGAGTCGCGAACTGCCGCTGCGGTCGGCGTCGTCGATGCGCTGATGCTCAAGAGCGGTCGGCCGCAGATCAATCTCGCCGAGACGCTGAACAGCGTGCCGGGTGTCGATGTCCGTGATCGTCAGAACAGCGCCCAGGACCTGCAGATCCAGATCCGCGGCTACGGCGCGCGTTCGACCTTCGGCGTTCGCGGCATCCAGCTGCGGGCCGATGGCGTGCCGCTGACCGCGCCGGACGGGCAGGGGGCGGTGTCGAACCTGCTGATCGGCTCGCTCGATCGCATCGAAGTGCTGCGCGGGCCGATGGCCTACCAGTACGGCAACAGCGCCGGCGGCGTGATCGCCGCCTACAGCGCCGCACCGCCGGACACGCTCGGTGGCAAAACGACGTTCAGCGGCGGCAACAACGGCAGCTGGCGTGAAGCGCTGGCGATCGGCGGGCGAATTGCCGATCAGAAGCTCGGCTACCGGCTGGACCTGGAGCGCTACGACATCGCCGGTTATCGCGATCACAGCAAGGCGCAGCGCAATGTCGGCTCGCTGAACGCCCGTTACGACCTCGGCGGCGGCCAGCAACTGCGCCTGCTGGCCGGCGCGCTATGGGGCGGTGATGCGCAAGACCCGCTTGGCCTGAATCGGCAGCAGTTCGAGCAAAACCCGAAGCAGGTCGCGGCCGTCGCCGAGACCTTCAACACGCGCAAGAGCACCGACGACTGGCGCGCCGCGATGGGCTACAGCGGCCCCTGGTCGCCGAATGCCGACTGGGACCTGATCGTGTACGGCAGCGGCCGCCGGATCGAGCAGTTCCTGTCGATCCCGAAAGCGGCGCAGGCATCACCGGCACGCGCCGGCGGTGTCGTCGACCTGAACCGCGGTGGTGTCGGCTTCGATGCGCGCAGCACCTGGCGGCTCGGTGACCTGTCGCTCAGTGCCGGTCTGCAATACCAGCTCGCCGACGAACGTCGCCGTGGCTACGAGAACTTCATCGGCGACACGCTCGGCGTGCGCGGTGCCTTGCGCCGTGACGAGGGTAACGATCTCTACAACTTCGATCAGTACCTGTTTGCCGAGTACGCGCTGTCCGAGCGCTGGCGGCTGAGCGGCGCGGTGCGCCACAGCCGGGTCGCCTTCAAGTCCAAGGACGACTACATCCGCGAGGGTAATCCGGACGATAGCGGCTCCACCGATTTCTCGGCGACCCTGCCCGCGCTCAGCATCGCGTTCGAGCCGATCGAGGGTCGACTGCTGTACCTGAGCGGCGGCATCGGTTTCGAGACGCCGACCTTCAACGAGTTGTCATACCGCAACGACGGCGAGGGTGGTCTCAACTACGCACTCGATGCTTCGCGCAGCCGGAGCATCGAGCTGGGCTGGAAGGAAAGCATCGGCCCGCGTGGACTGCTGACGGTGGCGGTGTTCAACATCGATGCCGACGACGAGATCGTGCCGGCCGCCACCATCGACGGCCGCGCCAGCTTCCAGAACGCCGGCACCACGCGCCGCCGCGGTGCCGAACTCGGCCTTGCCTTCAGCTTGCCGGCCGACCTGCGCCTGCAGGTCGCGGCGAATCATCTCGACGCCAAGTTCACCGAGTCCTACAGCTACAGCAACGGCAGCAGCACGGTCGTGGTGGCGGACGGCACGCCGATTCCCGGTGTCGCCAGCAACAGCGTCTACACCGAACTGAGCTGGCACCGCGGCCGGCCGGGCTGGGCCGGGGCGCTCGAAGCGCGCTACTCCGACGAGGTGCCGGTCAACGACGTCGCCAGCGACTCGGCGCCGAGCTACACAGTGGTCAACGCCAGCGTCGCCTACCGCCTGCTGAGCAGCCGCTGCGATCTTGAAGCCTTCCTGCGCGTCTACAACCTGTTCGACCAGCGCTACGCCGGCTCGGTGATCGTCAACGACAGCAACGGTCGCTACTTCGAGCCGGCGCCGGAGCGCGGTTTCCATATCGGCGTGACCTGGCGCTGGGGTCATTGAGGCAGGGCACGAAGTGCTCGGAGGCTGGTCACCGATGATCCAATCAACACGATAAACTCACTGGCGAGGCTATCGGCATGAACGCCACCATCGTCGCGATCGCGTTTCCAGGCAGTGTCCCGCTGCCGAAGATCGACGATTCCCACTACCAGAAAGCCAGTGCCGGGCCGCCGCCGAAATGCCGCTGAAGTCGACTTTTCTGGCCGAACTCCAGCGCCGCAACGTTCACCGGGCCGCGATGTTCTATGCCGCTGCGGCCTGGCTGCTGGTGCAGATCGCAACACAAGTCTTCCCGTTCTTCGACATCCCGAACAGCACGGTCCGCATCGTGGTCATCGCGGTGGTGATCGGCTTCCCGTTCGCGATGCTGTTCTCGTGGTTCTACGAATGGACGCCGCAGGGCATCAAGCTGGAAAGCGAGATCGACCGCAGCGAGTCGGTCACCAAGCAGACCGGCAAGACGCTGGATCGCTGGATCATTGCCATACTCGGCTTCGCGGTGGTGTTGCTGCTGACTGACAGGCTGACGCCGAGCAAGGCAGCTGCCGGGCTCGCCGACAAGTCGATCGCCGTGCTGCCGTTCGAGAATCTGTCGGAGGAGCAGGCCAACGCATTCTTCGCCAACGGCATCCAGGACGAGATCCTGACCGGCCTGGCCCGGATCGGGGATCTCAAGGTCATCTCAAGGACCTCGACGCAGCGCTACTCGAGCCGTCCGGACAACATCGCCGAGATCGCCAAAGAACTCGCCGTGGCCCACATCCTCGAAGGCAGTGTCCAGAAATCGGCGAACCGTATCCGCGTCAACGTCCAGTTGATTGATGCTGCGACCGACAATCACCTCTGGGCGGAGACCTACGATCGTGAACTCGACGACGTGTTTGCCGTGCAGAGCGAGGTTGCGCAGAAGATCGCCGCGTCGCTGAAGGCGAAGCTGACGCCTGCCGAGCGAGTGGCCCTGACGACGTCACCGACCGCCAATCCGGCGGCTTACGCGGTCTACGTGAAGGCGCGCGCATCGAGCGGGCAGATGAGTCGGCGGGAGATCGGTCAGAAGCTCGCTACCTACCGGGAAGCGGTCGCACTGGATCCCGATTTCGCGCTGGCCTGGGCGGAGCTTTCGCGGTACGCGATCTTGGGCGTCTGGGCGGGATACGACGATGGCCACCTGGCGACCGAAGGCCAGGCGGCGCTCGATCGAGCCACTGCGCTGGCGCCGGAACTGCCGCAGGTCGCCAAGGCCCGCGCCGTGTTCCTGTATTACGGACGCCGTGATTACGCCGGGGCGCTCGCCGCGCTCGAGCCGGTCAAGAAAGCGCTGCCCGGTGACTTCGACGTCTGGCTGCTGTCGGGCCTGCTCGAGCGCCGCCTGGGCCTGTGGCAGCAGGCGACTGCCGATTTCGAGCACGCCCGGCTGCTGGCACCCAACGATGCTTTCCTGACCTATACCGTTGCTGCCACACAGGCCCTGATCGGGCACTACGACGCGGCGCTGGCGCTGCTGGCGGCAACCAGGCTCGGGCTCGATGCCGACGTTCCCAGTGCGCTGTGGATCAGGATGCAGTGCCTGTGGGCACTCGGCCGGCTCGACGCTGCGGAGCGAACGCTGGCGCAGATGCCCGCGGGCCTGCCTGCCGTGCAGTCCTTGCAGGGCCTGCAGGCGCTGTATCGGCGCGATTATCCGGTAGCCATCGAACGATTCCGCAAGGCGGTCGCCAGCAAGGCCGATCTGGACTGGGACCTGAGCTTTTCCAGCTACATCCCCGCGCGCATCGAATGGCAACTTCGGCTGGCGATGAGCGAACAGCTTGCCGGTGCCGCGGAACGGGCGCGGTCCGAGTACCAACAGCTGAAGGCACTCGCTACTGCCGCGCTGGCTGCTGAGCAGAAGTCGGTCAACGTGGAAGCCGCCTGGCGTTCCGTACTGGCGATGGCCTTGGCAGGGCTGGGAGAAAACGAGGCGGCGGTCGAACAGGCGCAACAGGCAATCGCCACGCTGTCCGATGCCAACGATGCGCTCGAAGGTCCCGGTTGGCAGTACTACCTCGCCATGACCTACACGATGACCGGCAATGTCGCGAAAGCCGTGCCGATCGTCGACCGTCTGGTGCACAACGCCAGTTCGCTGCTGACCATCGAACTGCTGAAGCTCGATCCGGTCTGGGATCCGCTGCGCCAGGACGCACGGTTCCGTAGCTTGCTCGCCGAAGGTGCCGCGACGACGCCAGCGGTCGCTGCGCCGTGAGCAGGCGATCTTTTCTCGCCGAGTTGAAGCGCCGCCACGTCTACAAGGTCGGCGCGATGTACGCGGCCGGCGGCCGGCGGCCGGTTGCTGGTTGCTGGTTGCTGGTGCAGATGGCGACCCAGGTGTTCCCATTCTTCGATGTGCCGAATGTGGCGGTCAGGCTGGTGGTGATCGTCGTCGTGCTCGGCTTTCCGATCACGCTGGTACTGGCCTGGCTGTATGAGCTGACGCCGCAGGGGCATCATTCGTACGCCGGATTCTGCGGACGAAGACGCCGCCGTGGTCCTGCCGGTGCCGCAGGGCAGCGGTCGGAAATTGATCTGGGCATTGGCCGGCCTGCTGCTCGCGCTGGCCTTCGTCATTCCCGAGCGCCCGCGCTGAGCCCGGCCGGTGCCCCCGTGATCGCTCGCTGGCGGTGCTGCCATTTGAAAGCCTGTCCGACGACAAGGCCGACGCCTACTTCGCGCGGGGCATCCAGGATGAAATCCCGACCCGGCTGTCGCGGGTCGGCGCGCTGCGGGTGATCTCGCGCAATTTCACCGCCAGTCTCGACAGCAAGCCCGGCGATCTGCCGGGGATCGCCCGTCGCCTCGGTGTCGCCCATCTGCTGGAAGGCAGCGTGCAGAAGATCGAAGCCCTGGCCGGCGAGCACGAGGCAGCGCTGAAGCGGCTGGAAAGCCTGACTGCGACCGCCGACGCCCTGAACACCGGCGATCTGCGCTACAGCCCGATCTGGGACAGCGTGTGCGACGATCCGCGCTTCCAGAAAGTGCTGACGGCCAGCAGTCTTCCGCTGGCCGGCAACTGAGTCTGCAGGCCGCGGCTCCGAGCCTGTCACCGGCTCTGCCGGCTCTGCTGCCGCCACGGCCGCCGGGTTGGCTGACGACGCGCGAACTGTTTGCGCGCACGACCGGGCTGACCCTCGATGCCACGGCTCCTGAGGTGGCCGCGTCGACATTGACCATCAGCACACTGCTGCAGCCGGAACGGGCGGCGCGACGGGTGCAGCAGCAGGCGCTGGATCGCAGCCTGCCGGGTTTCGCAACGGTCACCGATCGGCTGATCGCGGCCAGCTTCGATGGGCCCGCAACGAGCGGCATCGACCAGAAAATCCGCAATGCGCAGCGAGTGATCGTCGTGAAGAAGCTGATCGCGCTGGCCGGCAAGGGCAGTAGTCCGGCTGTGCGCGGCGTCGCCCTGCTGAAGCTGGAGTAATTGCGCAGCCGTTCCGCTGCTCGCAATGCCAAGTCCGGTGGCCAGGCGCTGCTGATCGCCGACCTGATCCACCGTTTTCCAGTCCTTCATCGACGCGGAAGCAGGCGCCTTGCCGGAACCGAAGCTGCCGGCCGGGCCGCCCCTCGGTGATTGGGGTTGTTCCGGATCAGAGGTTCCTCTGTCTGCGGGCGCCACGTAGACTGCGCAACTGCCACGGTCGAAGCCCATGAACGAACTCGCTCCTCCCGAATCCGCCAAGCCGCGCCGCAAGGGTCCCACCAAAGGGATCTATCTGCTGCCCAACCTGTTCACGACCGGCACGCTGTTCGGCGCCTTCTACGCGATCGTCTCGTCGATGAGTGGCAACTTCGACCAGGCGGCGATCGGCATCCTGTTCGCGATGGTCGCCGACGCCCTCGACGGCCGCATCGCCCGGATGACCAATACATCGACCGATTTCGGCATGGAATACGACTCGCTGTGCGACATGGCCGCGTTCGGCATCGCTTCGTCGATCGTTGTCTACGCCTATTCCCTGCGCTTCTTGTCCGACTACCAGTGGCTGGGCGGCAAGCTCGGCGGCGTGCTGGCGATGACCTACGCGACCTGCGCCGCACTCAGGCTGGCGCGCTTCAACGTGCTGGCGGCGATCAAGGGCAGCAGCAAGGATTTCTTCGGCCTGCCGAGCCCGGCGGCGGCGGCGGTGGTGGTGTTCTTCGTCTGGACCGCGTTCAGCTATGAGTTGAGCGGGCTCGATGTGCTGATTCCCGCAAGCATCCTGACCCTGGGCAGCGCGCTGCTGATGGTGTCATCGATCCGCTACAACAGCTTCAAGAAGCTGAACCTGGCTGGCCGCATGCGCTTCCTGCCGTTTGCGGCGGTGATCGGCGTGCTGGCGCTGGTATCGATCAATCCGCCGCTGATCCTGTTCCTCGGCTTCTTCGGCTACGCGATGTCCGGCCCGGTCGCGACCGTGGTTCGCCGCCTGCGTAACAAGCCGGCCCCGTGAGCGCAGTGATGAAACGCCTGAAAGTCGATTTCGTTTCCGACATCGCCTGCCCGTGGTGCGCGATCGGCCTCGCCGGTCTGGTCGAGGCAGCCAGCCGTCTCCGGGGGCAGCTGGAGGTGGAACTGCATTTCCAGCCTTTCGAGCTGAACCGCAACATGCCGCCGGAAGGCGAGAACATGGGTGAGCATCTGGTTGCCAAGACCAGTGCGACGGCTGCCCAGATCGAGGACGAACGGCGCAACCTGACCGCCATCGCTGCGGAAGCCGGCCTGCACTTCAAGCTCGATCGGGAAAGCCGCATCTGGAACAGCTTCGACGGCCACCGTCTGGTCTACTGGGCGGAGCAGGCCGGCGATCCGCTGCTGCTCAAGACGGCCCTGTTCAAGGCCAACTTCTGCGAAGGCCGGCAGATCTCGAACCACGAAGTGCTGGCCGAGATCGCCGTCGAATGCGGGCTCGACGGCGAGCGGGCAAAGGAAATCCTGTCGACCGAGACCTATCTGGACGACGTCGACGAGCGCATGAAGCTGTGGCTGTCGCGCGGCATCCGCGGCGTGCCGGCGATCATCTTCAACGACCGGCATATCGTCGAGGGTGGCCAGTCCGCCGATACCTTCGAGAAAGTGCTGCGCAGCATCGCCGAACTCGGCCCGGCACCGACAGTCGCGATCGTCTGACCGTCGAACGAGGGGTTGCGGGCTTTGCGGCGGGCGATACTTCCTCTATCATCCGCGCACCATGCAAACCCGCATCAGCTCCTTGAAGTCTTTCGCGCCGACGCCGTTCGGCCGCGAGCTGCTGCTTGCCCTTCGACTGCTGCCGTAAGGCAGACCAATCGAATCCGCCCGTCCGGGGGCTAGTACCGGAATAACCCAGCATCACCTTTTTCAAGCCTGACACTGACCGTGTCGGCTGGCATCATGCCGGCCTGCCGCCGGCGAACCGAATTCGCGAGAACCCCATGAAAGACCAGCTCATCATTTTCGACACCACCTTGCGCGATGGCGAACAGTCGCCCGGCGCGGCGATGACCCTCGACGAAAAGGTGCGTATCGCGCTGGCGCTGCAGAAGCTGAAGGTCGACGTCATCGAAGCCGGCTTCGCGATCGCCAGCCCCGGCGACTTCGCGTCGGTGCAGGCCGTGGCCCGCGCGGTCAAGGAGTCGACCGTCTGCTCGCTCGCCCGCGCCAACGCCGCCGACATCGTCCGCGCCGGCGAAGCGCTCGCGCCTGCCGCCCGCCGCCGCATCCACACCTTCATCGCGACCAGCGCGATCCACATGGAGAAGAAGCTGCGCCTGTCGCCGGATCAGGTCGTCGACAACGCCGTCGGCGCGGTCAAGCTCGCACGCACCTTCACCGACGACGTCGAGTTCTCCGCCGAAGACGCTGGCCGTTCCGACATCGACTTCCTCGTCCGTATCTTCGACGCGGTGATCAAGGCCGGTGCCACCACGCTCAACGTGCCGGATACCGTCGGCTACATGATTCCCAGCCTTTGGGGCGAGCGCTTCAAGACCCTGATCGAGCGGGTGCCGAATGCCCACAAGGTGATCTGGTCGACGCATTGCCACAACGATCTCGGCATGGCGGTCGCCAACTCGCTCGCCGCGGTGATGAACGGCGCGCGCCAGGTCGAGTGCACGGTCAATGGTCTTGGCGAACGTGCCGGCAACGCCGCGGTCGAGGAAATCGTCATGGCGATCCGCACCCGCCAGGATGTGTTCAACGTCACCACCCGCGTCGATGCGACCCAGATCGTGCCCTGTTCGCGCCTGGTTTCGAACATCACCGGCTATCCGGTGCAGCCGAACAAGGCGGTGGTCGGCGCCAATGCCTTCGCCCATGAGTCCGGCATCCACCAGGATGGCGTGCTCAAGCACCGCGAGACCTACGAGATCATGCGCGCCGAGGACGTCGGCTGGTCGTCCAACAAGCTCACGCTCGGCAAGCTCTCCGGGCGCAATGCCTTCCGTGCCCGGCTCGATGAGCTCGGCTACCAGTTCAAGTCCGACGCCGAACTCGCCGAGGCCTTCGCGCGCTTCAAGGATCTGGCCGACAAGAAGCAGGAGATCTTCGACGAAGACCTCCAGGCGCTCGTCACCCAGACCGAACAGGCGCGTGCCGAGGAACGGGTGACCTTGCAGTGGCTGGAAGTGACGTCGAAGACCGGCACCAAGCCGCTGGCCAAGGTGGCCTTGTCGGTCGACGGCGAGATCCGTGAAGTGCAGGCGCTCGGCGACGGTCCGGTCGATGCCGTGTTCGCGGCGATCGAGCAACGGGTCGGCACCGGCGCCAAGTTGCTGCTCTATTCGGTGAACAGCATCACCACCGGAACCGATGCCCAGGGTGAAGTCACCGTGCGCCTGAGCAAGGACGGCCGCGTGGTCAACGGTCTCGGCGCCGATACCGACATCGTCATCGCTTCGGCGAAGGCCTACCTGAACGCGGTCAACCGGCTCGAAGTGCCGGTCAGCCGCGCCCATCCGCAGCACGCCGAGTTCGCTGCGATGCCCTGATCGGCAAACGCTGCAGGCTCAAAAAAAAAAAGCCCCGGTTTCGGCCGGGGTTTTTTTGTTGGCAGCGGACGGGAGTTTAGGGCAGCACGTTAGGCACCACCACTGCCGTGCTGTCGTCGCTGGGAATCAGCAGCAGGACGATGCGGGTCGAGAGGCCGGTGGCATCGGTCTGGTTCAGCGCCGCGATCTGCAGGCGGGCGTTGGCGGCCAGCGTGACGCCGGTGCTGCCGCTGTCGAAGACGACGATGGGGCTGCCGAGCGCGGTGATCCGCAGGCGGTAACTGCCGCTGGCGATCTGCGAGGGCGTGGCACCGGTCTTGTAATCGAGCGTGATCGGGGTGCCGCTGACCGTCAGGTCGGTAGGCAGATTGATGTAGAGCGAGATCGACTCCGGCAGGTTCGAGGCCGCGTGGACGGGCTGGATTTCGGTCTGGCCGGTGCCGATGCCGGCTAGCGCGTTCTTCACCTGGAAGCCGTTGGTGTTGTAGGAGCCGTCGACGACCTTGCCCGGGAAGTAGATGCTGGTTTCGGCATCCCGGTCGATATCGACATTGTCGAAGTTGAAGCCGAGCGGGCTGGCGGCGGTGTTGACCGTCAGGTTCAGATTGAACGAACCGTCCGGCGCGGTGCGGAAACCGGAGGCGGTATTGACGGTGATGTTGTTGATGTCGCTGGGCAGGTTCACGCTCTTGGCGTCGAGCGAACTCGAATCGCTGATGCCGTTGACGACGCGGAACTCGCCGAACGGCAGGTTGACGCCGCCGTCGCAGGCGGCGAGGCCGATGGCAGCGACTACCAGGAGCGGCAGGCTGCGGATATTGAGTATTTTTTTCATGGATCTTCTCGGTTGAGTGCAAGCGCCACAGCAATAACCGACGCCGTCCTGCCTGTCGGTGCGCGGTCGCACCATGCCCGCCGCGCGGCGCTGCCTGAATCGTTGGACTGAAGCCCGACGGATCGCCGCAAACCCACCGGGCCAGGAGGTCAGCACGGTAAAGTAGCGTCATGCAAAGTCACCGCCGCGCCCGCCTGCTGAAAGCGCTGGACCTCGAGGTCTGGACGCAGCGCGCCGCGCCGCGCTCGATCGCGGCCGAGGCATCGCCGGCCGAGGCCGATTCGGCGCCGCCCTGGGAAGTCGGCGAGCCGGCGGCGCCCTCCCTGCCAACGCCGCCACGCGTTGTCGTGCCGCGGCCGACGCCTCGTCCAGCCGCGGCGCCCGCACCCCTGAACCTGCTGCCCGAGCCAGAACCCGCCGCGCCGCCATACGTCGCTCCCGCCGACTGGGCTGGTCTGGCCGAGGCGGTGTCGACCTGCAGCCGCTGCAAGCTGTGCAAGACCAGAACCAGGACAGTGTTCGGCGTCGGCCCGAAGAACGCGCCGCTGCTGGTGATCGGTGAAGGACCGGGCGCTGACGAGGACCAGCAGGGCGAGCCCTTCGTCGGCAAGGCCGGCAAGCTGCTCGACGAGATGCTGCGCAGCATCGGCCGTACGCGCGGCAGCAATGCCTATATCGCCAACGTCGTGAAGTGCCGGCCGCCCGGCAACCGCGATCCGGAATCCGACGAGGTCGCCGCCTGCCGGCCGTATCTCGACCGCCAGATCGAACTGATCCAGCCCAAACTCATTCTGGCGCTGGGCCGCATCGCCGCGCAGCGTCTGCTCGGCAGCGACGCGCCGCTGTCGAAGCTGCGCGGGCCTCTGCACGCCTACGGAGCAGCGCGGACGCCGGTGCTGATCAGCTACCACCCGGCCTATCTGCTGCGCTCGCCGAGCGAGAAGGCCAAGAGCTGGGCCGACCTGAAGCGCGTGCATCGCCTGTTGGTCGAGGCGGGCGCTGCCGTCTCCGCCTGAACTTCCATTCCCCTCCGAACCTTCCTGCCTTGAGCGCACTGCCGAAAGATGCCGAAGATGTCTGGGCCATCCTGCCGATGGAGGTCTCGCTGTTGCCGCCGGTGCTCGAGATCGAGCGTCGCGCCTACGAGTTCCCGTGGACGGAAACGATCTTCAAGGACTGTCTCAAGTCCGGCTACAGCGCCTGGGTACTCGCTGCCAACGATGGCCGGCTGGCCGGCTATGCGCTGATGAGCATGGCGGTCGACGAGGCTCACGTGCTGAATCTCTGCGTCGATCCGCAGCAGCAGCGCCGCGGTCATGGCCTGAAGCTGCTCAAGCATGTGATGAAGATTGCCCGCGCGGCCCAAGCCTCGATCGTACTGCTCGAAGTGCGCAAGTCGAACAAGGCGGCGCTGAAGCTGTACGAGAGCATCGGCTTCGCGCGCATCGGCGTCCGCAAGGGGTACTACCCGGCGGCCGGCGGACGTGAAGACGCGCTGGTGCTCGGTTTCGACATCCTGTGAACCGGGCGGCGCGGGTGTGAGCTTCCGGCAGACGCTGCCAGCACTCCTGCTCGGCCTGTTGCTCGGTGCCGCCGGGATGGCGCTGCTGCCGATCCTGCGTCCGCCGCCGGCCGCCACAGCGCCGACTAGCGATGCGGTCCCGTCCTCGGACGACAGGGCAGCCGCGATCTGGGCGATCAGCCTGGTCCGCGCCCGGCCGGGACAGCGCCAGCGCCTGCTGCGCTTCCTGCGCGCGAACTGGCTGGAGCTGGATCAGCAACTGCTCGAGCAGGGCCGGATCAGCCGCTATCGCCTGCTCGAAGCTGACGCTGGGGGCGGCGACGGCAAGGGCTGGGACTACGCGGTGATCCTCGAGTACCGCGACCGCCAGGCGATGGACGATTTCGTGCCGGCTTATCTGGCGCTCCTGAAGGCTCGGCCGCAGGTGCGCATCGACGGCCTGAGCTTCGCCGATCTCGGCGAAGTGGTGCAGCAGAAAGTCGCGCGGCCGCTGGGGGATGAGCTCGAATGAGCGCCACACGCCGCCAGCAGCAATGGGCCTGGGCGTTCAACGACTGGGCGAACTCGGCGTTCGCGACCACGGTGCTGGTCGGCTTCTTCCCGATCTTCTTCAAGCAGTACTGGGCGCGCGAGGTCGATCCGACGCAGGCCACGCTGTACCTCGGCCTCGGCAATTCCGCCGCCGCACTGACGGTGATGCTGCTCGCGCCCTGGCTGGGAGCCTTGGCCGACAGGCTGGGGGCTGCCAAGCGCTTCCTCGCGTTGTTCACCGCGATCGGAGTACTGGCGACTTTCGCGCTCGCATTCATCGGCGCCGGCCAGTGGCAGCTGGCGATCACGGTGTTCGCGCTGGCCTCGGTCGGCTTCTTCGGCAGCCTGACCTTCAATGACGCCCTGCTGGTCAATGTCGCGACGCGCGAGGAATCGGATCGCGTCTCCTCGTTCGGCTACGGCCTCGGCTATCTCGGCGGCGGCTGTCTGTTCCTGGTCAACGTGGCGATGGTGCTGAAGCCGGAAGTCTTCGGCCTGGCCGACAAGGTCACCGCGACCCGCGCCGCGTTCATCAGTGTGGCGCTGTGGTGGCTGCTGTTCTCGCTGCCGCTGTTCCTGCGCGTGCCGGAAACGCACAGCCCGGACCGGCAGCCGTTCGGCTGGCGCGAGATCTTCGCGACCCTGCGTCGGATCACCCGGCACCGGCCGGTGTGGATGTTCCTGCTCGCGTACTTCCTGTACATCGACGCGGTCGGCACGTTGGCGCAGATGGCGGTCGACTTCGGCCTGAACCTGGGGTTCGCTTCCGACAGCCTGATCAAGGCCTTGCTGATCGTCCAGTTCGTCAGCTTCCCGGCGGCGATCGCCTTCGGCCACCTGGCCAGCCGGATCGGCACCCGGCGGGCGATCTACCTGGCGCTTGCGGTCTACATCGCAGTGACCATCTGGGGCTACTTCATGCAGACCGAAGCCCAGTTCTACCAGATGGCGGCGGCGATCGGCCTGGTCCAGGGCGGCGTCCAGGCGCTGAGCCGCTCGTATTTCTCGCGTCTGATTCCAGCCGAGCAGGCCGGCCAGTTCTTCGGCTTCTACAACATGCTGGGCAAGTTCGCGGCGGTGCTCGGGCCTTCGGTGGTCGGCATCGTCGCCGCCAGCACCGGCAATCCGAGACTGGCGATCTTGGCGCTGATCGCCTTCTTCATCGCCGGCATCGTGCTGCTCGCCAGAGTTCCTGAACCTGTGCCGGCACGGCGCTGAAGCCGCGGCGGCATCCGGACCGCTGAGATTGATCCGGATGCCGCGCGACTCGGAATCGACTCAGGGCTTGGGCCGCTCGTAGGCGCCGAGATCGCAGGCGGCGATGCCGTCGCCGTTGCCGTCGCGAGGCCGGGTGACGCGGCGCTGGTCGGTGCTCGGACAGGCGCCGACGGCGGCATCGACCGCGATGCTGCCCGGACGCAGCGCGAAGGTTGGCGACTGCCAGTTGTTCAGCGCCAGCGGATACATCAGGGTCACGAAGCTGTCGGCATTGAGCACCAGCAAGGTGCTTGGGCAGTTGCCGGAATCGCTGCCGCGCAGCAGGCCGGTCTGCGCGAACTGGAAGCCGCTCCCGAGGTTGATGCAGTTCTGGTCGATCCGGTCGACACCATTCTCCGGATCCTCGACCACGCCGTTGCCGGCGATGATGCTGTTGGCGATGGAGAGGCGGGCTCGGTTGACCAGGCCGTAGATCTCGTTGCCGGCGATGGTGACATTCACCAGCCGCGCGCCCGCCGTCGGGCCGTCGTAGCGGCCACCGTTCTCGACGGCGGCGGTGCCGCTGTAGGGCTCGTGGTTGGTATTGCCGCTGACCGTGCTGTTTTCCAGGCGTAGCGTTCCGGCGCCGGCATTGAGGATGGCGGCTCCGGAACCGTTCACCGATACGCCATTGTTCTCGAAGCTGGCGCGGCGGATATCGGCGCTGCTGTCGGTGTAGATCGCGCCGCCGAGGCCGGTGTCGTCATCGTCGGAGGCGCTGTTGCCGATGAAGCGGGCATCGCGCACCACCAGGCTGCCCTGATTGTAGATGCCGCCGCCAGCGCCGAAGTGGCCTTCGCCCGCGCCGGAGTGGTTGCCGTCGATCCGCGAGGCATCGATGCTCAGGCTGCCGAAGTTGGCGATGCCGCCGCCGAAGCCGGGTGCGAAGGCGGCGCTCGCGGTGTTGCCCGACACTGCTGCGGACTGCAGGCCGAGCGCAGCGCCGGCATTGACCCAGATGCCACCGCCGCCGAACGGTTCCCGGCCGTTGCGGATCGTCAGCTTGCTGAGCGTGGCGGCCGCGCCGGGCAGGGCTTCGACGATGCGATCGAGACGTCCGGCATCGATGGTAGTGATGTCGATGCCGCGCCCGACGATAGTCAGGGTGCCCTTGATGTCGAGATCGCCGTCGAGGTTGTCGTCATCGTCGACCAGAGGATCCTCGCGGTCCGGGTCCTGCTGCGGCGCGATGCTCAGCTGGTAGGTGCCGGCGGCGAGGATGATCCGGCTGGCGCCCGCCGTCTGGTTGGCCAGCTGCACGGCTTCGCGCAGCGAGCAGTCGCTGTCGCAGCTGCCGTCGAAGCTGTCGCTGAACTTGGTGACCACGAGATCGGGATTGGCCGCCAGCGCGCCCTGCAACGGCAACAGCGAGGCGCTGATCAGCAAGGCAACGGCGCCGCCGCGCGCCGCCGTGACGAGGTGTTGATTCATTGTCGTTTACCCCTGAGGTGATTGCAGCGGGCTCGCCGCCGGAAACCGGCGGCTGGCTCGCGAATACGAAGGTCAACGACCGGAGTTCGGCCCGCCTTCTGCCCGGTTTATAGCGCGGCGCCTACTCCAGCGGAAAGCGGTCAAAGCACTTACGGCGTGGTCGAGCGCAGCTTGCCGGCCGGCGGCGGGGGCAGCGAGGTAGCGCAGTTCGAGGTAGCGGGCGAGCGCGGTGTCCAGCGCTGCGGCAAGTTCCGGCCGGACGGCAGCGGCACGAGCCACGAAGTCGCGTGGCCCCTCGTCGTCGCGCTGCACCAGCCCCAGGCGGGCGAGCTTGCGCTGCAGGCGGTGCCAGGCGCGCAGCGCGGCGTCCTCGGGACGGCGCGCCTGCGACTGGCGCAGCAGCAGCCAGCCGAGCACGGCGAGCAGCGCGCTCGGCAGCAGGGTCAGGGCCAGGATCATGCCTCGCCAGTCGACGAGGCCGAAGCGTTTCAGGAAATCGGCCTGCAGCTCCGGGCCGTAGCCGAGCACCCAGCGGTTCCATTGTGCGTTGGCCCAGTCCCAGCGCGCTTGCAGCCTGAAGCGGAAACCCTGGCGCCGGGCCGGGTCGAGAAAGGCCGGCAGTTCGGCGCGAGTCAGCGCGCTGCCGATGCCGCGCTCGACCCGTTCAGGGGCGACCGCGGCGGTCGGATCGACGCGCAGCCAGCCGCGGCCAGCCAACCAGACCTCGGTCCAGGCGTGGGCGTCGCTCTGGCGGATCACCCAGTAGTCGCCGATCGCGTTCGGCTCGCCGCCCTGGTAGCCGGTGACGATGCGCGCCGGAATGCCGGCCGCCCGCATCAGCACCGCGAAGCTCGACGCGTAGTGCTCGCAGAAGCCGCGCCGGGTGTCGAACAGGAATTCGTCGACGCCGTGCCGGCCGAGGCTCGGTGGCTGCAGGCTGTAGTAGTAGTCGCCGGTCCGGTAGCGGCGCAGCGCCGCGGCGATGATGCCGGCCTCGTCCAGCCCCTCGTCGCGCCACTGCCGGGCCAGTGCCAGGGTCCGCGGGTTCGAGTTGCGCGGCAGCAGCAGCATCTGCCGGCGCAGCGTGTCCGGCAGCTCGGTCTGCAGGCGGTAGCGCGGCTGCGACGTCAGCCGGTACAGGCGCCGGTCGCGGACCTCGCCGTGGTTGAGGACCAGTTGGTAATCGGCGTTCAGCCTGGCGTCCGGCGGCAGGCCGACTCTCGATGGCAGATCGAGCGCGAACAGCCAGGGCCTGCGGTTCGGCTCCAGCACCACTTCGTAGCCGTAGGCCGGGCCGGCGAGTTCGGCGATCGGATTCTCGGCTTCCGGCGGCCGCAGGCCGCTGTCCCACTTGCGGCCGTCGAAGCGGGCGAAGCTCGGGCCGCGCCAGTAGCGTTCGCCGGCCGGCGGCACCGCGGCGTCGAAGCGGACCCGGAACGCCACTTCCTCAGAGGCGATCAGCTGGGCGATCTCGCCGGGCGCCATCGAGTCCGACAGCCCGGAGCGCGCCGCACCGGCATCGGCCGGCAGGCCCCAGATCGGCCCGGGAATACGCGGGAACAGCACGAAGATCAGCAGCATCAGCGGCAAGGCCCGCAGCACCAGGCCGCCGGACAGGCCCAGGCTGGCGCCCAAGGGCAGCGCGCGGCCCGGGTGATTGGCGTCGATCAGCACCGCGGTGATCAGCACGGTGATCGCCAGCAGGTAGGCGGCGGTCCACAGCTCCTGGGAAAACAGGAAGTGGGTGACCAGCATGAAGTACATCAGGAAGACCATGACCATGGTGTCGCGGCGGGCCCTGAGCTCGGTGAGCTTGAGCGCGGCCATCACCGTGATCAGTGCGACGCCGGCAGTTTGGCCGCTGATCCGCCCGAAGCTCAGGTAGACGCCGGCGAAGGCACCGATGGTCAGCAGCAGGCGCAGCCAGCCGGCCAGCAACGGCCAGCCGCGCCAGGCGACGAGCCCACGCCAGCCGAGAATCACCAGCACCAGTCCCGCCGCCCAGGCCGGCAGACGCGGCAGGTGCGGCGCCAGCAGCAGGCTGAGCACGGCGAGCAGGCGCAACATCGCGTCGCGCGGCAACTCGGTGACCGGAGCGGGCTTGCGTCTGCCGGTCACGGTCGATGCAGGGCCAGTGCCGCAAGGCAGGCGCGACGATGCGGTGCGCCCCGCGCCGGTGCCAGCGTGCCGCCCGGCAGCCGCAGGCCGTAGTGACGCTGGCCGGCATCGGCGTCGAGCACCCAGCGACACAGCTGGGCCAGCCGCTGTTCCGGTCCCCAGGACGGCGGCAGGGCCTGCCAGTCCAGCCACAGCTCGTCGGCCTGGCTTTCGCTGAACTGCTTGACCATCGGCTTCTGGCGCTTGGCCAGGCTTTTCCAGTGGATGCTGCGCAGCGCATCGCCGGCCTGGTAGGCGCGCAGGCCGCTGAACTCGTCCGGTCCCGGCTGGGCCGTGCTGCGCTGTCCCCCGTCGCCGCGGCCGGCGGGCAACGGCGCGAGGCCGGCGGCGGCTGGCGCCGGGTAGACCAGGCAGGCGATGTCCAGCTCCACCCAGGTCCAGGCGTGGAACAGGCCGAGCGGGAATTCGGTGGCGACGGCGAAGCGCGGCGCCGGCAGCCAGCCGCGTCGGCTGCTCGGCAGCGCCAGGGCCAGCGTGTCGCGGCCATCGGCTGGCACATCGAGATGGCCGGGCGGCGGCTGGTCCTGCCAGGCCAGGGTCAGCGCGTGGCGCGGGCGGCGGCTGGGATTGTCGAGGGCGATCGGGAAGCGCGCCGGCTCGCCGGCGAACACCGGCTCCGGCGCCTGCGCCGAGACCAGCAGCTCGACCAGGTTGCCGTGGGTGTAGTGCATCGCCAGCAGGCCGATGCCGGCGAGCAGGAAGGTCAGCGCGAAGGCCATGCTGTTCGAGTAGTTCATCGCGCCGAGCAGCATCACGAACAGCAGCAGGCCGAAACCGTAGCCGTAGCGCGTCGGCAGGATGTAGACCCGCCGCCGGCCGATGCTCCACGGCCCGGGCACGCGCGGCGTGCGAGTGGCGATCCAGGCGCGGATGCGCTGGCGGATCGCCGCGACCGGGCTCAGCACCGCGACGAGGCCGGTGCTGCGCCGCCGGTGATCACGGGATCGCCACCGCCGCCAGAATCTCGTCGGCGATGGCGCGGGGATCGCCGCGTTCGGCGACGTTCAGGCGATGGCTGGCCACCGCGGTGAACACCGCCTGCACGTCCTCGGGAATCACGCCGCTGCGGCCTTCGAGCAGCGCCCAGGCCTGGGCCGCGTGCTTCAGCGCCAGTCCGGCGCGCGGCGACAGGCCGTGTCTGAGCAGGCGGTGCTCGCGGGTGGCGCGGACCAGGGCCAGCAGGTAGTCGACCAGCGCCGGGCTGCTGCGCACCGATTTCACCTGCTGCTGGAAAGCGCGCAGCCGGGCGGCATTGAGCACCGGCGCCAGTTCGGCCAGCAGGTCGCGGCGCTCGGGTTCGATCAGCAGGGCGCGCTCGGCGTCGCGGGCCGGATAGCCGAGCGACAGGCGCATCAGGAAACGGTCGAGCTGCGATTCCGGCAGCGCGTAGGTGCCGATCTGCTCACCCGGATTCTGGGTGGCGACGACGAAGAACGGGTCGGGCAGGGCGCGGGTGGTGCCGTCCGAAGTCACCTGCCGCTCCTCCATCGCCTCCAGCAGCGCGCTCTGGGTCTTGGGGCTGGCGCGGTTGATCTCGTCGGCCAGCACCACTTCCGAGAACACCGGGCCGGCATGGAAACGGATGTTTCCTGGATTGGTGCTGACGCCCGGTTCGTAGATCGACATGCCGAGGATGTCGGCCGGCAGCAGGTCGCTGGTGAACTGCACGCGCTGGAAGTGCAGGCCGAAGACCCGAGCCAGCGCCAGCGCCAGGGTGGTCTTGCCGACCCCCGGCACGTCCTCGATCAACAGGTGGCCGCGGGCGAGCAGGCAGGCGAGGGCGAGCTGGAGCTGGCGCTCCTTGCCGAGAACGATGCCGGAGAGGGCTGCGAGTACGGGCTTGAGGTCAGGGTTCATGCCATGACGTGTTGCAGGACCCGGGCCAGCGGCTGGCCGAGGCGCAGCGCATCGCCGGCGGTCAGCTTGCTGTCCCAGTCCAGCACGCCGCGCGGGGCGAGCAGCACCACCGTCGAACCCATGTGGAAGCGGCCGACCTCATCGCCGCGCGCCAGCGCCACGGTGCCGACCGGCTGGTGATGGAACGGCGTCGCGGCACGGCTGTGCGGCGGCGTCAGGCGGCCGCCCCAGACGGTTTCAATGCCGCCGACGAACAGCGCGCCGACCATCACCACGGCCATCGGCCCGAACGCGGTATCGAAGATCGCGACCATCCGCTCATTGCGCGAGAACAGCCGCGGCATCGCCCGCGCTGTCGCCGGATTGACGCTGAACAGCCGTCCCGGCACGTAGGTCCAGGAGCGCAGGCGGCCACCGTAGGGGATGTGCACGCGGTGGTAGTTGTGTGGCGCCAGATAGATGGTCGCGAAGCTGCCGCCGTCGAAAGCCTTGGCCAGTTCGGCGTCGGCGAGCAGTTCGGCCGCCGTGTAGTCGTGGCCCTTGGCCTGGAAGATGCGGCCGGCGCGGATAGGCCCGAGCTGGCTGATCCGGCCGTCGACCGGGCTGGCCAGCACCTCGGGATCCTTCGGCATCGGCCGGGCGTTGTGCTTCAGCGCGCGGGTGAAGAAATCGTTGAAGTGCCGGTATTCCTCAACCGTTTCCCGCTCGGCCTCGGCGAGGTCGATCGGGTAGCCGCTCATGAACGCCTTGATGAAGCGGTTCTTGAAGCCGGGGTTGTCGATCTCGGCGATCTTGTACATCAGCACCGACAGCGCCCGGGTCGGCAGGCAGCGCTGCACCGCGGCGAACAGCCGGTCACCGAAGCTGGCGTCCGGGGTCGATTCGGTGGTCGGAGTCGTTATCGTGTTCATCGGCGGATTCCGGGGTTAGCGGCCGTTCGCGACCAGCTTGCGCAGGTCTTCGGCCATGGCATCGGGCTTGAACGGCGGCGTCATGTAGCCGGCGACCTGGCCCTGCGGGTTGATCAGCACCAGGGCGGTGGAGTGATCGATGGTGTAGCTGTCCGGACTTGCACCGGGCACTTTCGAGTAGACATAGCCGAGGTTGGCGCCAAGTTTTTCCAGCGCCGCGTCGTCGCCGGTGGCGCCGATGAAGTCCGGACTGAAGAAGTTCAGATAGCTGGCGATCTTCTCCGGGGTGTCGCGGCCAGGATCGACCGACAGGAACAGGAAGCGCACCTGCGCCGCCGCGTCGCCGAGCCTGGCCTTGACCGCCTTCAGCTCGGTCAGCGTGGTCGGGCAGACATCCGGGCAGAAGGTGAAGCCGGCGAACACCACGGTCCAGTGGCCGGCCAGTTCGGCGTTGCCGAACGGCGCGCCGTTGCTGCCATCGAGGCTGAACGGCGCAATCGCCCGCGGCGTCTTCAGCAGGGTGCCGGAGTTGATCGCGACCACCTGCGGGCGCAGCAGGAACAGGCCGCTGAAGATGCCGCCCAGCACCGCGAACGCCACGATCCCGCTCCAGCGCAACCAGCCATTCGACACGCGTTGACCCTCGTCATGATTGGCGCGGGCTCGCCGCGGCCCGCATACTTTAATGATTATCCCGGCTTTCCAGACTCGATGTCCGACCCCGCTGCCACCTTCGCCGCCATCCCCGCCAGCCTGGCGCCGCTGACCACCGTACGCGACCTGATTCGCTGGGGTGCCTCCGAGTTCAGCCGCCACGGTCTGGTGTTCGGACACGGCACCGATAACGCGCTCGACGAAGCGTTTCATCTGGTGCTGGCTAGCCTGAAGCTGCCGTTCGACCTGCCGGCGGTCTACTTGGAAAGCCATCTGGCCGAGGATGAGCGCGCCGCGGTACTGGATCTCCTGCGCCGACGAGTGGCCACCCGCAAGCCGGCGCCGTACCTCACCGGCATCTCCTATTTCTGCGGCCTGGAATTCGAGGTCGACGAGCGCGCGCTGGTGCCGCGCTCGCCGATCGGCGAGATGATCGAAACCCAGTTCCAGCCCTGGCTGCCGCACGATCCGGAAACCATCCTCGACCTCTGCTCGGGTTCGGGCTGCATCGGCATCGCCGCGGCCTTCGCGTTCCCGGCCGCCAGGGTCGACCTCGCCGAGATCGACGAAGGCGCGCTCGACGTCATGGCTCGCAACATCATTCGCCATCACCTCAAGGACCGCGTGCAGCCGGTGGTCGGCGATCTGTTCGCCCCGGTCGGCAGGAAGCGCTACGACCTGATCGTCAGCAATCCGCCGTATGTGCCGACCGCCGAATGGGCCGCACTCGCCCCGGAGTTCCAGCACGAACCGAAGCGGGCGCTGGAAGCGGGCGCCGACGGCATGGACATCGTCGAGCGCATCCTCAGCGAAGCACCTACCCACCTGAACGACGGCGGCGTGCTGGTCTGCGAGATCGGCGGCTCCGACGACGAGTTCGAAGCCCGCTTCCCAGGCATCCCGGTCGCCTGGCCGGAGTTCGAAAAGGGCGGCGACGGGGTGTTCGTCATCACCCGCGAAGAACTCAGCGACTGGCTCAAGGCGCGCAAGCGCCGCAAGTGATTTCTGTCCGCCCTCCAGCTCTGGGCGAGGGCTTCAATCTGGCATGAACGAGTAAGCGAGATGTCCGGCAATACCTTCGGCAAGCTGTTCTGCGTCACCAGTTTCGGCGAATCGCACGGCGCGGCGATCGGCTGCGTCGTCGACGGCTGCCCGCCGGGACTGGAACTCACCGAGGCCGACATCCAGCCGGACCTCGATCGCCGCAAGCCCGGCACTTCGAAGTACGTCACCCAGCGCAAGGAAGCCGACCAGGTGCGCATCCTGTCCGGCGTCTACCAGGGCAAGACCACCGGCACGCCGATCGCGCTGCTGATCGAGAACACCGACCAGCGCAGCTACGACTACGACAAGATCAAGGACGTGTTCCGCCCCAACCACGCGGACTACGCCTACGTCCAGAAATACGGCTTCCGCGACCCCAGAGGTGGCGGCCGCTCCTCGGCCCGCGAAACCGCGGTGCGAGTCGCGGCGGCGGCGATCGCCAAGAAGTGGCTGCGCCAGAAATTCGGCATCGAGATCCGCGGCTGGTGCGCGCAGATCGGCGAGCATCCGATGGCGGTCAAGGACTGGGCTTCGGTTGAACAGAACCCGTTCTTCTGCGGCGACGTCGAGATGATCCCGATCCTGGAGGCTTACATCGACCAGCTACGCCGTGACGGCGATTCGGTCGGTGCCCGAGTCAACGTGATCGCCACCAAGGTCCCGCCGGGCCTCGGCGAACCGGTGTTCGACCGCCTCGACGCCGATCTTGCCCACGGTCTGATGAGCATCAACGCGGTGAAAGGGGTGGAGATCGGCGATGGCTTCGGCGTGATCAACCAGCGCGGCACCACTGGCCGCGACGAGATGACGCCGGAGGGCTTCCTCGCCAATCACTCGGGCGGCGTTTCGGGTGGTATTTCGACCGGTCAGGACATCGTCTGTTCGATCGCGATCAAGCCAACATCGAGCATCACCACACCGGGCAAGACCATCGACTCAGAAGGCAATGCGACCGAGATGCGGACGACGGGGCGGCATGATCCCTGTGTCGGCATTCGGGCTACGCCGATTGCGGAGGCGATGGTGGCGCTGGTGTTGATGGATCATGCGCTTAGGCAGCGGGGGCAGAATGGGGATGTGGTTGTTGAGACGCCGGTTATTTCTCGGTAGCTAGAGGCCACTGATGAATCCCTACTACATCTACGCACTTAAAGACCCAAGGTCTTCGCCAGCGCAGCCCTTCTACATCGGAAAGGGAACTGGTAGCAGAGCGTGGGAACATACGCTGCGCATCGACGGAACTAGTAAGGGAAAGCGAATTTCTGAAATCGGCGATTCTGGTTTTGTTGTTGTGACAACTGTGCTTGCCGATGATTTAACTGAAACGCAGGCGCTAAAGCTCGAAGCAGAGTTGATCGCAGCGTTTGGAACACAAAGTACTGGTGGAATGTTGACCAATTCGGTCATTCCAAGCGGCAATGCGCCTATCGCACGCTCTGGTGTTTCTGTTCCCGCCGGCGCTGTTGAGAAAGCGCAAATTGCACTTGATCTGTTGAAAGACTCTGTTTTAGAACTTGCTCAGTCAAATCCAGGCGGAGTAACAAATTCTGACGTGAGTAAATGCTTGGGATTGCAAAGTGATTACGCCGGCGGCTCTAAGGACTATCTGGCTTGGAGCATTCTGGGCTTGCTTATGCGTGAGGGAAAAGTTGTTCGTGGAGAGAAAAGGCGTCATCTAGCCATGGTTCGATAGCGAAAGACCGGAATTTGCGATCGCCAATCGCATCCCGACGGATTCG